>VFQN01000146.1_pt1 | contig 152520 bp, 152 predicted proteins | sample 3512371 | NCBI WGS metagenome assembly VFQN01 (sample SAMN10412370, study PRJNA504923) | tailings metagenome | isolation source: Replicate 2 from Balatoc abandoned mine | place: Philippines: Itogon, Benguet | collected 2017-08-28
CGGGTCGCCCTGTCGGTCTGCGCGGCCCTGCGCGAGAGCGCGCTGGCCCGCCGGGACCGCGACCGCGGCGGGATGACGGTGGCGGCGATCTGAGATGACGTCGTCACACGGGAGGGCGCGGGGCGCCCGCCGCCGTCGCGGCGCGGGCGTCCCCGCCACTCGCGCTCCGGCCCCGCCGGGGGTAGGCTCGGTCCCGATGTCCGGGGGGCTGACGAACTCCTACCGGCGGGCCGGCGCGGGATCGGTCCAGGCGACGCGCGAGCTGCAGCCGCGGCCCGCCCGGATCGCCGGCGCGCGCGCGGTGGCGCGCGGCGGGATCGTCACCGGATCGGCCGCCGGCGCGCGACTGCGCGCCGTGGGCAACGCGCGCGGCGCGTCACCGCGGCCGGGCTGGGGCGTCGGGGGCTAGCGCCCCAGCGACGCGAAGCGCAGGAGCGTGGCCATGGCGTCCTCGAAAGCCTCGGCGCACCCGTCGTCGCCCTCCGCGACGCACGTGCGGAGCCGCTCCGACATGAGGTGGATCCCCACCTGATCGACCGCCGCCTTGACGGCGGCGAGCTGGGTCAGCACCTGCTGGGCGTCCGCGCCCTCCTCCAGCATCCTCTGCACGCCGCGCAGCTGGCCCTCGGCGCGTCGCAGCCGCACCACGAGCTGCTCCGAGGTGGCGGGGACCGACGTGGCCATCGGTCAGCTCCCGCAGCCGCAGGAGCCGCCGCAGCAGCCCCCTCCGCCGCCGCCGAAGCCCACCACCGACGGCGCGCCGTCGCCCTTGGCCGGGCGGGCGGTCACGAAGCCGGTGAACAGCTGCCGCGCGTCGACCGCCCCGCACTCCGGGCAGACGCGGTCCTCGTCGCGCAGGAAGCCCTGACGGAACGCCTCGAAGGCGTGGTCGCAGGCGACGCACTCCAGGTCGTAGGACGGCATCGCCTACTCCAGCCCGAGGGCGCGCTCGAGCTGCGCCTTCGGCATCGCGCCGACGGCGTGGCGGGTGAGCTGGCCGTTCTCGAACAGGCCGATGAAGGGGATCCCCTGCACGTTGTAGCGCTGCGCGATCGCGGGGTTCGCGTCGACGTCCAGCTTGCCGACCACGAGGGACGCGCCGCGCTCTCGGGCGATCTCCTCGACCACCGGGGCGATCATGCGGCACGGACCGCACCACTCGGCCCAGAAGTCGATCAGCACCGGCTTCTCGTTCTCGAGAACGGTGCCCTGGAAGTTGTCGGTGGTGATCTCGACGACGTTCTCGGCCATTGGCTCAGTCCTTTCCTGTCGCGACGGCCCCGGCCGGGGCGTCGCTGCTGTCGTGGGCGAGGGCCTCGAGCCAGCGCTCGGCGTCCATCGCCGCCATGCACCCGCTCGCGGCGGCGGTGATGGCCTGCTTGTACTCGGTGTCCTGCACGTCGCCGCAGGCGAAGACGCCCTCGACGCTCGTCCGCGTGCCGTCGGTCACGACGTACCCGGACGGGTCGAGCGCGATCTGGCCGGCGAACAGCGACGTGTTCGGGTCGTGGCCGATGGCGACGAACATCGCGGCGGCGGGGATGTCCTCCAGCTCGCCCGTGACGGTGTCGCGCACGCGGACCGCCTCGACCTTCTGGTCGCCGACGACCTCCTCCACCACCGCGTTGTAGCGGACGTGGATGCGCTCGTTGGACAGCGCGCGGTCGACCATGATCGCCGAGGCGCGGAACTCGTCGCGCCGGTGGACGATGGTCACCGACGACGCCATGCGGGCCAGGAAGGACGCCTCCTCCATCGCGGAGTCGCCGCCGCCGACCACGACCATCGGCTTGTCCCGGAAGAAGAACCCGTCGCAGGTGGCGCAGGTCGAGACCCCGAACCCGCGCAGGCGGCTCTCGCTGGGGAGGTCGAGCCAGCGCGCGGACGCGCCCGTGGCGATGACGATCGAGCGCGCGCGGTGCTCCTCGCCGTCGATCGTGACCGCGAAGGGCCGCACCGACAGGTCGACGGCCGTCACGTCGGCCGCCATCAGCGTCGCGCCGAATCGCTCGGCCTGGGAGCGCATCGCCTGCATCAGCTCGGGCCCCTGGATCCCCTCGGCGAAGCCGGGGAAGTTCTCGACGTCGGTCGTCAGCATCAGCTGGCCGCCGGCGCCGAAGCCCTCGGCCACGAGGGGCGACAGGTTGGCCCGCGCCGCGTAGATTGCGGCCGTGTACCCGGCCGGCCCGCCGCCGATGACGATCATGTCGTGCACGCCCACGCGCTCCTCCTCGGCCGCGCCTCCACTCATACCCATGGGGGTATCCTAGCATCGTGTCCACGCCATGCCCGAAGTGCTCCGGTCCCATGGAGCCGTGCGTCCTGTCCGGCGTGGTGTCGCTCAAGCGGCGCCGTGCGGCGATGGCCTCCGGCCGCGTCAGCGCCCTCCGGGCCGAGGTCTGCGTGAGCTGCGGCTTCACCGAGCTCTACGCCGAGCGCACCGACCGCCTCTTCCGCGACGTCCACCGCGAGGGCGGCGGCTGAGCCCGGGCCCGGCGGGTCAGGTCGCGGCGTCGGCCTTGCGCGGCACCCACACCAGGTGGTTGCCCACCCCCGTCGGCCGGCGGCACGCGGCGTAGTAGCGGCGCCCCTCGGCGCGCTCGGCGGCGGTGATGCGCCGGATGTCCTCGAGCGTCGCGGCGCCCCACGCCGCGAGCATCCCGACGACCACGCCCTCGGCGGTGCCGCCCCGGCCGAGCACGCCGACGAGGAACACGAGCATCGCGGCGCCGCCCACGAGCAGGACGGCGGCGGTCGCGAGCCCCCAGCGCCGCCAGTCCCGCGGGGTGGCCTCCAGCCGCCGCGGCCCGGAGGCCCTGACGGCCGACGACAGCCGCACCGACGGGAGGGCGGAGCCCCGCAGCCACACGCGGAAGAGCGGGTAGCAGATGACGCCCGTCAGACCCGTGATGCCGAGGGCGGCGGCCCACCAGCGCTGGTCGATCCCCTCGGCGGTCCCCGCCTGGATCGCGATCGACAGACCGAGCAGGGCCCCTGACACGCCGATCAGCGTCCACGACCAGAGGCGGGCGAGGCTCGCGTAGCGCCAGAGCTTCTCGCCGGAGTCCGCCACGGGGTCAGGGTACCGGACACCGGGCTACACTCGACGGGTGAGGGACCGCGCCGTCGCCCGTGTCAGCGGGGTCCGCGCGCGCCTCCTCGGGCATCCCCGCTGGCGCTGGATGGCGCTGATGGTCGTCGCGAGCGGGATGATGCTGTCGGTCGTCAACGTCTCGATCGTCAACATCGCCCTGCCCGAGATGGCCGCCGACCTCGGCGTCGACGTGCCCGCGATCTCGTGGGTGGTGACCGGCTTCCTGGTGACCCAGGCCACGCTGCTCGCGCTGGCCGGCCGGGCGGGCGACCTCTACGGCCGCCGCCGGGTGTTCGTGGCCGGGGTCCTCGTGCTCTGCGCGGCCTCCGTGCTCTGCGCGCTCGCCTGGAGCGCCCCGGCGCTCGTCGCCTTCCGCATCCTCCAGGCCGTGGGGGCGTGCGCCATGGCTCCGACGGCCTACGCCTACGCCGCCGAGCTGTTCGGCCCCGCCGAACGGGGCGTCGCCCTGGGCGTGATGGGCGGCGTGCTCGGCCTGGCGCCGGTGCTGTCGCTCAACCTGGCGGGCGTCCTGGTGGGAACCCTCGGGTGGCGGAGCGTCTTCTGGTTCAGCCCGGTGATGGGCGCGGTGGTCCTGGCCGGGGCCGCCCTGGTGCTGGTCGAGCTCCGCCCGCCCGACGCCGACCGCAGCTTCGACCTCCCCGGGGCCGCCCTGGCCGCCGCAGGGCTCTTCGCCCTGCTGGTCGCGCTGTCGCGCGGGGAGACCTGGGGCTGGTGGTCGGCGCGCACCGCGGGCGCGGCGGCGATCGGCGTCGTCGCCCTGGCGGCGTTCGTGCGCCACGAGGCCCGGGTGCCGGCCCCGATGATCGACCTCGCCCTGCTGCGGCGGAGGGCGTCGGCGACGGCCAACCTCGCGGCGATGACCTCCTCGGCCGCGCTCTTCGGCGTCCTCATCCTGCTGCCCTTCCACCTCACGGCCGTGCTCGGGTTCGGCCCGGTCGGACTCGCCATCGGCATCACCCCGATCGCGGCGAGCTTCATGCTCGTGGCCCCCCTCGCGGGCCGGTCGATCGCGCGCGTGGGGTCGGACCGCCTGGCGACGGCCGGCTTCCTGGTGGCGGGGGCCGGGGCGCTCTGGATGGCCCTCGCGGCCGGGGAGCAGAGCTACGCCGTGCTGCTGCCCGGGCTGGTGTGCTTCGGCGTCGGCCTGGCGATCTCGACCTCGCCGGTGACCATGACCGCGATCCACGAGGTGCCCGCCGCGCGCCTCGGGGTGGCGTCGGCCCTCCCCAACATCAGCCGCTACACCGGCGGGGCGCTCGGCGCGGCCCTGCTCGGGGCGGTGCTGCACGCGCACCTGGCCCCCGGCCTCGACCGGGCCCTCGGCCAGGTGGGCCCGGTCGGGCGCACGATGGTGGCCGAAGGCTTCCGGGCGGCCCTGCTGCTCGCGGTGGCGTTCCTCCTGCTCGCCGCGTTCGCCGCGTCGCGCATGCCGCGCATCGACGCGGGCGTCCGCGCCGGCACCGAACGGCCCGCGGGGGCCGCCGCCGCCGCGGCGCGTTAGCGGACCCTCAGGCGGGCACGCCGGCGAGCCAGCCCGCGGCCGCCGCGAGGTCCTCCCGGGTCAGGCCGTGCCCGGTGCGCTCCCAGCGCTCCTCCACGTCGGCCCCGGCCGCGCGCAGCACGTCGAGCAGGTCGCGCACCCGCGGCGGCGGGATCATCGTGTCGGCCTCCCCCGCGGCCACCAGCACCCGCGTGCCCGCCAGGTGCAGGCCGGCCGGCGCGGGCGCGGGGAGCATCGGGCGCAGCAGCACGCCGCCCGCCAGCAGGCCGGGGTGGCGCAGCATCAGGCCGACCGCGGCGTTGGCGCCGTTGGAGTAGCCGACCGCGTACAGCGGCCGGCCTCCGAGGCCGTGGGCGGGCACGGCCTCCCGCACGAACCCCGCGAGGGCGTCGATGCGCTCGTCGAAGTCGGGGAACGTGAACGGGTCGGCGGCCGTCCGGCTGAAGAAGCGCGCCATGCCGCCCTCCGAGACCGGCCCGCGCGGGGCGACCAGCGGGGAGCCCGGCGACAGCGACCGGCCGAGGCCGGCCATGTCGCGCTCGTCGCCGCCCGTGCCGTGCAGCATCAGGAGGGCGGGGCCGTCCCCGCCCTCCTCCGAGAGGTACCGCCAGCCGGTGGCGCTCACGCCGACACCGGCGGCCAGGTGGCGCGCGGGTCGGGCAGCGGCGTCAGCCGGGCCTCCACCTCGTCGCGGTGGGGCTCAAGCCACGGCGGCAGGATCACCCTGCTCCCGAGCTCCTCGATCGGCAGGTCGCGCGTGAAGCCCGGCCCGTCGTCCGCGATCTCGTAGAGCACGCCGCTGGGCTCGCGGAAGTAGATCGAGTGGAAGTAGTGCCGGTCGATGACCTGGGTCGAGCGCACGCCCGCGGCGCGCAGGTGGCCGACCCACGCGGGGTGCTCGGCCACCGTGGTGCCCCACGCGACGTGGTGCACCGTCCCGGCGCCGTTCAGCGGCCGCACGTCCGGCGCGTCGTCGAAGGCGATGCGCCCGCCGCGGCGCGCGCCGCGCAGCTCGTAGGTGCGATCGCCGACCGGCACCGCACCCATCACCTGCTCCAGCAGGGCGCCGCTCTCGTCGGGTCGCCGGGAGTAGGCGCGCACCGCCACGAACCCGCCGATGGCGTACTCGGACGGGATCTCCGGGTGCACGGCCTTCAGCGGGGGGTTGGCGTCGCTCACGACCAGCTCGTGGCCGAGCCCCTCCGGGTCGGCGAAGCGCACGGCGCCGTCCACCCGCTCCACGGCCAGCCCCTCGTCGCCGATGCGGGCGGCCCAGAAGTCGAGGGCGTCCTCGGAGTCGACGCGGGAGACGATGCGGTGGACCATCCCCGAGCCCGCCCGCCCCCGGGGGGCGCCGGGGTACTCGAAGAAGGTCAGCTCGGAGCCCGGCCGCCCGTCCTCGTCCGCGTAGAAGAGGTGGTAGACGGTCGGGTCGTCCTGGTTGACGGTCTTCGCCGCCAGGCGCATGCCGAGCACCCGCGTGTGGAAGTCGAGGTTGCCGGGCGCGTCGCCCGTGATCGCGGTGATGTGGTGGATCCCCTCGAGCCTCATCGTGTCCCTCCGGACCTCGTGCTCCGCAAGTTCGTTGCGTGCGCAAGCATACGCCACGGTCGTTGCATGCGCAAGCACCCTCGAGGGTGGCGCCGGGGCGGGGCGGACGCCGGGGGCGGCGCGGCTGGTGGACGCCGGGGCGGCGCGGCTGGTGGACGCCGGGAGGGGACCGTCCCGGGCGTGCCATCCGTCGCCGCCCGGTCTCGGCTACCCTGGGCGGTCGTGGACCGCGCCGCGCTCACCTCGCTGCTCTCCGACTGGGGGCAGCCCGCCTACCGCGCCCGCCAGGCCGTCGAGGCCCAGCGCGCCGGCGCCGAGTCGTGGGCGGACGTCGCGACCCTGCCGCGCGCCCTGCGGGAGCGGCTGGACGAGGCGCTGCCGTTCTGGGCGCTCGCGCCCGACGCGCGGGTCGTCTCGCGCGACGGCACGGTCAAGTGGGGGCTGCGGGCGACCGACGGCGCCGTGGTCGAGGCCGTGCTGATCGCCCACGCCGAGGGCCGGCGGACGGTGTGCGTCTCGAGCCAGGCCGGCTGCGCGCTCGGGTGCCGCTTCTGCGCCACCGGCGCCATGGGGGCGGGACGCGACCTGACGCCCGCCGAGATCGTCGACCAGGCCGTGCTGGCGGCGCGGGAGGCCGACGCCCAGGGGGCGCGCCTCACCAACGTCGTCTTCATGGGCATGGGCGAGCCGATGCAGAACCTCGACGCGGTGCTCGAGGCCGCGGACACGATCAACACCGGCGAGGGCCTCGGGCTCTCCGCACGCAGGATCGCGATCTCGACGGTGGGCTGGGTGCCCGGCATCCACCGCCTCGCCGACCACCCGCTGCCGCTGCGGCTGGCCGTGTCGCTGCATGCCGCCGACGACGCGACGCGCTCGGAGCTGATGCCGATCAACGCGCGCTACCCGATCGCCAACCTGCTGGCCGCCTGCACGCGCTACTGCGACCAGACGGGCCGGCGCGTCTTCATCGAGTACCTGCTGCTCGACGGGGTCAACGACTCGTCGGCGGACGCCCGGCGCCTCGCGCGCCTGCTGCGCGACGGGCGCTTCCACGTCAACGTGATCGAGTACAACGCGACGGGCGGCCCCTACCGGGGCTCCCCGCAGTCGCGGCGCGAGGTGTTCCTGCGCACGCTCGCCGACCAGGGCCTCGAGGCGTCGGTCCGCCGCTCGCGCGGGGCGGACGTCGCCGCGGCCTGCGGCCAGCTCGCCCGCGATCGCGGCGCCTGAGCCCGGGCGGCCGGCGCGCCCTGCGCGCCGCGCCCGGGGGCGTTAGGGTCGTGCCGGTGTCACGCACCCCCCCGCCCAAGCAGCGCCGCTCCGCGCGCCCGCCCGAGAGCGGGTGGGAGTTCGGCGCCGGCGGCCTCGGCACGGTCGCCTGGGCCGTCCTCGCCGTGCTGCTCGCCGCCCTCGGCGTGCTGCTGCTCGCGAGCGGCTACCTCGGATACGGGGCGATCATCCTGATCCTGGCCGCCGCCGCCGCGGTGAACCTGCTCTGAGACCTGGCGGACCGCCCCCGGACGCCGAGGCGCTCGCGGCGGCCCTGCGCGCGGCCCTCCCCGATGCGGAGCCCTTCGACCTCGACCCGGACGCGCTGGCCCGGGCCGTCGCCGCCGAGGGGGCCGATCCGGACGACGACGCCCTCGTCGCCGCGGCCCTGGTGGCCTGGGAGGCGCTCCTGGCGTGACCCGGTGCGGCCGGGTGGAGGGTTGCGCAGCGGCCCCGTCGGGGTAGGGTCCTTGCCTTCTTCGACCGGGGAGGCCCCATGCGCAAGCTCCTGACGCTGCTCCTGGTCGCCGCGCTCGCCCTTGGCGCGGTGGCGTGCAGCGACGACGACGACGGTGGCGGCGGCGCCGCGACCACCGGCGATACGGCCGCGGCCGACCTCGGGCTGATCACGCCCGGCGTCCTCACCGTGGCCAGCGACATCCCGTACGCGCCCTTCGAGTTCACCGAGCCCGGCTCGTCCGAGCCGGTGGGCTTCGACGTCGACCTGGTGACGGCGATCGCCGAGCGGATCGGGATCACCGACGTGCGGTTCGTCGACCAGTCCTTCGACAGCATCATCCTGAGCATCCGTCAGGGGAGGTTCGACATGTCCGCCTCGTCCTGGACCATCACGCCCGAGCGCGCCGAGCAGGTGGCCTTCGGCGACCAGTACTTCAGCGCCAACCAGGCGATCCTGGTGCGGAGCGACTCCACGGTGACGAGCCTCGACGACCTCGCCGACGCGACCATCGGCGCGCAGCGCGGCACGATCGGCGCGGACCTGGCGTCCACCGTGCCCGGCGCGACGGTGCAGCGCTACGAGACGGGGGACGACGCCTTCAACGCGCTCGCCCAGGGGCGGATCGACGCGGCGATCACCGACTTCCCGGTCGTCGCGTACGCCGCGGCGCAGAAGCCCGATCTGAAGGTCGCGGCGGAGGTCCCCGGCGACCTCGGCCTCGGGCTCATGTTCCCGCTCGAGAGCACCGCCCTGCGCGAGGCGTTCGACCGGGGCCTCGCCGAGATCCGCGCCGACGGCACCTACGACGAGATCTACGAGACCTGGTTCGGCGAGGCGCCCGCGCCGTAGGGCGGGCGGAGACGGGGACGGGGGCGCGCCGTGGACGAGATCGTCCGCCAGTACTTCGACTGGGACGCGGCGCGCCCCTACCTGCCCGACCTGCTGCGGGGCTTCTGGGTCACGCTGCAGATCGCGTTCCTCGCCGAGGTGCTCTGCCTGGTGCTCGGCATGGTGCTCGCCGTGGCGCGCCAGACCGGGCGCGGCTCGCGCACGCTCGCCGGCCGCATCGGCGGCGCCGTGGTCCGCGGCCTGGCGATCGCCTACATCAACGTCTTCCGCGCCGTCCCGGCGCTGGTGGTGCTGCTGCTGATGGCCGGCAGCTTCCCGTTCCTGCCGATCCCGGTGGTGCAGGACCTGACCACCTTCCAGATCGCGTTCATCGGCCTCGGCATCACCTACGCGGCGTACGTCGCCGAGGTCTACCGGGCCGGCATCGAGTCGGTCGACCCCGGCCAGACCGAGGCGGCCCGCTCGCTGGGCATGTCCGGCGGCCAGACGATGCGGCTGATCGTGCTGCCGCAGGCCGTGCGCCGGGTGCTGCCCCCGCTGATGAACGACTTCATCGCGCTCACCAAGGACGTGGCGCTGGTGAGCGTCCTCGCCGTGGGCGACGTGGTCAACGTGGCGCGCGACGCCCAGTCGGTGACCTTCAACTCCACCGCCCTGACCGTCGCGGCGCTGTTCTACCTGGTGTTCACGCTCCCGCTGATCTGGCTGCTCGACCGGATCATCGCGCGCGACCAGCGGCGCACGAGCCGCGGCGGGATCGTGGCGCCGTGAGCGCGATCCGGGCCGAGCGGCTGTCCAAGTCGTTCGGGGACCACGTGGTGCTGCGGGAGGTCGACCTCGACGTGGCGCCCGGCGAGGTGGTGTGCGTGATCGGCCCCTCGGGCTCGGGCAAGTCGACGCTGCTGCGCTGCCTGAACCTGCTGGAGCGCCCCACCTCCGGCCGCGTCTTCCTGGGAGACGACGAGCTCACCGCGCCCGGCGCACCGGTCGACGCCCTGCGCCGGCGCCTCGGGATGGTCTTCCAGTCGTTCAACCTGTTCCCCCACCGGACGGTGCTCGACAACGTCACCCTGGCCCCGGTGCGGGTGCTCGGCCTCGACCGCGAGGCGGCGCGCGAGCGGGCGATGGCGCTGCTCGGGCGCGTGGGCCTCGCCGACCGGGCCGCGGAGCACCCCGCGCGGCTCTCGGGGGGCCAGCAGCAGCGGGTGGCGATCGCCCGCGCCCTGGCCATGGAGCCGGAGGCGATGCTCTTCGACGAGGTCACGAGCGCCCTCGACCCGGAGCTCGTCAAGGACGTCCTGGCGGTGATGCGCTCACTGGCCGAGGGCGGCATGACCATGGTGGTCGTGACCCACGAGATGGGCTTCGCGGGCGAGGTGGGCGACCGGGTCGTCTTCATGGACGAGGGCGCCGTCGTGGAGGCCGGCCCGCCCGAGCAGGTCCTCGGCGCGCCGACCCAGGAGCGAACCCGGCGGTTCCTCTCGCGCGTCCTCTGAGCCCGCCCCCCAGCGGTCAGGCCGCCGCGGCCCCCGGCAGGAGGTCGCCCAGCGCCACCGGCCGCAGGCGCAGGCCGAGGCGCTCGCCGAGCGACTCGGCGAGGACGCCCTCGACCCGCGTGCGGTCGGGGTCGCCGCCCTCGGCCGCGATCGACGTGGCCGCGACCCCCGGGGCTCCGCACGCGGTCATGACGCCGAACCAGTCGAGGTCGGGGTCGCGGTTCAGCGCGAGGCCGTGCGTCGTGATGCCGCCGCGCACCCGGATGCCGACGCTGCCGAGCTTGCGGCCCCCGACGTAGAGGCCGGTGGCGTCCGCCCCCGGGGCCGCCCCGGGGATCCCGGCCGCGTCGGCCATCGCGCCGACGAGCGCGTCGACGAAGGAGCGCACGCGCCGCCCGGGGCGCAGGTCGCAGATCGCGTACCCGACGCTCTGCCCCGGGCCGTGCCACGTCAGCTGCCCGCCGCGGTCGCTCGCCACGAACCCCGCCCCCGCGGCCTCCAGCGCCGCGTCCGAGAGGAACAGGTCGTCGCGCGTCCCGTGGCGCCCCGCCGTGAACACGGGCGGGTGCTCGAGCAGCCAGACGACGTCGGGGACCGCCCCGGCGGCGCGGGCCTCCGCGAGCCGGGTCTGGACCGCCCACGCCTCCCGGTAGCCCATCGAGCCGGTGCGCACGAGGGCGCCAGCGCGGCTCACGTCCCCACCTCGAGGTGGCGCTCCACGATCGTCACGTCGCGCCAGGCGCCCTCGCGCCGCGCGTGCGCCCGGTGGGTGCCGACCTCCTGGAAGCCCATCCCGCGAGCCAGCGCGAGCCCGGCGGCGTTCTCGGCCAGGATCATCCCCACGAGCTTCCAGTACCCGAAGCGCGGCGCCTCGACGACGAGCGCCTCGAGCATCCTCCGGCCGATGCCCTCGCCGTGGTGCGTCGCGGCGACGTACACCGTGTACTCCGCGACGCCGGAGTACCAGCTGCGGTACGAGAAGGGCGCGAGCGCGGACCAGGCGACGACCTCCTCGCCGTGGAGCCCCGCCCACACGGGTGCCCGGGCGTCTCGTCCTGCGAGCCACGCCCGCCGCTCGTCGGCGCTGTGGGGCCCGGTCGCGAACGTGGCCGAACCCCCGGCCGCCGCCTCGTCGTAGATCCGGCCGATCTCCGCGGCGTCCGCGCTCGCTGCGGGGCGGATCGTGAGCGACACGGGCACGGGCGACGAATATAGCCTCCCACCCAGGCGCCGCGCGGGCGCGGGGCTCGGCTCCGGTGACACGGGGAGCGATGACGTGATGGTGCCGCTGTGGTACGAAGCACCCGGAGCATGAAGAGCCCCCTCACCCAGCGGGCGCGACTCGGGCTGGCCATCGTGGTCGCGCTCGTGACGGCCCTGACCGTCGTCTCGTCGGCGACCGCCGAGCAGGCGTCCTCCGGCGCCCGCCCGGACCAGGGCGGATACCTCGACGTCGGCGACGAGCACACGTGCGTCGTCCTCGCGGATCGCGGCGCGCGCTGCTGGGGCCGCGGCCTGGCGGGCCGCCTCGGCTACGGCGACGAGCAGAACGTCCTGAGCGCCGCCGCCGCCCCGCCGGTCAACCTCGGCGGGCACTGGGTCCGGGCCATCACGGCCGGCGACTTCCACACCTGCGCGATCATCGACGACGGCACGGTGCGCTGCTGGGGCTTCGGGGCGAATGGCCGCCTCGGCTACGGGAGCCAGGCCGACGTGCGCCTCCCCGCCACCGCCCCGCCGGTCGACATCGGCGCCGGGCGCCGGGCCACCGCGATCACGGCGGGCGCGTCGCACACGTGCATCATCCGCGACGACGGCGCCGTGATGTGCTGGGGCAACGGCGTCTCCGGGCGCCTCGGTTACGGCAACCAGTCGTCGATCGGCGACAACGAGGCGCCGGCGGCCGCGGGCCCGGTCGACATCGGTCCCGGGCGCACCGCCGTCGCCATCTCGGCCGGCGATTTCCACACCTGCGCGATCCGCGACGACGGCGCGCTCGTCTGCTGGGGCTTCGGCTCGGGCGGCCAGCTCGGCCGCGGGTCCACCACCGACGTGGGCGACGACGAGACCCCCGGGCAGGCCGGCCCGCTCAACCTGAACGGCCACCGGGCCCGCGCGGTCTCGGGCGGCAAGGGCCACACCTGCGCGATCCTCGACGACGACTCGGTGCGCTGCTGGGGCTTCGGCGCGGACGGGCGGCTGGGGTACGGCGGGTCGGCCACCATCGCCTCGTCCGCCGCCGCGCCCCGCGTGAACCTCGGCCCGGGCCGCTCCGCCCTGGCCATCGGGGCCGGCGAGGCCCACACCTGCGCGATCCTCGACGACGGCGCCGTCCGCTGCTGGGGCTTCGGCGGCAACGGCCGCCTCGGCTACGGAGGCACCGAATCGATCGGCGACACCGCCGGCGAGACGCCGGCCTCGGCGGGCCCCGTCGCCCTGGGGCCCGGGCGCTCGGCCCGGGCGCTGAGCGTCGGCTTCTCCCACACGTGCGCCGCCCTCGATGACGGCACGGTGCGGTGCTGGGGCTTCGGCGGCAGCGGCCGCCTGGGCCACGGCGATGAGGCGAGCATCGGCGACTCGCCCGCCCGCGCCGTCGCGGCCGTGGGGCCGGTGCCGGTGCCCGGCGCGGTCCCGCCGCTCGTCGCCGACCTCTCCCTGTCGACCGCCGCGAGCGACGACCAGGTCTCCCTCGGCTCGATGGTGTCGATCTCGGTCACGGTGGGCAACGCCGGGGTCGACGGGGCCTCCGGCATCGTCGTGGGCGTGCCGCAGGTGCCGGGCCTGAGCATGGCGCCGGTCGCGGCGACGCAGGGCTCGTTCTCCGCGGGCGCGTGGCAGGTGGGCGCGCTCGCGCCGGGCACCGCCGCCAGCCTGCGCCTCGACGTCACGCCGATCGCCCCGGGCACCCAGGTCGTCGTGGCCGAGGTGATCGCCTCGGCCGTCCACGACCCGGACTCCGTGCCGGGCAACGGGGCGCTCGAGGACGACCGCTCGGGGGTCGTGCTGGTCACCCCCGCCGCCCAGGCGCTGCCGCCGGTCCTGCGCCCGCTCCCGCGGGGGCTCGCCCTCAAGGCCGTGCGCGCGCCCAAGCGCGGCGTGGCGAAGCGCATCACGGTGACGGGCAACCTGCTGCTGCCGAGGGTGCGGCCGGTGCCGCGCTGCCGGGGCAACGTCCAGGTGCGCGCGCGGGTCGGCTCGCGCACGGTCGCCGTGCGCACGGTGCCGCTGCGCGCGCGCAGGGCCCAGTGCCGCTACGCGGCGCAGCTCCGCCCGACCCGGGCGCGCACCAAGGCCGCCCGCCGGGTGGTCGTCTCGGCCCGCTTCCTCGGCACGCCGCAGATGCGGCCGCGGGCCTCGCGCAACGTGCCGGTGCGGATCCGCTGAGGCCGGATCCGCCGCGGGATGCGGTGGAGCGGGGCTCGGCCCCGGCGGATCAGGGCGCGGCGGGCGAGACCCCCACGTCGTCCGGCCGGTCGGCGAGCACCACCTCGACCTGACGGCGGTCGCCGTCGCGCTGCAGCGTCAGCGTGAGGCGGTCGCCCACGGCGCGCGACGAGACGGCGAGGCTCACGTCGGCCATGTCCTCCACGGGGCGGCCATCGACCGCCACGATCAGGTCGCCGCCGCGGGGCACCTCGGTGTCCGGCACGCCCGCGGCGGCCACCACCCCGGCGGCCTTCGCCGGGCCGCGGTCGTCGACGGCGACGACGGCGACGCCGCGGACGTCCGGGTCGCCGAGGCCGCGGGCGACGGCGGGGGTGATCTGGCGCCCCGTGACCCCGAGCCAGGCGTGGGCCGCCTCGCCCGTGGCCACGATCGCGTCGGCCACCGGGCGGATCGTGTCGATCGGGACGGCGAACCCGATGCCGTCGCTGCCGCCGCTCTCGGAGGCGATCTGCGTGTTGATGCCGAGCACCCGGCCCGTCGCGTCGAGCAGCGGACCGCCGGAGTTGCCCTGGTTGATCGCCGCGTCGGTCTGGACGATGTTCTGGATCTCGAACCCGTTGGGCGCCGTGATGCGCCGCTTCAGCGCCGAGACGATGCCGGTCGTCGCGGTCCGGTCGAGGCCGAACGGGTTGCCGATCGCGATCACCGGGTCCCCGACCACCAGGCCCTGGCTGCGCCCGAGCGGCAGCGGCCGCACGTCCGGCGGCACGCCGTCGACCTGGAGGACGGCCAGGTCGGTGCTCTCGTCCGTTCCGAGCACGCGCCCCTCGGACTCGGTGCCGTCCTCGAACAGCACCCGCGCCGAGGGGGCGTCGCCGATCACGTGCGCGTTGGTCAGCACGCGTCCGCGGCCGTCCACCAGGAAGCCCGAGCCCAGGCGCCCCCCGGCCTCGGCCCGCCCCACGAGAACGGTGACGACGGCCGGGGACGAGGCGGCGACGACGGACTGCACCGTGCGCTGCGGGGCGGGCGCCTCGGCGCGGGCGGCCGCGGCCGGCGCGTCGACCGGCTGGGGCAGCGGCGTGGTGTCGGTCCGGACGACCGTCGTGTCGCCGCCGAGGTTGCCCGTGACCGCCGCGCCCCCGAGCGCCACGGCGCCCCCGATCACCGCCGGCAGCAGGGCGCCGGTGAGCCAGCGCGGCGGGCGGCGTCGCGGCGGCGGGCCGTAGGGGTTCGTGCGTGGGCCGAACGGGGGCACGGGTCCAGGCTAGCGCCCCTTCCTTAAGGCTCTGCGAAGGCCGTCGGGGCCCGGCCCGCCCCCCGCTACCATCTGCGCGTCAGCGGCGCGCCCCGGAGGACCCCGCCCAGTGTCCGATCGCATCCTCGTCGTCGAGGACGAGCAGAGCATCCGCACGATCGTCGAGTACGCCCTCCGCGACGCGGGTTTCACCGTGCTCTCGGCCGGCCGCGGCGACGAGGCCCTCGAGGTCGTGGAGCGCGAGGCGGTCGACCTCGTCGTGCTCGACATCATGCTGCCGGGCCTCGACGGCCTGGAGGTCTGCAAGCGCATCCGCGCACATCGGTCGATCCCGATCATCATGCTGTCGGCGCGCGGCGAGGAGCTCGACAAGGTGCTCGGCCTGGAGCTCGGCGCCGACGACTACGTCACCAAGCCCTTCTCCCCCCGAGAGCTCGTCTCGCGCGTCAAGGCGAACCTCCGGCGGGCCCGGCTCGAGCCCGACCGCTCGGCGCCGCTGCGGGCCGGCGACCTGGAGATCGACGTGGTCTCGCGCACCGTGGTCCGCGACGGCGAGGAGCTGCCGCTGACCTACTCCGAGTTCGAGATCCTCCACAAGCTCGCCGGCTCGCCGCGCCGGGTCTTCACCCGCGAGGAGCTGATGAACCACCTCTGGAAGGGTGAGTTCTTCGGCGACCTGCGAAGCGTGGACGTGCACGTGCGCCACCTGCGGCAGAAGGTCGAGCGCGACGCGTCGGCCCCCGTGCTGATCCGCACCGTCCGCGGCGTCGGGTACGCGTTCGGCGGGGAGGGCGGCCCCGGGTGACCCGCCCGCGCGCCCTCGGCCTGCAGGTCTGGCTCGTCGGCGCCCTGCTCGCGGTGGGCATGGCGGCGAGCCTGGCCGTGCTGCTCGTGGTGCTCCCGACGCTCGAGGGCAACGTGCGCAGCGACCGCGCCGACCGCGAGAGCAGCGAGCTCATCCGCGAGCTCACGGGCCGCCTCAACGGCATGCGCCTCCAGTCGCCGGACCTCACCTCCGAGCTCCAGCGCGTGGCCGAGGAGCTGCGCCAGGACATGGACGCGCAGGTGCAGATCACCTTCGCGTCCAACCCGCTGGAGCAGCCGCGGGTGGTCACGGCGCCCGAGGGCGCGCCGCTCGTGCAGCAGGGGATCGCCTCCGCGGTCACCGGCGCCGGCGTCGCCTTCGACGACGACCGCAGCGTGATCGCGCGGGCGCCCTTCCGGGTGGGCACCGGCGCGCTCACCGTCACCGCGGCGCGCGAGGTGACCGGCCTCGCGCCCGAGCTCGCGATCGTGCGGCAGCGGGTGATCCTGGCGATGATCGTCGTGCTCGGGCTCGCGGCCCTCGCCGGCGTGGCCATCGCCCGGGTGCTCGGCGGCCGCATCCGCCGCCTCGCCTCCACGGCCGCGACCCTCGCCGGCGGCGACCTCTCGGCGCGCTATCCGAAGGGCCGGATCGCGCCCGAGGAGATCGTGACGCTCGGCGAGAGCCTCAACGGCATGGCCGGGCGGCTCCAGTCACTCGTCGACGAGATCACCGGCGAGCGCGACCGCGACCGCGCCATGATCGGCTCCCTCGCCGAGGGGGTGCTCGCGGTGCGGCCCGACGGCACGGTCACGGTGGCCAACGAGGCGGCCACCCGCCTGCTCGGCCTGCCCCCCGGGCCCGCGCCGCTGCGCCTCGACGCCCTCCCGGCGGCGCTGCTCGACGCGGTCCTCGCCGCCCGCGTCCACGGCGGGGAGCCCCTGCGGCGCCTCGTGGCGCTCCCGAGCGGCACCGAGGTGGAGCTGCACGCCGCGCGCATCAGCGGGGACGAGGGCGCGGGCACGGTCATCACCATGCGCGACGTGACCGAGCAGCGGCGCCTCGACCGGGCCCGCCGCGACCTGGTGGCCAACGTCTCCCACGAGCTCAAGACCCCGATCGCGGCGCTCAAGGGCTTCCTGGAGCTGCTGGAGGACGGCGCGGTCGACGAGCGCCACCGCCGGGAGTTCCTCGCCGCGATGACCCAGGAGACCGGCCGCCTGGAGCGGCTGGTGGAGGAGCAGCTGCAGCTCGCGCGCCTCGACTCCGGTGCCCTGCCGCTGGACCGGGAGGTGATCGACCTCGACGACCTCGCGGGCGTCGTGGTGGCCCCGCGCGTGCCGCTGGCCCGGCGCGACGGGGTCGCGCTCGCCGTGACGCCGGCCGCCGGCGATCCCGTGCTGGTGGAGGTCGACCCCGCCCGGGTGGAGCAGATCCTGCTCATCCTGCTCGACAACGCGCTGCGGCACACGCCGCCGGGCGGGCGGGTCGACGTGATCGTGGGGCGCGACGGGCAGGACGGCACGCTGGCCGTGCGCGACACCGGCGAGGGCATCCCGGAGGACGCCCAGCCGTTCGTCTTCGACCGCTTCTACCGCGGCGACGCGTCCCGGGAGGGGCGCAGCGCGGGGCTCGGCCTGGCCATCGCGCGGGGGCTCGCGGCCGCGCACCGCGGGAGCCTCGACCTGCGCTCGCGGCCGGGGGAGGGCAGCACCTTCACCCTGCGGCTGCCCCTGCGGGAGGCCGGGGCGGTGACCGAGGAGCACCCCATCCCCGACCTGTCGGGGGTCGGGCCGCCGGATCCGCCGCCCGCCGGGTAGCCTCCGGGGCGTGAGCGCACAGCGGACCGTCCTCGTGACCGGCGCGGGTCGCGGCATCGGCCGCGCCGCCGTCGAGTCCTTCGCGCAGCGCGGCTGGCGCGCGGTGGCGGGCGTACGCGACGTCGCGGGTGCGCGCGAGGCCCTCGGCGGCGTCCCCGGCGTGACCGTCGTGCCGCTGGACGTGACCGACCACGACGCGGTGCGTGCGGCGGTTGCCGAGGCCGAGTCCGTCGCGGGCGGCGCCCTCGACGCGCTCGTCTGCAACGCCGGCTACGCCGTGCTCGGGGCCGTGGAGGACGTGGACCTCGACGAGGTGCGCGCGATGTTCGAGACCAACTTCCTGGGCGCCGCGGCGGTGATCCAGGCCGCCCTGCCCGCGATGCGCGAGGCCGGTCGCGGCGCGGTGGTCGTCACCTCGTCGATCGGCGCCCGCCTGTCGAACCCCCTGCTCGGCACCTATCACGCATCGAAGTACGCGCTGCTGGCGCTGTGCGAGGCCCTGGCGGTGGAGGCGCGGCCGTTCGGCATCCGCGTGTGCTCGATCGAGCCGGGGATGGTCGACACCGACTTCCCGAAGGCCACGCGCCCGACCGGCGCCCTCGCGCTCGGCGAGGGGCCCTACGCGCCGCTGCTCGCGGACCTGCGCCGCGGGTTCGCCGCCTGGCGCGAGCGCGCCCCCACCCCGGCGGCCGAGGTGGCCGCGGCGATCGTGGCCGCGGCCGAGTCGCCCGACCCGCCCTTCCGCATCACCGTCGGCGCCGACGCCGAGGGCCTCGCCGCGACGCGTTCCGCGACGCCCGACGACCACTTGTGGCACGACGAGATCGCGGCCTTCCTGGAGCTGGACTGGCCGCGACGGCCGCCGCCCGCGCCGTGAGCGTCGTGGTGGTGGCGCCCGGGCCGTTCAAGGGGGCGCTGCCACCGGCCGGCGCCGCCCGGGCGATCGCCGCGGGCGTCCGCCTCGTGCGCGGCGGCGCCGAGATCCGCAGCGTCCCGGTCGCCGACGGCGGGGAGGGCACGCTCGACGCCCTCGTGGCCGCCGCCCGGGGCCGCCGCCGCGGCATGACCGTCGCCGATCCCCTCGGGCGCCCGGTGGAGGCGGGCCTCGGGGAGCTCCCCGGCCACGTCGCGGTGGTCGAGCTGGCGCAGGCGTCGGGCTACGAGCGGCTGGCGCCCGGCGAGCGCGACCCGGAGCGCACGACGACCCGGGGCACCGGCGAGCTGATCCGGGCGGCCCTCGACCTGGGCGCCCGGCGCATCGTGGTCGGCCTGGGCGGAAGCGCGACCACCGACGGCGGCCTCGGCCTGGCCGCGGCCCTCGGCGTGGTGGCGCGCGACGCGCAGGGCCGCGCGCTGGAGGGCCGCGGGGCCGACATGGCCCGCGTGGCCTCCCTCGACCTGTCGGGCCGGGACCCCCGCCTCGAGGACACGGTCGTCCAGGTGGCGTGCGACGTGCAGAACCCCTTCCACGGCCCCACGGGCGCCGCGCACGTCTACGGGCCGCAGAAGGGCGCGGACCCGGAGGCCGTCGAGCGGCTCGACGCGGGCCTGGCGACGCTCGCGGGCGTCGTCCGCGAGGCGACCGGGATCGACCTCCAGGGGGTCCCCGGGGCGGGTGCCGCCGGCGGGGCGGCCGGCGCGCTGCACGCCCTGCTCGGCGCCGAGCTCGTGCCCGGGGCCGGGCTGATCCTCGACGCGGTCGGCTTCGGGCATCGCCTGGAGGGGGCCGCCCTGTGCATCACCGGCGAGGGCCGGCTCGACGAGACGAGCCTCCAGGGCAAGGCGCCGGCCGCCGTGGCCGCCGCGTGCGCGCACGCGGGCGTCCCGTGCGTCGCCCTGTGCGGCGAGGTGGCGCTCGGCCCCGGTGCCGTGCGCCGGGCCGGCTTCGCGGCCGCGTTCGCGATCGGGCGCGGCCCCCGCGCCCTCGAGGGGGCGCTCGCCTCCACCGAGGCCGACCTGGCCGCGGCCGCGGCGGCGGTCGCGGGCGTCGCCGTCGCCCCCGGCCGGGACTAGACGCGCGGCGGGGGGCGCACCCCCCCGATCGCCCCGGGCCCCGTCACCCCCGGGGCGGCACCCTCGGTGTCGTCACGGATCGACACCCGGGAGCCCCCGATTGCGCCACGCCCTCCTGATCGCCCTCGTCGCCCTCGCCGCGCTGGTCCCCGCGCTCGCGGGCACCCCGTCCGCCGCGGCGGCCCCCGGTGACGCCGCGCTGGCCCGCGCCGACGCGCTCTCGGCCCAGTGGGGCCGCTGCGCAGGCGCCCGCCCGGCGCACCGCGCGCTCGCGCAGGCGCGCCGCACCACGGCGCCCCGCCCGCGTGTGCTCCGCGCCCGCGCGGCGGTGCGCTCGTGGACCGAGGTGGCCCGCGCCTGCTCCCGGCCGGTCGCCCAGCCGGTCGTCATCCCCTGAGCCCGGCTACGGCTCCGGTGGACCCGGGGTGAGCCACTCCTCGACGGCCTCGAGGACCCCCTCCCCGTAGGCACCCCGGGTGACCCAGTCCGCGGCGGCCGCGACCCCCGGGTCCGCGGCGGCGCCGTTGGCCACGATCGCCACTCGACCGACGACGCGCGCGATGCCGAGGTCCTGGCGGCTGTCGCCGACGGCCAGGCACGCCGCGCCGTCGAGCCCGCGTGCCTCCAGGTGGCGGGCCACGGCGGCGGCCTTGCTCGCCCCGGCGGGCAGCAGGTGGTAGACGTGCGCGCCGTCCTCGCGGATCTCGCCGTTGTCGGCGAGCGTGAGGGCGCCCCCGCTCAGGCGCTCGACGAGCGCCGCCGCCCCGGGCCCGGCGCGGCCGATCAGGACGTGGCTGCCCTCGCGTCCCCACGCCGCGAGGGGGTGGGGCACCAGGTCGGGCTCTCTGGCGGCGAGGGCCGCGGGCACCCCGCTCTCGGCGATCGCCTCGTGGACCGTCTGACCCGGCTGCACGGGGTACCCGGCGTCCGTGGCGCCGAGCTCGGGCAGTACGTCGGCGGCCCCCAGCAGCGCGGCGACGGCCTCGAGGCGCGGCCGGCTGCGGCCGCTGACCAGCACGACGGGGACCCGGTGGGCGTGCAGCAGCTCCAGCGCACACACGGCCGCCGTCGAGAAGCCGCCGCCGGCGCCCCGCAGCAGGGAGCCCGAGGGCCCGAGCAGCGTCCCGTCCAGGTCGAGGTAGGCGGCCCGCGAGGGGGCCGCGCCGTTCCCCTCGGGGGTCCTCAGATCGCGCTCGCCTGGAGGACGTCGATCAGGGGCGGCCGCTCGTCGGGGCGGGTCGCGAGCACCGCGAGCTCGAGGGCGTCGTCCGCGCCGCGTCGCGGCCGCGCGTAGAGCCCGTCGCCGTCGATCCCCTCGGGTGCGCGCCCCTCCTGGGCCACCCGGCGCAGCACGGCCTGGGTGATCGCGGAGGCCATGGCGCCGAGTGCGGCCGTCGGCTGGTTGTGGTGGCGCCGCTCGCCGAGGTCGACCTGCGCCAGGGCGCCGAGTCCGGCCACGCGCAGCAGGTCGATCAGCAGCCCGAGCTCCACGGCGTAGCCGCTGAAGAACGGGACCGACGCCAGCAGGGCGCGACGCCCGGCGGCCTCCCCCGAGAGCGGCTGGGCGAACCCCGCCAGCTCGGGGTAGAAGAGGTTGATCAGGGGCCGCGCGCAGATCTCGGTCACGCGGCCGCCGCCGTCGGAGTCGCCACCGAGGTGGCGCCGGTAGACCGCCTTCACGTAGCCGACGTCCGGGTCGGCGAGCAGGGGTCCGAGCAGGCCCGTCACGAAGGCGGTGTCGAAGTCCACGACGTCGGCGTCCAGGTAGACGACGAGGTCGCCCCCGGTCGCGGCGAGGCCCTTCCACATCGCCTCGCCCTTGCCGCGCCCCGGCGCGAGCCCCGGGAGCACGCGGTGGTCCTGCACCACGCGCGCCCCGGCCTCCGCCGCGATCCGCGCCGTGCCGTCGGTGCTGCGGCTGTCGACCACCACGATCTCGTCGATCAGGGGCACGTCGCGCACGAGATCGCCGCGCAGCCGCTCGACGATGGCGCCGACCGTGTCGGCGACGTCGAGGGAGGGCAGCACGACGGACACGGCCGACCCCTGCTCGCGGGCCTGGCGGGCCAGCCGCTCGGGGTCGTGATCCGCGCCCCGGTAGGTGCGCCGCAGGAGCCACTCCTCGCGATCCACGAGGGGGATGGTAGCGGCGCGGCCCGCGTCCCAGGCCGCCATCCGACGGGTGATAGGGTGCCCGCGTGGCCGGAGAGCTCAAGGGTCTGGTCCTCTCCGGCGGTGCCGGCACGCGCCTGCGGCCCATCACCCACACGAGCGCCAAGCAGCTCGTCCCGGTGGCCAACAGGCCGGTCCTCTTCTACGGCCTCGAGGCGCTGCGCGCCGCCGGGGTGGTGGACATCGGCATCGTCGTGGGGGACACGCATGCGGAGATCGAGGCCGCCGTCGGCGACGGCTCGGCGCTCGGCATCCGCGCGACCTACATCCGCCAGTCCGCCCCGCTCGGGCTGGCCCACGCGGTCCTGACCGCCGAGGAGTTCCTCGACGGATCGCCGTTCGTGATGTACCTGGGCGACAACCTCCTGCGGGACGGCATCACCGACCTCGTCGACCGCTTCCGGTCCTCGTCGTCCGACGCGATGATCCTGCTCCAGCGGGTGCCCGACCCCGAGTCGTACGGCGTCGCCGAGCTGGAGGGCGGCCGGGTGGTGCGCCTGGTCGAGAAGCCCCCGCAGCCGCGCAGCGACCTGGCCCTCGTCGGCGTCTACATGTTCAGCCCGGCGATCATGGAGTCGGCGCACGCCATCAGCCCGTCCGGGCGCGGCGAGCTGGAGATCACCGACGCCATCCAGCACATGATCGACCGCGGCCTCCAGGTGGAGCCGCACGAGGTCACCGGCTGGTGGAAGGACACCGGGCGGCTCGACGACATGCTCGAGGCCAACCGGCTCATCCTCGACGTGCTCGAGCCGCGCATCGACGGGAGCCTCGAGGACACGACGACCGAGGGGCGCGTGGTCGTGGAGGAGGGCGCCCGGCTGATCCGCTCGTCCGTCCGCGGCCCGGCGATCATCGGGCGGGACGCGGTGATCGAGGACGCCTACATCGGGCCCTACTCGGCGATCTCGTCCGGGGTCGTGGTGCGCCGCGCCGAGGTGGAGCACTCGATCCTCCTGGAGGACAGCCGCATCGAGGACATCGACGCCCGCGTCGAGAGCAGCCTGATCGGGCGGGGGGTCACCATCGCCCGCACCTCCGAGAAGCCGCGGGCCTACCGCTTCATGGTGGGCGACTCCTCGTCCATCGGACTCGTCTGAGCCGCCGGCCGTGAGGGTGCTCGTCACCGGGGCCGCCGGGATGCTCGGCCGCGACCTCGTCGCCCACCTCGAGGGGCGCCACGAGGTGACGGGGGTCGACATGGAGGTCGACGTCACCGACCCCGCGGCCGTCGCGGCGTGCGTCGCCGACGTGCGGCCCGAGGCGATCCTCCACCTCGCCGCCTGGACGGACGTGGACGGCGCGGAGGAGCACGAGGAGGCGGCGCGGCGGGTGAACGAGGATGGCTGCGCCAACGTGGCGCGCGCCGCGGCCGGCGCCGGCGCGGCCCTGGTCGTCCCCTCGACGGACTACGTGTTCGACGGCGCGGGCGACGGCGCCTACGCCGAGGACGACCCGCCGGCGCCGCTCGGCGCCTACGGCCGCACGAAGCTCGCCGGCGAGCGCGCGGCCCTCGCCGCGCATCCGGAGGGGACGCGCATCGCCCGCACGGCCTGGCTCTACGGGGCGGCGGGACGCAACTTCGTCGACACCATGCGGCGCCTCGGCGCCGAGCGCGACGAGGTGTCGGTGGTCGACGACCAGGTCGGCTCGCCCACCTGGACGCGCGACCTGTCACCCGCGCTCGAGGCGCTGATCGGGCAGCCCCCGGGCGTCTACCACACCGCCGGGGGCGGGGCGGTGTCGTGGGCGGGCTTCGCCGAGGCGATCTTCGCCGAGGCGGGCCTCGACTGCCGCGTGCGCCGCATCACCACGGCCGAGCTCGCCCGCCCGGCCCCGCGCCCCGCGCACTCGCCGCTCGCGGTCACGCGCCCGGGCGCCCCACGTCTGCGCCCCTGGAGGGATGCGCTGCGCGATTACATCGAGGAGACGCGATGAGGTTGCTCGTCACCGGAGGCTGCGGATTCATCGGGTCCGCGTTCGTGCGGCTCGCGCTGCAGCGCGGCGCCGAGGTGGTCAACCTCGACAAGCTGACCTACGCGGGCAACCCGGCGAACGTCGCCGAGGTGGCCGACGACGAGGCCTACCGCTTCGTGCACGCCGACATCGCCGACGCGGCCGCCGTGGCCGGGGCGATCGAGGGCTGCGACGTGGTGGTCAACTTCGCGGCCGAGAGCCACGTCGACCGCTCGATCCTCTCACCGTCCGACTTCATCAGCACCGACGTCGTCGGGACCGCCGTGCTGCTCGACGCCGCGCGCGCCGCGGGCGTGCGCCGGTTCGTGCAGGTGTCCACCGACGAGGTCTACGGCTCGATCCCGACGGGCGCCTTCCGCGAGACCGACCCGATCAGCCCCTCGAGCCCCTACTCGGCGAGCAAGGCCGGCGGCGACCTCCAGGTGCTGGCCTGGCACCGCACCTACGGGCTCGACGCGGTCATCACCCGCGGCTCCAACACCTACGGCCCTCGGCAGTACCCCGAGAAGCTGATCCCGCTCTTCGTCACCAACGCGCTCGACGGCCTGCCGCTGCCGGTCTACGGCGACGGCATGCAGGTGCGCGACTGGATCCACGTCGTGGACCACTGCACCGGCATCTGGACGGCCATGGAGTCGGGCGAGGCCGGCGAGGTCTACAACGTGGGCGGCGGCAACGAGGAGCCGAACATGGCGATCACGCGCCGCGTCCTGGAACTGACCGGGCGCGACGAGTCCCTGATCCGCCACGTGGAGGACCGCCTCGGCCACGACCGGCGCTACGCACTCGACACCACCAAGCTGCGCGCCATGGGCTGGGCGCCCGCGCACTCCTTCGAGGACGCGCTCGCCGACACGGTCGCCTGGTACACCGACAACCGCGCCTGGTGGGAGCCGATCAAGAGTGGCGAGTACCGGGAGTACTACGAGCGGCAGTACGGCGGGCGCTAGGCGGCCGCGGGCGCGGCGGGGCGCCGCGCCTCCATGTTGAGCCGCACGTAGTCGATCTCCACCCGCCCGTCCGGGAGCGTGCAGAGGGCGGCGACCTCCTCGGCGAAGGGCGCGCGCCGGTCCGGCGGCAGGAGCGCGAGGTGCTGGCGCAGCACCACCGTCGCGAGGAACTCGGCCCCGGCCCCGGCGTCGGGGAAGTGCACCGGGGCGTCCTCGAGCCACGCCCGCGCCTCCGCGAAGCCGGCGTCGCGCAGGCGCGCGGCGGTCGCCGGGTGGTCGGCGAACAGCCAGCCCTCGGGCATGCCGGCGAGCGCCTCGCGGTAGGGCGGCCGCGCCGCGACCTCGCCCGCGGCGCGCAGGGTCCGGGCGATGTTCCCCGCGCCGCCGCACTGGGCCACCAGCCGCCCGCCCGGCCGCAGGGCGGCGTGCAGCCGGCCGAAGAGCACGTCGTGGTCGAGGATCCAGTGGAAGGTCGCCGTCGAGACGATCAGGTCGACCGGCTCGTCCAGGTGGAGCGCGGTCAGGTCCGCCTGGCGCACGCGCACCCGGGGCGCGAGGTCCGCCAGGCGGCGCCCGGCCTCCTCGACCATCGCCGCGGAGGCGTCGACCGCGAGCACCGTCCCGCCGGGCAGCCGCTCGGCCAGCAGGCGGGTGACCCGGCCGGTGCCGCACCCGGCGTCGAGGGCGTCCTCGTCGCCGCGGATCGGGATGCGGGCGATGACGGCCCGGCCCCAGTCGGCCTGCGGCCCGGACACCCGCTCGTAGGTGCCCGCGTCCCAGTCCCCGCTCACGACCCGGCGGTCCCCAGCCCGTCGGCCAGCGCCCTGAGGGCGTCGCGGATCGGCGCGATCGGCGTGCGGGCGATCCCCGCCCCGATCTGGCCCCCGTCGGCGCGGTGCAGGATGCCGGTGTTGATCAAGGGCGTCTCGCCCAGGTCCACGCAGGCGCGGGCGTCGACGCCGAGCGGCGTCCCCTCCCCGTCCAGGGTCGGGATGCGCAGGCGCTCGCTGCGGCCGATGCAGATGTCGCCCATGCGGCGGGTGCGCTCGATCGCGTCCGCCAGGCCCCCGCCGAGGAAGGCGGCGACCCCCGGGCTCGCGGCGCTCGCCGCCGCGCCGAGCCCGGCGCACTCCACCAGCGCCGAGTCGCCGATGTCGGGCGCGGCGTCGTCGTCCGAGAAGCCGGGCCGGTAGAGCGGGTCCTCCACCAGGGGCGCGGGCGCGGTGAACCAGCGGTCCGGCAGGCCGGCGATCTGCACCGCCGCCTCCGTGCCGTTGCGGCTGATGAAGACGACGAGGCTCGAGGACGGCGTCCCCTGGATGCCCGCCAGCGCCGCCCGGGCCGCGGCGATGGTCATCGTGAGCGCGAAGTGGCCGTTGACGGCGAGCATGCGGGCCGTCGGCCCGACGCTCCCCGGTGCGTGCTCGGCCATCGCGGGGAGGGCCTGGCGCAGCAGCAGCATCGTGGTCGCCTGGTGGCGCATGTGGCAGTCGTCGCCCATCGCGATGCCCTGTGCGCAGAGTGCCAGGGCGTCGATCGGCCCGTCCGCCTGCAGCGCGGCGGCGAAGCCCGGGGCGATCGCGTCGGCCATCTCGCGCTGGCGCCGGATCGCCTCCGGGGTGCCGAGGCCCAGCCAGAAGGCGTCGCCCGGCCCGTCGTTGAAGGGGCTGTAGCCCACCCCGCCGCCGACCTCGTCGCGCGCGGCCCAGCAGGCCATCGACGGCGAGATCACGCCGCACATGGCACCGGCGGCCTGCAGCGAGTGGGCCGGCGCCAGCCGGACCCGGCCCCCGGCGACGAGGGCCGCCGCCTCGCCGGGCGTCGCCGCCCAGCCCTCCAGCACGCAGGCCCCCGCGACCGCGTTGCGCTGGGGAGCGCACATCCGCTCCCACTCCACCGGCGGCCCGGCGTGCAGCACCATGCGCCCCTCGAGCCCGGGGATCAGCTCCCCCGCGCGACCGGCGCCGACGATCATCGGCCGCGCCTCCTGCAGCCGTTCCAGCGCCCGCGCGTTGGCGGCGTCGACGCGGGGGTCGGCGTAGGTGGTCCGCAGCGCGGCCACGAGCGCGGGGTCGCCGCCCGCGGGCGGCCGCCAGTCGACGGCCGTGACGTCGGCGTCCTGCGCCCGCAGCGCGTCCGCCATCAGGTCGAGGCCGGCGGTCGCGATGCGTAGTGTCTCCACGCGATGAACCTATCCGTTCTGGCGGCGTCGGTGCGCGCGCATCCGGGCCTCACGGGCAAGCGCGACCTGCGGTCGGTCGCCGCGGCGCTCGGCGGCGACGGCGACGACGCGGCGGTGATCGGCGATGCCGATGGGCATCTGGTGCTGGCGGCGGAGGCGATCCTCCCGGCCTTCGTCGCCGCGAGCCCGGCGGCGGCGGGCGTCGCGGGCGTCGTCACCGTGGTCAACGACCTCGCGGCGACCGGCGCCCGCCCGGTGGCGCTGCTCGACTGCCTGGTGGCCGGCGGGCGCGAGACGGCCGACGCCCTGCTCGCGGGGCTGCGCACCGGGGCCACGCTCTACGGCGTGCCCGTGGTCGGCGGTCATGCCACCGTCGCCGAGGGCCTCGCGCCATCGCTCTCCACGTTCGCCGTGGGCCGGGCGCGCACGCCCCTGCGCGCGGCGGGGGCGCGCGAGGGGGACGCGGTCACGCTGCTCGCCTGCCTGGAGGGCGAGATGCTCCCGGGCCCCGAGGGCGACTTCTTCAGTCACCTGCGCGGGCCCCGGCGCGACTCGGCGGCGTCCGACCTCGCGCTGCTCGCCGAGCTGGCCGAGGCCGGCGAGGCGTGGGCCGCGCGCGACGTCTCGATGCCCGGGGTCGCGGGATCGCTGCTGCAGCTCTGCGAGAGCGCCGGCGGCCTCGGGTGCGCCCTCGACCTCGATGCCCTGCCGGTCCCCGCCGCGACGACCCGGGAGCGCTGGCTGCTGACCTTCCCGTCCTACGCCTTCCTGGTGGTCGGCGACCCGGTGGCCGTGGCGGCCCGCGCGCGGGCGCGCGGGCTCACGGCCGCGCCGATCGGGGTGCTCGACGGCACCGGGGTGCTTCGCCTCGCGTCGGGGGGCGCCGAGGAGGCGGTCTGGGACCTCGGCGCGGAGCCCCTCACCGGGCTCGGACCGGCCCCGGCGCCCGGCCGATGACGTAGCGCACCAGGCGCTGCTGCGAAGGGCGGATCCCGGGCACGCGGGCGCGCACCCGCAGCACGATCCGCCCCGAGGTGGCGAACCGGTCGACCCGGCAGCGGCCGTCCACCACCCCGCGCGGGCGCAGCGGCACCCGGCAGACGGTGAGCATCCGCCCTCGCGCCCGGCGCTGGACCACCACCACGCGCCCCGTCGTCCGCGGCCGGGCGACGCCCCGCACGCGCAGCCAGACCCGGTCGCCGCGCCGCACCCAGCTCCAGCCGACCCGCAGGGTCGCCGGCCGGGCGGCGGATGTCCGCCGCGCCGCCGCGGGCGCGGCCGGGGCGCCCAGGACCGCCGACGGCGGCGGGGCGACGACGCCGACGTGCCGCTCGGCCACCGCGACCCGCCCGACGGCGTCGGCCTGCACGACGCGCACGGTGTAGTCGCCGGGGACGGGGAACGCGTGCTCCACCGACGCGCCCACCGCACCCGCGCCGGCCGCGAAGCTCCAGAGGGGTCCCGGGGCGAGCGCCGACCACACGTCGCGCGCCCGGACGCCGAGGCGCACCGGCTCGCCGGCGATCGCCTCCGCGGGGACGTCCAGGCCGGTGAGCACGGGCGGGGCGTCGTCGAGGCCCGCCACCTGGACGATGTCGTCGGCGCCCGCGGCGCGCCGCCACGCCACCAGCCCGTTGCCCGCGCCGTCGAGCGCGACGGCCGGGTCGTCGACCACCGTGCCGCGCGCCGAGGCGCTCACGGCGGGGGCGAAGGCGCCACCGGGATCCCGGGTGGCCACCTGCACGCGCGGGTCGGATCCGTCCGCCCGGCGCCAGGCCACGACCGCCCGCCCCGACGGGTCGACGGCGACGGCGGGCTCGGCCGCCACCGTGCCGGCGGGCGAGAGGTCGGTCGGCGCCCCGGCCGGGCCGCCGGGGGGCCGCACGGCCGCCTGGATGCGGTCGCCCCCCGCCGCGACCCGCCGCCACGCGATCACCGCGGTCCCATCGCCGTCGACGGCCAGGCGCGGCTCGGCGGCGGTGGCGCCGGCGGGGGAGAGGGTCGCGACCGGCCCCGCCGCGCCCCCGGCCACCTCCACGAGCTCGACGCGCGGGTCGGATCCGTCCGACCGCGTCCAGGCGACGAGCACGGATCCGGCCGGGGTCACCGCCAGCCGCGGGTCGAACGCGTCCCGGCCCGGCGGCGACAGGTCGAGCGGGGTCCCGGTGCCGCCGGAGAGGGTGCCGACGGACGCGCGCACCAGCGACGTCCTGCCGTCGAGCTGGTTCCACGCCAGGGCGACCAGGCCCCCGTCGCCCGTGGCGAGGCTCATCGCGAGGGCGTCGCCGCCGGGGCCGGACACCCGCTCCGCGGCCGAGAAGGCGCCGCCGGGCGCGCGGCGGGACATCTCCACGACGATGGCGCCGGCCTCGTCGTCGAAGCGCAGCCAGGCGACGGCGCCGCCGCCGTCGGCGGCCATGGCCACCCGCGGCGCGAAGGCGCCCGGCGGCGAGATGTCCGCGGCCCCTCCGAACGCCCCGCCCGGCGGCCGGAGCGCCACGCGCACGACGCCGTCGGCGCCGTGGCGCCAGGCGGCGAGCGCCGCACCGGAGGGGGCGACCGCGAGGGCCGGGGACCGCATGCCCGCCGCGGCGGGCGTCAGCGGGGCCGGCGGCGACAGGGTCCCGCCCGGGGGCCGGGTCGCGACGAGCACCGCGGATCCGCCGGGGCCCTGGGACTCCCACAGCACCACGACCTCGCCGTCGCCGGCCATCGCCGCGAGGGGCGCCCCCGCCGACCCGCCCGGTGTCGAGACGTCGACCGGGGCCAGCACGGCGGGCGCCGCGAGGGCCCCCGCGGGCGCCGCGAGAGCGCCGGCGGCCGCGAGAGCGCCGGCGGCCGCACGCCACCGCCGGGCGGTGTCCGATGTCTCGTGTCCCATCGTGTTCGGCGGCTCCGGGTGCCGGACCTTCGGTCCGCCGGAACCTACGGTCCCGGGGCCGCCCCGTCGACCCGTTCGGGGGTCCCGGGAACCCTCAGGCCCCGAGCGCCCAGGCGTAGTCGCCCGGCGCGAAGGCCGCGGCGGCCCCCGCCAGCGCGATCGTCATCTCCTGGTGGGTGGTGCCGCGGTACTCGGACTCGGCGCCCAGGACGCTCCAGCCGAGGTGCCGGAAGAACGCCACGTTCGGGCGCTGGATGAGCGCGATCATGCGCGCGCCGCCGCGCTCTCCGGCGGTCCGGACGGCGAAGCGCACGAGCGGGGCGCCCACCCGAAGCCGGCGCGCGGCGGGCAGCACGGCGAGGCGGTCGCCCTTCCAGAGCCCGGCCTCGTCGAGCGGATAGAGCCGCACGGCGCCGACGATCTCGCCGTCGATCTCGGCGATCACCTTGACCGCCGTCTCGTCCCAGGCGTCGTGGTCGTCGCCGGCGAAGATGCGCTGCTCCTCGACGAAGACCGCGCGCCGCACGCGGTGGTGGGCCTCGAGGTCCTCGGGGGTGAGGGCGACGCGGACGCCCACCGCGGACGTCGCGCCGCCCGGCATTTAGCGCACCGCTCCGGATGTCCCGCGGAGTTTCCCGGCTGCATCGCATCGCGATGCAGCGTCCTCGACCTCGGCGAGAGGACACCGCTCTCGCCGAGGATCTGCGTCCTCGCCTCGCGGGCGATTCGCACGGCAAACCCATACGGCACGTCCGGGGCGGTGCACTAGGCCGCCTCCCCGGCCGGCTCGGCCGGCCCGCCGTCGCGCCCGCCGCCGAAGGCCCGCTCGAAGGTGCTGAGGGCGGAGCAGGCCTGGCAGCGCACGCAGCCCGCCCGCGCGTCCTGGCTCATCATCCCCGCCTCGGCCAGCAGCGGGGCCACCCGCTCGTAGACCTCGCGGACGTACTCGGCCGAGGGGGGCACCTCGGCCGCCACGATGCTTCCGGGCGCCGGCCGCAGCGGCACGACGAACGGGTAGACGCCCCGGTCGATCGCCGCCCGGCAGCCCTCCATCACCGACTCCGGGCTCTCGCCGAGGCCGAGGATGAAGTAGGTGGAGACCTGCCCGCGGCCGAACACGCCGACCGCCGCCTCCCAGGCCGCCAGGTAGTGGTCCCGGCCCTGCGCGTGCTTGCCGGGGGCGACCCGGGCGAGCACCTCCTCGTCCCACACCTCCAGGTGCAGGCCGAGCGCCTCCACCCCGCTGTCGTGCAGGGTCGCGAACCAGGAGAAGTCGTCCGGGGGCTCGATCTGCACCTGCACCGGCAGGCCGCTGGCGTCGCGGATGGCCTCGGCGCAGCGCGCCATGTACGGCGCCCCGCGGTCCGCCCGGTTGGGCGTCCCCGTGGTCAGCGTGACGTCCTTGGCGCCGTCGAGCCGGGCCGCCGCCTCCGCGACCTCGGCCAGCAGGGCCGGGGTCTTCACCGGCACCGTGCGCCCGTTCTGGAGGCTCGTGCCGATGGCGCAGAAGTGGCACTGCTCCTGCGTGCCCCAGTAGACGCACCGCTGGAAGACCGTGGACGCCAGGCTGTCCAGGTGCATCAGGGCGATCTTCCAGTACGGGACGCCGTCGGCGGTCTCGAGGTCGTAGATCCGCGGGCGCGGGTGCATGCGCACCGGCCCGATCTCGACGCCCTCGCGCAGGAGCGTCCCGGCGCGGCCCGACCCGGCGAGCACGAGCTCGTAGGGGGACGCCTCGACGTAGTCGCCGTTCACCGGGACGGTCAGCGGGGCGCCGTCCATCCAGATGAACCCGGCGTCCGAGGGCCCGGCGCCGCCGGCGCGGGTCATGCCGGGGCCCTCGTCGGGGTGGGTGGTGCGGACGCCGAGCGACTGGAGCTCGACGGCCAGGGTCCTCAGGTCCGGGATCTGACGGGTGCTCACCAGTGCTTCTCGTGGAGGTTGGCGAAGTTGTCGACCAGGACCATCCGCTTGAGCTCCTCGGAGACCGGGGCGCCCTCGATCTTCCAGTACTCGCTCATGAAGTCCGACCAGGGCTCATCCGAGCCGAAGATCACCCGGTCGCCGCCGATGCCCTGCTTCTCGATCTCGACCAGCAGCCACCGGGCGCCGAAGCCGATCGCCCACGAGGTGTCGGTGTAGACCTTGTAGCCGTCCTTCACCCACTGGAGGAACTTCGGCACGAGCTTGATGTGGCCGCTGACGCCGCCGCCGAAGTGGACCAGGTGGATCTTGCAGCGCTTCCCGTAGGCCTCGACCATCGGGATGAAGTTGTTGATGTCGCTGTTGCCGCCCGCCGACGTGTGGAAGTGGAACACGTAGTCGTGCTTCTCGCACGCGTCGAAGCAGAGGTCGGCGATCTCCTTGGTCTCCTCGTCCCACTCCTCCGGGTTCGGGTTGCCCCCGAGCAGGAAGGTGGTCTTGAGGCCGATGATCCCCGCCTCGCCGCAGTGCTTGAGCGCCTCGATCGTGTTCTCGCGGTCGCGCGGCAGGAAGGAGACCCACAGCAGGCCGCGGATGCGGTCGGTCGAGGTGGCCGCCTCCATCACGATCGGGTTGAGCGAGAACGGCTGCTCCGGCTTGGGGATGCCGTAGTTCGACATCACGAGGCTGCGCTCGATGCCGTACTGGTCCATGTACTTCAGGAAGTCCTTGGTGCGCGGGAAGTCGTAGACGATCGGCTTGACCGGATGGTCGATGCCGTAGAACGGCCACGCCTCGATCTCGCCGATGTGGCTGTGGCCGTCGATGACGTTCCGCTTGATCCCGTCCGGCAATGACACGTCTCGCTCCCCTCGGTCAGGTCGATAGAAGGCGCCGGCGCAGCTCGTCGGCCGCCTCGCGCCACTGGTGAGGATCGGTGAACTCCCGCCGCGGGGCGATCGGATCGCCCTCGAGCGCCTCCCCGGTCTCGGGGTCGAGCGACAGGCCCTCGACCGCGTAGCGCGGCATCATCGTGTCGGGGTCCATGACCGTCGACACGGCCACCGCCCGCCCGGTGGAGACCGACATCTCCACCCGTCGGTAGGGGGGCCACATCTCGCGCTCCCCCTCGGCCCAGATCACGGTGGTGGCCTCGCCGGCCGCGCGCGCCCGGCGGATGGCCGACCCCGTGCGCTCGGTCGAGGCACGCACCGCGAGCTCGCGGGCGCGCACCTGGTACGCGGCGTCCCGCACCAGGTCCAGGTCGATCTCGGGCGAGAGATCGATCAGCCGCACGCCGGCGGCGGCGAGCTCCTCGTCGCGCCCGGCCTCGCGGAAGGTGATCACCAGGGCGTCCAGGTCGGGCACCGTCGCGAGGTGGTCCGCAAGCGCGCGCACCACCCCCACGACGGCCTCGTAGAGGTCCGGCCGGACGGTGGCGACGGGGTAGAGGCGCTCCTCTCCCAGCCGCCACCGCCGCAGGACCTCGTCGCGCTCGCTCACGCGCGCGCCGCGCGGGGTCGCCCGTGGACCACTACACCGTCCAGGTGTTGAGCTGGAACGCCTTGTTCCGCCAGGCCGTGAGCGCCGAGTCGAGCACGTCGAGCGGGTTGAACGCCTTCACGCCGGGGATCAGATCGTCCTCGCGGAAGCCGTACAGCGCGCCCATGGCGAAGCGGCACGCGTAGATCGTCGCGCCCTCGTCCATCAGCGTCTTGAGCTGCTTGTTGATGGCCATGTGGCCGGGGAAGGCCTCCTGGCCGACGGCCGGGTAACCACGGGTGCCCGACGCCATCAGCACGCCCGGCCCGTAGAGGACCAGGCTGACCTTGAAGCCCTTGCGGCCCAGGCGCGTGGCCGTGAGCAGGTTGACGAGGCCGACCGAGCCCTCGTAGGGCACGGTGTGCATGAAGATCCATGCCTCCTCGCCCGGCTCGGCCTTGATGTCGGGGAAGACCTTCTCCGCGACGTCGTAGAGCTCCTGGCCGGCCTCGGGCTTCATTCCCTCGATCTTCGCCACGACGATCCTCCCGGAAGGGGCACGCAGGGCGTCAGGCCGGTCCGCGCGCTCGACGCCACCGCTGGTTTGGAAGGTAGGATTCATCCCACGTCGGTGACCGTGACGCAACCTCCCGCTGTCGCGGAGCGTCGCGTGAGATCTCTGCGCGAGGGGGTACCGGTGGCGACGGTGGTGCTGGCGATCGGCGGCAACGCCCTCGCCCCGCCCGGGCTCGGCGACTTCGACGGGCAGCGCGCGCGGGCGCGCCAGGTGGCCGACGCCGCGGTCGCGATCCTCGCCGCCGGTGACCGCCTGCTGATCGTCCACGGCAACGGCCCGCAGGTCGGCGCGCTGGCGATGGCGCAGGAGGCCGTCGCCCGCGAGGTGCCGCTGCAGCCGCTGTTCGCGCTCGGCGCCATGACCCAGGGGCAGCTCGGCTACCTGCTCTCCCAGGCCGTCGGCGACGCCATGGCGGCGGCCGGCCTCGACCGCACCGTCGCCGCGGTGATGACGCAGGTCGTCGTCGACCCCTCCGACCCCGCGTTCGCGACGCCCACCAAGCCCATCGGCCCGTTCTTCTCCGAGGGCCGGGCCCGGCGGCTGGCCGAGGCGCGCGGCTGGTCGGTGGCCGAGGACTCCGGTCGCGGCTGGCGCCGGGTGGTCCCCTCGCCCACCCCCGTCGAGGTCGTGGAGGCGGGCGAGATACGGCGCCTGCTCGAGGCCGGCGAGGTCGTGGTGGCGTGCGGTGGCGGCGGGGTGCCGGTGGCCCGTGACGGCGACGTCCTGGTCGGCGTCGACGCGGTCATCGACAAGGACTTCGCCGCCGCGCTGGTCGGCTCGCTCGTGGGCGCCGACGCGCTGCTGCTCGTCACCGGCGTCGACCAGGTGCTCCTGGACTTCGGCACCCCTCGCGAGCGGCCGGTGGCCGGCATGACCGTGGAGGAGGCCCGGGCCCACATGGCCGAGGGGCAGTTCCCGCCCGGGAGCATGGGACCGAAGGTGGAGGCCGCCGCCCGCTTCGTCGTGGCCGGTGGCGGCAGCGCCATCATCACCTCGCTGGAGCGCGTCGAGGAGGCGCTCGCCGGGCGGGGCGGCACCCGCATCACCCTCTGATGCAACGGCCCCGGTCGGTCCTGACCTGGCGCCCGCCCGCGCCCGCCGACGTCCCGGCCGCCTCGGCCCGGGCGCGGGCGCTGCTCGCCGACCCCCAGGGCTTCGGCAACTACATGACCTACCGCGACGCCTACCGCATCCTCGGCTGGGACCCGGCGGAGGTCTACCGGGACGGCGCCATCGCGCTCGACCGCCGGGAGTGGGCCGACCTCGGCTGGATGGCCAACCACATCGGCCCCTCGCCGGCCGCCCTCGACGCGATGCGGGCCGCGGTCGACGCCGAGCACGTCGGGCCCTACTCGCCCGACCTCGACGAGGGCCTGCGCGACCTGATGGCGACGGCGCTGCTCGGTCGCGCCCGCGACGGGGGCTTCGACGTGATCGGCACCGAGGGCGCCCAGGCCGGCGTCGGCTACGCCGCCCTCGCATGCCTCGACCCGGGCGACGAGGTGATCGTCACCGATCCGGGGTACTTCCACTTCGTCCCCGCGCTGCGCCTCGCCGGGGGGGTGCCGGTCTGGGTGCGGCTGTCGGCGACGTCCGGCTGGCGCCTCGACCCCGACGAGGTGGCCCGCGCGCTGACGCCGCGGACGCGGATGGTGGTCGTGTGCGACCCGGTGAACCCCTTCGGCACCGTGCAGTCGCGGGACGAACTGGCCGCGCTGCTGCGCCTCTCCGAGGAGCGCGGCATCGTCATCCTGGCCGACACGACCCACTCGGCGCACCGGGTCGACCCCGCCGCGCGGCACCACCCGATCGCCGACGTCCAGCGCGAGCACCCCGGCGCCACCCTGCTCGTCTCCAGCGGCCTCGCCCACGGCCACGGGATGGCGGGCGCGCGCATCGGCGCGCTCGGCGGCGACCCGGCCCTCGTGCGCGTCTGCCTCCAGGTGAAGATCGCGGCGGTCCGCCTCAACACCAACCGCCTCGCCCAGGTCGGCGCGGCCGCGGCCCTCGCCGACGAGGCGTGGCTGCGTCGCGGCGAGGAGGTCATCCGCGGCAACCTCGCCCGGCTGCGACGCATCGCCACGCCGGTGGTGTCGCCGTCGTACGGGTTCTCGTGCGTCGTGGACGTGTCGGCGACCGGGGCGACGGCGCAGGAGCTGACCGTCGCCCTCTGCGCACGGCGCGTGGCGGTCTACCCGGGCGACGGGCTGGGCGACGTGGGCGCCACGACCACACTGCGTCTCAACCTGAGCGACCCCGACCCGTCGGCGCTCGACCGCCTCGCCGCGGCCTGGCCGGACGCGGTCGCGGAGGCCGCCGCCGGCACCTACCGCGACGCGGTCAGCGACCTCTTCCTCTCGTACGGCACCGAGCGCGGGCGCCGGATCGCGGCGCTGGTGGAGGCCGGGCCCGGGGGGCCGGGCTAGCTGTAGTAACCACGGACCTGCGCGACACGGCTGATGGGCGGCCGGTTGCCGAGGGAGCTGTGGGGGCGCCTGCGGTTGTACCACCGCACCCAGCCAGGGAGGGCTCGGGTGCGGTGGCGACTTGTCGGGTAGGCGTAGCGGTAGGCCCACTCGCGCAGGGCGGTGCCGATGAAGGCCTCGGCCTTGCCGTTGGTGCGCGGGGTGTAGGGCCGGGTACGGCGGCGCTCGATGCCACGGCGCTCGCACGTCTCACGCCAGGCATGGGAGCGATAGGCGTGGCCATTGTCGGTGAGCACCCGCTCGATCCGGATGCCGTGGGTGTCGGCGAACCAGGCAACCGCGCGCTCCAGAAAGGCACAGGAGGCGTCCTTGCCCTGACCCTCCAGCACCTCGCAGTAGGCCAGGCGGGTGTGGTCGTCGACGGCCACGTGCAGGTGGTGCCAGCCGGCGTTGGGTGAGCGCTGGATGCCGTCGCGAAGGACGCGCTTTCCGACCTGGTGAAAGCGCCCCAGGCGCTTGGTGTCGATGTGCAGCAGCTCGCCCGGGCGTGCGCGCTCGTAGCGCACCACCTCGGGCCGCGGCGCCCGCGGGCGCGCCGATGCGCCGTGGCGGGCCAGCACCTTGCCCACCGTCGAGGCCGGGATGCCGAGGATCGCCCCCAGCCGCGCCGGGCCGTAATGGCTGGACGCCCGGGCGTTCAGGATCCGGGCCTCGAGCTCGGGTGGGCTGCGCCGGGGCTGGCGACGCGGAACCGGCCGGCGCTCGACAAGACCCGCCCAGCCCGCCGCGTCATATCGGGCCAGCAGGCGATAGACGGTCGCGCGGTGGACGCCCGAGGTGGCCGCGGCCACCTCGGCGCTGATCCCCTGCAGACGCACCTTGGCGACGATCTCGCAGCGGCTCTCCCATGAGAGGCGCTTGCGTCGGGGCGGCCCGATAGCGTCAGACATCCGGGTCTCCTTGGAGGTAGGGCGGTAGCACCCCAACCCTCCCGGGAGACCCGGACGGAACGATCAGGTGTCGCGCAGGTGTGTGGTCAACGCAGCTAGCCGTCGAAGAGCGTCCCCTGGGCCGGCGGCCCGGGGTCGTCCCCCTCCGTCCGCGCGAAGCGGGCCGTGACGCTTCGGCCGCCGTCGTCGAACACGGCGCGCTCGCCGTCCCAGCCGACCTCGGCGGCGCCCGGGTGGATGCCGCGCACGAGCCTCCCGAGCTCCTCGCGCTCGCGCCCCGGCGCGGGCGCCGGCGTGACCTCGAAGACGTCGCGGCGGCGTTCGCCGGCACCGCCGTCGGGGCCCTCCAGGATCACCACCCAGGCCATGCCCACCACGCCGGTCGCCGGCCACGCAGGCTAGCGGCGCCGGCCGCGGAGGGGCACGCCCGCCCGCCTCCTCCGTGCTCCCCGGTATGGTTGCCCCTTGACCGCTCTCGGCTGGTACTGCCCGTCGGAGGGTGACGGGCATCGGCTTGGCACGCGGCGCGCGGAGCGCGCGCCGGATGCCCGCTACCTCGCGCGCGTCGCGCGGGCGGCCGAGCGCGCCGGGGCCACCGAGATCCTCGTCCCCACGGGGACGGTCAACGACTCCTTCGCGGCCGACGCCCCCTTCATGGAGAGCTGGACGACCGCCACCGCCCTCGCGGCGCTCACCGGATCGATCCGGATCATCGCCGCCGTGAACCCGGCGGGCCTCGCCGCGCCCCTCGTCGCCCATCAGGCCGAGACCCTCGAGCGCATCGCGCCCGGCCGGATCGCGATCAACCTGGTCGCGGGCGGCGGGCCCGCGGGCCTCTACGGGACGGCCGACCTCGGCCACGAGGAGCGCTACGCCCGGCTCGCCGCGATGGCGGCCACGGTCCGCGAGCGGTTCCGCGGCCCCTTCTACCTGGGCGGCGCCTCGGAGGCCGCGATCGCGCTGGCCCTGGAGCGCGCCGACGCCTACCTGATGTGGGGCGAGCCGGCCGAGCGCATCGCCGAGCGCATCGCCGCCGTCCGGGCGCGGGCCGCTCGCCCGATGCGGTTCGGGCTGCGCATCCACGTCATCGCGCGGCGCACCGACCGCGCTGCCCGGGAGGCCGCCGCCGACCTCCTCTCCCGCGCCGAGGTCGCGCGCGAGCGGGCCTCGGAGTACGCGGGCTTCGACAGCGTGGGCCAGGCGCGGATGAACGCCATCCCGGCCGACGGGGAGGGCTGGGTGGCCCCCGGCCTCTGGGCCGGCATCCGCGCCGTGCGCGGCGGCGCCGGGACCGCCCTGGTCGGCTCGTACGGCCAGGTCGCGCGGATGCTCGACGCCTACGCCGAGGCGGGCGTCGACCTCGTCATCGCCTCGGGCTACCCCCACCTCGAGGAGGTCGAGCGCGTCGGCCGCGAGGTCTGGCCGCGCCTCGCCGGGGCGTCGCCCGTCCGCGCGCGGCGCCCCCGGCGCGTCCGCCCCGCCCCCCCGCCCTCGAACGTCGTCCCGATCGACCCGCGCCCCCCGGCCCGCGCCGAGGCCCTGGCCGAGCGCTTCGGCACCCCGCTCTACGTCTTCGACGGCGAACGGATCGCCGCCGAGGCGGCCGCCTTCCGTGCCGCCGCGGGCCCGGACGTGACCGTCGCCTACTCGCTCAAGTCCAACACGCTCATGGGCCTCGTGGCCCGGCTGCACCGCGCGGGGTGCTGGGCGGAGGTGGCCTCCGGCCACGAGTACCGGCTCGCACGCCGGGCCGGCGTCCCCGGCCGCCGGATCGTGTTCAACGGGCCGCTCAAGACCGACGACGAGCTGCGGCGGGCGCTGGCCGAGGGCGCCACCGTGATCGCCGACGGGCTGGAGCAGGTGCGGGCGATCGCCGCGCTGGCGGAGCACGCCTCGCCGGCCGCGCGGGTCGGCCTGCGCCTGGTGCCGCCCGACCGCGCCGGGACCGACCGCTTCGGCGTCCCCGCCCGCGCCGCCCCGGCCGTCGCCGCGACGCTGGCGCGCGCCGGGCTGCCACTGACAGGCCTGCACATCCACCTGGGGGCGTACCAGCTGGGGCCGCTGCCACCGACCGGCCCGCCGATCCATGGCGTCACGGTGCAGTATCCGGTTCCCGTCGAGCGCTTCGCGGCGGCCGCCGCCCACCTGCGCGCCACGGCCGACCGGGTCGGCGGCATCGAGTGGCTCGACCTCGGCGGCGGTTGGCCCGCGGCCTCCGCTCTCGCCGGCCACCTCGACGCCGCGCGCGCCGCGCTGGGCCCGGGGCACCCACCGCTCATCCTGGAGCCCGGCCGCGCCCTGATCCGCGACGCGGGCTGGCTGCTGACCCGCGTGGTCGCACGGCGCGGGCCCGGCCGCCACGTCGTCGACGTCGGCATCACCCAGGTCCCCTGCGTGCAGTGGAAGCGCTCCCCGGTGCATCCGGTCGCCCCGCGCGGCGGGCCGGAGCGCTCCACCGACCTCTACGGGCCGCTCTGCCTCCAGCACGACGCGGTCGCGCGGGAGGTGCCGCTGCCGCCCCTCGCGGTGGGCGATCTCGTGTGGATCGGGCAGACCGGGGCCTACGCGATGGCCCAGGCCTCGCCCTTCATCCACCTGCGCCCGGCCGCGGTGCTCCTGGAGGGCGGCCGCGCCACCCTCCTGCGCGCGCGCGAGACCGACGACGAGGCCCTCGGCGCGCAGGCCGAGCCCCTGCTGAGCGGCCCCGAGGGTCGCGTGGTGCCGGCCCCGTGACGGCGGTGCGGGTGCGCGCGGGCCGGTGGGCCGACAGCGCCAAGATGATGGCCGCCGCCCGTGCGGCGGAGTCCGTCGACGGGGTCGAGCGCGCCCTGTGCTTCATGGGCACCCCGGCGAACCGCGAGGAGGCCGCGTCGTTCGGCATCGCCGACCCCGCGATCGACGGCGCCGGTCCCGACGACCTGGTGATCGCCGTCCAGGGCGGGGCCGCCGAGAAGGGCATGGCCGCCGCCGAGGCCGTGCTCGACCGGGGCCCGGCCGCCGCGCTCCCCGGCGGCCCCGCCGAGCGCGCTGCGCGCAGCCTGGCACGCATCGAGGCCGACGTGGCGGTGGTGTCGGTGCCGGGCGAGTACGCGGCCCTCGAGGCCCACAAGGCCCTCGGTGCGGGCATGGACGTGCTGCTGTTCAGCGACGGGGTGCCGCTGGAGGAGGAGGTGGTCCTCAAGCGGCGCGCCCACGACCTCGGGCTGCTCGTCATGGGTCCGGGAGCCGGAACGGCCATCATCGACGGCGTCGCCCTGGGCTTCGCCAACGTGGTCGCCCCGGGCTCGGTCGGGGTGGTCGCCGCCGCGGGCACCGGCGCGCAGGAGGTCACGGTGCTCCTCGACCGCGCGGGCGCGGGGATCAGCCGCTGCTACGGCACGGGCGGGCGCGACCTGAAGGACGAGGTCGGGGCGGTGACCGCCCTCGACGCGATCGCGCGCCTCGCGGCCGACCCCGACACGCACGTCATCCTCTGCGTCTCGAAGCCTCCCTCGCCGGCCGTCGCCGGGCGGGTGCTGCGGGCCCTCGCCGAGTGCGACACCCCCGCCGTGGCCTGCATGGTCGGGGGAGGCGTGGCACCGGTCGAGGGCGTGCGCCTGGCCGACACCCTGGAGGAGGCCGCGCTGATCGCCGCCGAGCTGGCCGGCCACCGCGCCGACCCGCCCCTCGCGCCGCGACCCGAGTGGGTGTCGGGCGGTGCGGTGCGCGGGCTCTTCTCGGGCGGCACCCTCTGTGCGGAGGCCGCGGCCATCCTGGCCGACCGCCTCGGCGTCGTCCGGTCCAACGCGCCCGCCGGCGCGGCGCGGCGCCTGGAGGGCGAGCCTCGCGGCCACGCCTGCCTCGACCTCGGCGAGGAGGAGTACACCCGCGGCCGCCCCCACCCGATGATCGACCCCGCCGCCCGCGCCGAGCGCCTGGCCATCGACGCCGCCGACCCCGACGTGGGCGTGCTGCTGCTGGACGTGGTGCTCGGGTACTCGAGTCACGACGATCCGGCGGGGGTGCTGGCCCCGGTCATCCGCGAGGCCCTCGCGGCACGGCCGCAGCTGGCCGTCGTGGCATACGTGCTCGGCACCGACGCCGACCCGCAGGACCGTCGCCGGCAGGAGGCCGCCCTGCGCGACGCCGGCGCGCTCCTGGCGCCCACCAACGCCGCCGCCGCCCGTCTCGCCGCCGCGCTCGCCGGGTGAGGATCCGCCTGGTGACCTACTCCACCAAGCCGCGCGGCGGGGTGGTGCACGCGCTGTCGCTGGCCGAGGCCCTGGGCGACCGCGGCCACGACGTCGAGCTGTGGGCCCTGTCGGCCGACGGGGCGCGCTTCTTCCGCGAGCCCCGCGTCCCGGCCCGTCTGGTGCCGGTCGACCGCCGTCCCGGCGAGGACGTGGAGCCACGGATCCTGCGCTACGCCGCCGCCCTCGCGGAGGGCATGCGCGAGGCGGGCCCCGCCGACGTCCACCACGCCGAGGACTGCCTGTCGGCACGCGCGCTGCTGGCGCTGCGCGCCGAGGGGCGGGTGCCGGCGGTCGTGCGCACCGTGCACCATGTCGACGACTTCGCGAGCCCCGTGCTGGCCGAGTGCCAGCGCGCCAGCATCGAGGACGTGGACCACCGCGTCTGCGTGAGCGGCCACTGGGCCGGGGTGCTGGAGCGCGACCACGGCGTGGGGGCGCGGGTGATCGCCAACGGCGTGGACGGCGGCCGCTTCGCCGACTGCCCGCTCGACCGCACCGCGGCCGGCGAGCGACTCGGCTGGGGCGGACGGCCCGTCGTGCTCGCGATCGGCGGCATCGAGCCCCGCAAGGGCAGCCGGACGCTGCTGGCGGCGTTCGCAGCGGTGCGGGCCGCGCTGGGCGAGGGCGCCCTGCTCGCCATCGCCGGCGGCGAGACCCTCTTCGACTACGCCGACTACCGGGCCGCATGGGAGGACGACGCCGCCGCGCTCGGCCTGCGGGTCCACCGGGGGCCCGCCCCGCCCGGCGACGCCGACGTGGCGGTGCTCGGGCCGATCCCCGACGACGCGATGCCCGCCCTGGTGCGCGCCGCCGACGTCTTCGCCTTCCCGTCCGAGAGGGAGGGCTTCGGCCTGGTGGTGCTCGAGGCCCAGGCGGCGGGCGTCCCGTGCGTGGTCAGCGACCTTCCGGTGCTGCGCGAGTTCCTCGCCGACGGGCGCGACTGCCTGATGGCGCCGGTCGGCGACCCGGAGGCGCTCGGCGTCGCCCTGGTGCGGGCGATGCACGACGCCCCGCTGCGGGACCGCATCGCCGCCGGTGGCCGCGAGACGGCGGCGCGCTTCACCTGGGACGCCGCCGCGGCCGCCCACGAGGCGCTCTACGACGAGATCCTGGTCTAGGGTCCCCGTGGGGATCGACGACGACCACGAGTACGCCGTCTGGACGGCCGAGTGGCGCGGGGGGATGGCCACCGACGTCACCGGGCGCGGCCACTCCGTGCGCGTCGACGAGCCGCAGGAGTTCGGCGGCGAGGACACCGGTCCCATGCCGACCGAGGTGCTGGTCGTCGCGCTCGCGTCCTGCTTCTGCCTCGCGGTCGCCTGGGCGGCGCGCAAGCGCCGCATCCCCCTCGACGACCTGAGGGTGAGCGTCCGGCCCCACCGGGCGGTGGGCGAGCCCCGGCACGGCTCCTACGACGTGTGGGTCGAGACCTCGACCCCGCACGACGCGATCGCCCCCGCCGTCGACCTGGCCAAGCGGTACTGCTGGGTCACCAACACCATCTCCACGCCCCCGGAGATCCGCTACCACCTGGGAGCGCCGCTGGGGTAGCCTCGCGGCTTCCCCGGTCGGGTCCCCGAGAACGAGGAGAGCGAATGCCCCAGCGCATCTGCGTCATCGGAGGCGGCGCCGCCGGGATCAGCGCGGCGTCCATGGCCAAGCGGACCGCCCCCGACGCGACGGTCACCGTCTGCACCGAGTTCGAGGACGTCGCCTACTCGCCGTGCGGCATCCCGTACGTGCTGGGCCGGGAGATCCCCGACTTCGAGCGGCTCTTCCTCGCGGGCCCCGAGAACTACGAGCAGGCGGGCATCGACCTGCGGCGCGAGACCACCGTGACGGAGGTGGACACCGCCAACCGGACGATGACGGCCAACGGCGAGGTGGTCCCGTGGGACACCCTCATCGTGTGCTCGGGGTGGAACTACACGCTGCCGGACGTCCCGGGCAACCACCTCGAGGGCCTGACCTTCGTCAAGAACATCCGCCGCGGCATCGAGCTGAACGAGACGCTGAACGACGTCCGCAAGGCGGTGGTGCTGGAGGCGGGGCCGCTCGGCGTGGAGATGCTCACGGCGCTGGCGCATCGCGGCATCGAGACGCACCTGGTCGACGAGAACGCCTGGCTGCTCGCCCAGGTGGCCGACCCGGAGATCGCCGAGCCGGTCCAGGAGAGCCTGAAGGAGCTCGGCTGCCACCTGCACTTCGGCGTCGGGCTGACCGGCTTCGTGGGCTCGGCCGGGCGCCTGACCGGGGTCGACACCTCCGAGGGCGTCATCGACGCGGACATCTGCGTCATCGCCACGCACAAGGAGCCCGAGACGACGATCGGCCGGCAGATGGGCCTGAAGGTGGGCTCCACCGGCGCCTTCGTGGTCGACGAGCGCATGCGCACCTCGATGGAGGGCGTGTACGCCGCCGGCGACTGCGTGGAGGTCCCGCAGAACCTCACCGGCGTCGCCGTCCAGGGCCTCACCGGCTCCCACGCGATGCAGCAGGGCCGGGTCGCGGGCGCGAACGCGGGCGGCGGCGACCGCCGCTACGACCCCGTGAACATCCCCTGGGGCATGGTCGGGGGCCAGGTGCAGATCGGCGGGGCGAGCTTCGGCGAGCACCTCGCGACCTCGCTCGGCATCCCCTACGTGGTGGGCGCCGCCAACGGCATCAGCCGGGCACGCTACTTCCCCGGTGTCCAGCAGGTGCGCGTCAAGCTGCTCGCCGAGCCGGGCACGGGCAGGCTGATCGGCGGCCAGTTCGTGGGCGGAGAGGGCATCAAGGAGCGCGCCGACTTCCTCGCCTTCGCCCTCAAGCGCGGCGCCACGCTCGAGGACCTCGCGTGGATGGAGAACGTCTACTCCCCGCCGATCGGGGCCCTCTACGAGCCCCTGTCCGTCGCGGCGCAGAACGGGATGGCCCAGCTGTGAGCGCCCACGGCCCGGAGATCCCCGAGGGCCTGCGGGAGTACTTCGGCCACGACAAGGTGGCCCATCGGGGCCGCGGCGGCCTGCCCGCCGCCCCGCCGGCGCCCCCCGGGTCCACGGCCCGCAAGGCCGGCGAGAACGCCGTCGCCGACGGCCGCGCGAAGGCCGGCACGCCCGGACGGCGCCCGGGCGACCATCCGGCGGTCGTCCCCCCGCGGCCGGCCATGTCGCGCCGCATGCGGGCCGCCGGGGAGCGCGCCCTGATGGAGGCGTCGCAGCGTCGCCTGGGGCCGCTGGCCGGCGCGCCGGGGCCGCACCGCTCGGCGGGCCTGCTGTGGCGCGGGGTCCTCGCGCCGGTCTACGCGCGCATCCCCTGGGGCCTCAAGCGCCGGATGGTGGCGATGACCTCCGGCGTGCGGGGCTGGTCGGGTCGGGGCTGAAGGCGTTCGCGGGCAGCCCCGGCCCGCACAGCGCGGTGTCGACGACGTACTCGCGCCCGTCCCGTACGTCGTGGAGGTGCACCACGTGGCAGGGGAGCCCGATCTCGGAGCGCTCGGAGTAGCCGACGACGACGAAGCTCGTCTCGGCCGCCGTCCGGTGGCGGGTGAGACGGCAGGCCCCTCCCCCCAGATCCTCGCGGTGCTGGACGACGAAGGGGCCGGCGACCACGGTCTGGCGCACCCGGGTGCCGGGCGGCGGCACGATCCACACGTCATCGCCCGTGCCGTGTCGCGGCAGGTCCTCGAGCGACTCGGCGGACCACGGGAGCTCCGCATCGCCGGCCGCGCCCGCGGTGCCCTTCACCTGGACCTGGACGGCGTGGTGATCACCCTCACGGCGCCCGGGGTGCCGCTGATGCCGAACGGCGTCGCGGTCGGTCGCCTGCCCCCGTGCCCGGTGGTGCGGTGGGACCCGGCCGACCCCCCGGCGTGGGACGCGGCCGTGCCGCCGCTGCGGGGCGGCCCCGCCGCCCTCGCCGCCCTCGCCGGTTGGCTGCTCGGCGAGGTGAGCCCCCCGGACGTCCCGCTCGCCGAGGCGCCCGCACGGCTGGTGGGGCGCGGGCCGGGGCTGACGCCGGAGGGCGACGACGTGTTGGCGGGGGCGGCCGTCGGCCTGCGCGCCCTGGGCCCGGCGGCGGGGATGGAGCCGGCACGGCTCGACCGGCTCGCGCACTCGCTCTGCCCGCCGGACGTGCGCCGGCGCACCGGCGCGCTGGCGGCGACGCTGCTCGAGCTCGCGGCCGCCGAGGGCGCCGCGCCCGAGCCCGTGCACCGGCTCATCGCCCCCGGCGACCGGCCGGCGGCCCTGGCCGACCTGCGCCGGCTCGGCGCGTCGACGGGCGGCGCGATCGCCGCGGGCGTGGCCCTCGCGGCGCGGTTCCTGACGGACTCCACGGCGCGAGGATAATCGCGCACGACCGGAGGGCGTCGTCCGCGCCCGCCCGCCCCGCTAACGTGCCCGGGATCGCCGTCCGATCCCCCTCCCCGATGCGACGACACTCCCGACACCTCCTCCCGCTCGCCCTCTCCGCCCTCGCCCTCGGCGCGTGGGCGGGTGCCTCCGGCGCGCAGTCGCCCCCGGCGCCCGGCGGAGCGGACGCGACCTTCACCTTCCAGGGGCGTGGCTGGGGTCACGGGATCGGCCTCTCGCAGTACGGCGCCCGCGGGCGCGCGCTGGCGGGCTGGGACGCCGGCCGCATCCTGCGCCACTACTACCAGGGCACCACGCTGAGCGTGGTCAAGCGCCGCAGCGTGAGGGTGCTGCTGGCCGAGGACCTCGCCTCGGCGAGCGTGGTCAGCGCCGGTCCGTGGCGCGCCGTGGGCCCCCGCCCCCGCGGATCCCGCGTCGTGCGGCTGCAGGCCGGCGTCCCGCACACCCTCACCGCCCTGCCCGGCGGCCGCGTCGCGCTCGCGCGCGGCGAGCGCCGCCTCGCCGTCTTCACCGCCGCGCCCCGGGTGCAGTCCACGCGCCCCGGCGGCCTGGTGTCGTGGGGCGCGCGCGCCCCCGAGGCCGATCGCACCTACCGCGGCGCGCTGCGGGCCGTGCCGGACGGCGCCCGCTTCTCGCTCGTCAACGTCGTCGACCTCGAGGACTACCTGAAGGGCGTGGTGCCGCGCGAGATGCCGGCGAGCTGGGGCGACGACGCGTTCGCGGCCCTGGTCGCCCAGGCGGTCGCGGCCCGCAGCTATGCGCTGGCCACCATGTCGCCCACGGCGACCTACGACGTCTTCGACGACACCCGCAGCCAGGCGTACGGCGGCCGATCCGGCGAGGACCCGCGCACCAGTCGCGCGGTGGAGGCCACGCGCGGTACGGTGCTGACCCATCGCGGCGAGGTCATCACGGCGTTCTTCTTCTCCACCTCCGGCGGGCGCACCGAGAACGTCGAGAACGTGTTCTCCACCGCGCCCGTGCCCTACCTGGTGAGCGTGCCGGACCCCTACGACCGGGGATCGCCGTATCACCTGCGCTGGCCCGACCCGCCCACCTTCACCGGCACGCGCCTCGGGCGCCTGCTGGGGCTCGACGGCCCGGTCGCCTCCATCGCGATCACCCAGCGGGGCGTCTCGCCGCGCGTTGTCCGGGCGCGGGTGACGACGGCCTCCGGCCGCCAGACGACCGTGAGCGGGACGCAGCTGCGCCAGTCGCTCGGGCTGCGCGACACCTGGTTCCAGGTGACCCGCTCGCCGGCCGCGGGCGCCCGGTGAGGGCCCCGCGCGCCGCCCTCGCGGTCGCCGCGGCGCTGCTCGCGGGGCCGGCGGCGGGCGTCGCGGCCGCGGCCGACCCCGTGCTGCCGCTGTCGGGAGTCGTGCCCGGCATGACCGGCGAGGCGCGCACCGTCGTGCGCGGCACCGAGATCGTGACCTTCCCCGTCACGGTCCTCGACGTGCAGCGCTCGGTCGACGGGCCCGGCGGGGCGCTCGTGCTCGCGCGCGCCGAGGGACCCCTGATCGCGTCGACCGGCGGCGTCGCCGAGGGGATGAGCGGCAGCCCGGTGTACGTGACGGGCGCCGACGGCGTCGCCCGGGTGATGGGCGCCGTCGCCTACGGGACCGGCGACCAGGAGAACGTGGTCATCGGCATCACGCCGATCGAGCAGATGATCGACTCCTCGTCGGGTCAGCGCGCCCAGGAGCTCCGTCCCGCCCCCGTGCGACGGGCGGTGCGCGTGGCCGGCCGCGCGCAGGCGCGCGCGCTCGAGGCGGCGCGCCCGGACCGCATCGGGGTCTACCCGCTGGCCCGCTGGACCGTCTCGGGCGCCTCGCGGCCGCTGATCGGCCCGCTCTCCCGCGAGCTCGCCCGCTCCGGCATCGCGCTCACCTCAATCGGACCGCGGACGCCGCGCCCGGCGGTGCCGCTGGTTCCCGGCGCGTCGATGTCCGTGCTGCTGGCCGGCGGCGACCTGGCGCTCGGCTCGGTCGGGACGGTCACCTGGGTCGACGGCACGACGGTGCTCGGCTTCGGTCACCCGTTCCTCGGCGCCGGCGCCACCCGCTTCCTTCTCGGCGACGCCTACGTCTTCCAGACCATCGCGGCGCCCATCGCCGGGGCCAGCTACAAGCTCGCCGAGCCCGGCTCCCTCCAGGGCATGGTCGTGCGCGACAGCACCGACGGCGTCACCGGCCGGGTCGGCCCCGTCGCCGGCATCCCGGCCACCGGCACGGCCGTCGACACCGGGCGCGGCACGCGCGCCACGGTGCGCGCGGTGCTGGCGCCGGACGAGCGCACCGCGCCCATCGTCGCCGGCCTCGTGCAGGACGAGCCGGCCTTCCGGGCCCGCGACGGCGTCGCCCCGGGAACCCTGCGGTTGTCCGTCACGGTCACCAGCCCGGACCTTGCGCGCCCCTTCACCTACCGCAACGTGTACGCCGCGGCCGGCGACGTCGCGTTCCTCGCGAGCGGCCAGGTGCCCCGGATCATGGCCGTCCTGATGCAGAACGGCGTGGCCCCCGTGACCATCACGTCGCTGACCGTCACCCAGACCGTCGAGCCGCGCGTCCGCGCGGCGCGCATCCTGGGGGCGTCCGTCGTCCAGCGCGGCGCCCGCCCGGGCGCGACGGCGACGCTGGTGCTGCGCCTCCAGCCGTGGCGCGGCGCCCCGCAGCTGGTGCGCGTGCCGTTCCGGCTCCCCGCCGGCGCCTCGGGCCGCGTGCCCATACGGGTGGTGCCGGCCTCGTCGGGCGGCTTCGATCCGCTCCCCGCCGACCTCACGCAGGACATCGGGGCCTCGGGCGACCTCGCCTCCCGCACCGCCGCCGTCGCCGCCGCGGAGCGCCACGCCGCGCGTGCCCCGGGCCCGCGGATCGATCGCCTCGTGGCGGGCCTGCGACGCGCGCTCGACCCCCGTCACGACGCCGTGCGGCTGCTGTTGCCGGGCGAGCAGGCCGACGACCCGTCCGCCGGGCGCGTCGTGCCGGTCCCGTGGGTGGTGTACGGCGGCCGGGCGACCGTCCGCGTGCGGGTCCGCTAGCCGGTTCCCGGCAGGGGCCCCACCAGCTCGACGAGGTTGCCGAGCGGGTCGCGGGTGAAGACGCGGTCGCGTCCCTGGATGCGGGCGCGCGGCTCGGTGACGGTGCCGCCGGCCCCCTCCACCCGCCCGCGGGCCGCCGCGAGGCCGTCCACCTCGAGGCAGAAGTGGTGCATGCGGGCGGGGTCGGGCGCGATCTCGTGGGGCACGAAGTGCAGCTCCACGCCGGGCTCGCCCGTGGCGAACCAGATCCAGCCCAGGTGGGCCACCTCGGCCGGCACGGCCATCTCGTCGAGGCCCAGCACCCCTCCGTAGAAGCCGCGCACCTGCGCGTCCCCTCCGGGGGGGAAGGTGACGGCGACGTGCTGGAGGCGGGCGCTCACGGCACGTCGGCCTCGTCGAGCAGCTCTCCGGCGCGGTCGAGCGCGCCGCGCGCGGCGTCGACGGGGGTGCCGGCCACCTCCATCACCCACCCGTCGCCGGGCAGGCCCCCGACGAAGACGTACCAGCCGCCGCTGTCGTGGGCACGCGGGCCGTCGAGGTAGAGGGCGGGATGGCGGCCGAGCAGCGCGGCCATCCGGCGCTCCTCGTCGGCCGGCAGGGGCGCCCCCCGCGGCGGGCCGAGCGTGGTGGCGAACTCCTCCAGGACGCTGATCCAGGACTCGCCGTCGCGGGTGCGCCCGCTGAGCGCGGCGACCGCGTCGGCGAGCGTGGGCCAGAGCGCCCCGCCCGCCGGGGCGTCGCGGGAGATCCAGCCGCAGAGGTGCTCGGCGACGCGCACGCGGCCGCCGTCGGGGAGGTCGAGCACCAGCAGGCGCGCGCCGGGCCGGCCGAGGTCGGTGACGGTGACGACCCCGTCGGGTGCCTCGAGCGCGAGCCGGCGCCGGGTCATGCGGAGTCGACCATCTCCTCCTGCGGCACGTCGCGCCACACCTGCGCGGGAAGGCCGGCGACCAGCTTGCCCGGCGGGACGTCGCGCGTCACGAGCGCGCCCGCGGCGACGAACGCCTCGGCGCCGATCTCGATGCCCGGGAGGATCACCACGCCGCCGCCGACGCGGGCGCCGCGCCGGATGATCGCGCCCTTGATCTGGGCGTGGCGGGCCTCGGTGCGCCCCATGAAGTTGTCGTTGGTGGTCGTGACGCACGGGGCGATGAAGACGTGCTCCTCGAGCTCGGAGTACGCCGTGATGTACGAGTTGCTCTGGATCTTGGTGAACGCGCCGATCGGCACGTCGTTCTCGACGCACACCCCGCGGCCCACCACGACGCCCTCGCCCAGGGTGCAGCGCTCGCGCACCGACGCCTGGTCGCCGACGATCACGTCCGGACCGAGCACGGTGCCGGCGTAGACCACCGCCCCGCTGCAGACCGCGGCGCCGGGGCCGATCTCGAGCGGCGCGAGCGGCGCCTTGGCACGGCTCGTCGAGCGCTTGGAGAGCTTCGGCTGCTTGCCGAGCACCACGTTGTCCTGGATGACGCAGCCGTCGCCGATGCGGGTGCCGTCGTGGATGACGACGTTCGCCCCGATCTCGACGTCCGCGCCGATCTCGACGCCCGTCCCGAGGACCAGGTTCTCCCGGCTCACGCTGCGGCTCCTCTCGGTGACAGCGCCACGGGGCGCCCGGATTCGGCGAGCGACGTGCTCATCGCCTCGAGCACCTCGACCACGATCGCCCCGGCCGCGCCGTCGGACGGGGTCGGGGCCCGGTCGCGCACCGCCTGCACGAAGCGCTCGCACACGATGCGCAGGGGCTCGGCGGCCGGGATCTTCGGGATGTGGATGTCCCCGGAGCGCACCTGGATGTACTCGCCGTAGGTCTCGGTGCGCGGGATCGGGCCCTTGTCGTAGACCGTCACCTTGCGCTCGGTCTCCATGTCGTCGAAGACCACCATCCGCTCCGACCCGATGACCGTCATCTTGCGCATCTTGTGCGGGTCGAGCCAGCTCAGGTGCAGGTGGCCGAGGATCCCGGAGGGGAAGCGGATGCGCCCGAAGACGACGTCCTCGACTCCCGGCTGCAGGTAGCTCTCGCCGGTCGCCGACACCTCCGACGGCCGCTCGCCCACCAGGTGGAGCATCACGGAGATGTCGTGGGGGCCGAGGCTCCAGAGGGCGTTCTCGTCGGGACGCACGATGCCGAGGTTCTGACGGTTGCCGTAGAGGTAGAAGACCTCCCCGAGGGTGCCCTCGTCGACCAGCTCCTTCAGCTTGCGCACCGCGGGGTGGTAGACGAGCAGGTGGTCGACCATCAGCACGCGGTCCGCCGCGTCGGCGATCGCGACGAGCTCGTTGGCGTCGCGGGCGTCGAGCGCGAGCGGCTTCTCCACGAAGGCGTCCTTGCCGGCCTCCAGCACCAGCCGCGCGAGCGGGGCGTGGGTCGGCACCGGGGTCGCGATGACGACGGCGTCGAGCCCCTCGTCGGCGAGCAGGTCGTCCAGGTCGGTGGTGAAGCGGCTCCCGGGGTAGGCCGAGCGGTGGCGGTCGAGGACCGACTCGTCGCGGTCGCAGACCCAGGCCAGGCGGCAGCCGTCGAGCCGGTCGAGGTTCCGCGCGAGGTTCGGACCCCAGTAGTTCATCCCGACCACGCCGACGGTGACCTCGCGGGCCTCGCTCACAGGCGCCACACCGTGTCGGGATCGCCCGGGACGACGTTGCGGAAGTCCACGACCAGCGACGCGTCGCGGCCGAGTGCCTCCCAGTCGATACCCGAGTGGGCGGTCACCACGACCACCGCGTCGTAGTCGCCCACGGACCCGTCGAGCGGGACGCTCGCCAGGCCCGCCGAGGGCAGGTCGGCGACGTGGGGGTCGTGGTACGACACCTCGGCGCCGTCGGCCCGCAGCAGCTCGATGATGCGCAGCGCGGGGCTCTCGCGGGTGTCGTTGACGTCCGCCTTGTAGGAGACGCCGATCATCAGGATGCGGCTGCCGTTCAGGGCCTTGCGCCGGCTGTTGAGGGCGCGGCCGACCTTCTGCACGCAGAAGACCGGCATCTGCGAGTTGATCTTGCCCGCGAGCTCGATGAACTCGGTGTGCAGGTCGAACTCCCGCGCCTTCCACGTGAGGTAGAAGGGGTCGATGGGGATGCAGTGGCCGCCGAGGCCGGGGCCGGGCCGGAAGGGCATGAAGCCGAACGGCTTGGTGGCCGCGGCGTCGATCACGTCCCACACGTCGATCGACATCCGGTCGCAGAGCATCGCGAGCTCGTTGACGAGCGCGATGTTCACGCTGCGGAAGATGTTCTCGAGCAGCTTGGTCAGCTCGGCGACCTCGGGCCCCGACACCGGCACCAGCGTCTCGCACGCCTGGCCGTAGAGCTCCATGGCGCGGCGCGTGCACTCGTCGGTGAGGCCGCCGACCACCTTCGGGGTGGTGGCGGTGGTCCAGTCGGTGCGGCCCGGGTCGACGCGCTCGGGCGAGAAGGCGAGGTGGAAGTCGGTGCCCGCGGTCAGGCCGGAGCGCTCCAGGACCGGGGCGACCTCCTCGCGGGTGGTGCCCGGATAGGTCGTGCTCTCGAGCACCACCAGGTGGCCGGGGCGCAGGACCTCCGCGAGGCTCGCCGAGGCGCCGAGCACGGCGCCGAGGTCGGGCTCGCGGTGCTCGGTGAGGGGCGTGGGCAGGCAGATGATCACCGCGTCCACGTCGCGGATCTCGTCCCATGAGGTCGTCGCCCGCACCAGGCCCCCCTCGACCAGCGGGGCGAGCCGCGCGTCGGGGATGTCATCGATGTGCGAGAGGCCGCTGTTGATGGTCTCGACCTTCGACGCCACCGCGTCGAGTCCGAGCACCGGGACGCCCGCCTCGGCGAAGGTCACCGCGAGGGGCAGTCCGACGTATCCCAGACCGATGACTCCGACCCGGGGGGGCGGTGCGCTCAGAGGCCCGGTGACGGCGCCGTGGCCGTCGGGGGGAGGGGGGAGGGCATCATGTTCCTCACTACTCTACGTATCGGATCCCGGTCACTGTACCCGCGCCGGAAGGATGCCGCCGCTGCGCCCCGACACCCTCCTCGCCGGCCTGCCGCGCCTGGTGCGCGTGACCGACGAGACCCGCTGGCGCGGGCAGTCGGCGGTGGCCACGGCGCTGGTGGTCGCGGCCTTCTGGGTGTCCACCTGGCTGGTCGGCGAGCCGGTGCGACCGGGGCCCACGGCGCTGGCCGCGGCCGTCGCCGCCCTGCCCGCGCTCCTCATCGCCGCCTGGCGCAGCCCCCGGCGCATCCGCGAGAGCCTCGACCGCGCGGTGACGCCCCCGCGCGCCTCGGTGCACGAGACCGCGGCGAGCGCGCGCGACCGGCGCCTGCGGCTCGCGGGGGTCGTCCTGACCGCCGTCATCATCCTGCTGCTGTTCGACCGCTTCACGGGTGGCGGGGGCATCGCGGCCGGCCTCGTCGCGGGCGCGCTGGGCGCGCTGGGCGCGGTGGAGTGGGTCGAGGCGCGCCGATGGGAGGCCGCCGAGCGCGAGCGGGGCACGCGCGTCTACGCCCTGATGAGGCCCGACGCCCTCACGCCGGGCATCGGCGCGGGGGAGGTGTTCGAGCGTCCCCGCCCCGGGGCGGAGGGCCCGGCGACGCCGGGCCCCTTCGACCTCGAGGTGTGAGCGCCGCCGGCCGGCGTGGTCAGCGGCGGGCCCGGCGCGCGGCGGCCTCGACGCGCTTGGCCCGCGCCGCCGCCTCCTTCGTCCTCACGACCTTGGCCTTGGCGACGCAGAAGTTGCTGACGCCCACCGGCTTCGGCGTGAACGAGCGGCCCGTGTACGGCCACACGCGCCAGACGTAGCAGGTGTTCGGGCGCAGGTTCCTGCGCGAGGCGCGGTACTGCAGGCCGCGCGGGAAGGTGGACAGCACCTTGGTGATGCGCGGCCGGGCGCCCTTGCGCGCGGTGACCCGGAAGAGCTGGAGGTTGTAGAGCTTGGTGCCCCGGGGGCCCTTGCGCCACTGCAGCACCGGGCGGAGGGTCGGGATGATCTTCCCGGCCTTCGGCTTGAGGCGGACGGCGTTCTGGCGCGGCAGCGTCTTGGCGATGCTCGCGGTCGTCGTGGGCGCCGGCGCCGGGACGAGAGGTGCGAGCATCGTGAAGGGCTCGGCGGCGGGGTCGGAGACGTTGCCCGCGGCGTCCACCTGGCGCACCTGGAAGGAGTAGGCGCCGTCGGCAAGCGCCGGCAGGGCCACCGTGGTCGTCGGCGTGTCCGTCAGCCCGATGACGGGCGCGCCGCCCTCGCCCACGACGGTCCAGCGCGAGTACGCGCCGGCCTCGGTCGCCCACGTGAACACCGGGGCGGCGATGGCCGGGAACGGCGGCCGCACCAGGATCGACGGCGGCGCCGGCGCGGTGGTGTCGACCCGGAAGGACCGGGTGGCCTCGGCGCTCGGGCGCCCGGCGTCGGTCACCTGCGAGACGCGGAAGGTGTAGTCGCCGTCCGGCAGGTCGCGCAGCGTCGCCTGGGTCTGGACGCCGCCGCCGCTGCGGATCGGGGTGACCGAGCCGGTCACCGTGAGGTCCCAGCGGAACGTCTGGAACTCGCCCTGCCAGGAGAAGGTGGGCGAGGAGATGCGCGTCGGCGCGGCCGGCCCGCCCGTGATCGTCGGCGCCGGCGGCACCGTCGGGTCGATCGTGACCTCGCTCTCGCCGGAGACCGAGACGTTGCCCGCGCGGTCGAAGGTGCGCACGCGCCACTTGAGCAGCTCGCGCGTCGGCAGCGGGTCGGGGTGCAGCGCGGCGTCCCGGCGGGCGCCGTAGAAGTCCTGCACCGTGCCGGCGTGGTCGACGCGGGCGATGAGCTTCCAGGGGCTGCCGGACGGCGTCGCCGTGCGGTACTGGAGCTCGTAGCGGTCGATGCCGGAGGTGGCGTCCTCGCCGCGGGTCCACTCGAAGAGCGGCTCCTCGGCGATCAGCCGGCCCGGGTTGGAGGGCTGGCCGGGCTCGGGCTCGGTGCCGTCGAAGTTGAATGCGCCGCTGCGCCCGGAGCCGACGTTGCCGGCGCCATCGACCGGCGCGAAGGCCGCCCCCGTCGGGTAGTTGCCGTCGAGATCCCAGACGACGTTCGCGCAGCCGTCCACGACGCCGGTGAGGTTGTCGGTGCAGCTCGGGGTGAGCGACAGGAACCGGTAGCCCCACGGGGTGCCGACCCCGGAGAGGGTCACCCCGTTCACGACCGGGTCGGTGTCGTCCACGGTGATGTTCGCGACCACCGCCGGGTCACCGGCCACCGTGGTGACCCCGTCGCTGAAGAGGGCCTGGACGGTGAAGTCGTAGTTGCCGTCGCCGATCGCGTCGACCGCGCCGGGGGAGACCGCGCCGGCGGGAGCGGGCGTGCCGTCGGCGTGGAGGCCGCCGACGTAGGTCCCCGTGAAGGTGGCGCCCGGCGGGGCGGTCGGCGGCACGTCGGCCGGGGCGCCCCAGGAGAAGGTGATGGTGCGCGACTGCGTGACGCCCGACGGCGAGGCGGAGAGCCCCGTGGGCTCCCCCGCGGCGACCGCGGTGCCGGCGGCGGCGACGAGGCAGCCGAGCGTCGCGGCGATCACGGCCCCGGAACGGGCGTGGCGGCGGCGGGGGGTGATGGGCATCAAGGGCACCGGGGGGTCATCTGGACGCAGAGATTCCGCTCGATTCTATTCATCGCCCCGGCCGCCCCGCGACCGCGGGGGACTACCCGTAGGTCTAGCCTTGTCGCATCGTCCGAGGGGTGTTGCCCGCGCCGGCGCCGATCGCCCCGGCCACCAGCTCGGCGATCCGTTCGGACGCCGCCCCGTCGCCGTAGTAGGGCGGTCGCTCGGCCGGCATGGATAGGTCGAGCAGCGCCGCCCGCACGCGGGCGGGGTCCATCCCCGTGAGGTGGTTGAAGCCGCCCGCGACGGTCTCGGTCCACTCGGTGGTGTCGCGGAGGGTGACGCAGGGGACGCCGTGGAAGTAGGCCTCCTTCTGCACGCCGCCCGAGTCCGTGACGACGGCCCGGGCGCCGGTGAGCAGGGCGGTGAAGTCCAGGTAGCCGACCGGCGGCGAGAGGCGCAGGGCCGGGTGGGCCTCGAGCGCCTCCCAGTGCCCGGCGGCCTCCAGCTTGTGGCGGGTGCGCGGGTGCACGGGGAAGACGGCCGGCTCGTCGATCGCCTCCAGCACCGCCACCATCGCGGCGAGGGCCTCCGGGGTGTCCGTCGCCGCGGCGCGGTGGATCGTGACCAGCAGGTAGCCGCCGGGCTCCAGCCCGAGCGCCGCCGGGCCGGGCCGCGTGGCCGCGACGGGCGCGAACATCAGGCTCGCGTCGAGCATCACGTCGCCGACGCGGTGGACGCCCGCGTGGAGTCCCTCGCGCGCGAGGTTGGCGACCGCCGTGTCGGTGGGGCACAGCAGCAGTGCCGACAGGTGGTCCGTGACGACCCGGTTCTGCTCCTCGGGCATCGAGCGGTCGAACGAGCGCAGCCCGGCCTCGACGTGCCCGAGGGGCAGGCCGAGCTTGGTCGCGGCGAGCGCCCCGGCGAGGGTGGTCGTCGTGTCGCCGTAGACGAGCACCATGTCCGGCGCCTCCTCGACCAGCAGCGGCTCGAGGCGCGAGCACATCACCGAGAGCTGGGTCAGCGGGCTCCCGGGGCCGACCTCGAGGGCGTGGTCCGGCGCCGGGACGCCCAGCTCCTCGAAGATCAGGTCGGCCAGCTCCGGGTCGTAGTGCTGGCCGCTGTGCACCAGGACCTCGTCCACCCGCGCGCGCAGGGCGCGGCAGAGCGGCGCCGCCTTGACGAACTGCGGCCGGTTGCCCACGAGCGAAACGACCTTCAAATGCCGGTGAACCCCACTCCGGAGAGGCGCTGGGTGATGACCTCGAATCGGCCGGTCGCCACCAGGAACCCGATCAGTATGAACATCCCGGCGGCCGTCGCGTTGACCACGCGCCAGCGGTCGCGCAGCCAGCGGAAGGCCGTCATCGTGCGGGTCACGAACAGCCCGGAGAGCAGGAACGGGATCCCGAGCCCGAGCGAGTAGGTGAACAGCAGCGTGGCCCCGACGCCGGGCGACCCGGTGGGCGCGGCGTAGGCCAGGATGCTCGCGTAGACGGGGCCGATGCAGGGGGTCCAGCCGATCGCGAAGGCGGCGCCCACCAGTCCGGCGCCGGCGAGGGTCGTCGGCCGCCGGGCGATCGTCAGCCTCCGGTCGGACTGCAGCAGGCCGAGCTGGGGCAGCAGCACCATCGCGAGCCCGGTGACGATCAGCAGGCTGCCGGCGACCAGGTTGAGGGTGTCCTGGTCCTCGGTCAGCGAGTAGCCGATCAGGCCGGCCCCGGCGCCGTAGGCCGTGAACACCAGCGAGAACCCGAGCACGAACGCCAGCGTCGGGCGCAGCACGTCCCGCACCTCGGCACCCAGCTCGTCGAACGAGACGCCCGAGATGAAGGTGAGGTAGCCGGGCACCAACGCCAGCACGCACGGCGACGCGAACGAGATGAATCCCGCCGCGAACGCGACCGCGTAGCTCACGATCGAGATCTCGTCCACGTGCCGATGGTAGCCGGGAACGGGCTGCGGTCCGCGCGCGATCGGCCGGGACGATGGACCCGGCTGCACTAAGCTTGGGGGCCGGAGCGGGGCACACGACGCGAGGAGGCCATCCGTGGCGACGACGGCAGGCACGTCCATCGAGGAGCTTCTCGGCGACGACGCCGGGCTCCTGACGCACACCTGCGAGACGATCCCGCTCGAGCGGCTGACGGTCCCCGGGCCCACCTGGGTCGACGACGTGATGGCCGGGTCCGACCGACCGGTGCCGGTGCTGCGCTCGCTGCAGGGTCTCTTCGACCACGGTCGCCTCGGCGGCACGGGCTACGTGTCGATCCTCCCGGTCGACCAGGGCATCGAGCACTCCGCGGCCGCGTCGTTCGCGCCGAACCCGGACTACTTCGACCCGCTCAAGATCGTCGAGCTGGCCATCGAGGGCGGCTGCAACGCGGTCGCGACGACCCTCGGCGGCCTGGGCCTCGCCGCGCGCCGGTACGCGCACAGGATCCCGTTCATGCTCAAGATCAACCACAACGAGTTCCTGTCGTACCCGAACGCCTACGACCAGATCATGTTCGCGTCCGTGCGCCAGGCGTGGGAGCAGGGCTGCACCCTGGTCGGGGCCACGATCTACTTCGGCTCCCCCGAGTCGAAGCGGCAGATCCAGGAGGTCTCGGCCGCCTTCTCCGCGGCGCACGAGCTCGGCATGGGCACGGTGCTCTGGTGCTACATGCGCAACTCGGCCTTCTCGCCGAAGGACGGCGGGCCGGACTACCACGTGGCCGCCGACCTCACGAGCCAGGCCAACCACCTGGGCGTGACGATCCAGGCCGACATCATCAAGCAGAAGCTCCCCGAGACGGCCGCCCCGGGCTTCCTCGACCTGAAGTTCGGCAAGACGCACCCGAAGGTCTACTCGGACCTGCTCAGCGACAACCCGATCGACATGTGCCGGTACCAGGTGGCCAACTGCTACATGGGACGCATCCCGCTGATCAACTCGGGCGGCGCGTCCTCGGGCGAGAGCGACCTCGCCGAGGCCGTCCGCACCGCGGTCATCAACAAGCGCGCCGGCGGCTCCGGCCTGATCTCGGGCCGCAAGGCGTTCCAGCGGCCCTTCGCCGAGGGCGTGGCGCTGCTCAACGCCATCCAGGACGTCTACCTGGACCCGCAGATCACCCTGGCCTGACGCGCCGCGCGGCGCGGCCCCCGGGTCGCGCCGCGCCCGCCGTCCGTCGCCGACGGCATGCTGCCCGGCGTGGACGGCTGGACGAAGGTCAACTTCGCGGACCTCCCCGACCGGAGCCCGGTCGACGAGCCGATGCGCTGGGCGATGGCGCGCAACGCCCTCGGGACGACCGAGATCGGGGTGAGCCGCTTCACCTACGAGCCGGGCTCGCGCATGCCGTTCGGCCACCGGCACCGCGAGCAGGAGGAGGTCTACGTCGTCGTTGGCGGCTCCGGCGTCGCGAAGCTCGACGACGAGCTCGTCGAGGTCACGACCTGGGACGTCGTGCGCGTCGCCCCGCCGGTGGCCCGCGGGTTCGCGGCGGGGCCGGACGGGCTCGACCTCATCTGCATCGGCGGCCGCCGTCCGCCGGGCAGGGACGCGGAGCGGGTCCCCGGCTTCTGGGACTGAGGCGGGACCCCCGGGGTCGGCGGACCCGCTCCCGACGGCGTGCGCCGCGCTCACCCTCCCCGGGCGCAGATCGCGACCACCTCGAGGCGCCACGGCCCGGATGGCCGGACGATCACCCCGGGGTGGACCGTCCCGCGGTCGCGGCCCTGTCCCCGCGCGCCGGGGCGGCACGATCCAGCTCCGCCGAGCGCTCGCGCCGGAGGAAGGTGGCGATGTCCTGGATCGCGCTCATCAGCGGCGCCGGGAAGATGACGGTCGAGTTCTTGTCGACGGAGATCTCCACCAGCGTCTGGAGGTTCCGGAGCTGGAGCGCCAGGGGGTGCTCCTCCATGACGTCCGCCGCGCGCGCCAGCTCGCCGGAGGCGAGCGCCTCCCCCTCGGCCGCGATGATCTTCGCGCGCTTCTCGCGCTCGGCCTCCGCCTGACGGGCCATCGCGCGCTTCATGCCCTCGGGGAGCTGGATGTCCTTCACCTCCACGAGGGTCACGACAACGCCCCACTCCTCGGTCTGGGCGTCGATCATCTCGCGGAGGGCGACGTTCACCCGCTCGGTCTCCGACAGCGTCTCGTCCAGCATGTGCTGGCCGACGACCGCACGCAGCGTGGTCTGCGCGATCTCGTGGATCGCCGCCGCCACGTCCTCGATCGCGATGACCGACCGGATGGGGTCGACGATCCGGTAGTAGGCGACGCCCGAGATGTCGACGCTCACGTTGTCGCGCGTGATGATCTCCTGCGCGGGGATCGGCATCGTCACGATCCGCAGGGAGACGCGGCGCACCCGGTCGACGAGGGGGATCACCAGGACGAGTCCCGGACCCCGCGCGCTCTCCCGGAGCTTGCCGAGCCGGAAGACCACCCCGCGCTCGTACTGGGGGAAGATCCGGATCGAGGCCGCCAGCAGCAGGACGGCGACGATCCCCACGACGATGAGGGTGACGGTCACCGCCGGATCGTCCTCCGGGCGCGGACACCGGCCATCGGGGCTCCCCCTCAGCCGGCGACGGCGGAAACCCGTACCGGCACGCCACGGCCCGTCGCCCGCACGCGCCGTCCGCGCACGTCGGGGCCGGTGCCCGCGGTCACCGCCGCGCCACCCTCCCGCTCCCGTGCGGAGGGTCGCTCCGGGTCAGGGCGCCAGGCGGATCGGCCGGATGACCGGCGGGAGTCGGGGCTGCCGGCGCTCGCCTCGCCCGCGTAGTGGACCTGCAGCGCGGTGTCCGCCGACGCCTTCACGCGTCCAGGGCGTCACGTGGGGGTTCGCCGGCGACCGGCGGCGCCCGGGTCGGGTCCGCCGCCCCCGGCCTCGCTCGCGATCCGTCGTCGTGCGGGCGGGACGTCCGCTCCTGGAACGACGAAACCCGCCTCGCGAGCGGGTTCCGGTGGTTCATGGGCCGTGAAGGATTCGAACCTTCGACCTTGGGATTAAGAGTCCCCTGCTCTACCAACTAAGCTAACGGCCCGCCGGAGAGCCTATCAGAGGCCTTCGGGGCGGCCGCAGGCCGGCGGGTCAGGGGGCGGTGGTGACCGTCGCGTCGTCCAGGCCGTTCAGGCGGTTCTGGACCTCCTCGGCGGCCGGGTCGTCGGGCGCGAGGCGCAGGAAGGCCTGGTAGGAGAGCCGCGCCAGCGGCGTGCGGCCCGCCTGCTCGGCGAGCTGGCCGAGCTGGAGGAACGCCTCCGCGTTCTGTGGGCTCGTGGCGGTGAACGCCTGGAGCGCGACGATCGCGTCGGCGGTCCGGCCCTGCCGGATCTGCAGCGAGATCAGCGTCTGGAGCAGGCGGTAGTCCTCGGGGTCGAGCTCCACGGCCCGCTGGGCCGAGACGATCGCGTCGTCGACCCGGTCGATCCCCGGCGCGGCCTGGGCGGCGGCGAGGCGCTCCCACGCGGCCGGGTCGTTCGGCCGCTCCTCGACGAGCGCCTGCGCGTCGGAGAGCTCCTGGTCGGCCACGGTCTCCCCCCCGCCCCCGAACAGGATCAGCCCGAGGACGACGAAGATGACGCCGGCGAACGCGATCGATGTGAGGATCGCGACGACCTGCACCGTCCGCTTGGTCCGCTTCTCGTCGAGCAGCACGGGGGGCGACGCTAGCAGAGCCGCGCACGCGCCTCACGGGCGCGGGCGAGGATTCCCTCGTGGTCGAGGCGGGTCGGGGCGCCCCCGGAGACGAGGACATCGCCCCCGACGACCACGCGATGGACGGTGGTCGCCGGGTCGAGCGCGACGGCGACGGGGTCGCGCGCATCGTCGTGCGCGGCCGGTGAGAGGGCGATCAGATCGGCCCGGGCGCCGGGGGCGAGCACGCCGACCTCGCCGGCCATTCCGAGCACCGCGGCCGCGTCGGTGGTGATCATCCGCAGCAGGTCGTCGTCGCCGACGTCGTGGACGCCGGCGTGGGCCACGCGGCAGGCCCGTGCCTCGGCGCGCAGATCGTGGTCGCCGCCACTCGCGGCGCTGTCGGTGCCGAGGGCGACGGCGACGCCTGCCGCGCGCAGCTCCTCGAGGCGGGCCCGCCCGCAGCGCAGGTGGGCGTTGGAGCGCGGGCAATGGGCGACGGCGACCCCGCGGGCGGCCAGCACGGCGGCGTCGCCCGCGTCGACCTCGACGCAGTGCGCGGCGACCATCCCGGGCAGCAGCGCGCCGGCGACGTCGAGCCGGGGCACCACGCCCTCGGCGTCCTCGTCGCCGTCGGCCGCGGGCCACCGGCCCGGTGTGAAGCCCGCGGTGGCGAAGACCGCGCCGAGGGGACCGCCACCGTCGCGGATCGCGGGGAGCTCGTGGGGCGACTCCGCCAGGTGCGTGCCCCAGGGGCGATCGCGCAGGTCGGCCCGCGCGGCCAGTGCGTGCCAGAGCGCCGGGCCGACGCTGTACGGCGCGTGCGGCGACACGCCGGCGCGCACGCGCGGCCCGCATGCGTCGTCGATCTCGGCGAGGCGGGCCGAGACGAGGGCCGCGGCCTCGGTCGCAGCCCGCCCCTCGTCACGCCCGAAGGCCTCGAGCAGCACGAGCCCGCGCTGGCCGCTCTCGGCGAGGGCGGCCGCCCCGGCTCCCACCGGGCCGAGGTCGGCGAGCGTCGTCGTGCCGTGGCGCAGCGCCTGGAGCGCGCCGTAGCGCGCCGCCGCGAGGTGGTCGGAGCGGGTCATGCGCGCCCGCATGGGCAGCAGGCGGCCCAGCCACGAGGCGAAGTCGCCCGGCGGCAGCAGCCCATCCAGGAGGCTCCACTCCAGGTGGGTGTGGGCGTCGACGAGCCCCGGCAGCAGCAGGTCCCCGCCGAGGTCGACCACCGTCAGATCGGGCGCGGCCGCCGTGACCTCGGCGGCGGTGCCGACGTGAACGATCCGGCCGTCGCGTACCGCGACGGCGCCGTCGCGCAGGGGCCCGGCCGCGACCGGCAGGATCCAGCGGGCCCGCCAGATGCGGTCCGGCCCGCTCCCGGGCTCAGCCGACCTTCTCGTCCTCCCGCGGCGTCGAGCCGCTGATCGCCTCGCCGTCGGCGCGATCGTCCGCGCCGGTGATGCCCTCCTTGAACTCCCGCGCGCCCGAGCCGAGGTTGCGGCCGATCTCCGGCAGCTTCTTGGCGCCGAACACCAGAAGGATGATCGCCAGGACGATCAGCAGCTGGATGGGGGAGAAGTCCACGTCGAGCCGTCCTCGGATTGGTGGCGTGTCCGGGGCTGTTCCCGGCCGGAGGGTAGCATGGCCCGGGTGGCGCCCCTCGTCCCCCGGCCCGCATGAGACTCGATCCGATACCGGTCGCCTGGGGCGGCCTGATCGCCGCGATCGGCCTCATGGCGGGCTCCGCCCGCGACTGGCCCGTGCGCCTCGCCCTGGCCGCCCTCTCGTTCGGCATCGGGGGCTTCCTGGCCGGCGTGCGCGCCGCGGACCGCCGCCCCCTGCACGCGGTCGCGGCCGCGGTGGCCGGCTACGCGCTCTACGCGGCGTTCGTCGCGATCGCCCGGGGCATCGACGCCCTGGGCGGCCCGGACGCGCCCCCGCTGGTGCCGGGCACGGGCCGCGACTGGCTGGTGGCCGCCGGCTTCGCGGCGGCCTGCGCGCTCGTCGGCGGCCTGGTCGCCAACGCGTGGCTGCGCCCGGCCACCCGGCGCTGACCGCACCGCGCGGGGCTCAGGCGCCCCGCATCCCCGATCTCCGACGGATCGAGGCGGTCAGTCGAAGTTGCGGTGGTACGAGCTGGCGGTGGGGCCGCGCTGGCCCTGGTACTTGCCCTGGTAGGGGCGGTCGACCGGGGTCGTGAGCTGCTGGAAGGAGATCTGGCCGATCGGCATGCCGGGGTAGATCGAGATCGGCAGCCGGGCCACGTTGGAGAGCTCGAGGGTGATCATCCCGTCGAAGCCGGGGTCCACGTAGCCGGCCGTCGAGTGGATCAGCAGGCCGAGGCGCCCGAGGCTCGATTTGCCCTCCAGGCGCGCCACCAGGTCGTCCGGCAGCGCGACGCGCTCCAGGGTGGAGCCGAGGACGAACTCGCCCGGGTGCAGGATGAACGCCTCGCCGTCGGGGATCGAGACGACCTCGGTGAGGTCGTCGTTGGGCTCCTTGACGTCGATGTGGGCGCGCCGGTTGTTGTGGAAGACGCGGAAGTCGGCGTCGACCCGCACGTCGACCGAGGACGGCTGCAGCATCCCCTCGTCCCACGGGTCGATGACGAGCCGCCCGGCGGCCAGCTGCTCGCGGATGGATCGGTCGGAGAGGACCACGGCCGGGAGCGTACCGGTCGGTCGCCGGCCGGGCGCGTCCGCTACCGTGGGGCCATGGCGATCGCGCGTGGCTTCCGGGTGCTGACGAGCCCCGGCGGCCCCTCCCGCGAGGACGTCGCCGCTGCGCGCGCGGCGGGCCACGTCCCCGACGTGCTGCTCGACGGCGAGCTGATCGGCGACGGCCCGGAGGGCGTCCTGGACCTGGTGGACGTCCCGGCCGGCGAGCTCGCCCAGCTCTGCGACCGGCGGCGCCTGCCGCGCTGGGTGATCGCGAAGAACCCGCTGTCCGGCGGCTTCGTCGAGACCAGGGCGCTGATGCGCCAGTCCGAGCTCGTGACGGTGTGCGAGGAGGCCGCCTGCCCGAACATCGGCCAGTGCTGGGCGCGGGGGACGGCCACCTTCATGATCGCGGGGGCCAACTGCACACGCGGGTGCCGCTTCTGCAACGTGGCGACGGCCCGCCCCGTCGGGCCGCCCGACCCGGAGGAGCCCGCGCGGGTGGCCGAGGCCGCCGCCCGGATGGGCCTCGGCTTCGTCGTGGTCACGGCCGTCGCCCGGGACGACCGGCCCGACGGCGGGGCCGCCCACTTCGCCGCCACCATCGCCGCCCTGCGCGAGCGCCTGCCGGACGCCAAGGTCGAGGTGCTGATCCCCGACCTGCGCGGGGACTGGGAGGCCCTCGAGGTGATCATCGAGGCGGCGCCCGACGTGCTGAACCACAACACCGAGACCGTCCCGCGCCTCTACTCGCGGGTGCGCCCCGGCGCGCGCTACGAGCGCACGCTGGAGCTGCTCGCCCGCTCGGCCGCGGCGGGGCTCGTCACCAAGAGCGGCATCATGGTCGGTCTCGGGGAGACGCTCGGCGAGGTCGCGGACGTGTTCGCCGACCTCGCCGCGGTCGGCTGCGGGCCGGTCACGGTGGGCCAGTACCTGCAGCCCTCGCCGGGCCATCTGCCCGTCGAGCGCTTCTACGCCCCGGCCGAGTACCCGGCGCTGGCCGCGCTGGGCCGCGAGGCCGGTCTGGCCCACGTCGAGGCGGGTCCCCTGGTGCGCTCCTCGTACGAGGCGGATCGCGTCGCGGAGGCGGCTCTCAGCCCGGTCTGACACGCCGTCGCGGGTCGGCGTCCCAAGCCTCTCAAGTCGGCGTCGGCCGGGCCGATATCAGCCGCACTGCCACCCAAGCAGCGGCGGCCACGGACGGCGGCCGGATGCGCGCGACGGAAGACGGACACAGCCATGAAGGGCTACCGCACGAAGAAGATCGCCCTCCCCGGGGGGAAGGTCATCGAGATCGTCTACTTCTCCGAGCCGACCGACGACGCCGCAGAGCCCCTCGGGGGCACCGTCGACGTCCGGGACGACGAGGCGGAGCTGGACGACGTCTTCGCGACCGGCGACGGGGGCATCGAGCTCCACGTCTGCCCCTCGTGCGACTCCGACCTCGTCTACCCGGTGAGCTGGGAGGAGCGCGCGGGCGACGCGTGGCGCATCGAGCGCCGCTGCCCGAACTGCGAGTGGCGGCACACCGGCGAGTTCAGCCAGGACGACGTCGAGCTGTTCGACGACGCCCTCAACGACGGGACCGAGGACCTGCTGGTGTCCCTGCGGAACTTCGCGCGGGCCAACATGGAGGCCGACGTCGAGCGGTTGATCGATGCGATCCGGTGGGACCGCATCGAGCCGATGGACTTCTAGTGCACTAGCTCAGGCGACCGCTGCCGCGGCGATCGCCACGGCGAGCGCGCCCAGCAGGGCCGCGTCGGCCACGCGGGCGCGGCGCAGCGGGCGCGGGCCGGCGATCATGCGCGCGAGCGCGTCGCCCCCGGCGCCGTGGCGCCGCGACGACATGGCGACGACCGGGATCGCCCGCCCGGCGCCGAACGCCAGGCCGGCGGCCGCGCCCACCGCGGGCGCGCCCAGCAGCAGGCAGACCGCGGCGAGCGCCCAGACCGCCCAGGTCATCACGAAGGTCGTGAACCCGAGGCCGAGCAGCCCGCCGTAGAGGGCAGCCGCCGCCGGCAGCGGCATCTCCCGCCGCCAGTGCTCGGGGACCTGGCGCCGGATCCGCGGCACGACCCCCAGGCCGAGGGCCTCCATCGCGGCGGCGGCCGCCGCCACGCCGGCCGCCAGCGCGACGGCGGCGGTGGAGCCCTGGAGCCCGAGGCCGATCAGGGCGAGCCCGCCGAACGTCACGACCCCGCCGGCGAGCGCGCCGGCGGTGAACGCCCCCCGCGCGGCGGCCCCACGCCCCCCGCGCGCCTCGGCGAGGCTGTCCACCATCGACAGGCCGCACGGGGACCACGTGCCGGTGAGTCCCGCGGCGAAGGCCGTCAGCGCCGCGAGGATGGCCAGCGCGATCAGCGCGGCGGGTCCCCCGCGTAGGGCAGGCCCGCGGCCGCCCAGGCGATGATGCCGCCCTCGACGTTGGCCACCTCGCCGTGCTCGCCCGCGGCCGTGAGGTAGTCGGCCACCTGGGCGCTGCGGGAGCCGCTGCGGCATAGCACGGCGAGCGCCGTGTCCTCGGGGAGCTCGTCGACCCGCCCGAGCAGCTCGCTCATCGGCAGCAGCAGCACGCCCTCGACGCGCGTCGCCGCGTGCTCGGCCTCCTCGCGCACGTCGACGATCACGAGCTCGCCGGCGCTCCAGAGGCGGTGCGCCTCCTCGACGGTCAGGTCGGGCATCAGAAGGTCCTCACGGCGCGGTAGAGGGTGTCGCGCTGGACGGCCCGGCGCCCGGTCGCCTCGATCGCGCGCACCATCCGCTCGGTGTCGAGCCGGAAGGCCGTGCCCGCGGCGCGGACGACGTTCTCCTCGATCATGATCGAGCCCATGTCGTCGCAGCCGAACTCCAGGGCGAGCTGCCCGATCCGGAGCCCCTGGGTGACCCATGAGGACTGGAAGTGCGGGAAGTTGTCGAGGTAGAGGCGGCTGACCGCCAGCATCATCAGGTAGTCGGCGGCCGTCGTGTGCGCGTGCTCGTCGCCGCGCCGGCTGCCTCCCCCCGACTGGTAGCTCCAGCACACGAAGGCCCGGAAGCCCGCGCCGTCGCCGGCCTCGTCCTGCACCTCGCGCAGGCGGCGCAGGTGCTCGATGCGCTCCGCCGGCGTGTCGACCGTGCCGTACATCATCGTCGCGGTGGTCGACATGCCCGCGCGGTGGGCGGCGCGCATGACGCCCAGCCACTCGTCGCTGGTCGTCTTGCGCGGCGCGATCACCTGGCGGACGCGGTCGACGAGGATCTCGGCCCCGCCGCCCGGCAGCGAGTCGTGGCCGGCGTCGCGTAGGCGCCGCATCGTCTCGTCGAGCGTGAGCCGTGAGACGTGGGAGATGTGGAGGATCTCCGACGGCGACAGCGCGTGCAGGTGGATCGGGTAGCGGGACTTGATGTCGGTGAAGAGGTCCTCGTACCACTCGATCCGCAGGTTGGGGTGGTGCCCCCCCTGCAGCAGCAGCGCCGTGCCGCCGAGGTCGAGGGTCTCCTCGATCTTGCGGAAGATGACCGACTTCGGCAGGACGTAGCCCTCGGGGTCCATGGGCTTGCGGTAGAAGGCGCAGAAGTCGCAGTCCGTGATGCAGAAGTTGGTGTAGTTGACGTTCCGGTCGATCACGAACGTCACCACGCCGGGGTCGCCGGAGGCGTCGCGCCGGCGCGCGGCCGCCTCGCCCACGGCGACGACGTCGCGCGAGGCCAGCAGCTCCAGCGCGTCCTCGTCGCTCAGCCGGGCGCCGTCGTCGAGGCCGGCGAGGATCTCCTCGACGCGTGAGGGGGCGAGCGTGCTCATGCCACGATCCTAACGGCCCTCACGCGGCCAGACCGGGGACGGCGTCGAGCTCGCCGCTGGCGCTCGCGCGTCGCAGGAACTCCTCCAGCCCGGCGCGCTCGGCCGCGCCGAACTCGTAGCGCAGGCGCCGCAGGTAGGGGCGGATGAAGTCGGCCGGGAAGGGGAAGCGCGCCGCCGCCGCCGCGACGACCTCCTCCGGGTCGGCGAGGTACGCCGCCCGGGCCTGCGTGAGGAGCTCCGCCAGCGCGGCGAGCGCCTCGGGCCGCTCGCGCGCGACCTCGCGCGAGGCGGCCCAGACGGCGAAGACCATCGGCCGGCCGGTGCGGGCGCCCCACACCGCGCTCAGGTCGGTGTGGTGCGGCGCGAACGGCCGGCGCATGCCGGCGAGCGCCTCGTCCCCGATCAGCAGCACCCCGTCGACGCGCCGCAGGGCCTCCTCCGGGCGCTCGCGCAGCAGCTCGAAGGGCGCCGCGGCCGGCCCGAGCAGCACCCGCAGCAGCACCACCGAGGTCGCGCTGTGCGGCGTCACGGCCACGGTGCGCACCTCGTCGAACGGCACGCGCGAGAAGAGCTGGATGGAGTCGACCGCGCCGTCGGCGGTGATCGAGGCCACGGGCACCAGCTCCAGGCGGTCGGCGTCGCGGGCGTAGGCGATGCTGGACATCGCCGAGACGTCGAGCCGCCCGTCGAGCACCGCCGCGTTCAGGTCGGTGGGGACCCCGTCGGTGAAGACGAGCGTGGGGTCGGCGGCCCTCTCGAGCCCGTGGTAGATCGGGTACATGTTGAGGGCCGCGATGCGCCCGACCCTCAGGCGCCTCACGCGCGCTCCAGGTCGGCGCCGATGCCCGCGGCCAGCCGGTCGAGGTCGGCGCGGCCGTCCTCCGGGACGAGCCACTCGGAGGCGCCGAAGGCCACGGCGATCTGGCACGCCGCGGGGCCGAGCCGCCGCCAGTGGGGGCGCACGCCGACCTCCGGGGGCATCGCCCAGCGGCACGCCGCGATGACGGTCAGGTCCTCGACCCCCCACGACCCGGGGCGCTCCGGGGTCCCCTCGGCGGGGACGGGGCAGACGGCGCGCAGCAGGCCGGTCTCGGACGCGAGCTCCGCGAGCGCGGCGATGCGCGCGGCGACCGCGGCGGGGTCGTGGCCCGCCCCGTAGGCGACCGCGGCCTCGCTCGGCCGGCCCTGCGCGTGCGCCGCTCGGTGGTCGGCGACCGCGCCCTCATCGTCGCCGTCCAGCAGCGCGCCGGGGGGCGGCGCGGACAGCGCGGTCACGGTGCGGCCGGTCCCGACGCCCGCCGCCCGCGCGGCCCGCAGCGGGTCGGCGGCGCGCAGGAGCTCCTCGATGGCGGCGGCGGTGACGGGACCGCTCACGAGTACCGGTCCACGACGCCGTCGGCGATCTCGCGCAGCGCGTCGACGGCCGCGCCGTCGGTGGGGCCCTCGTCGATCGCGGCGCGCGCGGCGGCCACGAAGGCCAGGGCGCGCTCGCGGGCGAGGCTCAGGCCCGGGTGCGCGGCGAGGCGGTCGCACAGCTCCTCGAGGCCGGGGCCCGCGCTCGCGGCGGCCACCTGCGGCCGCAACTCCGGCTCGAGCTGCATCGCGAGGATCACCGGCAGGGTCACCGTGCCGTCGCACAGGTCCGTCCCCCGCCGCTTGCCCGTCGCGGCGGGCGCGCCGGCCAGGTCGAGGATGTCGTCGAAGATCTGGAAGGCCATGCCGACGTTCTCCCCGAACGCGGCGAGCCGCTCGGTGGCCCGGGGCCCCGCGCCGCCCACCTGGGCGCCGAGGCGGCAGGCGACCGCGAACAGGGCCGCCGTCTTGCGGCGGCACCGCGAGAGGTAGGCCTCCTCGGTGAGGCTCACGTCGAAGGCCGCCCGCTGCTGGTCGATCTCGCCCTGGGAAAGGTGCAGCGCGGCCTCGGCGAGGGCGCTGACGGCGGCCGGCGACCCGGTCCGGGTGAGCTCGCCGAAGGCGCGCGCGAAGAGGAAGTCGCCGGTCGCGACGGCCCGCTCGGCGCCGAGCGACTGCGCCACCGTCGGACGCCCCCGGCGCATCGTGGCGCCGTCGAGCAGGTCGTCGTGCACGAGCGTCGCCATGTGCACCAGCTCGACGGCCGCGGCCGCCGAGAGCAGGCCCTCGCGCAGCGCGGGGTCGGCCAGCGCGCCGGCGGGCGCGGCGCAGAAGACGAGCAGCGGGCGCACCCGCTTGCCCCCCGCGGCGAGCGTGTCGGCGGCGGGGGCGCCCACCTCGGCGGCATGGCCCGAGACGGCCTCGCGCAGCCGTTGCTCGCAGAGGGCGAGCAACGGCGTCATCGGCATCACGCGCGGGGGCAGCGGGGCGGTCGAGGTCACGCCACCCGCCCGTGGTGCAGGGCGACGATGCCGCCCGCGAGGGGCCTCCACCGGATGTCCGTGAGCCCGGCCGCCGACATGCGGGCGGCGAGGGCGGGCGGCTCGGGGAAGCGCCGCACCGACGCGGGAAGGTACGAGTAGGCCGCCCCGTCGCGCCCGAGCACCCGCCCGAGCCGCGGGACGACGCGGTCGAACCACACCTCGTAGAAGCGCCGCAGGCGGCGCGGGGTGGTGATCTCGAGGATCACGACGCGCCCGCCCGGCCGCACGACGCGGGCCATCTCCGCGAGGCCGGCGTCGAGGTCGCTGACGTTGCGGATGCCGAACGCGACGGTCGCGGCGTCGAAGGCGTCGTCGTCGAAGGGCATGGCCAGGGCGTCGCCCTGCACGAACTCGACGGGCAGGCCGCGGACGTCGGCCTTGGCCCGCGCCCGCACGAGCATCTCCTCGGCGAAGTCGAGCCCCACCACGCGCCCGAGGCCGGTGACCCGCGGCGCCAGCTCGAGCGCGAGGTCGCCCGTGCCGGTGCAGCAGTCGAGCGCGCTGTCGCCGGCGGCGAGGTCGGCGGCGGCGGCCGCCGCCCGGCGCCACCGACCGTCGAGGCCGGCCGTCATGGCGCGGTTGAGCAGGTCGTAGCGGGGGGCGATGCGGTCGAACATCGCCCGCACCTCGGCCGCGGGCAGGCGCCCCGGGGCGGACGCGCTCACGCGCTCGCGTCCCGGGTCATGTGCTCCCCCCAGCGGGGCATCAGGTCGTTGGGCACGCCGAGGTGGTCGAGGGCCTTGGCGACCATGAAGTCGACGAGGTCCTCCATCCGGCGCGGCAGGCCGTAGAAGCCGGGCATCGCGGGCATCACCACGGCCCCCGCCCGCGTCAGGGCGGCCCAGTTCTCGATGTGCACCAGGTTGAGCGGCGTCTCGCGCGGCATCAGCACGAGGCGGCGGCGCTCCTTGAGCATCACGTCGGCGCAGCGGTGGATCAGGTTGCGCGCGGTGCCGTGGGCGATGGCGGCCATCGTCGACCCCGAGCAGGGGGCGATCAGGGCGGCCGGGGCCAGCGACGACCCGGAGGCGAACGGCGCCGTCAGGTCGTCGAGCCCCAGCACCGTCACCGTCCCGGGGCCCGTGGCGAACCGCTCGACGAAGGTGGCGACCGTCAGCGCGGGGTCGTCGGGCGGGCCGGTGCCCGCCTCGAGGATCTCGTGGCTGATCACGTGCGCCCCTGCGCCGCTCACGCAGAGCCCGACGTCGCACCCTGCACCGGTCAGGGCGCGCAGCGCGTGCCCCGCGTAGAGGGCGCCGCTCGCTCCGGTGACCCCGAGGAAGACGCGCATCACATCACCGATGGTAGCGGCGCGCCCCGGTGCGGGCGGGCGTGCGACCGGGCCGGGCCCGGTCGCACGTGGCCGCTACTGGAACTCCGTGCCCAGCCCGTTGAGGAACACGCCGAGGTCCTGGTACTGCTCCTCCGTGAAGGTGCTGAACGCGGGCATCGCGCCGGGCCCCGTCTTGATGACGTTGATGTAGAACTCCTCGCCCTGGCCGCCGATGTCGGTCAGGTTCGGCCCCGGCCCCGGCGCTCCCACGCCGGCGACGGCATGGCAGCTGGTACAGCCGTTGGCCAGGAAGAGCTCCGAGCCGGCGAGCGCCTGGGCGTTGGAGTCCAGGCCGCTCAGCGGCAGGCCCTCCGCGCCCAGGCTGGCGGGCGACTCGGCGCCGAGGTTGGTCATGTACGCCAGGAACGCGATCACCGCGATGCCCGAGAAGAGGGCGATCGGGCGCTTCTCGATGCGCCGCTCCGGGTTGCGGTCGATGAACGGCGTCAGGATCAGGAGCACCATCAGGACGTTCGGGATGACGAACGTCGCCATGATCACCGGCGTGAGGGCGTTCTCGCCCTTGAAGATCTTCAGCAGCTCGAAGAGGAAGAAGAAGTACCACTCGGGCCGCGGCACGAAGTCGGTGCTCGCCGGGTTCACCGGCTCGCCGACCTCGACCCGGTGCCAGATCGCGAAGACGATCACCAGGCCGATCGCCAGCGTGGCGATGATCAGGTCCTTGTAGACCGCGTAGGGGAAGAACGGCTTCCCCTCGGCCTTCGCCTGGGCGTAGTCCCGCTTGTAGTACTCCTTCTGACCGCGGTTCACGAGCGCTCCTCGGCCTTCGTCGGCTGCGGACGGGACGGGGCGACCGGCGGCACCGGGCGGCGCCCGTAGGGAAGCCGCTCGCGCTCGGCCGCGTGACGCGCCTCCTGCTCGGCGCGCTCGATCGCGAGGCGCCGCTTGCTGTACGGCGGCTCGGCGATCCCGAGCTTCGTGATCAGGTAGAGGTGCAACCCGATGAAGGTGGCTATGGCGCCGGGTATCACGAGCATATGGATGGAGTAGAAGCGGGCCAGGGTATCCGGTCCGAACTCGGGGCCGGCGCGGAGGATGTCGGCCACGTACGGGCCGATGATCGGGGCGCTGGCCGTGATGTTCACGGCGACGACGGTGGCCCAGTAGGCCTTCTGGTCCCACACCAGCAGGTAGCCGGTGAGGCCCATGAACATGGTGAGGATCAGCAGCAGCGCGCCGGTGACCCAGGTGAGCTCGCGCGGGTACTTGTACGACCCGAAGAAGAAGACGCGGCCGAGGTGGAGGAAGACCACCACGATCATCGCGCTGGCGCCCCACTTGTGCATGCCGCGGACGAGCCAACCCCAGGTCACCTCGTTGGTGATGTGGTCGATGCTCTGGTAGGCGCTGTTGGGGTCCGGGCGGTAGTACATCGCCAGGATGATCCCGGTGATCGCCTGCATGCCGAACAGGGCCATCGCCGTGAAGCCGAGCGTCTGGAACCAGCTCGTCTCCGCCGGGATGTTGCGGAAGAGGAACCACTTCGCGCCGGTCTTGACCCCCGACCGCTCGTCGACGTAGTCGTAGGCGGCCTCCCCGGCCTTGACGACGGGGTTCTTGGGTCCGATGTCGGTCGTCGCCACGCCTGCCGTCCTAGAAGGGGTAGAGGTTGGAGAGGACGCCCGTCACCGGCTCGCCGGGGCCGTGCAGGTCGTACGGCTGCTGGTCCTCGTCGATCGAGAAGGGCCGGCCGACCAGGACCCGGTCCGTCGGCGACGCGTTCGCCGTGGGGGCGCCCTTGGCGACGTCCGTCTGCTCCGACACCGGCTCGCCCTGGGCGGTGACGATCTTGACGTCGAAGCGGTCGAGGGGCCGCGGGGGCGGGCCCGCGGTGACCAGGCCGAGCGAGTCGTACGCGCCGCCGTGACAGGGGCACGAGTAGACGTCGCCGCCGGCCGAGTAGGCGACCGGGCACCCGAGGTGAGCGCAGCGGTTCCAGATGACGATCAGGCCGCCATCCTTGTTGCGCAGGAATGCGCGCCGGTCGGACTCGGGGGCCGGGCCGGAGACCGCGATCGACGTCACCTCGCCCTCGGGGAAGTCCGAGTAGGGGCCGACGTCGACCCACTGCCACTCCTCGGGCTTCAGCGAGTCCGCCGCGGCGAAGCCGATGACGGGGACGAGGATCGCCGCCGTCATGACGCCGCCGGTGACCAGGGCCACACCCGTCAGGAACCGCGTGCGGGTGACGAAGGCCGGGTCGTCGTGATGGTCGTGGACGGGCTCGGGCTCCGAGGCGACGGGCCCGCTGTACTGACCGCCGCGGACGGGATCCCCCGTCTCGCTCCCAGTGCTCTCAGCCAACCCGCCCTCCTGCGCCGTCGGTTCAGCGGCCGGGAGACCGGCACGCGGGGGGGATTCAACCCGACGGAGGGACCGGATTCAACGACGTCGTCGGGGGCCGGACGTCCCTTTGTGCCCTCCGGGGACGATCCCGAGCTCCGCCCAGCGCCGGTCGACCCGCTCGCGGACCTCCTCCGACATGACGGCCTGGTCGGGCCAGGGGCGCACGACGCCCTCGCCCTCCCACTTGCGGGTGGCGTCGAAGCCGACCTTCGAGCCGTAGGCGAACCAGGGCGCGGCGTGGTCCAGCGCGTCCACCGGGCCCTCCACCACGAGCATGTCGCGCCCGGCGTCGACGTTCGAGAACGCGTGGAAGGCGACCGCCGAGACGTCCTGCACGTCCACGTCGTGGTCCACCACGATCACGCACCGGCTCAGCGAGAGCAGGCCGAGGCCCCAGATCGCGCTCATCAGCTTCTTGGCGTGCCCGGGGTAGCGCTTGCGCACGGAGACGATCGCGCAGTTGTGGAAGACGCCCTCCAGCGGGAGGTTCATGTCCACGAGGTCCGGCAGGGTGGTGCGGATGATCGGCAGGAAGAGGCGCTCGGTGGCCTTGCCCAGGAAGAAGTCCTCCATCGGCGGCATCCCGACGATGGTCGTCGAGTAGACGGCGTCCCGGCGCATCGACATCCCCGTGAGGTGGAACGTCGGGTAGTCGTCCACCGGGGTGTAGAAGCCGGTGTGGTCGCCGAAGGGCCCCTCGGGGCGCAGGTCGGTGGCGTCGACGTAGCCCTCGAGCACGATCTCCGACTCGGCGGGGACCTCGAGGTCGACCGTGCGGCAGCGCACCATCTCGACGCTGCGCCCGCGCAGGAAGCCGGCGAAGATCATCTCGTCGATGCCCGGCGGCAGAGGGGCGGTGGCCGAGTAGGTCGTCGCCGGATGGGTGCCGATCGCGACGGCGACCGGCACCCGGCCCTGCGAGTCGCGCAGGTGGGCGGCGCCGTCCTTGTGGATCTGCCAGTGCATCATCGCGGTGCGCCGGTCGACCTTCTGGATGCGATACATGCCGCAGTTGCGGGCGCCGGTCACCGGGTCGCGGCTGAACACCAGGGGCAGCGTGACGAAGGGCCCGCCGTCGCCCGGCCAGCAGGTGAGGATCGGGACGCGGTCGAGGTCGGGCTCGTCGAGCCAGACCTCCTGGCAGGGGCCCTCGCGCACGACCTTCGACGAGAACGAGGCAAGCTCGCGCAGCTTGCCGAGCGCCTTCATCTTCGCGACGACGCCCTGCGGCGGCTGGAGGTCGAGCAGGGCCTCGATGCGCCCCCCGAGGGCGTCGAGGCTCTCCGTGCCGAGTGCGGCGCACATGCGCCGCTCGGTGCCGAACTGGTTGATCAGCACCGGCATGTCGCTGCCGGCGACGTCCTCGAAGAGCAACGCGGGCGCCCCGGACTTCATCGCCCGGTCGGCGATCTCCGTGATCTCGAGGTGCGGGTCCACGCGCGGGCGCACCCGCACCAGGTCGCCGTCCTTCTCGAGCGCCGCGATCCAGTCGCGCAGGTCCTTCATCGGCCGAACGCCTCCGCGAGTCCGGGGGTGGGGGGCAGCGCGCCGGCCAGCACCTCGAGGCCGGATGCGTCGCCGGTGCGGCGCAGGGCGTCCTGCGCCGCGAGGAACCGCGCCGCGACCTCGTCCTGGTCGGGGCGCCCGCGCGCGGCGATCGCGGCGGTGGTCGCGCGCCACAGGGGCACCAGCGCGTCGCGCGGGCCCGCGGCCACGATGCCGGCGCCGAGGGCGATCAGGTCCGCGAGCGCCTCGACCGTGAAGAGGTCGCCCGCCGAGGCGATGCGCACCAGGCCGTTGGCGTAGCAGTAGTCGCCGGCCAGGACCTCGCGGCCCGGGGCCGCCGGCCGCAGGTGACGCGACGTGCCGTGGTGCAGCAGGAAGCCCTCGAGGATGAGGTCGAGGCCGGCCGCCTGGTGCCCGGTGAGCGGCGGCGCGACGAGGGTGGCGAGCAGGGGCCCGGCCGCGGGCTCCATCAGCTCGGCCGCGAGACCGGGCTCGTCGGCCAGCACGCTCCTCACGCCGCCGCCTCCTCGGCCGCACCGGCCAGGGCCTCGCGCAGGTGGGCCAGCTCGGCGTCGCCGTGGGCCAGGCCCATGAACCACGCCTCGAACTGGGACGGCGGCGGGTAGACGCCGCGGTCGAGCAGCGCGCGGGCGAACCGGGCGTAGGCGGCGGTGTCGCTCGCCGTGGCCCCCGCGTAGTCCGTGACCGGCCCGGGGGCGAAGAAGGGGGTCAGCATCGAGCCGACCCGGTTCACGGTCACCGGCGCCCCGCTCGCGAGGACGGCCTCCTCGAGCGCCGCGCCGCGCTCCTCCAGCCGGGCGTAGACGCCGTCCGCCGCCAGCTCCCCGAGCACCGCCAGCCCGGCCGCGGTGGCGAGCGGGTTCCCCGACAGCGTCCCGGCCTGGTAGCAGGGGCCCTCGGGCGCCAGCTCGCGCATGACCTCGGCGCGCCCGCCGAAGGCGCCCACGGGCAGGCCGCCGCCGATGATCTTGCCGAGGCAGGTGATGTCGGCCCGCACCCCGTAGCGCTCCTGCGCCCCGCCGCGCGCGACGCGGAAGCCGGTGATCACCTCGTCCAGGATCAGCAGCGCGCCGGCGCGGTCGCAGGCCTCGCGCAGCGCCTCCAGGTAGCCCTCGGCGGGCGGGACGACGCCCATGTTCCCCGCGACGGGCTCGACGATCATCGCGGCGGCGCCCTCGAGCGCCCGCGCCGCCGCCGCGGCGTCGTTGTAGGGGACGATCCGGGTGGCGGCGGTGGCCGCGGCGGTGACGCCGGGCGACGAGGGGACGCCGAGCGTGGTGAGCCCGCTGCCCGCCTCGGCGAGCAGCCCGTCGATCGCGCCGTGGTAGCCGCCCGCGACCTTGACGATCACCTCGCGCCCGGTGGCCGCGCGCGCCAGGCGCAGCGCGCCCATGACGGCCTCGCTGCCCGACGAGGTCATGCGCAGCCGCTCGACCGACGGCACCGCCTCGCACACGGCCTCGGCGAACAGCACCTCGCGCTCGGTGGGGGCCCCGTAGGAGGTGCCCATCGGCAGGGCCCGCTCGACCGCCCGCAGCACCGCGGCCGGGGCGTGGCCGAGGATGGCCGGGCCCCAGGTGGAGAGCAGGTCGACGTAGCGCGCGCCGTCGGCGTCCCAGAGGTGGGCCCCCTCGGCGCGGTCGATGAAGAGCGGGTCGCGGCCGATGGCCCGCATGGCGCGCACCGGCGAGTTGACCCCGCCCACCAGCACCCCGCGCGCCCGGCCGAACAGCTCCGCGCTGCGCGGCCCGCCCGCAGGACCGCCGCTCAGTGGCGCCATCGCGGCAGGGTCTCCCCGGCCAGCGCCCGGCGCTCCCACTCCTTGTAGTCCGGCGTGTAGTACATGAGCCGGATCTTCTTGAACTCGTAGGTCGAGTAGAGGACGGCGCGGCGGTCCGGGTCGGTGATGCCGGTGTCCTCGGCGATCGCGGCGATGGCCTCCTCGCAGGCCTCCTTCGAGCGCGCGTGGACCATCGTGAAGATGCTGTACGGCCAGTCGGGGTAGGTCGGCCGGCGGTAGCAGTGCGAGACGGCCTTGAACGCCGCCATCCGCGGCCCGATCTCCTCGAGTTCCTCCTCGGGCACCCGCCACACGGCCATGCCGTTGGCGCCGAAGCCGGCCTTCCGGTGGTTCAGGACCGCGGCGAAGCGCCGCATGTAGGTGCGCTCGACGAAGACGCGGCACGCGTCGAGGAGCTCGTCGGTGGAGACCCCGGCGTCCTCTGCCCATGCGTCGAAGGGCCGCGGGACGACCGGCAGGTCGCGCTGCAGCACCTCGATCATGCGCTTGTCCTCGTCGGTCGGCAGCACGCCGTCGCCGCGGACCGGCGCCGGGCGTGGCGCGTCCTCCTTGGCGTCGTTGGCGCGCTCGCCGGTCATGTCGAGCTGCACGTTGATCTTGTAGAGCTTCAGCGTCGGCAGCAGGCGCGTCGACTCGGCGCCGCTCGCCTCGTGCAGGCGCTGCATCGTCTCCTCGAGGCCCAGCTCCGACTCGGGCTCCACGGCCAGCGTGTACCAGAGGTTGAAGGCGTGGGTGCGCCGGTAGTTGTGGCTCACGCCGGGGTGGCCGCCGACGATGTCCGCGGCCTCGAAGAGGCGGTCGTCGGGGTACCGCGCGGCCACCAGCGTGCTGGAGTAGCCGAGGGCGCGGGTGTCGAAGATCGCCGAGAGCTGGCGCACGATCTCCGCGTCCTTCAGGCGACGGAGGCGGCGGAGCACCTCCTCCTCGTCCATCCCGATCCGGGTCCCGATCTCGGCGTAGGGCTCGGGGACGAAGGCGAGCCCGGCCTGCAGCTCGTTGAGGAGCGCGCGGTCGGCCTCGTCGGGCTTGTGATGGATGCGCGGGGTGGCGGCGGTCGTCATGCGGCGCCCTCCGCGATCCACCGCGCGGCGTCCTCGGCGTAGTAGGTGATGACGAGGTCGGCGCCCGCGCGGACGATGCCCGTGAGCACCTCCGTCGCGGCCGTCCGCTCGTCGAGCCACCCGCGTTCGGCGGCGGCCTTGATCATCGAGTACTCCCCGCTCACGTGGTAGGCGGCCAGGGGCAGGTCGGTCGCCGCGCGCACGCCGGCGACGACGTCGAGGTACCCGGCGGCCGGCTTGACCATCACCATGTCCGCCCCCTCGGCGACGTCGAGGAGCGTCTCGCGGACGGCCTCGCGCCCGTTGGCCGGGTCCATCTGGTAGCCGCGGCGGTCGCCGTGGCCCGGCGCCGACCCGGCGGCCTCGCGGAACGGGCCGTAGAAGGCCGACGCGTACTTGGCCGAGTAGGCCAGGATCGCCGTCTCCTCGTGGCCCTCGGCGTCGAGCGCGGCGCGGATCGCCCCGACGCGCCCGTCCATCATGTCGCTGGGCGCCACGACGTCGGCGCCGGCGTCCGCGTGGCTGACGGCCGTGCGCGCGAGCACCTCGAGCGACATGTCGTTGTGCACCCGGCCGTCGACCAGCACGCCGCAGTGGCCGTGGTCGGTGTAGGCGCAGAGGCAGACGTCGGTGATCACGACCATCTCCGGCACGGCGTCCTTCACCGCCGCAACGGCGCTCTGCACGACGCCCGCCGGGTCGTACGCCGACGAGGCCGCCGCGTCCTTGTGATCGGTCACCCCGAACAGCAGCACGGCCGGGACGCCGGCGGCGTACGCGCGCGCGGCCGTGGCCGCCACCAGGTCGGGCGACATGCGCGCCTGCCCGGGGAGGGCGTCGATCGGCACCCGCGCGTCGCGGCCGTCGATCGCGAACAGGGGCAGCACGAGCTGGTCCGGCGAGAGCCGGGTCTGCCGCACCATCCGCCGCATCGTCCCCCCGGCCCGCAGGCGGCGCATGCGCACCTGCGGGAAGGCGGATCCCGTGGCGGTCTGGGTCCCCTCCATCACCGGTGGGAGTCTACTCCCCGCACCCCGGCCGCCGGCGTTGGCAGACTGGGCCCATGACACCTGTACTGGTGGTCTTCGGAGCCCGCAACGTGGGCCGCGCGGTGGTGGCCGACCGGCTGGCGGCCGGCTGGCGCGCGGTCGCCGTGGCGCGCTCCGACGAGACCCTCGACGCCCTGCGCGCGGAGCACCCCGCCGTCCTCGCGGTGCGCGGGGACGCGTCCGACCACGCCGTCGTGGCCGAGGCGCTCGGCCGGGCCGAGCGCGACCTGGGCGGCCTGGACCTGGTCGTCAACGCGACGACCTCCGTGCCGCGCGACCACTCCTTCGGCGGCGGGCCGGTCGTGGAGGCGCCGCCCGAGCGCCTCGACTCGTGGCTCGCGGGGTTCCTCCCCGCCGCCTGGGCGATCCTGCGCGGCGCCGGCGCGGCGATGGCGGAGCGCGGCGCCGGCACCCTCGTGCAGGTCTCGGGCGGGTCGGCGCGGCGGGCGATGCCCGGTCGCGGCCCGTGGGCCGCCGCCCAGTTCGGCGCGCGCGCCCTGACCCACGCCCTCGCCCAGGAGCTGCGCCCCCGCGGGGTCCACGTCGCCCTCCTCGTGGCCGACGGCATCGTCCAGACCACGCGCAACCCGATGGAGGGCCGCCCGCCGGAGGAGTCCCTGACCCCGGCCGACGTGGCGGCCGCCGTCGCCTACCTCGCGGGGCAGTCCCCGCGCGGGTGGACGCACGAGCTCGTGATCACCCCGTCCGCCGACACCTGGATCCCCTAGGTCGGGCGGCCCCCCGCCCGCGCCGTCAGGTGGGCCCGCTCGACGGCGTTGCCGGTGAGCGCGGCGGCCCGCGCGAACGCCGCGCGCGCCTCCTCCTCGCGCCCCAGGCGCCGCAGCATCTCGCCCCGCGCCGCGTGCAGCGGGGTGTACCGCGCGAGGGGCTCCGCCAGCGCGTCGACCAGGGGCAGGGCGGCGCCCGGGCCGTCGCGCTCGCCCACCGCGACGGCGCGGTTGAGCGCCACGACGGAGGTCGGGCGACGGGCCAGCAGGGCGTCGTAGAGCAGCACGATCTGGTCCCAGTCGGTGTCCTCGGCGCGTCGCGCGTCCGCGTGCACGGCGGCGATCGCGGCCTCCAGCGCGAGGCATCCCGGCGGGCGGCGCATGCGCAGCGCCCGCTCGGTCAACGATCGCCCGCGGGCGATGGCCGCCGCGTCCCAGAGCCCCCGGTCCTGGTCGGCGAGCAGCACCAGCGAGCCGTCGGCGGCGGTCCGGGCGGCCCGGCGCGCATGGGTCAGGAGCATCAGGGCGAGCAGGCCGGCGGGCTCGGCCTCGTCGGGCATCAGCTCGTGGAGCGCCTCGCCCAGGCGCAGCGCCTCGGCGGCCAGGTCGTCCCGGGTGAGGCCCTCCCCCGCCGTCGCCACGTGGCCCTCGGTGAAGATCAGGTAGAGCACCGCCATCACCCCGTCGAGGCGCTCGGGGAGCTCGGCCGGCGGGGGCTCGGCGATGGGGATCGCCGCGTCCCGGATCTTGCGCTTGGCCCGCACCAGGCGCTGGGCCACGGCGGGCTCCGGCAGCAGCAGCGCGCGGGCCACCGCGGCCTGCTCCATCCCCGCCACGAGGCGCAGGGTGAGGGGCACCCGCGCCTCGGGCGCGAGCGCGGGGTGGCAGCAGGCGAAGATCAGCCCGAGCCGCTCGTCCGGGATCGGCGCCTCGCCTCCCACGTCGTGCAGGGCCTCCTCCGCGTCCGGGGCGATGCGCGCCCGCGCCCGCTCGGACGCGTCGCGGGTGCGCTCCCGGCGGATCCGGTCGATGGCGCGGTTGCGCGCGGTTGTCAGGATCCACGCCTCGGGGTTCGCGGGCAGGCCCTCCCGCGGCCACCGCTCGGCGGCGGCCGCGAGGGCGTCCTGCAGCGCGTCCTCCGCCCGGTCGATGTCGCCGAGGCGGCGGGACAGGATCGCGACGGCCCGCCCGCGGCCCTCGCGGGCCACGCGGGCGAGCGCCGCCTCGACGTCCCCGGTCAGTCGAACTCCATCACCGGCCGGACCTCGACGCACCCCGACACCGCCTCGGGGATGCGCCGCGCGGCGCCGACGGCCTCGTCGAGCGTGTCGCACTCGATGAGGTAGAAGCCGCCGAGCTGCTCGCGGGTCTCGGCGAACGGCCCGTCGGTGAGGACCACCTCGCCGTCGCGCACGCGCACCGTCGTGGCGCTGGTGGTCGGCTGCAGGGCCTCCCCGCCGCGCAGGATGCCCTCCGCCTCGGTGGCCTCGCTGAACGCCTGGTGGGCGGCCATCTCGGCAGCCATGTCCTCCGGGGTGAGGTCCGTCCAGGTCGTCTCGTCCCCGTAGATCAGCAGCAGGTAGCGCATCGTCGTCCTCCTGTCGGCGGGCCGCGGCCGCGGCCCCTCACCCATGAGACGCGGCGACCGCCCGGAATCGACACCCCCGCGCGGGGATGTCCCGGCGAGGGTGCCACGGGTAGCGTTCCCCGTCGATGGACGGCCCGGCCGCCGACCACCCCACGCTGGCGCCGCAGGCGCTGCTCGCGGGCTACCTCCGCGGCTGGTTCCCCATGGACGAGGAGGGCGCGACGGGGCCCGTGGGCCTCTACGAGGCCGACCCGCGCGCGGTGATCCCGGTGGGCGCCGTGCGGGTGCCGCGGTCCGTGGCGCGCGGGCTGCGGCGCGCCGGCTACGTCATCCGGGTGGACGCGGCCTTCGACGAGGTGGTCGCCGCCTGCGCCGGCGAGCGCGACGGGATGTGGCTGACCCCCCGCCTCGGGCGGGCCTACGCCCGCCTGCACCGCGCCGGGTACGCGCACAGCGTCGAGGCCTGGCGCGACGGCGTCCTCTGCGGCGGCCTGTTCGGCGTGTCGCTCGGCGGGCTCTACACGTCGGAGAGCATGTTCCACCGGGCCCCCGACGCGGGCAACGCGGCCCTCGTGGGCGCGGCGCGCCTGCTGGAGCGGATGGGCGCCACGCTCTGGGACATCCAGATGGCCTCCCCCCACACCCGCCGCTTCGGCGCCGAGGAGATCCCGGCGGCGCGCTTCCGGCGCCTGCTCGCCGAGGCGCTCGCCCGGCCCGCCCTCAGCTGGAGCGCAGCAGCAGCACCAGGCTGACCAGGAGCAGCGCCAGCGCCAGCACGCGCTCCCACGACAGGTCGATCGTCCGCGCGCCGAACCAGCCGTGGCGGTCGATCAGGGCCGCCAGCAGCAGCTGGCCGGCCACCGCGGCGACGAAGGTGGCCGTGACGCCGATGCGCGGCGACGCCACGAGGGTCGCGACCACGAACACCGCCCCGAACAGGCCGCCGAGGTACGCCCACCAGGGCCCCTCGCCAACCGCCCCGAGCGCGCCCGCCTGGCCGACGACGACCAGGGCGCCGGCCAGGAGCACCAGCCCCACGCCGAACGACACGACCGCGCTGCCGAACTGGGAGCCGAGCACGAGCCGCAGGCGCGCGTTGACGGGTGCCTGCGCGGCGATCATCGCGCCGCCGACCAGCGGCAGCAGGGTGTAGAGCAGTCGCGTCACGGGGCCCTCCGGGATCGGGTGGGGGCACCGTACGCCGGTCGTCAGGCGACCGCCCGGCGGCGGACGACGAGGGTCGCGGCGGCCCCGAAGACCGCGGCGAGGAGGGCGAGGTGGCCGAGGTCCGCGGCGATCGCCCCCCCGTCGAGGGTCGGCTCGACGAGCAGCGCCTGGAACGCGTCGAAGGCGGGGCCGAAGGGCACGATCTGCGACACGGCCTCGGCGACGGGCGCGTCGGGCAGCAGCCCGAGCGCCAGCAGCGGCAGGGCGAGCATCAGGGCGCCGAGCAGCGCGGTGCGGGTCTCCCGGGCGAGTGCGCCCGCCAGCACCCCGAGCGCGCCGAAGGCGAGCCCGGCCAGGGCGAGCGCCGGCACCCACACGGCCCAGCGGCCGACCGCGAGCGAGGTGAAGAGCGCCACGCCCGCGAGCAGGGCGAGGCCGATGGCCAGGCACGCGAGGGCCGTGAAGACCATCTTCTCGGCCACCAGCGCCGGCGCCGACACCAGGCCCCGGCCGAGGCGCGCCAGGACGTTGTCCTCGCGTTCGGAGGACATGGCCGCGGCCGCCAGCAGCACCCCGGCCAGGCCGATGCTCACGAGCAGCGCGCCCGCGAAGCCGAAGGCCGACAGCGGCTCGCGCCCGGCCGGGGCCTCGTTCACCTCGAGCTCGATCGGGGCCCGGATGGCGTTCGCCGCCGGCCGCGCCAGGTCGAGGTTGCGCTGGGTCTCGTCGATGAACACGATCAGCGGGTCCAGCTCGGCCGCCGCCGCCCCCTGGCCGTCGGCGCGGAGCCGCTGCTGGACGTCCAGCACGAGGCGCCTGCTCTCCCGCAGCCCGAGCGCGTCGCCGGTGCGTCCGAAGATGCCGATCTCGCCGCCCTCGGTGACCAGCGAGACCAGCTCGAGGACCTGGTCCACGTAGCCGATGGCGAGGCTCTGGTTGAGCCGGAAGACGGCGGCCTCCAGGTTGCGCACGATGGCGTCGGCCTCGATGGGCGAGCGCCGGCTGGCGTCGACGCGGATCGCGGGCTGGCGCACCCCGGACTGGAGGTCGGAGATGAACCCCTCGGGGATCGTCAGGACGGCGCTCACGCGGCCCGCGTCGAGGGCGTCCTGCGCGTCCTCGACGCTCAGCTCGCGCACGTCGACGTCCTCGGAGAGCCGCGCGACGTAGTCGTCGATCGAGAGCCGCCGCTCGCCCACCACCACGCTGCGTCCCGCGGTGTCGAGGTTGACCACGGCCACGTCGGGGCGCCGTTCGTCGCTCTGCAGGGCCAGCGCGACGAGCACGGCGACGAGCACCGGGTAGGCCACCAGCACGAGCAGCAGGGCCGGGCTGCGCACCAGCAGCCGCAGGTCCTTGCCCAGTAGCAGCCGCGCCCGCCTCACGCGCCGCCCTCCCCGGCGACGACGCGCATGAACGCCAGCTCGGCCGCCTCGGCGCCGCCGTCGGGGTCGACGCCGTGGGCGGCGGCGAGCTCCGCCGAGGTGCCCGCGAAGCGCAGCCTGCCGTCGGCGAGCACCACGAGACGGTCGCCGTGACGGGTGGCCTCGTCGACCGACTGGGTGGAGAACAGCAGCGCCAGGCCGCCGCCACGCAGCTCGTCGAGCCAGTCCCACAGGCGGTGGCGCTGGTCCGGGGAGAGCGTGGCGGTGGGCTCGTCGAGCAGGAGCACCGCCGGGTCGCCCGCGAGCGCGATCGCCAGGTTGAGCCGCTGGAGCGTCCCGGTCGACAGGGCTGTGGCGGGCCGGTCGGCGAAGCCGCCGAGGTCGGCCCGCGCGATCAGCTCCTCGGCCGTCGCCCGCGGGTCCACGGCGCGCTCCAGGCCCGCGAACAAACGCAGGTTCTCGCGGACGGTGAGACGCGCGTAGACCGCCGGCCGGGGCGGCACCCAGCCGACGCGCGGACCTGCGCCGCCGGACCACTCGAGCGTGCCGGAGTCCGAGCGGGTCACCCCGGCGAGGATCGTGAGGAGGGTCGTCTTTCCGGCGCCGTTCGGCCCGAGGAGCGCCACCGACTCCCCGGCGTCGAGGTCGAGGTCGACGCCCGCGAGGGCGGTCACGCCGCGGAAGCTGCGCGTCAGCCCGCGGGCGCGGAGGGCGCGCACGGGGAGCTCGTGGGCCGCGCTCACCCGGGGGCGGCCGGGGCGGCCGCCGGCGTGCGGGGGGCGGGCTGGTGGGCGGCTCGCCCGCTCATCGCCGTCAGTGTAGGGCGTCCCCGCCGCGCCGAGCCGAGCGCCGGTCGCTCGCCCCAAGCCGCAGCGATGCGTTACATTCGCGCAATGCCCCCTCTTCACCGGGAGCAGCTCGCCGCGCGGCGTGCGACCGCCCGACGGCGGCGAGCCGTGCGGCGTGACCGCCGCGCCCTCGTCTCCGCCGCCATCCCCGTGGTCCTCGTGGCCGTGCTCGCCCTCGTCCTCGGGGTGATGGGCGGCTCGACCGACGCCTCGGGCCCGCTCGCCTCCCCCGTCGCGTCGCCGGCGATCGGCAGCGGCGCCCAGCCGCCCGAGTTGGTCATCGCCGGCGCGGAGGGCGTCGAGGTGCACATCCCGGTGGATCCCGACCGGGTCACCGCCGCGGCCTTCCACCCGATCGACGACCCCTCCGGGGTGGCCCTCGCCTCCACCGGCGCGCTGCGGATCCACCAGGCTCCCCGCCGCGACCGGGTGGGGCCCGAGACGGCGGGCCTCTCGGTCGGCGCGCCCGCGGGCACGACCGTCTACTCGCCGGTCGACGGCACGATCGCGAGCGTCACGGACTACACGGTGTTCGGGCGCATCGAGGGCTACGAGGTCACGATCACGCCCGCCGTGGCCGCCAGCGGCCTGGTGCTGCGCATGACCCACATCTCGGAGCCCGTGTCCGGTCCCCGGCCCAGCGTCGGCGAGCCGGTGCGCGCGGGCGTCACCGTGCTCGGCCGGGTGCACGACTTCTCCCAGGTGGCCGAGCAGGAGCTCGCGCAGTTCACGGCCGACGACGGCAACCACGTCGACCTCGAGCTGCTCCGGACCGAGGCCGCGCTCCTCCTCTAGGCTCCCGCGCCATGCGCGCGCTGCTGGTGGGGGACGTGGTGGGGGGTGTCGGCCTGCGGGCGCTGCTGGCGCGCCTGCCGGAGCTCCGCGAGGAGCACCGCCCGGACGTGGTGGTGGTGAACGCCGAGAACGCCGCGGCCGGCGCCGGGACCTCCCCGCGTCAGGCGCGCGACCTGCTCGACGCGGGCGTCGACGTGCTCACCGGGGGCAACCACACCCTCCAGAAGCCCGAGATCCTCCCGATGCTCGAGACCGAGCCGCGCGTGCTGCGCCCCGCCAACATCGCGGTGCGGGCGCCGGGGCGCGGCGTCGTGACCGTGTCCACCCCGGCGGGCCCGGTGAGCGTCGTCAACGTCATGGGCTCGGTCTTCCTCCAGGCCGCCCAGAGCCCGTTCGCGGTCATCGACGACCTCGTCGAGGAGGCGCGCCGCGGGGCCGCCACCGTGCTCGTGGACGTCCACGCCGAGGCCACCAGCGAGAAGATCGCCCTCGGCCACCACCTGGCCGGGCGGGTGACGGCCGTCGTGGGGACCCACACCCACGTGCAGACCGCCGACGCGCGCATCCTGCCGGGCGGCACGGCCTATCTCACCGACCTCGGCATGACCGGCCCCCACGACTCGGTGATCGGCGTGCGGACCGAGATCATCCTGCGGCGCTTCATGACCGGGGCGCCGGGGCGCTTCGAGCCCGCCGACGGCGGCGTGCTGGTGCAGGGGGCGGTGGTCGAGGCCGGCGACGACGGCCGGGCGACGGCCATCGCCACCTTCAGCGTCGAGGGCTAGTGCACCGCCCCGGGAGTCGCGTATGGATTTCGCGAGCGAATCGCCCGCGAGGCAAGGACGCAGATCCTCGGCGATAGCGGTGTCCCATCTCCGAGGTCGAGGACGCAGCATCGCGATGCGATGCAGCCGCGAAACCCCACGGGACTTTCGGGTGGTGCACTAGTGGCTCAGTCCACGAGGTAGCGGGCCGAGACGGCCTGCTCGGCGCGCAGGGTGTCGTCGTGGCCGCGGCCGAGCACCCGCCCGAGGGGCCTGCCCGCGATGCTCGGCCGGGGCCAGCACGCCGCCAGCAGGGCGATCAGCACGCTGTCGCGCGCCACGAGGGCGGCGATCGGCAGCGTGTCGAGGTCGACCAGGTCCCAGTAGTGGTGGGGGAAGTACGAGAACGTGAGCATCATCGCGACGGCGGCCAGGCCCGCGGCGAGCGGGCCGTAGCGTCCGGCGACAAGGAAGGCGACGGGCAGCAGCCAGACCAGGAACTGCGGCGAGAGCACCTTGCCGCACACGAGCATCGCGACGATGGTCGAGGCGGAGGCCGCCACGAACAGGCGCGCGTCGCCCGGGTGGCGCGCCCGGTGCAGCCCCAGCCAGAAGGTCCAGCAGATCGCGGCGAGGATCAGGACCAGGGCGAGCGTGGACAGCCCCGCGATGACCGCCGGGCCGGTGCCCGAGAGCCCCTGGCTGCCGAATGAGTTCTCGACGGTGACCGGGATGTCCGCCAGGGCGTGCAGGCCGAGCAGGTAGGCCGCGCCGGTCGACTCGAGCTGCAGCGGGCGGTCGAGGTGGTACTGGAGCAGGTCCCAGGTGCCCGAGGGCGACATGATCACGAACGGCGCCATCACCACGGCCACGGCGCCCAGGCAGGCCGCCAGCCCGGCCGCGGCCCGGCGCGCGGAGGCGCGGTGGCCCTGCCAGAGCAGCAGGACGGGGATCAGCGCCAGCGGCACGAGCTTCAGCAGGATCGCCGCCGCCAGCAGCCCCCAGGCCAGCCGCCAGCGCTCGGTGGCGGCCGCCCAGAGGGTCCAGACCACGAGGGCGGCGAGGGCGAGGTCGAAGCGGGTCTCGACCAGGTTGCCGATCATCAGGGGGCTCACCGCCGTGAGCACGGCCGCGGCGGTCTGGCGGCGCACGTCCAGGCCGCTCGCCCGGGCCAGGGCGATCACCCCGAGCACGGTCGCGCACAGGGCGCCGAGCATCAGGATCGAGAACGTGACCCCGTAGGGGCCGGGCAGGATCCCCGCCAGCCAGAAGAGCGCCCCGGCGAGCGGCGGGTACTCCAGGCTGAAGTCGGCGTAGGGGATCATCCCGTCGGCGATCGCCTCGTAGGCGCGCCGGTAGACGGGGACGTCGGTGATGACCGCGTCGGCGTAGACGCCCAGCTGGAGCGGGATCGCCCAGACCAGGACGGCGAGCGCCACGGCGGCGGCGGGCAGCGCGCGCTCGGTCCTCACGTCGCCACCGGCAGGGGCTCGCGCGCCGGCGAGGGCTTCTCGTCGGGGTCGGGTCGCGGCGCGCGCACGGGCGGCGGCCACTCGGGGATCATCGCGACGAGCGCGAAGGGCAGGAACCACGGGATGTAGAGGTAGAACCAGTGGGTCAGGGTCAGCTCGATCCCGATCAGGAGCGCGCCCGAGAGCGCGGTCATCGTCAGCATGTCCAGCCGCCGCGGCCAGCGCAGGACCGCGACCGCCGCGACGGCCACCAGCACCATCAGCCCGATCTGGACGGGCCGCAGGCCCGGGTTCTGGCCCCAGATGGAGAACGGCGACTCGCGGCCGAGCTGGTAGCCGATCGTACGCGACCAGAACGCCCGCACCCCGTCGGTCCCGTCGAGCAGCAGGACCCAGCCGGTCAGGGCGGCGCTCAGCGCCAGCCCCCCGAGGTAGGGCAGCAGGCGCCGTCGCGGCGCGGCCCGCGGGAAGGGGTGCCGGCTCCAGAGCGGCAGCAGGACCGCCGGCGCGAACTTGGTGGCGAGCGCCAGCCCGAGCATCAGGCCGCGCCCCACCGGATGGCGTGCGACGACGAGCCCCCAGATGAGCGTGGCCGCCACGAGCGCGTCGTTCGCGTTGGTCGAGAGGGCGAAGGCGGTGAACGGGAATGCGGCCCATGCCAGCGCGAGGCCGATGCCCATCCGCATGCCGGCGATCCGCCAGCCGAGCACGAGCATCCCGGCCAGGCAGAGGATGTCGAAGAGGGTCGCCGCCCCGTGGGCGGCGGGGAGCGAATCCCAGGTGCCCGTCCAGGGCTCGGCGAGCTCGAACGGCACGTACATCAGGTAGTTGAGCGGGCCGTAGGTGTCGCAGCTGCCGCAGTCGGACGGCATGGTGCCGTAGGGCGTGGCGCCGCTGGAGATGCGGTCGGCGCCGATGACGCCCGCGTAGCCCACGTCGATCACGTTCGAGTCGAACGCGTTGAGCCCGAAGCGCAGCGCCAGCGTGACCGCGAGCAGCGTCACCAGCAGCCAGGTGGGCGCCGTGGTGCCGAGCACCGGGCGCCGGCCACCCGGCGCGGGGGCGGGCGCGTCCGGGCGCGCCGCGCGCACCCGGGCCACGGCGATCATCGCCAGCCGCACCGCGAGGTAGACCATCGGCGGGTACTGGAGCGGCACCGACGTGAAGACCTCGCCCCGGTTGAACCAGATCAGCGAGATCCCGAACGACAGCAGCACCAGCAGGTCGAGCGTGCGCAGCGACAGCAGCCGGCGCGGCCGCAGGAGGGGCAGCAGCGCCAGCAGGAAGACCGCGCTCAGGAAGAGCCAGATGGCGGGGCGCGTGACGGCGCGGCCGAACGCGCCCTCGTAGCCGCGGGCCATCATCCAGGCGACCTGGGGGCCCGTGCGCACCTCGGTGATCTCGCCGGTCGCGTCGGAGACCAGCACCTGCGCCTCGACGGTCTCCTCGCCGTCGGCGTCCTCGCTGACGGCGAAGTAGGTGTGCACGCGGTCGTCGTCATCGAAGGAGACGGCCGTGCGCGAGATCTCCCGCCCGTCGGTCCACTCCCGCAGCTCCTCGGAGGTCTCGGCGATGGCCGTCACCTCCTCGTCGCTGAGCGACGGCTTCCGCGCCTGGGCGGCGGGCGCCCGGAGGCCCTCCTGGATCTCGGCCGCCTTGTCCGCGACCGCCCGGACCAGGTCGGCCGCGGCGCCCGTGGCCTCCGCGGGAGTCGGCTCGGACACCGCCGCGCCGTGCGCGGATCCCGCGCCGACGGCGGCCAGCGCACCGGCGGCGAGCAGGGCCGCCAGGGCCCGTCGCGCGCCGGTCATCCGCCCTACCGGAAGGACCAGCGGCGGTTGAGCAGGAAGTTCACCGGCATGACGGCGGCGATCGCGACGGCCTGGGCGGGGACCTCGGGGACGCCCGTGCGCACCAGCACCTCGAGGAGCGCCAGGTTCAGGCCCAGCGCGACCAGGCTGACGGCGAGGTACCGGGCCCCCTGCTGCACGGCCGACAGGCCGTGCTGCCGGAAGGTCCAGAACTTGTTGAAGACGAAGTTGCTGGTCCAGGCGACCACGAACGCGCCGACCGCCGCCTCGGCGTGGTGCGCGTCGGCGCCGTACACCAGGGCCGTGAAGACCGCGAGGTTGACGAGATACCCCGACGCGCCGACGACGCAGAAGCGCAGCAGCTGATGCCAGTCGTCGCGACCGGCGCTCCTGATGTTCGGGACGCGGAGCACGCGTGCCTGGGGCAGCGCGGCCGGGGGCGGGGCGGACCGGGTCGGCACGGCCCGCGATGGTACCAGAGCCCCCTCCGGCGACCCGGTTCGCCCGGCGGCCGCCGGGCCCTACACTGGACGTGATCGTCATGCACCCCCCCGAGGGAGACCCGACGCACCAGCGGACACCACCGCCGCGGACCCGGATGCACGAGAGCGCCCTCACCCCCGGAGACTCCGCGCGCTACGACAGCCGTTTCGCCTCCCGTGCCGCCGGCATCGTGTCGTCGGTGATGCGCGACCTGATGTCGCTGGCCGAGCGGCCGGACATCATCTCGCTGGCGGGCGGCTTCCCCAACACCGAGTCGTTCGGCCGCGAGATGTTCGACGAGGTGGTCGAGGTGCTCGCGCGCGACCATCTGGCGGCGGCCCTGCAGTACGGGCCCACGGAGGGGCTCCTCGAGCTGCGCGAGCGCATCGTCGAGGTGATGGCCCACGACGGGGCCCGCGCCGGGGTCGACGACATCATGGTCACGAGCGGGGGCCAGCAGGCGATCGACCTGTCGATCCGCACCTTCGTCAACCCGGGCGACACGATCCTCGCCGAGGGCCCCACCTACCCGGGTGCCGTGCCCTGCTTCACCACCTACGAGGCGCGCGTCGAGCACATCCCGATGGACGGGGACGGCCTGCGCGTCGACCTGGTGGAGGAGGCGCTCGCGCGGCTCGCCGCCGAGGGGCGCCCGCCGAAGCTGCTCTACACGATCCCCAACTTCCACAACCCCGGCGGCGTGACCATGTCGCTGGAGCGCCGGGAGCGGCTGATCGAGATCGCCCACGAGCACGAGCTGCTGATCGTGGAGGACAACCCCTACGGCCAGATCCGGTTCGAGGGCGAGCCCCTGCCGACGCTGTGGGAGCTCGACGAGGGCGCCGGCTGGGTGATCTACCTCTCCACCTTCTCGAAGATCCTCTCGCCCGGCGCGCGGGTGGGATGGGTGGCGGCCCCGGCGGCGGTGCTGCGGAAGATGAACCTCGGCAAGCAGGCGGCCGACCTCTGCTCGTCCACGATCTCCCAGCGCTTCGTGATCGAGTACATGCGGCGCTACGACTGGCGCGACTACGTCGGCCGGCTCAACGACATCTACCGCTCCCGCCGCGACGCCCTGCTGCGCGCCCTGGAGGAGGAGATGCCGCCCGAGGCGGCCTGGACGCGCCCCGAGGGCGGCCTGTTCGTGTGGGCGACGCTGCCCTCCTACCTCGACACCACCCACCTGCTGGCGTCGGCGGTCGAGAAGCACCAGGTCGCGTTCGTGCCGGGTCGCGGGGCCTACCTCGACGGCCGCGGGGGCGACTCGATGCGCCTCAACTTCTCAGGGGTCCCCGAGGCGGTGCTCAGCGAGGGCGTCCGGCGCCTCGGCCTGGCCGTCGCGGAGATGACCGACCTGCACCGGGCGCTCGGGGGTGACATCCCGTGAGGGTCGCGGTCCTGAAGGGCGGGCGCTCCCTGGAGCGCGAGGTCAGCCTGCGCTCGGGCGCCAACGCCGAGGCGGCGCTGCGGCGGCTCGGCCACGACGTGCTCGAGGTGGACGTCGACCAGCACCTGGTGCGCACCCTGCGCGCCGAGCGCCCCGACGCCGCGTTCGTCGCCCTGCACGGCCGGGGCGGCGAGGACGGCACCGTGCAGGAGCTGCTGGAGATCCTGGAGATCCCGTACACCGGCCCGGGCGTGCTCGCCTGCGAGCGCGCGATGGACAAGGTGGTCGCCAAGGCCCACTTCGAGGCCGCGGGCATCGCGACCCCGCCGGCCTACGCCTTCCGCCAGGACGCCTTCCGGGAGCTCGGCGCCGGCGAGGCGCTCGCCGACATCCGCGAGCGGCTCGGCCTGCCGCTGGTGGTCAAGCCCGCCAAGCAGGGCTCGGCGCTCGGCATCTCGGTGGCCCACGAGCCCGGCGAGATCCCCGCGGCCCTGATGAGCGCGCTGGCGTATGACGACCGCGTGCTGCTCGAGCGCTTCGTCCCCGGGCGCGAGCTGGCCGTGTCGGTGCTCGGCACGTCCGAGCCGTGGGCGCTGCCGGTGGTCGAGGCGATCCCCCTCGAGCGCGACTTCTACGACTTCGAGGCCCGCTACACGCCCGGCCTCACCGAGCTCGTCGCCCCGGCCCGCCTGTCCGACCACGTCGCGCAGGAGGCCGCGCGCGTCGCCATCGCCTGCTTCCGGGCGCTCGGCTGCCGGGGCGTGAGCCGCGTGGACATGATCCTCGACCCCGACGAGCGGCTCTGGGTGCTGGAGATCAACGCGATCCCCGGCATGACCGACACGAGCCTGCTGCCGAAGGCGGCCGAGGCCGCCGGCCTCGGCTTCGACGAGGTCGTCGAGCGCATCCTCGCGGAGGCAGCCCTGGGGGCGTGACGAGGACGAGGGGGCGCCTCCGGCGCCCCCTCCTGCGACGTCCGGTGCTCCCGGCATCCATCCCCGGCGGTCAGCCGGTGATGCCGGTCCGCGTCGTCCTCGCGATCAGCGGCGAAGCCGCCGCGAGAGACGCTTAACACACGATCTGGATGTGGAACCCTCCGTTGACCGGGTTGCCCTGGGCGTTCGCCGTGCGGACCACGAGCTGCGTGCGGCCCGTGTCGGTCGTGTCCAGCGCGATGCGCACGGAGACGGCGTCCGGCACCGGCGGGGCGTCCGTGGCCGGCGTGCCGGTCCACGAGCAGGTGGCCACCTCGCGGGCGAACTTCACCCGGTAGTTGCCCTCGTCGACCCGCTGAGAGGAGATGGCCCCGTTGCCGCGCACCAGGTTGGAGCCCACGGCGCCGCTGCTGACGGCGAACAGCGTGGGGTGCGCCTCGATCGCGGTGACGCGCCGGTTCGCCTCGTTGCTGCGCTTGACCGCCGCCTGCGAGATGCGCTGGTTGATCTTGAGCTGCTGCGCGGTGACGGCGACGGGCCGCTGCGCGCTGGCCTCGTCGGTCGCCGCCTCGATGGCCAGCACCACGCCGAGCCCCAGCACGAGCCCCGCGCCCACGCCGATCCACCACCGCCCCTTCATCGCCCCGACCATGGCCGACCCCCTGTCCGCGCGTTGACGAGGGGCCACGCTACGCCGCGCGCACGGGCGCGCGGCGTCGCGCTCACGGGACTCTTACGCCCCTCTTAGAGTTCGCCGGCCGCGATCGGCAGAGAACCGAGCCATCGCACGCATCCGCGGAGAGTGGTCGCGGTGCGAGGGGAGGGAGAGCGGTATTCGCCGGGGGGCGGGGGGTCGGCGTCCCATCCTTCCGGGGGGCGCTGGCCTGGCGCCTGCCGGGTAGCTTCACCCTCGTCACCCATCCGGTCCGACCTGTCGGCTGGCCGCCCTCACTCTCCCAGGAGCGCCATGTCCCTGAAGTCCGCCGTGCGGGAGCATGCCCCGGTCGCCGCCCTGCGCGCGTACCGGGAGGCGTCGATGTGGCTCCGGCTGCTCCGTTCCGGCAACCTGCAGTTCCTGCGATTCGCCCTGCCCGGGCACTACTACTCACCGATCCCCGACACCCGCGTCCTGGGCCGGGACGCCTCTCGAATCTTCCCGACTGATGCGACCGAGGTGGCGGGCGTCGACCTGCGAACCGCGGCGCAGCTCGACCTCGCCCGCCGCTTCGGCGAGCTCTACGACGAGCTCCCCTTCCCGACGAACCCCGAACCGGGCGTGCCCTTCTACCTGGACAACGAGTGGTTCTCATATGGCGACGCCATCGCGCTCTACGGAATCCTGCGAACGTACCGGCCGCGGCGGATCGTCGAGGTCGGCTCAGGATTCTCGTCGGCGGCGATGCTCGAGGTCGACCGCAGGTTCCTCGGGCGCGCGACCGAGTTCACGTTCATCGAGCCCGACCCCGTCCGACTGCAATCCCTGCTGACCCCCGAGGATCGGGCGCGCTGCCGCATCGTCGAGGGCCCCGTGCAGAATGCGCCGGACGCCTGCTTCACCGCACTGGCTGAAGGTGACGTGCTCGTGATCGATTCGTCACACGCGGCAAAGGCCGGCAGTGATGTGAATCACCTGTTCTTCCATGTATTGCCGTTGCTCGCATCGGGCGTGGTGATCCACTTCCACGACATCGGTTGGCCGTTCGAGTACCCGCGTTCGTGGTTCGAATACGGCCGCGCGTGGAACGAGGCGTACCTCCTTCGCGCATTCCTCCAGTACAACGAGGCCTTCGAGGTGCTCTATTACCCTGCGTATCTCGCAGCCGTCCACGGCGAAACCCTACGGGCGCTGATGCCGTTGGCGATGGAGGAGCCCTCGCACGATTCGATGATGGGCAACTCGAGCATCTGGTTGCTCAAGCGATGAGGCCGGGGGCGACGCTCAGGAAGTGGCTGGGCGCCGTCCTGTGAGCGCTACGCCGCGCGCCCGTGCGCGCGGCGTAGCGTGACCCTTACGCCCTCCTGGAGTTCGCCGGCCTCGGTCAGCAGAGAACCGCGACGTGGAACGGCAGGGCGTTGGTGTCCGCGGGGACGCCGGTGGTCTCGTCGTCCGCCGCGGTGCGCACGGTGATGCTGTTGGCCGTCGAGGGGGTGTGCCAGGCGCTCACCTGGCCCACGGGGATCGTCGTGGTGTCGCCGGCCGCGATCGTCGCCTGCACGCTGCACGCGGTGACGTCGCGGTCGAACGTGACGCTGTAGAGGCCGGTCGTCGGCAGCTTGGCCGCCGCCGTCGCGCCCTTGGCGCGGGTGAGGGCGCCCGAGCCCGCGGCCACGACGGCCCAGCGGGGCTGGCCCTCGCGCACCGACTGGTCGAGCTTGGCGGCGGTCACGGCGCCGTCGCGGATGTCCTGCGTGCGCCAGCCGAGGACGCGGTTGGGCTGGTTCGGCAGGCGCCGGACCGGGTCGAGGAGCTGGAGCGACTCGTTGCTGCGCCGCACCGCGGCCTGCGAGATGCGCTGGTTGATCCGCAGCTGCTCCGGCGTCACCTGGAAGGTCGCGCCGCTCGCGGTCTGCGCCGAGGCGCTCTCGGTCCCCTGGTCCACCGCCACCACGCCGGCTGCGCCGAGCGTCAGGCCCGCGGCCACGCCGATCCACCAGTTGCGACTCCGTCTCATGTGTGTCCCCTCCGGTCCGGGTTCTCGTCGGTCCGGGGGCACGCTAGGCGGCTTCCGCCCGCCCGCGGCGCCTCTTAGGAAACGCTTACGGCCTGTCGTGAAAGGGTTCACCGCGCGCGGCGCGGCGGTCCTCCTGCAGGGCGAGCAGCCCGTCGAGCACCCGGTTCACCGGCACGGGCACCCCGAGGGCGGCTCCCTCGCGGGCCAGGAACCCGCACAGGGCGTCGCGCTCCAGCGGTCGTCCGGCGCGCAGGTCGCGCGAGGTGGAGGGGTGGTAGTCGCGCAGCTCGGCGTTGGGGGCGGCCATCCCCTCGACGTCGTCGGCGCCGAGCGTCACGCCGTGGCGGGCGGCGACCGCCACCACCTCCCACATGGCCTCCCGCACCAGCGCCTCGGAGCCCGGGGTCGCGAGCGCCTCCCCGGCTGTGGCGCCGGTCACGGCGCAGACGGCGTTGAAGCCGGCGTTCCACAGCAGCTTGTGCCATTGGTCGTGGACGATCCGCTCCGACAGCGCGACGTCCCACGCCGGCGCCAGCAGCTCGTGCACCCGGCGCCCGAGCTCGGTGGCGCCGGCCGGGTCGCCCATCCGCACCCATCCCTCGGCCTCGTGGTCCACGATGCCGGGCTCGGTGACCGCGAGGCCCACGAAGGCGATGCCGCCGAGCACCCGGTGGCCGCCGAGCACCCCGGCCAGGCGACCAACGTTCTCCACGCCGTTCTGCAGCGAGAGCACCGGCGTGTCCGGGCCGAGGAGGGGGGCGAGGGCCCGCGCGGCCGCCGTCGTGTGGTGCGACTTCGTGGTGACGACGACGAGGTCCGGCGCCGGTCCCGCCGGCTCGGCCAGGGCGCGGACGGGAACGCTCCAGCGCGAGCCGTCGGCCTCCCGTACGATCGCCGTCCCGCTGCGGCGCATCTCCGCCAGGTGGTCGCCCCGGGCCACGAGGGTCAGCTCGTGGCCGGCGCGGCCGAGGAGGGCTCCGTAGTACGTGCCCACCGCACCCGCACCCATGACGAGGACCGATGCCAGCTGAGCCCCCTTCGTCCGGCCGTCTCCTCGTCGAGGAGGACGGCGCCGTCCTGGTCGCGCGGATCGCCAACGAGACGCGGGCCAACGCGCTCGACGACGCGATCCTCGACGACCTGGTCAGCCTACTGGAGGGCCCCCGCCTCGCCTCCGCGCGCGTCGTGCTCCTGACCGGCGCCGGCGGGCGCCACTTCTCCAGCGGCCTCGACCTGTCGGGCACCCCGGCCGAGGAGCTGCCGGCGCGCCTCCAGGCCGGCGAGCGTCGCCTCGGCCGCGCGGCGCGGGCCATCGCGGCCAGCCCGCTGCCCGTGATCGGCGTGCTGAACGGGGCCGCCGTCGGCGGGGCCCTCGAGCTGGCGATCGCCTGCGACTGGCGCATCGCGGCCCGCGGCGCGCGCCTCACGATGCCCGCCGCCCGGATCGGCGTCGTCTACGCCCCGGACGGCCTGCGCCGCTTCGTCGCCGTGATGGGGCCGGCCCGCACGCGGCGCCTCTTCCTCACCGGCGCGCCGGTCGACGCCGACGAGGCGCTGGCGCTCGGCCTGGTCGACCAGGTGGCCGAGCCGGACGCCCTCTGGGAGACGGCGATGGCGTCCGCGCGCGCCGTGGCCACGGCGGCCCCGCTGGCCGTCGACGGCACCCGGGCGATCGTCGACGCGATCGTCGACCGCGCCCCGTGGGAGCTGGTCGAGGAGACCGCCGACGCACGCCGGCGCCGGGCCTTCGCGTCGGACGACCTGGCCGAGGGCCTCGCGGCCGCCCGGGAGAAGCGCCCCGCGGAGTTCCGGGGCTCCTGAGGGACCCGCACCGCGGGCGCGTTCGCGCATGGCGAGACCGGCGTTGCGCGCCGGGCGCCGCGGCACGGAGCATGGGGACCCCGGTCGCCCTCCCGGACGGCCGGGGGTCCGGCACACGAGGCAGAGGAGGAGCCGCGATGGCGATCGCATCGGTCTCCGCCCACACGTTCACCGAGGCCTGGAACACCCGCCGGCCCGAGGCCGTGGCCCGCTGCTACGCGCCCGACGGCGCGCGCGTGCAGATGGCGTTCCCACCGGAGCGCATCGAGGGCCGCGAGGCCCTCGCCGAGCACGTCGGGGGGATCATGGCGGCCTGGCCCGACTTCGTGCTCGACATCCGCTCCGAGGCGACGACCGCCGACGGCCTGACGGTCATGGAGTGGACCTTCCGCGGCACTCAGCAGGCCGACTACGGCCCGATCCCCGGCAACGGGCAGGATCTCTCGCTCGACGGTGTCAGCGTCATCGCGACGGAGGGGGGCCTCATCCGCGAGGAGCGGGTCTACTGGGACGGCGTCGCCCTGATGGCCGCCGCCGGGATGCTTCCGGGCTGAGCAGATCACCTCCCCTCGGCCGCGGTGGCCGGGGGGAGGCGGGCACTGCTACGCGCGCATCTTGGCCGAGTGCTCCTGGATGCGGGCGGCGAGGTCCTTCGCCGAGGCGTCGTAGGCGGCGCCGTCGGACCAGGTGGAGCGCGGGTCGAGCAGGCCGCTGTCCACGCCCGGGACCGCGGTGGGGACCTCGAAGCCGAAGTTCGGGTCGGTCCGGGTCGGGGCGGAGTCGAGCTCGCCCGAGAGGGCGGCGCGGACGATGGCCCGGGTGGCGGCGATCGGCATGCGCGAGCCGACGCCGTAGGGGCCGCCGCTCCAGCCGGTGTTGACGAGCCACGCGGACACGCCGTACTGCTCCATCCGCTCGCCGAGCATCTCGGCGTAGACCGACGGGGGCTGCGGGAGGAAGGCCGCGCCGAAGCACGCCGAGAAGGTCGCCTCGGGCTCCACCACGCCGACCTCGGTGCCGGCCACCTTCGCCGTGTACCCGGCGAGGAACATGGTCATCGCCTCCTCCGGGTTGAGCTTGGCGATGGGGGGCAGCACGCCGAAGGCGTCGGCGGTGAGCATGATGATCGTCGAGGGGTGGCCGGCGCGCTTGTCCTCGACGATGTTGGGGATCGACGACAGCGGGTACGCGGCGCGCGTGTTCTCGGTCTTCGAGTTGTCGTCGAGGTCGAGGCGGCGGGTGAGCGGGTCCATGACCACGTTCTCGAGCACCGTGCCGAACTTGCGGGTGGTCGCGTAGATCTCCGGCTCGCCGGTGGGCGAGAGGTTGATGACCTTCGCGTAGCAGCCGCCCTCGATGTTGAAGACGCCGTCGGGGCCCCAGCCGTGCTCGTCGTCGCCGATCAGCGGGCGCTCGGAGTCGGTGGAGAGGGTGGTCTTGCCCGTGCCCGAGAGGCCGAAGAAGACGGCCACCCGGCCGTCGGCGCCGACGTTGGCCGAGCAGTGCATCGACAGCACGCCGTTGTTCGGCAGGCGGTCGTTCATCAGGGTGAAGATCGACTTCTTGATCTCGCCGGCGTAGTAGGTCCCGCCGATCACGATCTCCTGGTTGGTCGGGTGCAGCAGGACGAAGTTGCCCTGGCGGGTGCCGTCGGCGGCGGGGTCGGCCGTGAAGCTGGGCGCGTGGTAGACGAAGGCCTCGGGGGCGTGGGCCTCCAGCTCCTCGTCGCTCGGCACGATGAACATCGTCTGTGCGAAGAGCGCGTGCCACGGGCTCTCGGAGACCACCCGCAGCGGGAGCTTCTGCTTGGGGTCGGCGCCCGCGAAGGCGTCGATCACGTAGAGCGCGGGCTGCGCGCCGAGGTGCGCGCGCAGGCGGTCGCGCAGGCTGATGAACCTGTCCTCGGAGATGGGCTGGTTCACCGCGCCCCACCAGATGCGGTCGCGCGAGCCCGGCTCCTCGACGACGAACTTGTCCTTCGGGGCCCGGCCGGTGTGCGCGCCGGTGGAGACGACAAGGGGACCACCCTCGGCGATCTGGGCGTCACCCGCGGCGAGGGCGTGCTCGTAGAGCGCGGCCGGCGGCAGGTTCCACCAGACCGTGCCCTCCGCCTCGATGCCGTGGGTGTCCAGGCCCACGGCCCCGCCCCGGGATGTACGCACCTGATCGATCGCCACCTCAGCCCCCCGCATTCGCATCCGAAAGATTACGTCCCCGCGGTCGCCCGAGATACCAGTACCCGATGGCGGGTATGACGGCGGCCGCCGGGAGCGCGAAGGCAGAGCCTGCCAGGTGGAGAGCCATTCCGCATGAGAATCCGGCCCCCCAGGAGTACAGTCCCGCGGTTCCCCACCCCTCGGTTGCGGATCCCCCGAAGGCGGCGTGCACCGCGCACACCGCCACGAGGCCCGGAGCGGCCAGCGCCATGACCGTGAGCCAGGGCAGCATCATCTCGGCGAAGCCCCCCGCCGCGACCACGGTGCCCGCCGCCGTGACCCCCACCAGGGCGGCAGCGTGCGGCATCCCCGGCGCGGCGTCGGTCAGAGACAGCGCGCCGGACCAGATGTTGGTCAGCACGGAGCCCGCGAACCCGATCGCCACGAACAGGTACGCCAGCTCGGCGCTCCCCAGGTCGCGCAGGACGTCGGCGAGGTCCCAGGTCCCCGTCGCGGCCTGCAGCGCCGCGCCCGCGAGCGTGAACACGAGCACCGGCACCACGAGCCCGGCGAGCGCGCACCACAGCACCTGGCGCGGCCGGGCCAGGTCGTGCGTGAAGTCCGGCGTGCGCAGCGAGAACGCCGCCCCGTAGCCCACCACCAGCGCCACGGCGGCGGCGAAGGGGATCGGGTCGTCGCCCGCCGCGCCCCCCGACAGCGTGACGGCCCGGTCGGCGAACGCGAGGTGGAGCCCGTACGCCGCGAGGCCCGTGGTGGCGAGCCCCGCGGCGAGGGCGGTCCACGAGAGGGTCCCGAGGCCGAACGCGACGACGCCGAGCATCACCACCGCGAACACGACGACGCCCGCCACGTCGGGGATGCCCGTCAGCCGGGCGACGGCCACCCCGGCCACGCCCACGTTGACGCCGAACCACCCGACCATCATCGCCAGCATCACCACGGAGGCGGTGCGCCGGCTGCCCTCCTCCCCCAGCGGCCCTGCCGCCAGGGCGCCGAGGGGCTTCCCCGTGCGCTGGCCGAGGATCCCCTGCCCGACGGCGAGCGCCGCGAGCAGCACGACGCCGACCACCAGCGCGGCCACCAGTTCGCCGCCGCGCAGGCCGCGCCCCACGCCGCCGCCGGTCATCAGGGCGGCCGGGCTCGTGCCGATGCCGACCCACGGGCCCAGCCTCCGGATCCAGCCCCCCGCCCCCATGGCGGCGATCGTATCCCCGGGGGGCGGGTATCCTGCCCCCGTGGGCGAGCGGACCGCATACGCGCCGGGGACGTTCTGCTGGGCCGACCTCTCCACGACCGACGCCGACGCCGCCAGGGCCTTCTACGGCGGCCTGCTCGGCTGGGAGGGGGAGCCCGCCGGGCCGGATCACGGGGGCTACGCGACGATGCGGCTCGACGGGGCCGCGGTGGCCGGCATCGTGCCGCAGGGCCCCGACCAGCGGGCCGCCGGCGTGCCCCCGAGCTGGCTCTCCTACGTGTCGGTCGAGGACGCCGACGCGGTGGCCGCCCGTGCCGCGGAGCTCGGCGGATCGGTCGTCGTGGCCCCGTTCGACGTCGGCACCGTGGGGCGCATGGCCGTCCTCGCCGACCCGCAGGGTGCCGTGTTCGCGGTCTGGCAGGCGCGCGACATGGCCGGCGCCGAGCTGGTCAACCAGGTCGGCACGATGACCATGAACCAGCTCAACACCACCGACCCCGCCGGCGCCCGGGCCTTCTACGGCGCCCTCTTCGGCTGGGGGTTCGACCAGGTGGCCGGCGGCACCGTGGCCTTCTGGAGCGTGACCAACGACGGCGCGCTCAACGGGGGCATGATGGCCCTCGACCCCAGGGCCCCCGCGCCGCCGCACTGGCTCGTGTACTTCACGGTCGAGGACCTCGACGGGGCGGACGCGCTGATCGTGGACGGCGGCGGGGCGGTGGTGGTGCCCCCGATGACCGTCCCGAGCGGCCGTTTCCTCGTCGCGCACGATCCGCAGTACGCCTTCTTCGCCCTCTTCGAGGGCGAGGTCGACGATTAGGAGGGCCGAGCTCGCGGCCCTCGGGCTGCACCTGCCCGCCCTGCCGACGATCGCCCTCGGGGCCCTGCCGGGCGAGCCGGCCTGGGGCGGCCGCCTGGCCCGTCTCGGCCTGGACGTCAGCGCGAGCGGCGCCGAGGAGGACACCCCGGAGACGCTCGCGGCGGCCCGCGCGGCCGCCCCGCACCTGCCGCTCAAGGCCCGGATGGTGGACGCGGCGGGCCTTGCGGGGATGGTGCGCGTGATCGTCGAGACCGCGGGCGAGGCGCCCGAGGGCGTCTACCGCCTGGGCGACGACGACGTCGCGATCGAGGCGGTCGACGGGGGATCCGAGGAGGTCGAGGACGTCATGGACGTGGCGCGCCGCACCCTCGACGCCGCCCGGGCGGGGATCCCCTCCGGGCTGTGGGTGGTCGCGACCCCGGGGCTCGACCTGCTGCCGGAGGACGTCGTCGAGGCCAAGCTCGCCGCCCTCGCCGAGGGCGCCCGCCAGGCGCGGCTCTACCTGGCCAAGGAGCAGTTCGACATCTCGTGAGCGAGGTGCACCTGTTCTTCGAGGGCCCGGACCCCCTGCACCGCTGGCTGGACGAGAACGCGGCAATCTCGGACGGCGTCTGGGTCCGGATGGCGAAGAAGCACACGGGCATCGCGTCGCTCGACTGGGCGTCCCTGGTGGAGGTCGTGCTCTGCCACGGCTGGATCGACGGGCAGCGCCGCCGGGTGGACGACGACTGGATGGCGCAGCGGATCACGCCGCGCCGCCCGCGCAGCATGTGGTCGAAGCGCAACCGGGAGAAGGTCGAGGTGCTGATCGCGGCGGGCGCCATGCGGCCCCGCGGCCTGGAGGAGGTGGAGCGCGCGCGGGCGGACGGGCGCTGGGACGCCGCCTACGACAGCCCGGCGACGGCCACGGTGCCCGACGACCTCGCCGCCGCCCTCGCCGCCGCCGGCCTGGCCGAGGCCTTCGCGGCGCTCCGGAGCCAGGAGCGCTACTCGATCCTCTACGGCGTCCAGACCGCCCGTCGGCCCGAGACGCGTGCCCGCCGCATCGCCGCCGCCATCGTCCTGCTGGGGCCGCCCTAGGCCCGTCGGCTCATCCGGCCGGCCCCCCGGCGATCGCGGGTGGGCCGGCGCGGGGAGGACCCGGTGAGGCCCCGCTCGGCCCGCACCCGGGGCGGACGGGCGCGGCGGTGCTCCGCCCCACCGCCGTCAGGCGCCGACGGCGGCCCCGGTGTCGCGCTCGTACGCGAGGTTCGGGGCGAGCCAGCGCTCGACCTCGTCGAGCGGCAGTCCCATGCGCTCGGCGTAGGACTCCACCTGGTCGCGCCCCACGGGCCCCACGGCGAAGTAGCGGGCCGCCGGGTGCTGGAGGTAGATGCCGCTGACCGACGCCGCCGGCAGCATCGCCAGGTTCTCGCTCAGGGACATGCCGATGCCGTCGGCGCCGAGCAGCCCGAACAGGCGGGTCTTGGGGAGGTGGTCCGGGCAGGCGGGGTAGCCGAAGGCGGGCCGGATGCCGCGGTACTCCTCGGACACGAGCTGCTCGTTGGTGAGGTCCTCCCCGGCGCCGTAGCCCCACTCGCGGCGCACGCGGGCGTGGAGCATCTCGGCGAACGCCTCGGCGAGGCGGTCGGCCAGCGCCTTGACCATGATCGCCGAGTAGTCGTCGTGGTCGGCCTCGAGCTCGCGGGCGATCTCCTCGGCCCCGATGCCGGCCGTCACGGCGAAGGCGCCCACGTGGTCGTGCAGGCCGGACCCGCTCGGCGCCACGAAGTCGGCGAGCGAGTACTGCGGCTTCTCGTCGGCCTTCACGCGCTGCTGGCGGAGCATCGGGAAGCGGGCCACCTCCTCGCGGTGGTCCTCGTCGGCGAACAGCACGATGTCCTCGCCGTCCGACGCCGCGGGCCAGAAGCCGTAGACGCCCCGCGCGCGCAGGCGCCCGCCCGCCACCAGCTCGTCGAGCATCGCCGTCGCGTTGGCGTAGAGGTCGCGCGCCGCCTCGCCGTTGACCGGGTCGTCGAGGATGGCCGGGAAGCGCCCCTTCATCTCCCACGCGTGGAAGAAGAACTGCCAGTCGATGAACGGGACGATCTCCGCGAGGGGCACGTCCTCGAGCACGCGGCGGCCGGTGAACTGCGGCCGGGGGACGTCCTCCGCGCGCCACTCGATGCGCGGTGCGCGCGCGAGCGCCTCGGCATAGGGGTGGATCGGGCGCTCGCGGCGGGTCGCGTACTGGTCGCGCAGGCGCTCCTGCTCGGCGCGGGTGGCGGCCTCGAAGGCCGGGCGCTCCTGCGCGTCGAGCAGGCGCGACACCACGCCCACCGCGCGGGACGCGTCGAGCACGTGCGTCACCGACTCCGAGTAGGCGGGGGCGATCTTGACCGCGGTGTGCTGGCGGCTGGTGGTGGCGCCGCCGATCAGGAGCGGCAGGTCCATGCCGCGGCGCTCCATCTCCGCGGCCACGCTCACCATCTCGTCGAGCGAGGGGGTGATGAGGCCGGAGAGCCCGATCATGTCGGCGCGCTCCTCGACGGCGGCCTCGAGGATCCGCTCGGCGGGCACCATCACGCCGAGGTCCACGACCCGGTAGTTGTTGCACCCGAGCACGACGCCAACGATGTTCTTGCCGATGTCGTGGACGTCGCCCTTGACGGTCGCCATCACGATCGTCCCCTGCGCGTCCACGTCCTCGCCGGCGGCCCGGGCGCGCTCGCGGTCCTCCTCCATGTACGGCTCGAGATGCGCCACGGCGCGCTTCATCACGCGGGCGCTCTTGACCACCTGCGGGAGGAACATCTTGCCCGCGCCGAACAGGTCGCCCACGACCGACATCCCGGCCATCAGCGGCCCCTCGATCACGGCGAGGGGGGACGGGTAGGCGAGGCGCGCCTCCTCGGTGTCCTCCTCCACGTGGTCGACGATGCCGTTGACCAGGGCGTGCTCAAGGCGCTTCTCGACGCTCTCGCCGCGCCAGGCGGCGTCCACGACGCGGGCCGCCCCGGTGCCCTTCACGCGCTCGGCGAGCTCCACCAGGCGCTCGGTGGCGTCGGGCCGCCGGTCGAAGAGCACGTCCTCGACGTGCTCGAGCAGCTCCTCGTCGATCTGCTCGTACACGGCCAGCTGACCGGCGTTGACGATCCCCATGTCCATGCCGGCCTGCGTGGCGTGGAAGAGGAAGGCGCTGTGCATGGCCTCGCGCACGACGTCGTTGCCGCGGAACGAGAAGGACAGGTTGGAGACGCCGCCGCTCACCCGCGCGCCCGGGCAGCGCTCCTTGATCTGCCGGGTGGCCTCGATGAAGGCGACCGCGTAGCCGTTGTGCTCCTCGATGCCCGTCGCGACGGCGAAGATGTTCGGGTCGAAGATGATGTCCTCGGGCGGCACCCCCGCCTGCTCCACCAGCAGGTGGTACGCGCGCTCGCAGATCGCGACCTTGCGCGCGGCGGTGTCGGCCTGGCCCTCCTCGTCGAAGGCCATCACGACCACCGCGGCCCCGAAGCGCCGCGCCTCGCGCGCCTTGGCCAGGAAGTCCTCCTCGCCCTCCTTGAGGGAGATCGAGTTGACCACCGGCTTGCCCTGGACGCAGCGCAGCCCGGCCACGATGACCGACCACTTCGAGCTGTCGACCATGATCGGCACGCGGGCGATGGCGGGCTCGGTGGCCACCATGTTCAGGAACGTGGTCATGGCCTGCTCGGAGTCGAGCATCGCCTCGTCCATGTTCACGTCGATGATGTTGGCGCCGTTGCGCACCTGCTCGGCCGCCACGTCGAGCGCGGTCGAGAAGTCGCCGTTCAGGATCAGCTCGGCGAACCGCCGCGATCCGGTCACGTTGGTGCGCTCGCCGATCATCAGGAAGTTCGACTCCGGCGTGATCACCATCGGCTCGAGCCCGGCGAGCCGCGTCGTCGGCTCGGGCGGCGGGATGCGCCGGGGCCGGCGGCCGGCGGACGCCGCGGCGATCGCGCGGATGTGGTCCGGCGTGGTGCCGCAGCATCCCCCGAGGATGTTGACCAGGCCGCCGTCGATGAAGCCGGACAGCTCCCCGGAGGTCGTCTCCGGCGTCTCGTCGTACTCGCCGAACGCGTTGGGCAGGCCGGCGTTGGGGTAGCAGTGGACCCAGCAGCCGGAGATCCGCGCCAGGTCGGCGATGTAGGGACGCATCTCGGCGGCGCCGAGCGCGCAGTTGACCCCGACGCTGAACGGCCGCGCGTGCGCGACGGTGATCCAGAAGGCCTCGATCGTCTGCCCGGTCAGGGTCCGCCCGCTGCGGTCGGTGATCGTCGCCGAGATCATCAGCGGCGGGCGCACCCCGGTGCGCTCGGCCACCTCGTCGATGGCGACGATCGCCGCCTTGGTGTTGAGGGTGTCCGTGATGGTCTCGACCAGCAGGAGGTCGACCCCGCCCTCGATCAGGCCCTCCACCTGCTCGGCGTACGCCGCCCGCAGCTCGTCGAACGTGATCGCCCTCTTGGCGGGGTCCTCCACGTCGGGCGAGACGGACAGCAGCCGGTTGGTCGGGCCGATCGCCCCGGCCACGAAGCGCGGCCGGTCGGGGGTGCGGGCCGTCCACTCGTCGGCCGCCTCGCGCGCCAGCCGCGCCGAGGCGACGTTGATGTCGCGCACCAGGTGGCCGGTGCCGTAGTCCGCCTGCGCCACCGTCGTCGCGCTGAAGGTGTTCGTCTCGACGATGTCGGCGCCGGCCTCGAGGAAGGCCTGGTGGATCCCGGCGATGATGTCGGGGCGGGTGAGCGACAGCAGGTCGTTGTTGCCGCGCAGCTCGCCCGGGTGCTCGCGCAGGATCTCGCCCCGGAAGTCCGCCTCCTCCAGCGGGTGGCGCTGGATCATGGTCCCCGTCGCCCCGTCGAGGATCAGGATCCTCTCGGCCAGCAGGCGGTCGAGGGTCTGGCGGACGTCCGCGCTCATCGACTCAGGCTAGCGGTCGTCGGGAGCGACGAGCAGCCGGGCCACCAGGGGCCCCGCGAGGATGCCCGCCAGCACGATGCCCACGGCGACGTAGGCGAGCGGCTCGCTGTCGATCACGACGGCGGTGATCCCGAGCACCGAGGCGATCGCGCAGGTCGCGACCAGCCGGATGGTCTTCTCGGCGCGCGGGGTGAGCGAGCGCAGCCGGCTCACCCCTCGTCCCCGAGGCGGGTCAGCGCGAGCACCGCGTTGTGGCCGCCCAGGCCGTAGGAGGCGGTCAGCGCCACCCGCACGTCGGCCGGGCGCGAGACCTTCGCGACGTGGTCGACGCCGGCGCACTCGGGGTCGACCGAGTTCAGGTTGATCGTCGGAGGCAGCACCGACTCGTGGACCGCCAGCGCGGTGATCGCCGCCTCCAGCGCGCCCGTGGCCCCCATGCAGTGGCCGTGCATCGACTTTGTCGAGGTGACGGCGACGCGGGTGGCGTGCTCGTCCCCGAGCACCCGCCGCAGCATCCGGACCTCGGTGGGGTCGCCGAGCCGGCTGGCGCCGCCGTGGGCGTTGACGTGGTCGACGTCGCCCGGGGTCAGGCCCGCGTCCTTGAGGGCCCCGGTGACCGCGCGGCCCTGCGCGGCGCCGCTCGGGTCGGGGTCGGTGATGTGGTGTCCGTCGGCGGTGGCGCCGTAGCCGGCCAGCTCGCAGACGATGTCCGCGCCGCGGGCGCGCGCGTCGTCCAGGCGCTCCAGCACCACGACGACCCCGGCCTCGCCGACGAGGAAGCCGTCGCGCTCGACGTCGAAGGGCCGCGCCGCCCCCGCCGGGTCGTCGTTGCGGTGCGAGAGCACCCGCATCGCGTCGAAGCCGGCGACGAAGAAGGGCGAGATCAGGCTGTCGCCGCCGCCCGCCAGCATCGCCCGGGCGTCGCCGCGGCGGATCACGTCGGCCGCGGTGCCGATGGCGTCGGTGCCGGCGGCGCAGGCGGTGCAGATCGCGGTGACCGGGCCGCGCAGCCCGAGTTCGATCGACACCTGGCCGGCGCCCATGTTGGCCACGCTCAGCGGGATCGCGAAGGGGGAGACGCGGTCGACGCCGCGCTCGCGCATGACCGCGAACTGCTCCTCGCGGGAGATCGTCCCCGAGCCGCCGTTGCCGATGATGGCGCCGATCCCCGCGCCGTCGTCGTCGATCGTCAGCCCGGAGTCCTCCACGGCGAGGCGCGCCGCCGCCACCGAGAGCTGCGCGTAGCGGTCCATCCGCCGCGCGGCCTTGCGGTCGATGAAGTCCGTCGGGTCGAAGCCGTGCGCCTCGCAGGCCATCCGCACGGGCCAGTCGGTGGTGTCGAAGAGCGTGATCGAGCCGGCCCCCGAGCGGCCGTCGACGACCGACCGCCACATCTCCTCGCGGCCGATCCCCAGGGGGCTGACGACCCCGATGCCGGTGATCACCACCCGCACGCGCCCCTCGCCGCTCATCCCTCGTACCTCGTCATCGCGAGGACGGCGTTGTGGCCGCCGAAGCCGAACGAGTTCGAGAGCGCGACCCGGATCTCCGCGTCCCGCGTGGCGCCCAGCACGTGGTCGACCCCCGTGCAGGCCTCGTCGAGGTTCTCGACGTTGATCGTCGGGGGCACGCGGCCCTCGTGGATCGCGAGCGCCGTCAGCACGGCCTCGAAGCCGCCCGCCGCCCCCATCCCGTGCCCGTGCATCGACTTGGTGGAGGAGACCATCACGCTGCCGGCGCGGTCGCCGAACAGGGTGCGGATCGCCCCGATCTCGACCGGGTCGCCGGCGCCGGTCGAGGTGCCGTGGGCGTTCACGTAGTCGACCTCCGCGGGGTCGATGCCGCCGCGCTCGAGCGCGGCCCGCATCGCCGCCACCTGCCAGCGCCCCGAGGGGTCCGGCTCGGTCAGGTGGTAGCCGTCGCTGCTGGCGCCGTACCCCCGCAGCTCGCAGAGGATCGGGGCACCCCGGCCGACCGCGTGCTCGAGGCTCTCCAGCACGAGCACCCCGGCGCCCTCGGCGGCGACGAAGCCGTCGCGGTCGCGGTCGTAGGGGCGGCTCGCGTGCTGGGGGTCGTCGTTGCGGCGCGAGAGCGCCCGCGTCGCGTCGAGCCCGGCCATGCAGAAGGGGGTGATCCCGGCCTCGGTGCCCCCGGCGAGCATCACGTCCGCCGTTCCGCGGCGGATGAGCGCGGCCGCGTCGCCGATGCCGTGGTTGCCCGAGGCGCACGCCGTCACCACGCACGAGCTGGGGCCGCGCAGGCCGAGGGCGATCGACACCTGCCCGGCGGACATGTTCACGATCGTCATCGGGACCATCAGCGGCGAGGCCCGCTCGGGCCCGCGGTCGAGCAGGTCGGCGTCGAGTGTCTCGAAGGTCTCGCTGGACCCGTTGCCGGTGGCGATCACCACCCCGGCCCGCTCGCCGTCGCCCTCGATGGTCAGCCCGGCGTCCTCGACGGCCAGGTGCGACGCGACGACCGCGAACTGGGTCACGCGGTCCATCCGGCGCAGGCCGCGGCGGTCGATCCAGGGCGACGGGTCGAAGTCGCTCACCTCGCACGCGATGCGGCAGCCGTGCCCGCTCGCGTCGAAGCGCGTGATGGGGCCGGCCGTGGAGCGGCCGGCGATCGCGTTCCGCCAGGCCTCCTCGCGCCCGATGCCGAGCGGCGACACGATGCCGACGCCGGTCACGACGACCCTGCGCTCGGTCATATCCGCAGCCCCCCGTCCACCGCGAGCACGGTGCCCGTCACGAAGGCGGCGCCCGGCGAGCAGAGGAACGCGACCGGCCCGGCGACGTCCTCCGGCGTGCCGAGGCGGCCGAGCGCCGTGGCGTCCAGCAGCCGGTCGCGGTGCCCCTCGGGCAGCACGTCGGTCAGGCGGGTCGTGACGAATCCGGGCGCCACCGCGTTCACCCGTACCCCGCGCGGGCCCGCCTCACGCGCGAGGGCGCGCACGAGGCCGATGATCCCGGCCTTGGACGCGGCGTAGTTGACCTGCCCGGCGTTGCCCTGCACCCCGACGACGGACGAGATCGCGACGATGCTCCCCGACCGGCGCCGCAGCATCCCCCGCAGGGCCGCCCGCGCGAAGGCCATCGTGCCGGTGAGGTTGATCGCGATCGGCTCGCGCCACGCGTCGGCGTCCATGCGCACCGCGGGGTCGTCGCGGGTGATCCCGGCGTTGGCGACCAGGGCGTCGAGCGGCCCGAGCTCCTCCTCGACGGCCGCGACGACCGCGGGCGCGGCGTCGGGGTCGCGGGCCTCGGCCGCGCGCACCACCGCGCGCCGGCCGGCCTGCTCGACGCGCGCCGCCGTGGCCTCGGCCCCGGCCCGGTCGGTCGCGTAGGTCAGGCCGACGTCGTAGCCGCGCTCCGCGAGGACCACCGCACATGCCGCCCCGATCCCCCTGCTCGCCCCGGTGACGAGCGCGACGGGCACCCGGAGCGGGCTCAGCCCCGCGACGCCCCGGCCATCGCCAGGAGGGCCGGGAGATCGGACGGGTCGCCCATGTGGAGTGCGTCCACCCCGGGCCGGATGCGGCGGACCAGGCCGACCAGCACCCGCCGGTGCCCGAACTCGACGAACCCGTCCACCCCGTGGTCGAGCGCGGTGCGCACGGACTGCGTGAAGCGCACGGGGGCGGTGAGCTGCTGGGCGAGGATCGACCGGACGCGCTCGCCGCGCTCGAAGGCGCCGGAGGTGGCCGAGAGGAACGGCAGCGACGGCGTCGAGATCTTCACGTTGGCGAGGGTCTCGCGCAGCCGCTCCGCGGCCGGCGCCATCACCGACGAGTGGAACGCGCCGTCGACGTCGAGCAGGCGGGCCTTGATGCCCCGTCCGTGGGCGAGGTCGATCAGGCGGTCGACGCCGTTCCGCAGCCCGGAGGCCACGATCTGGCCGGGGCAGTTGTAGTTGGCGGGCCACACCTCGCCGGCCTCGCGGCAGAGCTCCTCGACGTCCTCGTCGCTCGCGCCGAGCAGGGCGGCCATCGAGCCGGGGCGCTCCGCGACGACGTCGGTCGTGGCCGCGCCACGGGCCTGCACCAGCATCAGCGCCTGCTCGAACGTGAGGCTGCCCGAGGCGACGAGCGCCGCGTACTCGCCCAGCGAGTGGCCCAGCGTCAGGTCGCCCTCGACGCCGTGCTCGCGCGCCACGCGCCATGCGGCGATCGACTGCGTCAGCACGGCCGGCTGGCAGATGCGGGTGGACGTCAGCTCGTCGTCGGGGCCCTCGAAGCAGATGCGCGACAGGGCGAAGCCGAGGTGGTCGTCGGCCTCCTCGAAGGTGAGCCGCGCGACGGGGAAGGTCTCCGCCAGCGCCTTGCCCATCCCGACCTGCTGCGCCCCCTGGCCGGGGAAGAGCAGGGCGATCAGGACAGGTTCTCCGCGCCGGAGCGGAAACGCTCGATGGGCCTCATGTGCACTCCTCGTGCAAGGACGGGTGGGCGACCCGGACTGGCGACGGATGATAGTGGGCCCGCGGTACCGCGCACAACTCCCGCCCGGGGTGCATCAGGGGGCCAGCGCGGCGCTGGTCGCCGTGGCGACGGCGACCGCGGCGTCCCGGTCCGGCGCCAGGACCAGCACGGCCCGCTCGGTGTCGGCGAACGAGACGACCGTCGCGCCGCCGGTGACCTGCACGACGCCCTCGTCGGCCATCCCGCCGAGCGGCACCTCGCCCTCGCGCGTCCCGCCCAGCGATCCGCGCAGCCGTTCGGCGGCGACCCGCCCGTCCTCGGAGGCGGGCTGCAGGCCCACGAGCAGCGCCACCTGGGAGCCGTCGCCGGCCTGCGCCGTCTCGACGGTCCCCTGGCCGTCCAGCTCGAGGCCGGCGACGGCCGGGTCGGTGCCCGCGAGCGTGAAGCCGTCGATCGACGCGGGCAGCACCTCGCCGATCGGGAACTGGCCGCCCGGCGGCGGCGCCTGCTCGGTGGTGTCGACGACGAACGTGGTGACGGTCTCGCCGCCCCCGCCGCCCGACGACAGGGCGACGACGAGCACGATGACGAGGATCGCGGCGACCACGCCGCCGACGATCGCGGGGATCCTCCAGCGCGGTGCCCCGCCGCCGTCCCCCGCGGCGGTCCCGCCGGAGTCGGAGAGGTGCCCGGGCGGGGGCGGCGAGGACGGCGTGCCCGAGGAACCCGGCGGGTCCGAGGGGGGCGGCGGAGGGGGCGGGCCGGACGGCCGGGCCGACGGGTCCGGGGCCGGCGGCGGAGGGGGCGGCGGAGGGGGCGGTGGCGGGTCCGAGACCGGCGGGGGCGGCGGCGGGGTTGCGGGGGCGCCGGTGGAGACCGTGGGCCCGGCGGCGGAGGCGCCCTCGCGGCCGGGCCGAGCGTCGGCTGCCCCCGGCGTCGCGGCGATGGCGGCCTCGAGCGCCTCGACGAACGCGAGCGCGCTGGGGTAGCGGTCGTCCGGCGACTTCGCGAGGCCGCGAGCGAGGACCGGGTCGACCCCGGGGCCGAGGGCCGGCAGGCGCTCGGAGGCGGGCGGCGGCGGCTCGCTGATGTGGGCGTAGAGGGTCGCGGCCCGGTCGTCGCGGGCGAACACGGCGGTGCCGGTGAGGGCCTCGAAGGCCAGGGCCGCGAGGGCGTAGCGGTCGGCCGCGGGGCCGACGTCGGCGCCGCGGATCTGCTCGGGCGCGACGTACTCGAGCGTCCCCATCCAGACGCCGGTGCCCGTGAGCCGGCTGCCGGACATCGCCTTGATGAGGCCGAAGTCCGAGAGGTAGGCGTGGTCGCCGGGGCCGAGGAGCACGTTGGCGGGCTTCACGTCGCGGTGCACCATGTCGCGGCCGGCGACGTAGTCGAGCGCCTCGGCCACCTGGTGCAGGATCGCCAGGCTGCGGCGGGCCTCGATGCCGCCGGGCCGGCGCAACAGCGCGTCGAACGAGGGGCCGTCCACGTACTTCATCGCCAGGTAGGCGATCCCGTCGGCCTCCCCGGCCTCGAACACCGGGATGATGTGCGGGTGGTCGAGGGCGGCCGCGGCGATCCCCTCGCGCGTGAACCGCTCGCGAAAGCTCGTGTCCGCCGAGAGCTGGCCGGTCACCACCTTCAGCGCCACGGTGCGCTGGAGCGACAGCTGGGTGGCCCGGTAGACGACGGCCTGGCCGCCCCGGCCGAGCTCGCTGTCGATCCGGTAGCCACCGACGACGCGCCCGATCAGATCCCTCATGGCCGCGTCCTCAAGCGCACGGGCGCGAGACTACCAGCGGCACCCGGCGCGGCACTCCGCGACCTGCGACGATCCGTGGCGTGACCCCGCCCCTGATCCCGCTCCGGCACCTCTTCGACAACCCGGAGCGGGCCCTGGCGCGCCTGTCGCCGGACGGCCGTCGCCTCTCGTGGCTCGCCCCGCGCGACGGCGTGCTGAACGTGTGGGTGGGCGACATCGACGGCGGCGAGGCGGTGCCCGTCACCGACGACCGCGACCGCGGCGTGCGCTCGTACATGTGGTCGCGCGACTCCGCGCGCATCCTCTACTCCCAGGACGTCGGCGGCGACGAGAACAGCCACGTCCTCGCGGTCGATGCGGCGGGGGGCGGGCGGGCCCGCGACCTGACGCCGTTCCCGGGCGTCCGCGCCGGGCTGCTCGTCGTCCCGCGCGCCACGCCGGGGCACGTCCTCGTGTCGATGAACCTGCGCGACCGGACCCTGTTCGACGTCTACCGCCTGACGCTCGCGACGGGGCGCATCGCGCTCGTCGGCCGCAACCCGGGCAACGTGATCGGCTGGCTCGCCGACCGCGAGGGGCGCCTGCGGGCCGCCCGGGCGCAGACCCCGGCGGGCGACTTCCAGCTGCTGTGGCGCGACGACGAGGACGGCGAGCTGCGGGTCGTCGCCGAGTACGCCAACGAGGACGGCGGCCACCCCTTCGCCTTCACCCCGGACGGGAGCCGGCTGTGGGTGGGCAGCGCCCGGGGCGTCGACCTGATGCGGCTCGTGGAGCTCGACCCCGCCGGCGGGGCGGAGCGGGTGATCGACGCGGACGACGAGGCCGACCTCTCGGGGCCGCTCATCAGCGACCGCACCGGCGAGCTGCTCGGCGCGGCCTACCTGCGCGACCGCGTGGTGATGCACGCCTTCGACGAGGACCTCGCCCGCGACTGGGAGCGCGTGCGGGCGCTGCACCACGGCGACCCGCGGATCACCGGGCAGGACGCGGAGGAGACGATGTGGATCGTCTCCTTCGACGACGACCGCGACCCCGGCGCGACCTTCCTGTTCCGGCGCGGCACCGGCGAGTCGAAGCTGCTGTACCGCTCGCGGCCGTGGCTCGACCCGCAGACGCTCGCGCCGATGCGCCCGGTGACCATCACCTCGCGCGACGGCCTGCCGCTGCGCTCCTACCTGACCCTGCCCCTCGACGTGGAGCCGCGCGACCTGCCGGCCGTGCTGGTGGTGCACGGGGGGCCCTGGGCCCGCGACGCCTGGGGCTACGACCCGCAGGCGCAGCTGCTCGCCAACCGCGGCTACGCCGTGCTCCAGGTCAACTACCGGGGGTCGACCGGCTTCGGCAAGCGCTTCATGCACGCGGCCGAGCGCGAGTTCGCCGGGCGCATGCACGACGACCTGATCGACGGCGTCGAGTGGCTCGTGGCCGAGGGCATCGCCGACCGCGGGCGGATCGCGATCTACGGCGGCTCCTACGGCGGCTACGCCGCCCTGGTCGGCGCCACCTTCACGCCCGGCGTCTTCGCCGCGGCGATCAGCGTGGTGGGGCCCTCGAGCCTCGTGACGCTGGTGCGCTCATTCCCGCCCTACTGGCGCCCGCTGCTGGCGAGCACGTGGTTCCGCTTCGTGGGCGACCCCGAGGACCCCGAGCAGCTCGCGGACCTCGAGGCGCGCTCGCCCCTGAACCGGGTCGGCGACATCGTGGCGCCGCTCCTGGTGGTCCAGGGCGCCAACGACCCCCGGGTCACCAAGGCCGAGTCCGACCAGATCGTCGAGGCGCTGCGCGCGCGCGGGGTCGCGGTCGAGTACCTGGTCAAGGACGACGAGGGCCACGGCTTCGTGAAGCCCGAGAACCGGATGGAGATGTACGCCGCCGTGGAGCGCTTCCTCGCGCGCCACCTGGGCGGCCGCGCCGAGGGATGAGCCCGGGCGGACCCGCCCCCGGCTACCGCTGGGTGGTCCTCGGGGTCGGCATGACGGCGCAGGCGAGCATCTCGGCGCTGCAGCTCGGCCTGCCCGCCGTGGCGCCGGAGATCCGCGACGACCTCGGGCTGTCGCTCGCGGAGACCGGGGCGCTGCTGGCGGCCTCCACGATCGGCATCATCGCCACCCTGCTCGCCTGGGGCGCCCTCGCCGACCGCATCGGCGAGCGGGCCGTGATCGGCATCGGGCTCACCGGGGCGGCCGGCGCGCTGGCGCTCGCGTCGCAGGCCGGCGGCGCCCGGGCGCTCGGCGCGTGCCTCGTGGCGGCCGGCGCCTTCGGGTCGAGCGCCAACGCCGCCAGCGGCCGCGCGGTGGTGTCGTGGTTCGGGCCCCGCCAACGCGGCCTGGCCCTCGGCCTGCGGCACATGTCCACGCCCGCCGGCGGCGCGATCGCCGCGGCGCTGCTGCCGCTCGCGGCCGAAGCCGGCGGCCTGGAGGCGGTCATGCTCGCGCTGGCCGGCGCCTGCCTGGTGGGCGCCGCCGCCGCCGTCGCCGGGCTGCGCCGCGCCGAGCCCGCCCCCGCGGGCCTCGACGAGCCGCCCCCCACGGCGGGGCCGCTGCGCGACCCCGCCATCTGGCGCCTGTCGCTCGGCACCGCGTGCGTCGTGCTCGCCCAGCTCTCGATCCTCAGCTTCCTGGCCCTCTACCTGCACGAGGAGCGCGGCTGGTCGGTGGGCGCCGCCGCCCTCACGCTGGCGGGCGTGCAGCTGGGAGGCGGGCTCGCCCGCGTGGCGGCGGGTGCCTGGTCGGACCGGGTGGGGAGCCGCCTGGGACCGCTGCGCCGCCTGGCGCTGGCCGGCGCCATCACGCTGGGTGTCGCGGCGGTCGCGCTCGCCGGTCCCGGGCCGCCCGCCGTGCTCGCCCTCGCGGCGGCCGGGGTCCTGACGATGGCCGGCAACGGGGTGTCCTTCGCCGCCGCGGCCGAGATGGCCGGGCCGGCGCGCGTCGGCACGGCGCTCGGCCTCCAGAACACCGTCCTGTTCGTGGCGGTGGCCGTCGCCCCGCCCGCCTTCGGGGCGGCCGTCGGGCTGCTCTCGTGGCCCGCCGCGTTCGCGCTGGCCGCGGCCTGCCCGCTGGCCGGCTGGGTCGTGCTCGGCCCCCTCGCCGCGTGCGAGCGACCCGCGAGGGGGTGATGGGGCAGCGGGCCGGGACGGGGCACGACACCCGTCCCGGCCGGGCGGCGGGTCAGCCCCCCGTGCCCACCGCCACGCGCCGCGGCGCCGCGGCCACCGGCTTCGGGATCGTCACCTTGAGCACCCCGTAGGCGATCCCGGCCCGGATGGCGTCGGGGTCGACGCCCGCCGGCAGCGAGAAGGTGCGCTCGAAGCCGCCGTACGACCGCTCGATGCGGTGGTACCGCTCCTCGTCGACCTCCTCGCTCAGCTCCCGTGCGCCCGCGATCCGCAGGATGCCGTCGTCCACCGTGATCTCGACGTCCTCGTCGCGCACCCCCGGCAGCTCGGCGGTGATGACGATCTCGTCGTCGCGCTCGATCACGTCGGCGGACGGGGCCCACCGCGTCGGCAGCGACCCGCGGGGGACCGGGCCCGCCATCGCCCCCATCAGCCGGTCGATGTCCGAGCGCAGGCCCATGACCTCCCGGAACGGGTCCCAGCGCACCATCTCCCTCGGCATCGCACCACTCCTCTCGTCGATCGTGTGAGGAGTGTCCGCCCGCCCGCGCCGTCGTGCGTCGGTGGCGACCCGGAGTGTCGCTGCGGGAGGTTCCGGAGTGGCTAGGGGTCCGAGGCCGGCGGGGCCGCCCCGTGGCGGCCGAGGCCCAGGTCGCGCACGGAGCGCCGGGCCACGGCGTGCGCAAGGAACAGCACCACCAGCGCGAGCAGGCCGTGCAGGCCGCCGACCCACTCGTCCCCGTCCGTGAAGGCGAGCTGCACCGTCCCGATGAGGGCCAGCAGGAAGGGCATCAGCAGCCCGCCCCAGCGCTTCCAGTAGGCGACGATCGCCGCCAGGAACACCAGCATCTCGATCGTGTGGGTGATGCCCCCGATGTTCTCGTGCAGGTCGAGGGCATCCTCGCCCGCACCGAAGATGTAGGAGGCGATGAAGTAGACCTGGAGGAAGACGCCGACGACCACCAGGCCGGCGAGGACGAGGACGGCCCAGGTGAAGCCGCGGCGCACGGAGGGGCTCATGTGACGCCTATTCCGCTCACCCCGGCCGGGTCCTTGTCGACGCGGATGACGGCGCCGAGTCGCTCGGCGACGCCCGGCAGATGGGTGATCACGGCGATCAGCCGCCCGTCGCCCGCCAGCCGCTCCACGCCCGCGAGCGCCTGCTCGAGGGAGTCCGCGTCGAGGGTCGAGAACCCCTCGTCGAGGAACAGGCAGTCGAGGCGGCCGCCCGATTCCGCCGCGATGTCGCCGAGCCCCAGCGCGAGCGCGAGGCTGGCGAGGAAGCGCTCGCCGCCGGACAGGCTCGAGGCCGGACGCGTGCGCTCGCCCCGGCGCAGGTCGACCACCGCGAGGGGGTCGGCGCCGGCGCCGGCGAACCGGAAGTGGCCCGAGCTGAGGTCCTGCAGGCGCGCCGACGCGCCCACGGCGAGCCGTTCGCGGAAGCGGCCGAGGAGGTGCCGCGGGAAGCCGTTGGCCCGCAGGTCGGTGGCGACGGCCGCGTGCACGCGGGCCACCTCGCGCGCCGCCGTCGCGAGGGCGCGCAGGCGCACCGCCTCGGCGGCGGCCCTCTCCCCCTCGAGCAGGCGCACCCGGGCGGCGTCGCGCTCGCGCTCGGCGCGGCGCAGGGCGGCGGGGAGGTCGTCGGCCGCCGCGACCCCGGCCGCCGCGCCCGCCGCGGCGAGCGCCGCGGCCTCCGCGCGGGCCGCCTCGGCGGCCGCGTCGCCCGCGCGCTCGTGGGCCTCCGCCCGCTCCTGCGCCTGGGCGCGCAGCGTCAACGCCGCGGCCAGGAGCTCCTCGGCGGGGAGGTCGTCGGCGGGGGCCTCGAGCCCACCGCGCGCCGCCACGCGCGCCGCCGTCGCGCGCACCGTCGCCACCGGTCCCGCCTCGATGCGCGCGGCCTCGGCGCGCGCCGCCGCCGCCCGGTCGGCGGCCGCCGCCGCGGCCCCGCCCGCGGCGTCGGCGGCCTCCTCCGCCGCGCGGACCTCGGCGAGCGCCGCCGCCAGGGCGTCGGCGGGGGACCCCTGCGCGCCCCAGTCGCCCAGGGCATGGCGGGCGGTGACGAGGGCGGCCTCGTCCTCCGCGAGCCGCCCCCGCTCGGCCGCGATCCGCGCGGCCTCGGCGGCCGTCGCGCGCTCCTCCTGCGCCACCCCGGCACGCGCGCCGTCGATGGCGGCCTGGCGCTCGGCGGCCCGCGCGGGGTCCTCGGGGGGCTCGCCGGGCGCGATGCCGGCATCGCGCAGCGACGCCTCGGCCGCCTCCTGCCGTGTCGCCGCCGCCCGTGCCGCCGCCCCGGCGGCCTGGGCGCGCTCGAAGGCCGCCGCCTCGGCCGCCCCGGCCGTCCGCAGCGCGTCCCGTGCCGCGGCGAGCTCCTCGTCGCCGGCGTGCAGGCCCGCGACCTCCGGCGGGTGCTCCCCGACGGCGTTGCCGCACACCGGGCAGGCGTCGCCGGGCGCGAGCCCCGCGAGCAGCGTCAGCGCGAGGTCGTGCCGCCGCGCGGCCTCGTGTGCGGTCTCGGCCGCCCGTGCGGCCTCCTCGGCCCGCTCCCGCGCCCGGGTCGCCTCCGCCGCCCGCGCCGCCGCGCCGGCCGCCTCGCGGGCCGCCGCCTCGGCCTCGCCGGCCGCCGCCGCCGCGGCGGCCAGGGCGGCCGCCCGCGCACCGGCGCGCTCGTGCCGCTCCTCGGCCTCGGCCAGGGCCTCCCGCAGGCCGGCGAGGGCGGCGTCGCGCCGTGCCAGCTCGGCCTCGGCGTCGTCGAGCGCCACGGCCCGCGCCGGGAGCTCGCCGGCGAGCCGGTCCGCGAGCGCGGCGCGCTCGTGCAGCACCGCGAGCTCCGCGGCGCCCCCGCCGTGGCGCTCGCGTGCGGCGTCCCGCCGGGAGGCCGCTGTCGCCAGCGTGGCGGCGGCGGCCTCGCGGGCGGCGTCGGCTCCTGCGGCGGCGCGGCGGGCCTCGGCCAGGCCGTCGAGCAGGGCGCGCGCCTCGTCCGCGGAGGGTAGCTCGGCCGCGGCGGCCCGCGCCGCGCCGGCACGGGCCCGCGCCGCGGCCGCCTCCCCGTCGTGCGCGGCCTCCCGGGCGGCGATGGGCGCGAGCGCGCGCACCCCGGCGAACGCCGCGGCGGCGGCGCGGGTCGCCCGCGCGGCCCCGGCGCGCGCGGCCCAGCCGGCGGCCGTGAGCGCCGCCGCGTCGCCCTCGCGCAGGTCGGCCTCGGCTCCGGCGGCGGCCGCGTGCCGCTGGGCGGCCTGGCGCGCGCCCTCCAGCGAGGCGACGCCGAACAGCTCGCGCAGGATCTCGTCGCGGGTGCGCGGCGGGGCGCCGAGGAACTCCGCGAAGCGGCCCTGCGCGAGCAGCACCGCGCTCGTGAAGGCCCGGAAGCTCATGCCCACGACCGGCTCGAGCCGCCGCCGCACGGCCTCCTCCCCGCCGATCGTCTCGACGGCGGGTCCGCCGTCGGCCTCCAGGCGCTCGAGCAGGTGCGCCGGCTCCGGGGCGTCGGGGCCGTAGCGCCGGGTCACCCGCCACACCTCGTCGCGGGCGGCGAAGGTTAGCCGCACCTCCCCGTGCTCCCGGCCGACGGTCAGCAGGTCGCGCGCGCGGGCCTGCTCCGGGGTGCGGCCGTAGAGGGCGAAGGCGATCGCGTCGAGGATCGAGGTCTTGCCCGCGCCCGTGTCGCCGGTGATGACCACCAGGTCATGGGGCCGCAGATCGACCGTCGCGCGGTCATACGAGCGGAACGCCGTGAGGTCGAGCTCGAGGGGCCTCAACCTGGATCCACGATCGTCGGTGGATGCAGGCTCAGGTCGGCTCCGCGTCCTCGCCGGCGTCGTCCTCGTCGCGCGCGGCGGCCACCGCGGCGGCGAAGGCGGCGGCCTGGGCCGGCGCGAGCTGCCGTCCGGTGAGCCGGTACCAGTCGGCGTAGAGGTCGCCCAGGGCGTCCGTGCCCCGGTCCGCCCCGTCCGCCGCCGCGGCGGGCGCCTCGTCGGGCGCCTCCGGGTAGCGCGGCTCCACGCGCAGGGCCCGGGGCACCGCCTCGCGCACCCGGCGCACCAGGTCGAGGACCGGGGCGTCGAGCTCCACCTCGCACGCGAACCAGGCGTCGGGGTGGGCGGAGGCCCGCGCGGCGAGGTCGTCGAGGGGGCCGCGGATGCGCACCAGCGGGTGGCCGGCGGTCAGGGGCACCTCGCGGCTCTGCGTGGTGTCGCCGGCGATCTCGGCGACCACCGCGCTCTTGGCGTGGTTGTCCTCGCTGAAGTCGAGGGCGATGGGACTCCCCGCGTAGCGGCCCGCCGCGGCCAGCCCGGGGATCGTCTGGGGACGGTGGACGTGCCCGAGGGCGACGTAGTCGAGGTCGGCGGGCAGTGCGGCCGGCGAGATGACGTAGGTCATGCCCATCGTGAGCTCGCGCTCGCCACCGCCCGCCAGCGCGCGGTCGACCATCAGGTGGGCCACGAGCACCGCGGCGCCGCCCTGAGCGGCGCGCCGGGCGCGCGCCTCCGCCGCGTAGGCGTCTAAGATCCCGGCGACCCGCTCGGCGTAGCGGCCGCGGGCGTCGCGCACGCTGCTGCCGGCGTCGAGCGCCATGCGGGCGGGCTCGGGCCAGGGCAGCAGCGCCGCGTGGAGCGGACCTGCCGCCGTGGGCACGGTGACCACCGCCTCCGCCGCCCCGCGCACGCGGCCGGCGACGTGGATGCCCGACCGCTCCAGGTGCGGGGCGAGGTGGATCCACAGCTCGGGGTCGTCGTGGTTGCCCGCCACGGCGAGCACCGGGGCGACGGCGGCCAGGCGGCCGAGGGCGCGCAGGCACACCCCGAACGCCGCGGGATCGAGCACGCGGCGGTCGAGCAGGTCGCCGGCGACGATGGTGGCGTCGACCGCCTCGGCCTCCGCGATCCCGGCGACCTCGTCAAGCGCCCGCGCGGCCTCGTCGAGCCGGTCGGTGCCGTACAGGCGCTTGCCCAGGTGCCAGTCGCCCGTGTGGAGCAGCCTCATCGCGGGGTCGTCAGCCGAACTCCGCGATCGCGGCCTCGGCCGCCGCCGCCCGGGAGACCTCGCCCGATGTGGTCGCCCACGGCGGGAACGGGATCTCGACGGCGATCGGCGCGGGGACGCTGGGCTGGGACACGAGCACCCGGCCCTGCATCAGCAGGCGCGCCCGGGCGCGCTGGGCGGGGCCGAGCCAGCCGTACTCGCTGCGCTCGGCCTCGGCGGCGTCGAGACGTCCCGCGATGCGGATCGCGGCGTTCTGGGTGATCTCGGACGCGACCAGCGACGCCTGCTGCTGCGCGCCCACCAGGATCACGCCGAGCGAGCGGCCGCGCTGGGCGATGTCGACCAGTGTGTCCTTGATCGGCGAGTCGCCCTCGCGCGGCGCGTACTTGTTGAGCTCGTCGAGGACGACGAACTCGATCGGGTCGCGGGTGCCCGCCTCCTTGGCGGCGAAGGTCTGCGCGAGCAGGGTGCCGACCACGAACCGCTGGGCGAACTCGTGCAGGCGCGCGAGGTGGACGACGGCCACGGGGGGCTCGTCCTCGGCCGCGTCGCCGCGCGGGATGGGGGAGGCGTCGGAGCGGATCAGCCCGCGCAGGCGCCCCTCGGCGCTCTCCAGCCGGCGCACGAAGGCGCTCACGGTGCCCGTCGCGGCGCGCCCCGTCCACGCGCCGGCGCCGTCCTCGGCCTCCAGCTCCTCGACCAGGTGGGCCACGAGGCCCTCCAGGTCGTGGAACGGGCCCGCGGCGAGCTCGCCGACCGGGCGGGCGGGGCGGCGCTCGGGGGCGCCGTCGGCGGGGCCGCCGAGCAGGCCGAGCGCCCCCGGGTGGCCCTCGACGGGCACCGCCCGGCGCAGCAGCTCGCCGCGCACGCGCTCCTCGACGAACGAGAGCTGGCTGCGCATGTCCGAGGCGTCCGCGAAGCAGAAGCGCAGCAGCCCCTCGAGCACGAAGCGGTGCGGGGTCCACCCGAAGACCTTCACCCCGTCGATGCGCGACTCGCTGCTCGGGAAGCGGTGGTCGCCCTGGCGGGGGGGCGCCCAGAAGGCGACGTCGGGGAACCCGCCGGGCTCGTCCAGGCCGAGGCGCCGCCAGCGCTCGTCGAGCGCGGCCCGGTCCCCGGCCTCGGCGTAGCGCCGGTTGGGGTGGTCCAGGAAGAGCAGGTCCTCTCCCTTGACGTTGAACAGCAGCACGCGTACGCGGCGGCGCATGTCGGGGTGGGCGAGCAGCAGGCGGATCAGGGCGAGCGCGGTGCTCGTCTTGGTCGCGACGCCCGAGATGCCCGAGATCGAGACGTGCCCGCCCTTGGTGCCGTCGAGGAAGTCGAGGTCGATGGCCACGGGGTCGCCGTCGCGGCCCATGCCGATCGCCAGCTTGCGGTCCATCGTGTCCTCGTAGAGCGCACGCTCGCGCTCGGCGCCCCGCGCGCGGCGCACCGCCAGCCCGGGGTGGGGGGCCACCCAGCGCTCGGGCTCGACCCGCATCACCTGCACCTCGGCGGTGCGCACGAGCTCGCCGGGCATCTGGCCGGCCGCGATGACCATCGAGTCCGACGGGAGCGTGGCCCCCTCGTGGAGCGCGTGCGACTCGGTGACCACCCCGTAGGTGACGACCTCCTCGACGGGGTCCGGGGTGGTGACGGCGACCAGGTCGTCGACCTGGAGCGACTCCCCCTCGGCGACGCCCACGAGGAACGCCTGGCTGCTCGCGGCCTGGTGCCCGAGCACCACGCCCGCCGCCTCGTGCGACCCGCTCACGCGGCCAGCGGGTCGGGCTCGGCCACCCGCACCCGTGCGGGGACGGCGTCGTCCATGCGCGCGGCCGACGCGGCGCGGCGCACGGCCCGCAGCGCCAGGCGCCGGTCGCCCATGCGGTGGCGCAGGCGGGCCTCGAGCCCGGCGACGGGGGTCAGGTTCTGGGGCGCGCGCGGGTCGCGGTGGGGGCGCCCGGCGAAGGCCGGCAGCTCGCGGGCCGCCCGGTCGGCGAGCTCCCGGGCCTCCAGCACCCCGCGGGCGCGCGCGACCTCGCCGCGCAGGATGCCCGCCCAGCCCGCGTCGCCCACCCCGGGCAGGCGCTGGTACCACGACAGCCGGTCGTCGCCGATGGCGAACAGGGGCGTGCGCTGCCCCACGGCGAGCGCGACGACGACGGCCGCCTCGGCCTCGGGGAGGTACATGCGGTGGTGGCTCTTCACGGCCCCGACGACGGGCCCGCCCGCGTCGCGCAGCGCGGTCAGGCGCCCGTCGAGCACCACCAGTCGATCGGGGGCGGCGATCGACTCGGTGAGGGCGTGCTCCATGTCCTGCCGGTACTGGCCGACCCGGCGCGCGAGCCCTGTCGCCTCCTGCGCGGCGCCGCAGCGCGCCTCCCACGCGAAGCCGCCGACGGGGGCGAGGTGCAGCAGGCGCTCCCCGACGGTGACCACGACGCGCCGCACCTGCAGCCCGGAGATCTCGGCGGGGCGGCCCGGCCGCGCGACGACGGCGCCCGTCGCCACGGCGAACGCGGCGCCCGGCAGCGCCCGCGGATCGCCCGGCGCCGTCACCGTGAGCCACGCCTCGACCTGCTGGGCGCCGTCCACGAACGCCAGCTCGCCCGGCGGGGCGGCGGGCGGCGTCACGGCCCCCCAGGGGATCCCCTCGACCGCCGTGTCGACGGCCGCGGTCTCGGACTCGGTGGGGTCGAGGCCCGGCCCGTACGACGGGTCGGCCACGAGCACCTGCGGCGTCGGCGCGACGAGGTCCATCGGCTGACTGTAGTGAGACGGCCGGACGCGCCCCGGGGGCGGGGAGCCGCTATCGTCCCGCGGGGCCGGGAGCGGGTCGCCGGCCGGAGCCGGGGTGGAATCCGAGGGAGAGGGACACGGTGAACAAGAGGATCATCATCGGGGTGGTGACCGCGGCCGTCGTCGCCGCCGCCGTGCTCGTGGGCATCAACCTGCTGGGCGGAGACGACGACGCCGACGGGATCCAGGGCGTCGACGAGGTCAACGCGCTGTTCGCGGACCTGCCCCAGTCGGGCAACACGGTCGGCCCCGCCGACGCGCCGGTCGAGATCATCGAATACGGCGACACCTCCTGCCCGGCGTGCAAGGCCGCGAGCGAGACGATCGTCCCGGAGCTGATCCAGGGTCCGGTCACCGAGGGCCGGGCGAAGCTGACCTTCCGCCCCATCGCCTTCATCAACGCCAGCTCGGAGCGGGGCGCCCTGGGCGCCGAGGCCGCGGCCCTCCAGGACGCCATGTGGCCCTTCGTCGAGCTCGTCTACAAGAACCAGGGCTCCGAGAGCGAGGACTGGCTCACCGACGACCTGATGTTCCAGATGGCCGGGGACCTCGGACTCGACGCCGACCAGTGGCAGTCGGACTACCAGGGCGAGGAGGTGGCGTCCGCGTTCTTCGAGCGCAGCGAGGCCGCGGCACAGGACCAGGTCAGCGCCACCCCCACCTTCATCGTGCGCGGGCCCCGCGGCGAGCAGCGCGTCGAGGGCTTCAACCTGGACGACTTCGAGGCCGCCATCGCCGAGGTCGGCCCCGCGGCCTGAGGCCGCTGACGGGCGGGGATCCGCGTGGACACGGTCGACACGACATTCGCCGCCCTCGCGATCCTCGCCCAGGTGGCGGCCGTGCTCGTCGCGGTGGCGATCGTCGCGGCCGCGGTCAGCCCCCGCGCCCGCGCGGCCCTCGTCGGGTCGTGGGAGACGCTCGGCAACCAGGCCACCTGGCTCGCCTGGTTCGTGGCCGCCACGGCCACCGGCGGCAGCCTCTACTTCTCGGAGATCGCCGACTACGTGCCGTGCCAGCTCTGCTGGTACCAGCGCATCGCGATGTATCCGCTCGTCGTGATCCTGCTCGTGGGGGCGCTGCTGCGCGACCGGCGCGTCTCCCTCTACGCGGCCGTCTTCCCGGTCGTGGGCGCCGCCATCTCCGCGTACCACATCTACATCGAGGTCAACCCGGACAAGGAGAGCGCCACCTGCCGCATGGGCGTCCCCTGCTCCACCCGGTGGATCGACGAGTTCGGCTACGTGACCATCCCGGTGATGGCCCTGAGCGCGTTCGCCCTGATCGCCGTCCTGATGGTCGTCTCGTTCATCGCGGGGCGGCGGGCGGGCGATGCGGACGGCCCGGGATCGGCAGACGCGGGATGAACCGCTCGTCGGTGAGCGCCAGGCCGCCCATGGCCAGCGCCGCGCCGGCGATCGCGCAGACCAGCACGGCGGGGTCGGGCGCGGAGACCTCGAAGAACTCGCGCCAGCCCGGCAGCGAGAGCACCACGAAGTAGAGGGCCAGCAGGCCGAGGCAGAGGGAGCCCACCAGGTAGCCGCGGGCGCGGCTGCCGCTCTCGAGGACCACCACGAGGTAGAGGCCGCTCGCGACGAGGACGGTCACCGCCACGGTGTGGGCGCGCACCGGGTCCATCCCGATCAGGTTCGTCGCCATCAGGAAGCTCGCCACCACGCCCAGGCCGATCGCCGTGCCGGCGGGGATCGCGAAGCGGGCGAGGTCGCGCAGGAAGCCCGCCGGCCGCCACGGCCCCGAGCTCGGGGCCAGCGCGAGCAGGAACGCGGGCACGCCGATGATGAAGAACGAGGCGAGCGTCAGGTGGCGCGGCAGGAACGGGTAGCTCTCGGACGACAGGCCGACCGTCAGGATCAGGAAGGCGGCCAGCGCCGACTTGGCGACGAACAGCTTGGCGACGCGCTGGATGTTGCGCATCACCTTGCGCCCCTCGCGGATCATCGGCGGCACCGAGGCGAAGCCGCCCTTCACGAGCACGAGGTCGGCGATGCCGCGGGCCATCTGCGAACCGCTGCCCTGCGCGATCGCCAGGCGGGCGGCCTTCAGCGCCGGCACGTCGTTGACGCCGTCGCCGATCATCACCACGTGCTTGCCCTCGGCGGCGAGCGCCTCGACCACGCGGCGCTTGCCCTCGGGCGAGATGCGCCCGATGACCGTCCGCTCGCGCAGCAGTTCGCGCAGCTCGGCGTCGCCGGGCGGCAGGTCCCGCCCGTCGACGGGCTCCCCGCGCACCGGGATGCCGGCGTCCTCGGCGATCGCGGCGACGGTGGCCGGCGCGTCGCCCGAGATCACGCGCACCTCGATCCCGTCCTCCACGAGGAAGGCGATCGTCTCGCGGGTGTCGGGGCGCAGCTCCTCGGCCAGGATCACGATGCCGACCGGCGTCAGACCGGCGGGCGGGGGCGCGTCGGGGTCGGGCAGGGCCAGGGGGACGTCGCCGGACGCGACGGCCAGCACGCGGCGCCCCGCGGCGGCCTCGGCCACGGCGCGGGTGGCGAGGGGGGAGGGCAGCGTGAAGTGCTCGGGGGCGCCCATCACCACCGTGCGCGCCCCGAGGCGCAGGCCGCTCCATCGCCGCCGCGAGGCGAACGGGACGCTGTCGCCCACCGGCTCCGGCTCTCCGGGGAGGCCCGCGGCGATCGCGTCGAGGGTGCCGTTGCGCGCCGGCGCGCTCGCCGCGTAGCGGCCGAGCAGGTCGGCGAGCGCCTCGGGCGCGGTGCCCGGGGCCGGGACGGACTCGATCAGCCGCAGCCGCTCCTCGGTGAGCGTCCCGGTCTTGTCGATGCAGATCACGTCGACCGACGCCAGCGACTCCACGGCGTTGAGCTGCTGCGCCAGCGCGCCCCGGCGCGTCATCCGCAGGGTGGCGACGGCGTAGGTGACGCCGACGAGCAGGACCAGGCCCTCGGGCACGAGGGTCACGACGGCCGCCACGGCGGTGCCCACCGACTCGCGGAAGGGGGTCTCCTTCTCGATCAGCGACCAGGCCAGCAACAGGCCCAGCGGGATCATCGAGACGCCGAGGATCAGGATCAGCCGGTCGAGGGCGGTCTCGAGGGGCGAGCGGGGGTGCCGGAACTCGCGCGCCTCGCCCACCAGGCGCTCGGCGTAGGTGTCGCCCCCGACCGCCCCCGCCACGTAGGCCCCGGAGCCCTCCGCCGCGAACGACCCCGCGCGCACCTCGTCGCCCTCGCGGCGCGAGACCGGCTCGGACTCCCCGGTGAGGATCGACTCGTCGACCCCGAGGCCCTCGGCGCGTACCAGCCTCCCGTCGGCGACGACCTGGTCGCCCGCGTTGACCAGCACCAGGTCGCCGGGCACCACGTGCGGGACGTCGACATGCAGCGGGCGCCCGTCGCGCACCACCGTCGCGCGCGGCGCCACCAGGGCGGCCAGGCGGTCGAGGCTCGCCTTGGCGCGCGCCTCCTGCGCGATGCCGATCCCCGCGTTCAGGACCAGGATCCCGAGGAAGACCGCGTCCCGCCAGTCGGCGAAGATCAGCGTGACGAGGCCCGCGATCACCAGGGTCACGTTGAAGACCGTGAACAGGTTCGCGCGCAGGATGCTGCCCCACGAGCGGCTCGTCGCGGGTCCCTCGACCTCGCCGCGCGCGGCGAGGCGCCGCGCGGCCTCGGCCTGGGTGAGGCCGTGCTGCGGCGGGAGCTCCATGGTGGCGGTCAGCTCGCCAGCGCCTCCGCCACGGCGGCGTTCACGACCTTCCCGTCGCGCACGTTGACGCCGGGCCGCAGCCCCGGGTGGGCGCGCAGCGCGCCGGCCAGCTCCTCGTCGGCCAGCCAGGTGACGTGCGGCAGCGTGGCGTTGACCAGGGCGCGCGTCGAGGTGACCGGGACCGCGCCGGGCATGTTGGCGACGCAGTAGTGGACGACGCCGTCCACCAGGTAGATGGGATCCGAGTGCGTGGTGGGCCGGCTCGTCTCGAAGCAGCCCCCCTGGTCGACCGCCACGTCGACGACCACCGAGCCGCGGCGCATGGCGCCGAGCATCTCGCGGGTCACCAGCCGCGGCGCGCGAGCCCCGGGCAGCAGCACGGCGCCCACGACCAGGTCGGCGGCCGGCAGCAGCTCCTCGATCGCCAGGCGCGTGGAGTAGAGGAGCGTGACGCGCCCCCCGAGCACCATCTCGAGCCGTCGCAGGCGCTCCAGGTCGGTGTCGAGCACCGTGACGTGCGCCTGCATGCCGATGGCGACCACCGCCGCGTTGGTCCCGACGATGCCCGCGCCGATGATCACCACCGAGCCCGGCGCGACGCCGGCGACCCCGCCCAGCAGCACGCCCCGGCCGCCGAGGGGCGTCTCGAGGTACCGGGCCCCGGCCTGGACCGCCAGGCGGCCGGCGATCTCGCTCATCGGGGCGAGCAGCGGGAGCCGGCCGGCGTCGTCCTCGACGGTCTCGTAGGCGATCGCCGTCGTCCCGGCGCGGCGCAGCGCGTCGGCGACGCCGGGGCTCGCCGCGAGGTGGAGGTAGGTGAAGAGGATCTGGTCGTCGTGGAGGAACTGGAACTCGCCGGGCTGCGGCTCCTTGACCTTCAGGACGAGGCGGCAGCCCCAGGCGTCCGCGGCCTCGCAGATCACGGCGCCGACGCGTGCGAACTCGGCGTCCGGGATCCCCGAGCCGACCCCGGCGCCGCGCTCGACGAGGACCTCGTGGCCCCGGCGCGTGAGCTCGAGCGCCCCGGCGGGGGTCAGGGCGACGCGGTACTCGTCCGGCTTGACCTCGGCCGGCACCCCGATCCTCATCGCCCCTCCCTGGGTCGGCGCGGCGGTGCGGGCAGCCTAACGCCCCCGCGCGCCGGGGCCCGGCGCGGGCGGGCGCAGCAGCAGCGCCGCGCCGAAGCAGGCCGCGATCACGCCCGCGACGACGCCGACGCCGAGCAGCAGCCCGCGCGTGCGGTCGCCGCCCAGGTCGTACCCCGCCGCCTCGAGGGCGACCGCACGCGTCCGCTCGCGGGCCGCCAGCGTGTGGTCGGGGTAGACCGCGAGCGTCGCGTCGAAGGCGGTTCGCGCGGCGGCCGGGTCGAGGGCCCAGAGGCTCTGCATCCCGGCGCGGAACTCCTCGGCGGCGTCGCCGGGGGCCGGGGTCACGCCGACCCGCTCCATCAGCTGGCGCAGCTCCGTGGCGCGTTCGGCGATGCCCCCGCCGGTGCGCGTGCGCTTGATCACCACCCCGCGTACGCGCCCCGTCGCATCGACCACCGGTGCCCCGGAGTCGCCCCGCTCCACGGGCACGGAGATGGCGATGGCCTGGCGCGGCGGGTCGGCGTCCTCCAGCGACCCGGTGCGGCTCAGCTCGCCCACGCGCAGTGCCGGGACCAGCTCGGCCCCGGCGGCGCCGTGGGTGGAGAGGGCCGAGCCCCGGCCGAACCCGACGGTGAGGACCGCGGTGCCGCTGCTCGAGGATTCGTCGAGCTCGAGGGCCGGCGCCTGGCGGGCGGCGATCCGCACGAGGGCGAGGTCGGCCGTCTCGCTGGGCGTCACCTGGAGCGCCGGGTAGGCCCGCGACGACCGGGCGCCCTCGCCGGCGTCCGCCTGGGTCGCGACCACCGACACCACGCGCGCGCCCACGGGCCGGGCGCCGGTGCGCTGCAGCCAGGACTGGACGACGTCGTCGCCGTGTGGCCGCTCGTTCAGGATCTGGAGGCCCTGGTAGGCCATGGCGGCAAGCGCCTCCGGGCTCGGCGACACCACATGGGCGGCGGTGGCGAGCCAGCCCGGGCCCACCCCGAAGGCCGTCCCGCCCTCGGAGATGCGCCGCGCGGCCGGCGGCAGCGCGATGCGCGTGCCGTCCTCCTGCCGCAGGGCGGGTACGTCGACCTCCACCCGCACCTCGTAGACGCTCGGCAGCGCGAGCAGCGCCGCGCGCTCCAGCGGGTTCGCCGACAGGTCGTCGGGCGGCGCGGCCGCGGCCGGCGCGACGAGCGCGAGGACGACCATCAGGGCGGCGATCAGGCGCACCCCCACAGGGTAGGAGGTCCGCGCCGGCACGGGCCGCCCGGCCGGTGTCGCCGCGGGGGAGCCCCTAGTCCGCCGCGCCCTCGGACTCCACGATGCGCTTGACCCGCTCCAGCGCGTCGGTCTGGGTGGGCCGTAGGCGGCCCTCGATGTCGGCGGCCGGATCCAGCGGCTCGGCCTGCGTGGCCCACCGGATGCGGCTCCCGGCGCCCTCGGCGGTCACCTCGAAGCTCGCCAGGCGGGAGGCCACGGGCGCGCCGGAGGTGACCGAGTACGAGTAGAAGCGCCGGGCGTCGTCGCGCTCGAGCAGCCGCTCGTGGAGCTCGGCGCCCTCCGCGCTGCGCAGCACCCGCCGGTCGCCGTCGACCTCGCAGGCGACGTACTTCGGGTACCACCGCGGCACCGTCGTGGGGTCGCCGATGAACTCCCACACCGCGTCCGGCGGCGCGTCGACGTCGATCGTGAGGGCCCAGGCCGGCATCAGTGGCGGAAGTGGCGGCGGCCGGTGGTGACCATGGCGACGCCCGCCGCGTCGCATGCGGCGAAGACCTCGTCGTCCCGGATCGAGCCGCCCGGCTGGATGACCGCCGTGACCCCCGCCGCGACCGCCGCCTCGGGCCCGTCGGCGAACGGGAAGAAGGCGTCGCTCGCCAGCACCGACCCCGCGACGGGCACCTGGGCCTTCTCGAGCGACAGGCGCACGGAGTCGACGCGGCTCATCTGCCCGGCGCCCACGCCCACGGTGACGAGGTCGCGCGCCAGGACGATCGCGTTGCTCTTGACGTGCTTGGCGACGCGCCAGGCGAAGAGCAGGTCGCCCCACTCGGCCTCCGTGGGGGCGCGCTCGGTGACCACGGTCATGCCGGAGCGGTCCTCGCTCTCGGAGTCGCGGTCCTGCACCAGCAGGCCACCCGTGACGCGGCGCACGTCGCGCTCGCCCGGCACCGTGCGCCGGCGCTCCTCGTTGAGCATCAGTCGCGTGTTGGGCTTGCGCTGCAGGGCCTCGAGGGCCGCGGGCTCGATGCCGGGGGCGCAGAGCACCTCGACGAAGGTGCCCGCGAGCAGCTCGCCGAGCGCCGGGTCGACCGGCCGGTTGACCGCGATGACGCCGCCGTAGGCGGAGACCGGATCGCAGTCGCGCGCCCGTTCGTAGGCCGTGCGCACGTCGCCGGCCACGGCGACGCCGCAGGGGTTGTTGTGCTTGACGATCACGCAGGCGGGCAGCTCGAACTCGGCCAGCAGCGCCCGGGCCGCCTCGAGGTCGAGCAGGTTGTTGAAGGAGAGCGCCTTGCCGTGGACCTGCTCGACGCGCGCGAGCAGGTGCGTGCGTGCGCCGCGCTCGGTGTAGTAGGCGCCGCGCTGGTGCGGGTTCTCGCCGTAGCTCAGCTCCATGCGCTTGTCGAAGCCCATCAGCAGGGCGTCGGGGAAGGCGTCGTCCGCGTCGTGCTCGGCGAACCACCCGGCGATCGCGGCGTCGTAGGACGCCGTGCGCAGGAACGCGGCGCCCGCGAGGCGGCGCCGCAGGGCGGGCGAGAGCTCGCCCTCACCCGCCGCCAGCTCGCCGAGCACCTCGGCGTACTGGTCCGGCGAGGTCACCACGCCCACGCGGGCGTGGTTCTTGGCGGCCGCGCGGATCATCGCGGGCCCGCCGATGTCGATCTGCTCGATGACGTCCTCGTCGGCGACGCCCCGGCGGCCGGCCCACTCCTCGAAGGGGTAGAGGTTCACCACGACGAGGTCGATCGGCGTGATGTCGTTGGCCGCCATGTCGGCCGCGTCGCCCTCGTGCCCGGCGCGGCCGAGGATCCCTCCGTGGATGCGCGGATGCAGGGTCTTGACCCGGCCGCCCATGATCTCGGGGTGCCCGGTCACGCTGTCGACCGGGACGACCTCGATGCCCCACCCGGTCAGCGCCCGGGCGGTGCCGCCGGTGGACACGATGGTGATGCCGGCGTCGGCGAGACCGCGGGCGAACTCCTCCAGCCCGGTCTTGTCCGAGACCGAGACGAGCGCGCGGGTAACCCTCACTCGACCTCCACGGGAAGGATCTGGACCTTCCGCCGGTCCGCGGGATCGCGGCGCACCCTTCCGGCGGAGAACAGGCGCACCGCCTCGGGCACGAGACGGTGCTCCACCGCCCTGATGCGCGCGGTGAGCGCCTCTTCGTCGTCACCGTACATCACGGGTACCGGCTCCTGCAGGATCGCCGGACCGCCGTCCACGACCTCCTCGGCGTAGTGGACCGTGACCCCCGTGTACCGCACCCCCCACTCGAGCGCCTGCCGGATCGCGTGCAGGCCGGGGAAGGCCGGCAGCAGCGAGGGGTGCAGGTTGATGACGCGGTCGGGGAAGGCGTCGAGGAACGTGCCGGTGAGGATGCTCATCCACCCCGCGAGCACCACCAGACCGGGCTCGGCGGCGGCCACCACGTCCGCGAGCTCGGCGTCGCGCTCCTCGCGGGCGCGCCCGGCCAGGGCGACGACGGCGGTGGGGATGCCGGCGCGCTCGGCGCGCGCGAGCGCCGGGACGTCGCCCTTGGACGACACCACCAGCGCGATCTCGGCCGCCCCGCGGCCGTGCACCTCGTCGATCAGGCTCTGGAGGTTCGACCCGCTGCCCGACACGAGGACCACCACGCGCAGCGGGCCCTCAGGCACGGCGCACCCCCGGGCCGGCCGCGACGCGGCCCACCACGCGCCCGCCCTCCACGGCCGCCGCGGCCGCGGCGGCGTCGGCGGGGTCGACGACGATGCACATCCCGAGGCCCATGTTGAAGGTGTCCCACGCCTCCTCCCGGTCGACCCTCCCGCAGGCGAGCACCGCGGCCATCGCCGGGTTCGGCTCCCAGGCGGTCGTGTCGAGCTCGGCCCCGAGCCCCTCCGGGAGGGCGCGCGGCAGGTTCTCGGGCAGGCCGCCGCCGGTGACGTGCGCCGCGGCGCGCACGCCGAGCCCGGCGGCGAGCAGCGCCTCGACGTCGCGGGTGTAGAGACGGGTCGGCTCGAGCAGCAGGTCCGGGTCGGGCGCCAGCGCCCCCGCCTGGACCAGCGCCCGCACCAGGGAGTAGCCGTTGGAGTGCAGGCCCGACGACGGGATGCCGACGATCGCGTCGCCCTCGCGCACCCGGTGCGGGCCGAGCATCTCCGACCGCTCGACGACGCCGCAGGCGAAGCCCGCCAGGTCGAAGTGCCCCGGGGCGTAGAGCCCCGGCATCTCGGCCGTCTCACCGCCCGCCAGGGCGCAGCCCACGGCCGCGCAGGCGTCGGCGACCGAGCGCACGAGCTCGGCGGCCTGCCCGGTGTCGAGGCGCCCGACCGCGAGGTAGTCGAGGAAGGCCACCGGCCGCGCGCCGGTGCAGGCCAGGTCGTTGACGCACATCGCCACCAGGTCCTGGCCCAGACCGCCGATGCGGCCCAGCTCCTGCGCCAGCAGCAGCTTGGTGCCGATCCCGTCCGTGCAGGTCACGAGCATCGGCTCCCGCATCCCCGCGGGGATCGGGAGGGCGGCGGCGAAGCCCGTCTGCCCGCCCGCCACCATCGCGGCGATCGCCTCGGTGTGGCGCCGCGCGGCGTCGAGGTCGACCCCGGCGTCGCGGTAGGAGAGGTGCTCGGGCGGCATCGCCCCGAACCCTAGTGCAGCGCCCCGGAAGTGCCGTATGGGTTTCCCGAGCGAATCGCCCGCGAGGCGAGGACGCAGGTCCCCGGCGATAGCGGTGTCCCATCTCCGGGGTCGAGGACGCTGCATCGCGATGCGATGCAGCCGGGAAACCCCATGGGACTTGCGGGGCGCTGCACTAGTCGGGGGCCGCCGCGGGCGTGGGGTCCCGTGGCCGGGATCCCGGGGGGTGGGGCCCGAAACCCTGGGGTGGGTGACTGGGGTGCCCCGCGATGCCCCGCGGCGGGGCCGCGGCGAGGGTCGGGACCACCTCGACCAAGGAGATCCCCATGTCCACCACGCTCGCCGACCCCGGCCACCTCGTCCGCCCCGGCGACGACGACTGGCACTCCGCCCGCTCCGTGTTCAACACCCTCATCGACCAACGCCCGGAGGCCGTCGCCCTCCCGGCCGACGCGGCCGGGGTCGCGGCCGCGGTGCGCCACGCCCGCGCCCACGGCCTGCGCGTCGCACCGCAGTCGACCGGCCACAACGCCGGGCCGCTCGGCAGCCTCGACGGCACGCTCCTCGTGAACGTGTCGCGGCTCGACCCCGTGTCCATCGACGCCGGGGCCCGGCGCGTGCGGGTCGGCGCCGGCGTGCGCTGGAGGCAGGTCGTGCCGCAGCTCTCCGGGATGGGCCTGGCGGCCCTCCACGGGTCGTCCCCCGAGGTGGGCATCGCCGGCTATTCGCTGGGCGGCGGCATGGGGTGGCTCGCGCGGCGCCACGGCCTGCAGGCCAACAGCGTCACCGCCATCGAGCTGGTCACCGCCGAGGGGGAGCTGCTGCGGGCCGACCACGAGCGGCACCCCGACCTCTTCTGGGCGCTGCGCGGCGCCGGCGGCAACTTCGGCGTCGTCACGGCGATCGAGTTCGCGGTGTACCCCGCCCCCGAGCTGTACGCCGGCGCCATGTTCTTCCCGCTCGAGCGCGCGGGTGAGGTGCTGCACGCCTGGAACGACCTCCTCCCGTCCCTCCCGGACGAGCTGATGTCCTGGGTGTCGCTCCTGCGCTTCCCGGACCTGCCGGTGGTGCCGGAGCCGATGCGCGGCCGCGCCTTCGCGATCCTGATCGCCGCCCATCTGGGCGACGAGCCGGAGGGGCGGGCCCTGCTCGCGCCGATCCGCGCGCTGGCCCCGGAGATGGACACGTTCGCGATGGTCCCGCCGATCGGCCTCGCCGAGCTGGCCATGGACCCGCCCGACCCGCTGCCCTACGAGACCGCCCACCACCTCCTCGGCGACCTGCCCGACGCTGCGATCGACGAGCTGGTCCGGGTCGTCGGCGCCGCGGGATCGCCGCTGACGCTCGTCAACCTGCGGCACATGGGCGGCGCGCTGGCCACGGCCGCCCCGGGGGCGGGCGTCCGGGCGACCCTCCCCGGCACGATCAGCCTCTTCGCCCTCGGCATCGTGCCCGACGAGGCCGCCGCCCCGGCGATCGCCGGGGCGCTGCAGGCCGTCCGCGAGGCGATGCTGCCGTGGCGCGCGGGCGACTACCCCAACTTCGTCGAGGAGCCGGCCGACGCGAGCGCCTTCTTCGCCGCCGCCGATTGGGAGCGCCTGCGCCGGGTCAAGTCGGCGTACGACCCCTCGGACCTCTTCCGGGGCAACCACCACGTGCCGCCGGCCGGCCCCGCCTGATCCAGGCTGAGCGCTCAGGCGCCCCCGAGCGCACCCGGCAGCTCGTGCCGGGTGCGCACGCCGAGCTTGCGGTAGGCGCTCGACAGGTGCAGCTCGATCGTCTTGGGGGTGACGTACAGGGCCTCGGCGATCGCCCGGTTCGTCATCCCCTCGGCGGCCATCGCGGCGGCCCGGCGCTCGCTGGGCGTCAGGGCCCCGGCGCCGCGGATCGCCGTGGTCCGCGGCCGGGCCCCGGCCGCGCCGAGCTCGGCGCGCACGTGGCCCATGAGCCCCGGCGCGCCGCAGGCGTCGGCCAGCTCCAGCGCCCGGCGCAGGGGCTCGCGGGCCTCCGAGGGGCGCCGGGCGAGCCGCAGGGCGGTGCCCTGCGCGGCGAGCGCACGCGCAAGCTCCAGGCCGCCGCCGCCCTCCAGCTCGCCGAGCAGCCGCAGCGCGTGCCCCACCGGCCGCGGTGCCCCCCACGCGCGCGCCCGGGCCAGCTCGGCCTCGATGAGCGGGCGCGCCTCGGCGACGCGGCCGAGGCCCGCGAGCGCCCGTCCGCGCAGGGAGCGCCACGGGATCCAGGCCGGGTTCATCACCTCCGCCGTCCCCCGGGACACGAGGCCCCGGTGCAGCGCGTCGGCCGTCCCGAGCGCGGCGGCGTGGTCGCCCTGCACGAGCAGCGCGACGGTCTGCGCGCGCAGCCGGAACAGCGAGCCGTCGGCATGGCCGGGCCACCCGCTCTCCTCCGGCAGCGGCGGCGCGGCCGCCGGATCCCCGGCCGCGGCCTCCACCTCGGTCAGGAAGCTGAGCGCGTGCACGTCGCTCGCGAGCCCCCAGCGGGAGAGCATCGGCGCGGCCTCGAGCAGGTGGCTGCGCGCCTCGCGGAGGTCCCCGCGCCACAGGAGGCCGAGGCCGCGCCAGAGCAGGATGGCGGAGATCGCGAACAGGGATCCGCCCCGGTGTGCCTGCGCGAGCGATGCGTCCCAGGCGGCGTCGGCCTCGGGCGCCTCGGCCATCTCCAGCGCCAGCAGCGCGGCGCACCCGAGCATGAAGCCGTCCGGCTCGGCGAGCAGGGTCCCGTCGGCGAGCGCGTCGGCGGCCAGGGGCGCGACCTCGGCCGCGGCCCCGCCCTTCAGGCACCAGTCGAACGACGCCCACGACTGCAGCGCGCGCGCGCCGGGACCGACGCCGCGCGCCCTCCGGGCGTCGCGCAGGTACCCGGGGGCCTCCGGCACGATCGCGCCGAAGTTGACCGCGGCCGCGGCGACGCCCAGGAGCCAGCGCCGCAGATCCTCCTGAGCGGGCGGCAGGGCCCCGGCGGTCGACCGCGCCAGGTCTGCGCCCTCCTGTGCGTCGCCGCGGAAGATCAGCCCCCAGGCGAACTGGCGGGACACCGCCACCCGACGCGCCTCGTCGAGGTCGTCCCACGCCTCGCGGAGCCGCCCCACGCCGGCCCGGAGGTCGACCTGGCTCTCCACGGAGCCGAGCTGGAGCAACAGGTCCGTCCGCTCCCCGGGATCCGGCGGCTCGTCGAGCGCGCGGTGGAGGAGCGTCGTGGCGGTCTCCGGGGCGCCGCGCGCCGAGGCGGCCGCCGCCGCCTCGCGCAGCGTCCGCACGACGCCCGCGTCGCGGCGCGGCGAGACCAGCATCAGCTGGGCGGCGACGCGCTCCGGGGGCGCCCCGACCGTCGCGAGGTGGCGCGCCGCCGCCGCATGCAGCAGCTCGCGGGTGGCGGGGTCGGCGTCGTGGTAGACGGCCTCGCGCACCAGCGGGTGGACGAACCCGACGGGCGGCTCCGGCCGCACGATCTCGGCCCGCGCCAGGGCCGCGACGGCGCCGGCCGCACGCGCCTCGTCGAGGCCGGCGAGCGCCGCGATCCCCGGCAGGTCGGCCCCCTCCCCGAGCGCCGAGATCGCACGCGCGACCGATGCGGCGTCGGCGGGCAGGCGGGCGAGGCGCAGCAGCACCGTCCGCGAGATCGCCCGGGCCCCGACCTCCCGCACCCGGCCGGCCCCGGCGGCGTCCGGGGTCACGCCGTCGTCGGCGAGGGACCGCAGGGTCTGCTCCAGCAGCAGCGGGTTGCCGCCGGTCGTCTCGCGGCACGCCTCTAGGAACTCGGGCTCGGGCGGGCCGAGGCGGCCGGTGATGAGCGCCTCCACGGCCTCGTCGCCGAACGGCGCCGGCCGCAGCACCAGAGCGGCCGGATCGCCGGCGATCTCGGCCACGAGGCCCGCGTCCGCCCCGCGCTCGCCCGACCGCAGCCCGGCCACGAGCAGCACCGGCAGCCCCTCCAGCCTCCGCACCAGGTAGGCGAGGTGGCGCAGCGACGGGACGTCGACCCAGTGCAGGTCGTCGACGACCACCGCCAGGGGGCTCTCGGCCGCGGCCGTCGCCGTCAGCCAGAAGAGGCCGTGGAGCGCCGCGAAGGACGCGTCCCCCGGCGCGCCGCCGGACCCGCCCGGCGCCGCGAGCACGGGCGCGGCCGGCGCGGCGGGCCCCGCCAGCCAGCGCTCCCGGGTCGCCGGGTCGGCGAGCGGCGGCTCCCAGAGCTGTCGCACCACGCCGAACGGGAACTCGGCCTCGAGCTCGCCGCCCCGCGCGGCCAGCACGCGCAGGCCGAGCCCGGGCGCCTCGGCGCGCAGGGCGGCGAGCAGCCGGCTCTTGCCGATGCCGGCGGGGCCCTCGACCACCACCAGCCGCGCGGTCCCGGCGACGGCGTCGGCCGCCGCCGCGGCGAGCGCGGCGACCTCGCGGTCGCGCTCCAGCAGCGCGGGGCCCCGGGCGGTCGTCATGGCGGCGCGATCCTACCCCCGCGCCGCGGGCGCGCGTGGAGGTGGGCCCCTAGGTGGGGACCGAGTCCGGCAGCGCGGCGCAGGCCCCGGCGGCCGGCCGCTCGCCCTCCTCGAAGCGCATCTTCAGCGACGAGTCGGGGACGGCGATGGGGTACTCGCCCGTGAAGCAGGCGCGGCAGTAGCCCCCGGCGGGGCGGCCGACGGCCCGCTGCAGGCCCTCCAGCGAGAGGTAGGCCAGCGTGTCCGCGCCGGTCAGCTCGGCGATCTCGTCGGTGGTGCGCCCCACGGCGACGAGCTCGGCGCGGTCGGCCATGTCGATCCCGTAGAAGCAGGGCCAGAGGATCGGCGGGCTCGAGATGCGCATGTGCACCTCGCGGGCCCCGGCGGCGATCAGCATCTGCACGATCCGCTGGGTGGTGTTGCCGCGCACGATCGAGTCGTCGACGACGATCAGGCGCTTGCCCGCGATGACCGACGGCAGCGGGTTGAACTTGAGGCGGATGCCCACCTGGCGCATCGCCTGGTCGGGCTGGATGAAGCTGCGCCCGACGTAGCGGTTGCGCACGACGGCCTCGGAGTACGGGATGCCCGACTGGCGGGCGTAGCCGATCGCGGCGGGCGTGCCGCTGTCGGGGAGGCCGACGACCATGTCGGCGTCGGCCGGGCTCTCGCGCGCCAGCTCGGCCCCCATGGCGCTGCGCGCCTCCCACATCGTGCCGCCGTCCATGCGGCTGTCCGGGCGGGCGAAGTAGATGTGCTCGAACACGCACAGGCGCGTCCCGGCCGTGGGCATCGCCTGGCGGCTCTCGATGCCGTCCGCCGCGAGGCGCAGGGCCTCGCCCGGGCGCACGTCGCGCTCGAACGCCGCGCCGATCTGGTCGAGCGCGCAGGTCTCGGAGGCGACGCACCAGCCGCCGCCCTCCAGGCGGCCGAGCACCAGGGGGCGCACCCCGTGGGGGTCGCGGAAGGCCACGAGCTCGCCGCCCGAGATCGCGACCACCGAGTAGGCGCCCACGAGCCGCGGCATGACGGTGCACACCGCGCTCAGCAGGCTCCCCTCCTCCGCGGCGATCAGCGCGGCGATGATCTCCGAGTCGGTCGACGCCCGCAGGTCGGCGCCGGCGCGCTCCATCTCCGCGCGCAGCTCCCCCGTGTTGGTGAGGTTGCCGTTGTGGCCGAGGGCCACGATGTCGTCGCCGCGCGTGTGCGCCACCGGCTGGGCGTTGTCCCACTTGTTCGCGCCGGTGGTCGAGTACCGCACGTGGCCGATCGCGGCCTCGCCGGTCAGGCTGCGGAGGGAGGTCTCGTCGAAGACGGTGCTGACGAGCCCCAGGTCGCGCTGGATGGTGACGTGCCGGCCGTCGCGGGCCGCGATGCCGGCGCTCTCCTGGCCCCGGTGCTGGAGCGCGTGGAGGGCGTAGTAGGCGAGGCGCGAGACGTCGCGCCCCGGCGGGGCCGCCACCGCGAACACGCCGCACTCCTCGCGCGGCGTGTCGTCGAGCGCCGGGTCGCGCACGGGGTCCGGGCTGCTCACGCCAGCGCCCGCGGCAGGGCCGCCTCGTAGGCCTCGCGGGCGGCTGCGAGGTCGAGGGTCGTCACGCGCCCGTCGATCCCGAGCGCGAGTGCGTCCCCGCCCGCGCGCCCGATCTCCTGCACCCGCACGGGGGCGGCGGCCTCGGCGGCGATGGCGTGGAGGCGCTGCGCGTCCGCCGCCGAGGCGACGGTCAGGATCATCCGTCCGCCTCCCTCGCCGAACGCGACCTCGTCGTCGCGGCGCCCCGGTCCGACCCGCACCTCCGCGCCGCGGCCGCCGATCAGGGCGCACTCGGCAAGCGCGACCGCGAGGCCGCCGGCCGAGACGTCGTGGGCCGCGGTCAGGAGGCCCTCCTCCGCGGCGCGCAGGACGACCTCGATCGCCGCCACCTCGCGCGCGACGTCCACCGCGGGGGGCGCCCCCCCGGCTCCGTCGACGTACTCGCTGGCATCGAGCCTCCCGTCGTCACCGATGAGCAGGATGACATCCCCGTCGGCGCGGAAGCCCTGGCCGACGCTGGCGTCGGCCCGCTCCAGCACCCCCATCATCCCGACAACCGGTGTGGGGAGGATCGCACGGCTCGCCGACTCGTTGTAGAGGGAGACGTTGCCGCTGACGACCGGGACCCCGAGCGCGGTGAGGGCCTCGGCCATCCCGGCGATGGCCTCGGCGAGGCGCCACCCCGTCGAGCCCTTCTCGGGGTTGGGGAAATTGAGGCAGTCGGTCGCGGCCACCGGGCGGGCGCCGACGCAGGCGAGGTTCCGGGCGGCCTCGAGCACCGAGGCGGCGCCGCCGGCGCGCGGGTCGCGCTCGCAGTGGCGCTCGGCGCAGTCGGTGGTGAGGGCGATCGCGCGGTCCGAGCCGGGCAGGCGCACCACCGCGGCGTCGCCCCCGGGGCGGCGGATCGTGTTCGCGCCCACCAGGTGGTCGTAGCGCTCGTAGATCCAGCGGCGGCTGCCGATGTTCGGCCGCCCGAGCAGGGCGAGCCAGGCCGCCGCCAGGTCGTCCGGCTCCGGCACCGCGGCGGGGTCGAGGGGGGGCGGCGCGGGGGCGGGGACGCGCGGCACCTCGTAGACCGGCGCCTCGTCGGCCAGCAGGCGGGCCGGCACCCGCACGACCTCGGCGCCGCCGCTGCGCGCGACGAGGTCCTCGCCGTCGGTGACCGCGCCGATCACCGTCGCGTCGAGGTCCCAGCGCCGGCAGGCGGCGACCACCTCGTCGACCCGTGCGGGCTCCACGACGGCGAGCATCCGCTCCTGGCTCTCCGAGACCAGGATCTCGGCCGGTTGCAGCGCCTCGCGCAGGGGGACCAGGTCGAGGTCGATGTCGAGGCCCACGCGGCCCTTGGCGGCCATCTCGCTGGCGGCGCTGGTGAGGCCGGCGGCACCGAGGTCCTGGAGCGCGACGAAGGCGCCCGCGGCGGCCAGCTCCAGGCAGCAGTCCATCAGCTTGCGCTCGGTGAAGGGGTCGCTCACCTGCACCGACGGGCGCTTGTCCTCGTCGTCCAGCTCGGCCGAGGCCAGGACGCTGGCGCCCCCGATGCCGTCGGCGCCGGTGCGGTTGCCGATCAGCACGAGGGCGTTGCCGGGCCCGCTCGCCGCCGCGCGCAGGAGCGGCCCCTCGACGACCCCGACGCACATGGCGTTGACAAGGCACGACTCCTCGTACCGGTCGTCGAAGGCGACCTCGCCGCCCACCGTCGGCACGCCGATGCAGTTGCCGTAGTGGCCGATGCCGGCCACGGCCCGGGTGAACAGGTGGCGGCTGCGCGCGCTGCCCAGCTCCCCGAACCGGAGGCTGTCGAGCAGCGCGATCGGCCGTGCGCCCATGGCGATGATGTCCCGCACGATGCCGCCGACGCCGGTGGCCGCGCCCTCGAAGGGCTCCACGGCGGAGGGGTGGTTGTGGCTCTCGATCTTGAGCGCCACCGCGATGCCGTCGCCGACGTCGACCACGCCGGCGTTCTCGCCGGGGCCCTGGAGCACCCGCTCGCCCGTGGTCGGGAAGCCGCGCAGCAGGGGGCGGCTGTGCTTGTAGGAGCAGTGCTCGCTCCACATCAGGCTGAACATCACGAGCTCGGGGTCGGTCGGCGGGCGGCCGAGCAGCTCGGGGATGCGCGCGGCCTCCTCGTCGGTGAGGCCGAGCTGGCGGTGGCGGGGCAGGTCGGCAGTGCTCACCCGAGCAGCCCCCCGAGCACGACGCGGCCGTCGACGGAGCCGAGCAGGGGGTCGCACGCCTCCTCGGGGTGGGGCATCAGGCCCATCACGTTGCCCGCGGCGCTCGCGATGCCCGCCACGCGGTCGACCGAGCCGAGCAGGTCCTCGCGGTAGCGCAGCACCACCCGCGCGGCGTCCGGGTCGCCGTACCAGGCGCCCTCGTTGTTCTTGACCGGGATCGAGAGCGTGTCGCCGCCCTCGAGCCCGCCGGTCCAGGGCGTCCCGGCGTCCGCGACCTCGAGCGTCATCTGGCGGCAGACGAACGACAGCGTCGCGTTGCGGCGCAGCGCGCCGGGGAGGAGCCCGGCTTCGCAGAGCACCTGGAAGCCGTTGCAGATGCCCACCACGCGCCCGCCGGCCTCGGCGTGCCGGCGCACCGCCGCCATCACCGGCGCGCGGCTCGCGATCGCCCCGCAGCGCAGGTGGTCGCCGTACGAGAAGCCCCCCGGGATCAGGACCGCGTCGGTGCCCGCCGGCAGCTCCGGGTCGGCGTGCCATGCCTCCACGGCGGTCGCGCCCAGCCCCGCGACGGCCCGCGCGGCGCTGTCGTGGTCGAGCGAGCCGGGGAAGCGGACGACGGCGACCGTGGCTATGGCAGCACCTCGACCGCGTAGTCCTCGATCAGCGCGTTCGCGAGCAGCTGCTCGCACATGGCCCGCGCCTGGCCGGCGGGGTCGTCGCCCTCGATGGTCAGCTCGATGCGCTTGCCGATCCGCACGTCGCCGACCCCCGCGAAGCCGAGGCCGGCGAGCGCCCCGGCCACCGCCTGCCCCTGGGGGTCGAGCACCCCGGCCTTCGGCATCACCGTCACGACCACCTGGGTCACTCCTCCACCTCCGTGATGCGCCGCAGCGCCTCGTCGTAGCGGGCACGGGTGCCCTCGACAACCTCGGGCGGCAGGGCGGGCGGCGCGGACGCCCGGTCCCACCCGCTCGCGTCCAGCCAGTCGCGCAGGTACTGCTTGTCGAAGGAGGGCGGGCTCGTGCCCGGCTGCCAGGCGTCCGCCGGCCAGAAGCGCGACGAGTCGGGCGTCAGGGCCTCGTCGCCGAGCACCAGGCGGCCGTCGCGGTCGAGGCCCAGCTCGAACTTGGTGTCGGCCAGGATGATCCCGGCGCGGGCGCAGCGCTCGGCCGCGAACGCGTAGAGCGCGAGCGTGATGCGCTCGGCCTCGGCCAGCACGTCGGCGCCCACCAGCTCGGCCGCGCGCTCGCGGCTGATGTTCTCGTCGTGCCCCTCGGTCGCTTTGGTGGCGGGCGTGAAGATCGGGGCGGGCAGGCGGTCGGCCTGCCGAAGGCCCGGGGGGAGCGGGTGCCCGCACACCGCGCCGGTGGCCTGGTAGTCGGCCCACCCCGAGCCCGCGAGGTAGCCGCGCGCGACGCACTCGACCGGGAGCATCTCGAGCCGGCGCACCAGCATCGCCCGGTCGCCCACCAGCTCGATCAGGTGGTTCGGGACGATGTGGCCGGTGATGCCGAACCAGTGGGCCGAGAGCGCCGTGAGCACCGCGCCCTTGCCCGGGATCGGCGTGGGCATGATCCAGTCGTAGGCCGAGATGCGGTCGGTCGCCACGATCAGCAGGCGCTCGTCGTCGACCGCCCGCACCTCGCGCACCTTGCCCTCGAGGACGAGCGGGTAGTCCGCCACCGCCCGGGCGTCGATCACAGCGCCGCCACCCTCTCCATCAGCTCGGGGACGTGGCGGGTGTACCAGGCGGGGTCCATCAGCGCGGCGATCTCGTCCGGCGGCAGCACCGCGGTCACCTCGTCGTCCTCGCGCAGCAGGTCGCCGAGCGGGCGCTCCTCGTCCCAGGCGCGCAGCGCGTTGCGCTGCACCAGCGCGTAGGCCTCCTCGCGGGTCAGGCCGCGCTCGACGAGGCCCAGCAGCACGCGCTGGGAGTAGACGAGCCCGTGCGAGGACTCGAGCACGGCGAGCATCCGGCCCGGGTGCACCACGAGGCCGCCGACGAGCGAGCGGGTGCGCGCGAGCATGTAGTCGAGCGCCAGGAAGGCGTCGGGCAGGATGATGCGCTCCACGGAGGAGTGCGAGATGTCGCGCTCGTGCCAGAGGGCGACGTCCTCCAGCGCGGCGACGGCGTGGCCGCGCACCACCCGGGCGATGCCCGAGATGCGCTCGGCGGTGATCGGGTTGCGCTTGTGGGGCATCGCCGAGGAGCCCTTCTGGCCCACGGTGAAGGCCTCCTCGGCCTCGCGCAGCTCGGTGCGCTGCAGGTGGCGCAGCTCGGTGGCGAGGCGGTCGAGCGAGGACGCCGCGACTGCCATCGCGCAGACGAGCTGGGCCAGGCGGTCGCGGGCGACGACCTGGGTGGGGATCGGCTCGCCGCCGATGCCGAGCTCCTCCAGCACCGCCGCCTCGATCGCGGGCTCGAGCATCGCGTAGGTGCCGACGGCGCCCGAGAGGGTGCCGACCGCGGCGCCGGCGAGCGCCTCGGCGAGGCGCTCCTCGTTGCGGCGGCTCTCGAGCGCGTGGCCGGCGAGCTTGAGGCCGAAGGTTGTCGGCTCGGCGTGGATGCCGTGGGTGCGGCCGACGCAGAGGGTGTCGCGGTGCTCCAGCGACAGGTCGCGCAGCGCCGCGGTCAGCGCCGCCTGCTCGGCCAGCAGCAGCTCGCCCGCGCGCTTGACGGCCAGCGCGAGGCCGGTGTCGAGCACGTCCGACGAGGTCATCCCGTAGTGGATCCAGCGCGAGGCCGGGCCCACCCGCTCGTTGACGTCGGTGAGGAAGGCGACGACGTCGTGGTTGGTCGTGCGCTCCAGCTCCTGGGTGCGCTCGACCGAGAACCCCGCGCGCGCCTCGATCGCGGCGAGGTCGTCCGCCGGGATGACGCCGCGGGCGGCCCAGGCGCGGCACACGGCCAGCTCGACCTCGAGCCAGCGCTGGAGCTTCGCCTCCTCGGTCCAGAGCGCGGCCATCGCGGGCCGCGAGTAGCGCGGGATCATCCGTCCATCCCCGCGGCGATGTCCCCGCGCATCTGCCGGCCGTCGAAGGTGATCAGCTCCGCCGCGGCATAGGCGGCGGCGCGCGCGGTCGCGACCGAGTCGCCGCGCGCGGACACCGCGAGCACCCGGCCGCCGGAGGTGACGAAGGTCCCGCCCTCGCCCCAGCCGGTGCCCGCGTGGTAGACCTCCGCGCCCGTCGCTGCGGCCTCGTCGAGGCCGGAGATCACGTCGCCGGAGCGCGGCGTGCCCGGGTAGCCGTGCGCCGCCAGCACGACCGCCACGGCCGCGCCGTCGTTGACGCGCACCGGGCCGTCCCGGAGCCCGCCCGCCGCGGCGGCCGTGAGCAGCTCCAGCGCGTCGTCCTCGAGGCGGGGCAGCAGCGCCTGGGTCTCGGGGTCGCCGAAGCGGGTGTTGAACTCCAGCACCCGCGGGCCGTCGGGGGTCATCATCAGCCCGGCGTAGAGGACGCCCTGGAAGGGGATCCCCCGCCGCGCCATCTCGGCGATCACCGGCCGGTGGACGGCGTCCACGAGCTCCTCGGCGAGCGCCTCCGGGATGTCCGGGACCGGCGAGACGGATCCCATCCCGCCGGTGTTGGGCCCGGTGTTGCCCTCCCCGATCGGCTTGTAGTCGCGGGCGGCGGGGAAGCGGGCCACGGCCGTCCCGTCCGTGATCGCCAGCAGCGACACCTCGGGCCCGGTCATGCCCTCCTCGACCACCACGACGCCCCCGGCGTCGCCGAACGCCCGGTGCACGAGGCAGGCCTCCAGGGCGGCCCGGGCCTCTGCGTCGGTGCGCGCCACGACGACGCCCTTGCCCGCGGCGAGCCCGTCGGCCTTGATCGCGACCGGCAGGCCCAGCTCGCCGACGGCCGCCAGGCCGGCGTCGAGGTCGGTCACGGTCACCGAGCGCGCCGTGGGCACCCCGGCCGCGGCCATCACCTCCTTGGCGAAGGCCTTGCTCCCCTCCAGCCGTGCGGCCGCCGCCGAGGGGCCGAAGGCGCGCACGCCCGCGGCGCGCAGCGCGTCGCAGATGCCCGCCACGAGCGGCGCCTCGGGCCCGACGACCGCCAGGTCGACCCCGAGCGCCGGCGCGAGCGCGGCGACCCCCGCCACGTCGTCCAGGTTCAGCGGGATCAGCTCCGCGTCGCGCGCGATCCCCGGGTTGCCCCCCGCGCAGAGGATCCGGGGTCGCTCGGGCGAGCGGGCGAGGGCCCGCACCAGGGCATGCTCACGCCCGCCACCTCCGACGACCAGCACTGTCCGACTCACCCCGGCACTTTCGCACACCGCGCGGTCGTCCGACGCCGTGTCAGGGGTCCCGTCCCGCCCCCGCGGTCCACTACGATCCCGATCGATGGCCGAGCCACGCAAGCCGCTCTCGCGCGCCGACCGGGAGGCGCACCGCGCGCTGCTCGAGGACGCGCTCGCCGAGCTCGCCGCGGGGGCGGACCCCGAGCACGCCGCGCGCGAGGTGATGCGCGCCCTCGACTCCTACATGGAGGCGACGGGCGGCGGAACCGCGCTCGCGCCGCGCGAGCCCCCGGTGACCGACTTCGAGCGCCGCGAGTCCACCGAGATCCGGTGGGTCACGTGGTTCATCGTCGGCGGCGCGGCCGTCGGCACCGCCGTCGTGGCGATCGCGCTCTCGGGCGGCTGGCCCGCCGCGCTGGCGATCATCGCGATCTGGACCCTGGCGCTGGTGGCGCTGATGTCCACGTGAGCGGAGAGCGGCCGGTCTCGGTCATCGACGCCCTCCTCTTCCACGGCAGCCGCAACCCTCCGAGCGCCCTCGACAACCGCCCCTCGCTGCGGCTGGCCGTCGTCGCGTGCATGGACGCGCGGCTCGACCTCTTCTCGATCCTGGGGCTCGGCACGGGCCAGGTGCACGTCATCCGCAACGCCGGGGGGCTGGTCGACGAGGCGGCCGTCCGCTCGCTCGCCATCTCGCAGCGCAAGCTCGGCACGCGGGAGATCCTGATCCTCCAGCACACCGGGTGCGGGCTCCACGGGCTCGACGACGACGAGTTCGCGGAGGAGATCGCGTGCGAGACCGGGCGGCGGCCCGCCTGGAGCGCCGGCGGCTTCCCCGACCTCGAGGAGAGCGTCCGGGTGCAGATCCGCAACGCGCGCGCGGCCGTCGAGATCCCGCATCGCGACGTGGTCCGTGGCGCGGTCGTGGACCTCGTCGGGGGCGGCGTCCACGAGGTCGTCGAGGGGTCTCCGCCGGCCTGATCGGGCCCCCGGGGGAGATCTCCCCCGAAGTAGATCCGACGTTCGGGGTGCCCGCCGGGTCTACTGGTCATGATCGACTGGTTCCCCACCCTCACCGCGGACCCCGCACGGGGTCTCGCCCGCTGGCAGGGCCTCGTCGCCCTCCGGCGCACCGCACGGTCCATCGACGCCCTCGACCCGTCCACCGTCGGCCATTCGGAGCGCGTGGCCGACATCGCGGCGGCCATCGCAACCGCGCTCGGCTGGCTCCCGCGCGTCGCCGCGGAGCTCCATGAGGCCGGCGTCGTTCACGACGTCGGCAAGTCCCGCGTCCCCGAGTCCATCCTCCTCACGCCCGGCGCGCTGACCCCCTCCGAGTTCGAGATCGTGAAGATCCACGCCGCGGCGGGCGCCGACGCCGCGGCCGGCGTGCTCACGCGCCGCCAGGTCTCCTGGATCCGCCACCACCACGAGCGCTGGGACGGGCGCGGCTACCCGGAGGGCCTCGTCGGCGACGAGATCCCCGCCGGCGCCGCGGTCCTCTGCCTGGCCGACTCGTGGGACGCCATGACCCACCGCGCCTGGTCCGGGGAGGCGCTGACGCCCGAGGCGGCGCTCGGCGAGTGCCGCGCCGAGCGTGGGCGGCAGTTCGCGCCCTGGGCGGTCGACGCCCTCGAGGAGGTGATGCGCAGCTCCCCCGGCCGCGCCGCGCCGCGCTCGCACGTGCGCGCGCCCCGGCTGGTCCCGGCCGCCTGACCGCCCGCCGGGGGCGTCCGGACGCCCCCGGCCACACCTTCGTAGCCGCCCGAACGGGGGGTTTTCCACAGCCCCGCCGCGCCGCTGTGACCTTTGTGCACGTTCCCGTCCCCGCGCACCGCGCGGCGCGCGGTATAAGCGTGCCCCCTGTCCCGCCCTGGAGGGCTCGCGGTGGCCACGCAGGTCTCACCCGGCGCACGCGTCCCGGATCCCCGGCCGGCCGTCGGGTCGATCGGGTTCCTCGACGACATCGCCCTCGCGCGCCTCGTGTCCACCGGCGACGACAGGGCCTTCGAGGTGCTCTACGAGCGCCACCGGGGCGAGGTCTTCCGCTACTGCGCGGCGATCACCCGTCACGCGCAGGACGCCGAGGAGGCCTTCCAGCTGACGATGCTCGCGGCGTACCGCGCCCTCTCGGCGGGACGGCCGCCGCGCGGGCCGGTGACGCCCTGGCTCCTGCGCATCGCGCACAACGAGTGCATGGACCTCCTGAGGACCCGCCCGCGCGTGGAGGAGCTGACCGAGGCGCCCGACGTCCTCGACGCGGGCGTCCACGAGGGCGTGGAGATGCGGGAGCGCATGCGCGAGCTGCGCGCCGACATCGCCGCCCTGCCGCTCCGCCAGCGCTCGGCGCTGGTGCTGCGCGAGATCAACGGCCTCTCGCACGCGGCGATCGGCGACGCCCTCGGTACCGACCAGGCCGACGCGCGCCACCTGCTGCACGAGGCGCGCGTCTCGCTGATGGAGTTCACGGCGGGCCGTGAGCTCGAGTGCCGTGAGGTGTGCCGGCGGATCTCCGACGGCGACCGCCGCACCCTGCGGGCCCGCTCCATCCGCGCCCACCTGCGCGGATGCGAGCCCTGCGCGGCCTTCGCGGCGGAGCAGGACGACCGGCGCCGCCGGCTGGCCGCCTGGTGGCCGGTGCTGCCGGCCGTCGCCGCGGCGGAGGTGCTCCGGGGCATCCTGGTGGGGGCGGAGACCGCGGCGGCCGCCGGGGGCGGCGCACTGGCCTCGGGCGCCGGGGCCGGAGGCACGGCGCAGTCGGGCGGCTCGGCCGGCGGGTCCGGTGCGGGCGGGGCGGGCGGCGCCGCCGGTGCCGGTGCGGGCGTGGGCGCGGGGGCCGGCGCCGCCACCGGGCTGGGCGCGGTCGCCCTCGGAGGCGTCGCGGTCGCCGGCGTCTGCGCGATCGGCGTGATCGCCACGGTCGCGGGCCTCGGACCCCTCGCGGGGGACGGCGACGACCCGGCGGACGCGCCGGCCGCCGCAGGCGCGGTCGACCCCGCGGACCCCGCGCCGGCCGCCCCCTCGCCCTCCGCGCCGCCCGCCCTCCCGGGCGTCGGCGCCGAGCCGGTCCCGATCACGGCTGCGGCCGCGCTGATCGCCGCCGAACCCCTCGCCGCCCCCGCCGCCGACGCGGTCGCGGCCGCCGACCCCGCGCCGGACGCCGGCGATGCGGCCGGCGCGGGCGGGCCCGATCCGGACGCCGATCCCGCCGCGGGTCCCGCGCCGGCCGGTGGGCCGGCCCCCGCCCCCGCGCCGCCCGCCGCCGCGGGCGCCCCCGCTGCCCCCGCCCCCGCCCCCGCCGGTCCCGCTCCGGGCGATCCCGCCCCGTCGGGCGGTCCCGCGGTGCAGGTCCCCGCGGAGACGACGCCCCCTGCCGATCCGCCCCCCGACGCCGCGCCCGCCGAGGATCCGGACGCCGGGCCCCCCGCCGAGGAGGAGCCCCCCGCAGAGGAGGAGCCCCCCGCAGAGGAGGAGCCGCCCGCCGAGCCCCCGGCAGAGGAGGAGCCGCCCGCCGAGCCCCCCGCAGAGGAGGAGCCGCCCGCCGAGCCCCCCGCTGAGGAGGAGCCGCCGGCCGAGGTCGAGCCCCTGCCGGACGACGGCACCATCCCGCCGGACCGCCGCTGCCCCGAGGGCTACGTCCCGATCGGCGTGATCGTCCGCGACGGCGTCATCGAGGTCCGCGCGTGCCGCATCCTCGTGCCGCCGCGGCAGGAGGACCCCGTGATCGTGCCGCCGGTCGCCGAGCAGCCCGCCGACACGGTCGACGGGGCCGTGCGCGAGGTGCAGGACGTCGTGCGCCAGGCCCCCGTGGACGTCGCCCGGGCGCAGGCCGTGGCCGCGCCCCCGCCGTCGGCCGGGGTCGGCGCGCCCCCCGTCGCCGTGGACGCCTCGGTCATGGGCGCGCGCAAGCCGTCGCCCGCCCCGGCGCCGGTCCCACCCGACCCGCAGCCCCCCGTGGTCCCTCCGCCGGCGCCCGAGGCGGCGCCGACGCCGGCCCCGGCGCCGCCGGCGCTCGAGGCCGTCCCCGCGGCGGTCGTGCCGGCGCCCGGCCCCGCCGCCGCCGAGGCCGCCCCCGCGGCGGTCGTGCCGGCGCCCGGCCCCGCCGCCGCCGAGGCCGTCCCCGAGCCGGTGCCCGCGCCGGCCTGATCACGGCCGGGGCGGGGCGGCCCGGTCCGGCCGCCGGGTCGGGCTCAGAGGAGCACGATCAGCAGGATGATGATCAGGATGATGACGAGTGCGCCGGCTCCGATGTACATGTGATCCCTCCGTCCGGGTGGGCCGCCCGCGTCGCGGGCGGCGTGGCTGACCGGTCCTACCCGGCCCGCCCCGGACGACGCATCGGAATCGCCGGAATCGCCGATCAGGTCAGATCTCCACCTGATCGATGACCTGATGGCGCCCCTGGCCCGTGCCGATCAGCGTGATCGGCACCTCGACGGCCGCCGCGATCGCGTCGACGTAGTCGCGGGCGCGGGGCGGCAGGTCGGAGAGCTCGCGGCACTCCGAGAGGTCCTCGTGCCAGCCCGGGAGGTCCTCGTACTCGGCGGTGCAGCCGTGGAAGACCGTCTGGTGGTACGGGAAGTCGGTCAGCGCCTGGCCGTCGCGGTCGCGGTAGCGCAGCGCGATCCGCACGCGGTCGAAGCCCGAGAGCACGTCGAGCTTGGTGAGCGCGAGCTGCGTCACGCCCGACAGGCGCACGGCGTAGCGCAGGGCCACCAGGTCGAGCCAGCCGCAGCGGCGCTGGCGGCCGGTGGTGGTGCCGAACTCGTTGCCGCGCTCCATCATCCGCCGGCCGTCCTCGTCGTCGAGCTCGGTGGGGAAGGGGCCCTCGCCCACGCGCGTGACGTACGCCTTGGTGACGCCGAGCACCCGGTCGATGCGGGTGGGGCCGATCCCCGTGCCGGTGCAGGCGGCGCCGGCGGTGGGGTTGGACGAGGTCACGAACGGATAGGTGCCGTGGTCGATGTCGAGCATCGTCCCCTGGGCGCCCTCGAACAGCACGTGCCGTCCGCCGCGCAGGGCCTCGTCGATGATCAGCGCGGTGTCGGCGATGAAGGGCCGCAGCCGCTCGGCGTGCCCGAGCAGGTCGGCCGCGACCGACTCGGGCTCCAGGCGCGGCATCCCGTAGAGCTTCTCGAGGATCTCGTTCTTCGCCTCGAGCGCGACCTCGAGCTTGCGCACCAGGATCTTCGGGTCGAGCAGGTCCTGCGCCCGGATGCCGACGCGGGCGGCCTTGTCCTCGTAGCAGGGGCCGATGCCCCGGCGCGTGGTGCCGATCGAGAAGCGCCCGAGACGCATCTCGGCGGCGCCGTCGAGCATCACGTGGTACGGCATGATCAGGTGCGCGTTGCCGCTCAGGCGCAGTGTGTCGAGGGACACCCCGCGGGCCTCGAGGCCGTCGATCTCCGTGCAGAGGGCGCCGGGGTCGACCACCGTGCCGTTGCCGATCACGCAGAGGGTGCCGGGGTAGAGGATCCCCGAGGGCACCAGGTGCAGCTTGTACACCTGGTCGCCCGCCACGATCGTGTGCCCGGCGTTGTTGCCCCCCTGGTAGCGCGCGACCACGTCGCTGCGCTCGGCCAGCAGGTCGACCACCTTGCCCTTGCCCTCGTCGCCCCACTGGGCGCCGATCACCACGGTCGCCGGCATCAGTGGTCCCGGTCGAGGTTGTCGAACTTGGCGTAGGAGCCCCGGAAGGTGAGCTTCACCCGGTCCGTCGGCCCGTGCCGGTTCTTCGCGACGAGCACCTCGGCGAGCCCCTTGTCCTCGGACGTGTCCGGGTTGTAGTAGTCGTCGCGGTAGATCATCAGCACCAGGTCGGCGTCCTGCTCGATGGCCCCCGACTCGCGCAGGTCGGACAGCATCGGGCGCTTGTCGTTGCGCGAGTCCGGCGACCGGTTGAGCTGCGAGACGCAGATGATCGGCACGTCCAGGTCGCGGGCGAGCATCTTGAGGCCACGCGAGATCGCCGAGATCTCCTGCACCCGGTTCTCGTCGCGCCGGCCGCGCCCGCCCTCCATCAGCTGGATGTAGTCGACGATCAGCAGGTCGAGGCCGTCGCGGCTCTTCAGGCGGCGCAGCTTGGTGCGCATCTCGCCGATGGTCACGCCCTCGGAGTCGTCGATGTAGAGGCGCGCGGCCGACAGCCGGTCGGCGGCGCGGCCGATCCGCGACCAGTCCTCGGGCGCCAGCCGGCCGGCGCGGATGCGCCCGGCGTCCACGATGGCGGTCGAGGACAGCAGGCGCTGGATCAGCTCGTCGCCGCTCATCTCCAGGCTGAACACGGCGACGGCGAGGTTCTGCTGGAGCGCAGCGTGCTCGGCGATGCCCAGCGCGAGGGCCGTCTTGCCCATGCTCGGGCGCGCGGCGACGACCACCATGTTGCCGGCCTGCAGGCCGCCGACGACGCGGTCGAGGTCGATGAAGCCGGTCGGCACGCCGACCACCCCGCCGCCGGCCTCCTCGGCCGCCGTGAGCCGCTCGAGGCCCTTGATGACCAGCTTGTCGGCACGGGTGAAGTCCCCGCGCACGCCCTTCTGCGTCAGGTCGTAGACCAGCGTCTCGGCGTCGCGCAGCATCGCGGTGGTCTCGCCCTCGCGCTGGGCGATCATCCGCTGGATCTCCTGGCCCACGCGCAGCAGGCGGCGCTGGCTCGAGGCGTCGCGCACCATCTCCGCGTAGGTGCGGTAGCTCGCGGCGATGAAGGGGGTCTCCATCAGGTCGAGCACGCCCACCCGCCCGCCGGCGGCCTCGAGCTCGCCGTTCTTGGTGAGCTGCTCGATCACCGTGATCGGCTCGACGGGCTCGCCGACGTGGAAGAGGTCCTGGATCGCCCGGTACACCGCGCGGTGGCCCTCGCGGTAGAAGTCCTCGTCGTCGAGCATGCCCTGGGCCTCGGCGACGTAGGCGCCGACCTCCATCAGGCTGGCCAGCAGCATCGCCTCGGCCTCCGCGTTCTGCGGCGGCGGGACGCTCTCCGATGCCATGACCGGGCTCCTCTGCCCCGGGGGGCCGGCGGTGCTCGCGCTCAGTCGATCAGCGGGCTGACGATGGTCTTGACCTCCGTGGTCAGACCGGGCGCCAGCTCGACGGGCACCGAGTACGTGCCGACCGCGCGGATGGGCGGCTCCACCGTGATGTGGCGGCGGTCCACGGAGACCCCGCGGGCCTCCTTGATCGCCGTCGCGACGTCGGCGGAGGTGATGGAGCCGAACAGGCGCCCGTCGTCGCCGGCCTTGGCCTTCAGCGTGAGGATCGTGCGGCCGAGCAGCTCCACGAGCTCCTTCGACTGCTCCACCGCGCGCTGCTCGGCGAGCCGCCGCTGCTCCTCGCGCCGCTGCACCTCGGCGATGCGCGCCGGGGTGGCCACCTCGGCCATGCCGCGGGGGAGCAGGAAGTTGCGCATGTAGCCGCGCGCGACGTTGACGACGGTCCCGGCCTCGCCGAGCCCCTCGACCTCAGTCAGAAGGATCGCCTGCATCGTCTCTCTCTCGCCGTCAGAAGGGGATGTCGTCGTCGTCCGCGGGGGCCGCGGGGCGCATGTCGCTGCGGTCGACCGGGAGGTCCCCCCCGCCGCCCGCCGGCGCGCCGCTCCAGCCGCCGCCCTGCTGCCCGCCGCCGCCGCCGCCCTCGCCGTCGCCCCGGCTGTCCAGGAAGAAGACGTCGTTGGCGA
>VFQN01000147.1_pt1 | contig 150242 bp, 177 predicted proteins | sample 3512371 | NCBI WGS metagenome assembly VFQN01 (sample SAMN10412370, study PRJNA504923) | tailings metagenome | isolation source: Replicate 2 from Balatoc abandoned mine | place: Philippines: Itogon, Benguet | collected 2017-08-28
ACGAGTACAAATACTACTGGTCCTATATCGGCCACTTCATCCATTCGCCGTTCTATGTCTACGCCTACGCCTTCGGCGACTGCCTGGTGAACTCGCTCTATGCCGCCTACCAGGCCAAGCCCGAGGGCTTCCAGGCGAAGTATCTCGACATGCTGAAGGCGGGTGGCGTGAAGCGGCACAAGGAGCTGCTGGCCCCCTTCGGCCTCGACGCTTCGGACCCCGCCTTCTGGGACAAGGGGCTGGGCGTCATCTCCGGCTTCGTCGATGAACTCGAGAAGCTGTGATCGTTCCTGTCGTCCTGAGCGTAGGCGAAGGACCTCATTGCCGCCCGCTATCGGTGGGGCAGCCGGCATGAGATCCTTCGCTGCGCTCCAGCGCGGGGTTGCCCCGCGCGCGATGACAAGAGGCCTCCATGGCCGATGAATCCGACTCCCTCGGCGGGCGGCTCGGACGCTATGCCAAGGTCGGCACGTCGGTGGGCGGGCTGGCGGTCAAGCTGGCGGGACAGCGCTATCTCGGCTTCGGACTCGACCGCGACAAGCATGCTGGCGAACTGAAGGCGGCACTGGGCGGCCTCAAGGGGCCGTTGATGAAGGCCGCGCAACTGCTCGCCACCATCCCCGATGCGCTGCCGCCGGAATATGCCCGCGAGCTGTCGCAGTTGCAGGCCAATGCGCCGGCCATGGGCTGGGCCTTCGTGCGCCGGCGCATGGCGAGCGAACTCGGTCCCGACTGGCAGGCGAAGTTCGGCAGCTTCGCCAAGGAGGCGTCGTTCGCCGCCTCGCTCGGCCAGGTGCATCGCGCCACCTTGAAGGACGGCACGCCGGTCGCGGCCAAGCTGCAGTATCCCGACATGGCCTCGGCACTGGAAGCCGACTTGAACCAGCTCAAGCTGGTCTTCGCCGTGGGCCAGCGCTTCGATCCCGCGATCCGCACCGACGAGATCCATGCCGAGATCACCTCGCGGCTGCGCGAGGAGCTGGACTATCGCCGCGAGGCCCGCCACGTCGCGCTCTACCGCCACATGCTGCGCGACGAACCGCAGGTCCATGTGCCCGAGGTCGTCGCCTCGCATTCGACCGACCGGCTGCTCACGATGGGCTGGCTCGACGGCGAGCCGCTGCTCAACTGGAAGACCCGTTCGCAGGAGGAACGGGATGCGCTGGCCATCGCCATGTTCCGCGCCTGGTATGTGCCGTTCTACTACTACGGCGTCATCCACGGCGATCCGCACCTCGGCAACTATTCGGTGCGGCCCGATGGTTCCGTGAATCTCATGGACTTCGGCTGCGTGCGCATCTTCCCGCCGCGGTTCGGGCGCGGCTCCATCGAGCTCTATCGCGCGCTGATGACCGACGACGAGGCGCGCGCCGTCGCGGCTTACGAGGACTGGGGCTTCACCGGCCTCAGCCGCGAGATGATTCTGGTGCTGAACCGCTGGGCCGCCTTCCTCTACGGGCCGCTGATGGACGACCGGCCGCGCCGCCTCACCGAGGGCATGGCGGAAGGCTACGGCCGCGAGATGGCGCAGAACGTGTTCGGCGAGCTGCGCAAGATGGGCGGCGTGCGGCCGCCGCGCGAGTTCGTGTTCATGGACCGCGCCGCCATCGGCCTCGGCTCGGTGTTCATCCACCTGCGCGCCTCGATCAACTGGCACCAGCTTTTCGAGGGCATGATCGAGGGCTTCGACGTCGACGCGCTGGCCGAACGGCAGGATCTGGCGCTACAGGAAGCGGGCCTCAAGGAAGCGGGACAGCAGTGAACATTCTCGTAACGGGCTCGTCGGGCTGGCTCGGCCAGACCCTGGTGCCCCGGCTCGCGCGCGACGGACACAAAGTGATCGGGCTCGACCCCGAAGCGGGGCCGACGACATCGGTCGTGGGCTCGGTCGTCGACCGCGCGCTGGTCCATCGCCTCATCCAAAGCGAGGGCATCGAGGCCATCGTCCATGCCGCCGCGCGCCACAAGCCGCATATCGAGACGCACGACAATTCGGAGTTCGTGGCGGTGAACGTGCAGGGCACGCTGAACCTCCTGGAGGAGGCGGTGGCGCCCGGCTCCAAAGTGGACCGCTTCGTCTTCACCTCGACCACCTCGCTGATGATCTCGCAGGAAATCCGCGACGGAAAGGCGGGCGGGGCGAAGGAGGCGGTGTGGATCGACGAGACCATGACACCGCTGAAACCGCGCAACATCTACGGCGTCACCAAGCTCGCGGCCGAGGAGCTGTGCCGGCTGTTCAACCACCTGCACAGGCTGCCGGTGCTGGTGCTGCGCACCTCGCGCTTCTTCCCCGAGGAAGACGACATGGCGCACGCCATCGCCCAGTCCGGCGAGAACACCAAGGCCAACGAGTTCCTGTTCCGCCGCCTCTCGGTCGAGGATGCCGCCGAAGCGCATGTCGTGGCGCTGGCCAAGGCGAAGGACATCGGCTTCGACACCTTCATCGTTTCGGCGCTGACCCCGTTCCGCCGCGAGGATTGCCGCGCGCTGATCGCCGACGCGCCGTCGGTCGTCGCGCGCTACTTCCCCGACTACCGCAAGCTCTACGATGCACGCGGCTGGACGATGTTCGACACTGTGGACCGCGTCTACGATTCGTCGAAGGCGGCAAGGGTGCTGGGCTTCACCTGCCGCACCAACTTCAGGCAAGTGCTCGACGGGCTTTCCTGAGGCCCATCCTTCGGCTTCGCTCAGGACAGGTCCTTCGAGACGCACCGCTACGCGACGCGCCCCTGGACGAGGGCTGTGCACTTGCGCCTCATCCTGAGGCGCCGCCAAGCGCCGTCTCGAAGGATGGGCCGCCGGCACGATGCTATAGTCCGCGCCACCATGACCCCCATCCGCAACCACCCCTTCGTCGCGCGGCTCGATCGCTCGATCCGGCTCGGCGACGAAGACCTGACGGCGCTCGGACAGCTGCTCAGTCGCCGCGCCGTCGCCAAGAAGGCGAAAGACATCATCGTCGAGGGCTACGAGTACAAGGCGCTGCATATCGTCGAGGAAGGCATCGCCATCCGCTACAAGCTGCTGGGCAGCGGCAAGCGGCAGATCGTGAACGTGGTGCTGCCGGGCGACATTATCGGCTTTCCCGCCTGCTTCTACGAGCACGCCGTCTTCTCCGTCGCGGCGGTGGACCGCATGACATTGAGCCACGTGCCGCTCGACGCCTTCACCGCGCTCTGCCTGCAGCGTGCGAACATCGCGACGGCGCTGGTCTGGTTCGCTGCGCGCGAAGCGTCGATCTATGCCGAACACATCATCGGCGCCGGCCGGCGCGAACCTTTGCCGCGGCTGGCGCATTTCCTGCTCGAACTGCTGACGCGCCTGCAGGCCGTCGGCCTGGCGACCGAAACGACGTTCGAAATGCCCTTGTCTCAGGAGGGGATTGGCGACGTGGTCGCTCTCAGCGGCCCGCACGTCAATCGCATGATGGCGGAGTTGAAGGCCGGCGGCCTGATCGCAGTCGACGGCCACGAGATCACCATCCTCGACCGGGCGGGCCTGCAGAAGCTCGGCGAATTCAGGCCGACCTATCTTGCGTCGTCATGACCACTCCGTACCCGCATTTTGAGCTGGCGCAATGCGTGACGGGCCGGGGATGCTACCGATCGGCATCGAAACCGAGAGGAGTTGCCATGACAGACAAACCGCCCAAGCCGAATCGCGTCGGGGCGTGGGCCGTGATCGTGGCTCTGTTGGTGATCCTCGTGTTCTCGCTGGCGATGCTCTATGTCGGCTGGGGAATGGGCGGCGATCATCCCGACAACGCGGTAACGGCATCGGGCTATACCGCCATGACCATGGGCATCATCGCCACCGTGGTGCTGGGCGTCGGCCTGATGGCCCTGCTTTTCTACAGTCATCGCAGCGGACGCGACTGACGGAACACGGCCTGCTCGTCATGCAGGCGCCGTCATAACGCCGCACGCGACTTTGCGCGCACGCAAAGCAGGCCTTCCTGGCGGTGCTACCGATGGGTTGTCGAAGCCCAGAGGAGGCCGCCATGGCAGAGCAGTCCTACAAGTCGAGCCGCGCCGGGATGTGGATCGTGATTTCGGTCCTGCTGGTGATCCTCGTGTTCTCGGTGGCCTTCCTCTACGTCGGCTGGGGCATGGGCGGCGACCATCCGGGGAATTCGATGACGTCCGCCGGCTATACCGCCATGACCATCGGCATCGTCGCCACCGTGGCGCTGGGTGTCGGCCTGATGGCGCTGATCTTCCACAGCAGCCGCAGCGGACACGACTGATGGAGCACGACCTGTTCACCATGCAGTCGCTGTCGTCGCTGGCGGCGATCGTGCTCATGGACCTCGTGCTGGCGGGCGACAATGCGCTGATCATCGGGCTCGTGGCGCGCGGCCTGCCGAAGGACACGCAGCGCAAGGCAATTGTCTTCGGCACCTTGGGCGCCATCGTGGTGCGCGCCGTCATGGCGGTGCTGGTCGTCTATATCCTGGGCGTGCCGGGCTTCATGCTCGTGGGCGGCCTCGCGCTGGTCTGGATCGCGCGCAAGCTCGTGAAGCCCGCGCCGACCACGCCTTCGAGTCCTGCCGTCAAGGTGTCGGCGACGACCTTCGCCGGCGCACTGCGCACCATCATCCTGGCCGACGCCGTGATGGGCGTCGACAATGCGCTGGCCATCGCCGGCGTGGCCGACGGCCATGCGCTGCTGGTCGTGCTGGGGCTGGCGATCAGCGTACCCATCGTGGTGTGGGGCAGCCAGCTCGTGATCTGGCTGGTCGACCGCTTCCCGTCGGTCGTGCTGCTGGGCGCGGCCGTGCTGGGCTGGACCGCCTATTCGATGATCCTGCGCGAGCCGCTGCTCGCCGACTGGTTTGCGCACCACCGCGAAGCCGGCTTCGCCGTCGCGGTCGTTATCCTGCTGCTCTGCGTCAGCCCGCGTTTCGGTTGGGGGGCGTCCAGGGCCGCTCGAAGGGTGGACACGGGCAGGGGCAACGAACCAGTGCCCGTCGTCCATCCTTCGAGACGTGCTCCGACCCCGCGCTAGAGGCGCCTCACGGAAGCAGGCCGCGGACCACGTGCAGATCGTTCGCGATCAGGGTGCAGAGGCCCCTGATCTCGTCGGTGGGGTCGAGCAGGTCGGGCACCATGATCGTCATCATGCCGGCCGCCGAGGCGGAGCGGACGCCGTTGTAGGAATCCTCCAGCGCCAGGCAGAGGCCGGGCTCGGCGCCCATCCGCTTTGCGGCCATGAGATAGGGATCGGGCGCAGGCTTGCCGGCGGCATAGTCGCCGCTCGCCACGACATGGTGGAAGCGCCCCGCGAGATTGTGGAAGGCGAGATGGTGTTGCGCCGTCTTGTGCGAGGAGGAAGTCGCGATGGCGCGCGGCAGCTCGTGGGCGTCGAGGCAGTCGAGCAGCTCGACGACACCCGGCTTCAGCGGCAGGCGCGTCTCGACGATGGCGCCGAAGTGCCCGCGCCAGGAGTGCGCGAAGCCGTCGACGTCGAACGACGGACCGAAATGGTCGAGAAGCAACCGCGCGCTCGCGGCCCAGGGCAGGCCGATCAGGCTTCGGAAGACCTCGGGCGTCAGTTCGCAGGTGAAGTCGCGCGCCGCCAGGGCGCCGGCCTCCTGGTAGAGCGTCTCGGTGTCGAACAGCAGACCGTCCATGTCGAAGACGACGGCGACGGGACGGCGGGGCAGACTCATGATCGGATGGGCTCCTCGGACAACGGGTAGCGTGTCCGCTTCCGTGCGTCGAGGCTTGCTGTGCTCCCTTCCGGCTTGCCATGATGGCGGCGAAGGCTCCCCGGCCCGACGAGGCGGGGGCGTGTGTCCAGGCGGGGGAAGGATCGTATATGCGTCGTGTTTCAGCGGGCGTTTCAGTGCTGGTCGGATTTCTCCTGCTCCTCGCCGCCTGTGCCCCGCCGGGCGTGCCCGTGGCCGATCCGAACTACGACGCGCAGGGCAAGCGGTTCGAGGCGCCGTCGCAGGGCATGGCCGCGCTCTACATCGCCAATGTCGACCGTCCCAACAGCGGTGCGCCGCCGCTCACCGTCAGCATCGGCCCGCGCCAGCTCGGCACGTTGGCCAACAGCACCTGGTACCGCGTCGAGCTGGCGCCCGGCACCTACGACGTGCGCGCCACCGACAACAACAGCGCCGGACGTCATTATGTCAGCCTGTGGCCCGGCGAGATGCGCTTCCTGATCGCCTATGTGCGCGCCTCGTCGAAGGTCGAGGTCGGCCAGGTCTCGAAGGAAGAGGGACAGCAATATGTCCTGGGCGGGCAGCGCGCCCGCGCGAGCGAGTGAGCGAACGACTGAAGCAATTGAGCGGGCGAGGGGGAAACTGCGGATGACGACATCGTATTCCCGGCGGGGAGCGCTGCTCGCGCTCTCGGCCGCAGCGGCGCTGCTTGCCGCGACACCTTCGCGTGCGTCCGACAAGCTTCTCGAGGAGACGGTGGGCTTCACCGGGCAGGTGCTCTTCCTCGACAGCAAGGTGCCGGCGCTGGTGATCGGCGCGATACGCGACGGCCAGACCGCGGTGTTCGGCTTCGGCGAGACTTCGAAGGGCTCCGGCAAGGCACCCGACGGCAACACGATGATGCGCATCGGCTCGATCACCAAGGCCTTCACCGGCCAGGTATTCGCCGCACAGGTGGCGCGCGGCAATGTCCGCTTCACCGACCGCCTGCAGGACCGCATCGGCTGGAGCGTCAAGGTGCCGGAGAAGGACGGCAAGCAGATCCGCCTGATCGACCTGGCTACCCACAGTTCCGGCCTGCCGCGCGAGGTCGAGCGCAAGGAAGGGTCTGCCGCCGATCCGTTCAGTACGCTGACGCGCGAGGCCTATATCCTCGGCCTGCAGTCCGACCCGCTGGTCTTCGCGCCGGCGACCGGCTTCCTCTATTCCAACTTCGCCTTCGACATGCTGGCCGCGGCGCTCGCCAATTCGGCGAACAAATCCTACGACGCGCTGCTCAAGGAAACCGTGCTCGATCCGGCCGGGCTCAAGGACACGCTGTTCACCCTGCGCCCCGGCGATGCGGCCCGCCTGATGCAGGGCCACAATTTCGACGGCTCGCCGCTGCCCGATGTCCGCGCGACCGATGTCATGGTCGGCGCCAGCAGCCTCTACTCGACGCCCAACGACATCCTGCGCTGGCTCGCCTGGCATCTCGACCGCTTCTCGCCCGACGGCGCGGAGGTCCGGTTGATCGACCATGCCGCCTACGTGCCGCGCGACGGCATGAAGCCTGCCGCGGGCCTCGACGAATCGGGCCATGCCAGCGCGATGGGCCTGGGCTGGATCGTGATGGCGCCCAAGGGCGACCAGCCGCTGATCCTGCAGAAGGCGGGCGGGCTGCAGGGCATCTTCACCTACACCGCCTTCGCACCGACGCGCGGCGTGGGCGTGTTCGTGGCCATCAGCCAGTTCAACTTCGCCGCCGCCATGGGCATGGCCAAGGTCGCCAACGACCTGATCGGCACCCTGGCGCCGCGCTGACGGCAGCGCACGGCTTCCTCCCGGCAACGCGAACCGGCCGTCGCACGTTACCCGTCCGGCGGTGCCGACGATTGCAGGGGAGGGCGGCGTGAAGGGCTCGTTCCATCATCTCGACGTGACGGTGCGCGATCTCGGCGCGTCGCAGGCTTTCTACACGCCGCTGCTCCAGTTCCTCGGCTACCGCTGTGTGAAGGCCGACGACACCGTGATCGTCTGGCATCTCGAACCGGCGGGCCGCTATGTCTGCGCGCTGGCGCTGAGGCCCGCCCGTTCCGAGCGGCCGCACGACCGCTATTCGGCGGGCCTGCATCATGTCGCCTGGACGGCCGACAGCCGCGCATCGGTCGACGCGTTCCATGCGCTCATGAAATCGGCCGGCGCGACGATCCTCGATCCGCCCGCCGATTATCCGCAATACGGCCCGACCTATTATTCGGTGTTTGTCGCGGACCCCGACGGCATGAAGCTCGAATATGCCTACACGGGCTAATTTGCCCTCGTCGGGAACCTTATGTCCCCTCGCGCTTTGCCTTACGGGTGCAAGAAGGAGAAGCGCATGGCTTTCCGGAATGCAGGGACGTGGGGGATCGTCACCGTCCTCCTGGTGCTTCTGGCGCTCGCCGTCGCCTTCAGCGTGATCGGCTGGCAGACCGCCGGTGTCGGGCCTGCCCAGGTGAGCAATTCCGGGTTCATCGCCATGGCGCTGGGCGTCATCGCGACCCTGGCGCTGGGCATCGGCCTCATGGCGCTGATGTTTCACGGCAATCGCCGCGGTCACTGACGCCGGAGCGGGCGCCCGGACCGTCCGCCTGGGCCGGTCAATCTTCATGGTTGCGAAGCAGTCGCATTTGCCGCATTGAAGGCTGCAGTATATGTGCGATATAAAACCGAGATGTCGGCAGTACCTACACTTGTCATGGTTGGGATTCCGCTGATCCTGATCAGCGGCATCTTCTGGATGTGGATGAGGGTACTGCATCGCGAACTCGGCCCATCGCTGGTTGCAACCGTGCTTTCCGTGGGCGCGATCGTCGCGACGATGGGGTTCACCATGACGATGCTGGAGCCGCCGCCGCCGGAGGCCCCGATGTCCTGGGACGACGAGTAGGAGCGGCACGGGCAGAAGCGGTACGGGCGTGCCGGCGGCTGCGTGTCAGCGCGACGGCTCCGTCTTGATCCGGCCGCCCTTGTCGACGACGACATTGACGGGCGTGTCGCCCTTCCTGGCGCGGCCCCGCCACACCCCCCAGCTGTCGCGTTCGAGCACGGCAACGTCGCTATAGCCCGCGCGCTCGATCCGGGACCGGACGAGATCTGCTTCCTCCGCCTGCGTTTCGGGGGGAATGGGATTGACCGCAAGGTTCTGGTCGCCCGGGGCCGCCGGCGCGGTCTGCGCGAGGCCGTCGGCCACCGGCACCGATGCGATGGCGATGAACGCAACCGCGAGCTTCGCCGCGAGAGTCATGGAGCGTCTCCTCTCGAGGTGAAACGCCCGCTGCGTCGGCCGGGTTGCGGCTGCGGATTTCCCTATGCCGTGGGCTTCTCGTCGAGCATTGGCGCGAGCAGCAACGCCAGCAGCCCGCCGATTGCCTGGGCCAGGATGAAGGCCGGCGCATCGCCGGGTGCGATGCCGGCGAAGGTGTTGGAGAGCGCGCGCGCCACCGTGACGGCCGGGTTGGCGAACGAAGTCGAGGCGGTGAACCAGTAGGCGCCGACGATATAGACCGCGACGGCGGCGGGCAGCGCCGCCAGCTTGCGGCGCACGCCGATCAGGATGAGCAGCACAAGTCCGAACGTCGCCGTCGCTTCGGCCGTCCATTGGCCGATGCCGGTGCGCACCTTGGTCGAGGCCTGCAGGATCGGCAGGTCGAACATGAGGTGCGCCAGCCAGACGCCCAGCACCGCGCCGACGAATTGCACCGCGAGGAAGGGTATGGCGCGCGACGGTGCGCTGTCGCCGCGACGGGTGAGGGCAAGCGTCACGACGGGATTGAAGTGTGCGCCCGAGACCAGCCCGAACATCACGATCAGCGCGTAGAGGACGCCGCCGGTCGCGATGGCGTTGGCGAGGAGGGCGAGCCCGGTGTTCCCGCCCGACAGGCGCTCCGCCATGATGCCCGACCCCACGACGCCGGCGAGCAGCAGCGCCGAGCCGACGGCTTCGGCGACGAGAGCGGCGCGCATCAGGCGGCGGCGGAGGACGGCGTTTGCTGGCCGATGGCGTTCAGCCGGTTCTGCAACGTCATCCGGTCGAGACTGCCGAGCGGCAGGCTGAGGAACAGCCGGATGCGATTCTCCAGCGCGGCATAGGCGTTGCGGAACGCTGCACGCTTCTCGATCTCGCTGCCGTCGACGGCGGCGGGATCGGGGATGCCCCAATGCGCCGTCATCGGCTGGCCGGGCCATATCGGACAGGCCTCGCCCGCGGCGCTGTCGCAGACGGTGAAGATGAAATCCATCTTCGGCGCGCCGGCGACGGCATAGAGATCCCAGCTCTTGGAGAAGAGATCCTCGGTCGGCAGCCCGAGGCCCTTCAGCAGGTCGAGCGTGTAGGGATGGACCTGCCCCTTGGGCTGGCTGCCGGCGCTGAAGCCCTTGAAGCGACCGCCGCCCAAGTTATTGACGATGGCCTCGCCCAGCACGCTCCGCGCCGAGTTGCCGGTGCAGAGGAAGAGGATGTTGTAAGTCCGGTCGGTCATCGCCGTCTCAACCGCAGCAGGCGCGCGCGGGCTTGTCGGCGGTGCGGCCGGGAAGGGGCGCGCTCTCGCCGTAGACCGTGCTCTCGCCGGTGGTCAGGAAGGTTTCCCACGAGATGCCCTGCGGGTCGGAGATCCAGCTCTTCTCCGACTTGGCATAGCAGCAGGTCGTCTTGCCTTCCTCCAGCACCGGCCCCTCGGCCTGCTTGAGCCGGCCGTAGACCTCCTGCAGTTCTGCACCGTCCTCGACCTGGATGCCGAGATGGTCGACGCCCGGCGCGCTGCCGCTGTGCGTGGAGATGGCGAAGTTCACCCTCGGATCGTCGAGCATCCACTTCGCATAGTCCGGCTTGACCACGGTGGGCTCGGCCGCGAACAGCGCGGCGTAGAAGCGGATCGACTTGTCGAGATCGGCGACGGCCATGTGAACATGAAGGCGCTTCATTGGCGGGTTGCTCCTCTGTTGCGTTTGCGGACGATGGAGGCACGTTGGGGCTCGCAGACCGGCATGCCGCAGCCCGCGGCTTCGCCGGTGCAGCAGTTCTCGGTGAGGAAGCCCATCAACTCGTTCATGCCGTCGAAGTCGGCGGCGTAGATCAGCGAGCGGCCGTCGCGGCGCATCTCGACGAGGCCGGCGTGCCGCAGCTGCGAGAGATGAAAGGAAAGGGTCGGCGCCGGGATCTTCAGGCGCTCGGCGATCTGGCCGGCCGGCAGGCCGTCGCGGCCGGCTTCGACGAGCAGGCGGAAAACTTCGAGACGGCTCCGCTGTGCGAGGGCTCCCAGGGCAGCGACGGCGTTTTCGATTTCCATGATTCGATAAATATGGAACTATCGAACGGATGTCAATGTCCGCCCCGCCGCCCTCGAGCACGTCGTCCTTCGGCCTCCGCCTCGTCCTTGTCGTCTGCGCCGCGCAGGTCCTGGTGCAGCTCGGCGCCGGTTTCTGGCCGGCGCTGCTGCCGCAGATGATGCAGCTCTGGCAGCTCTCCAACAGCGAGGCGGGCTGGATCACCGCCATCTTCTTCGGCACCTATATGGTCTCCGTGCCGGTGCTGGTGACGCTCACCGACAAGGTGGATGCCAAGCGCGTCTATCTCTTCGGCGTGGGCTGTACCGTGGCGGGACATCTGCTGTTCGGCCTGTTCGCCGACGGATTCTGGTCTGCCTTCGCGACGCGCGCACTGGCCGGCGTCGGATGGGCCGGCACCTACATGACGGGGCTGAAGCTGCTCGCCGATCAGGTCGACTCCCGCATGATGTCGCGCGCCGTCACCGGCCATGCCGCGAGCATCGGCGTCTCGGGCGCGGTCTCCTACCTGCTGGGCGACGTGCTGGCGGGTCAGTTCGGCTGGCGCTCGGCGTTCGTCATCTCCGCCGGCACCGCCCTGGCGGCCTGGCTGTCGGTCGCGCTGGTCGTGCCGTCGCGCACGCCGTCGCCGCGGCCGAAGAGCCAGGGCGGGCTGTTCGACTTCCGGCCGGTGATCCGCAACCATAACGCCTTCGCCTATTCCGTCGTCTACTGCGTGCACACGCTGGAGATGAGCGCGCTGCGTGGCTGGGGCGTCGCCTTCCTGGCCTTCGTCGCGAGCTACACGGGCGTGGCGGGGGAGACGCTGTCGCCGCCGCTGGTCGTCACGCTGCTGGCCTTGCTGGGAACGCTCACCAGCATCGTCGGCAACGAAGCCTCGATCCGCTTCGGACGGCGACGTCTGGTGATCGCGGCCCTCGTGCTGTCGATCGTCTTCGCCTGCGGTGTGGGCTTCCTCGGGTCGATGCACTACTGGCTCGCCGTCGTGCTGCTGATCGCCTACGGCATGATCGTGTGGCTCGACTCCTCGTCGCTGACCGCAGGGGCGGCGGGCAATGCCGAGCCCGCGCGCCGCGGCGCCACGCTCGCGGTGCATTCGACCCTGGGCTATGCCGGCGGCTTCGTCGGACCGCTGATCGTCGGATGGACGCTCGATCTCGCGGGCGGTGCGTCGCCGATGGCCTGGGGAATCGCCTTCATGGTGGTCGCGGCGTTCCTCGTCGCGGGGCTGTTCGCCTTCGTCGCGCTGCGGCCCAGGGAACTGGAAGGGGACAGGCCGGCGGTTCGCCGAACCGGCGCATAGCCGCGTCATGTGACCCCGAAACGTCGCCACCTATGCGGCTATGAAGATTGACCGGACGATGCAGCCTTTCCTAGTGTTTCCACTGGTGGAAACAACCGGGTGGGGACGTTCCATGGCCTATTTTGGCGTCTGCTATTCTCCGAGGCGCGTCACGAATCCGACGGCCGATACCGTCGATCAGGACATGCGGATCATCGCGAGCCTCGGCTTCAGGAATGTCCGCACCTACGGCGTCAATCCTCCCGACCAGTGGAACATGTTGAAGGCGCGCAAGTACGGCCTGAACGTCGGCTTGGGCGTGTGGGCGTACGGCAACCAGCTCGACCAGACGAAAGCCAGGATCGATGTGGCGCTGGCCCAGGCCAACGAAGCGCAACGCACCTATGGCCCGTCGCAGCTCGCCTTCGATCTGGTCGTCGGCAACGAGGTGAATCGCCAGGAGGCGGGGCCCTGCACGCCCGACCATATCTTCCATGCCATGGACTATGCGCAGGGCCTGCGGTCCTTCCATCCCAATCTCAACTATCGCGTGACGACCTGCTTCAGCGGCACCGTCCTGGTCGATCCGGGCGGTACGCAGTGGCAGAAAATCGTCACCAAGTGCGACGCGGCCGTGTACCTCACCGTCTATCCATGGTGGTCCTTCGCGGCGGGGCAGCATCCCGATCCCGGCAACATCGACCCCAACATGCAATGGTCCTGGAACAACGGGCTGAGCCAGGTCGTGAACCTTGGCAGGCAGGTGGTGATTGCGGAGATCGGCTGGCCGAGCGCCGGCAAGCCCGAGTGGAACACCACGGTCGCCTCGGAGCGCCTGAACTACAACGTCACGAAGAAATGGGTTTCGGGCGGCAACTCCCTGGGCCGGGCCTTCGACACCTACTGGTTCGAGATGTTCGACGAACCGTGGAAGACCAACGAAGGCCCGTTCGGACCGTACTTCGGGCTGTACGACAAGGACGCCAATCCCAAGTGGTCGCCCCTCTAGGGGCGCCCTCGCGGGGAACGAAGCGGCATCGACTTGTCCCCAATCTCCACAGAACCATCCCCGGGCATTGGCAGACCTACGGGGGTTCGCCGACCCATTCCTGGCGGGTCGGAATTGTCCGGCATACCGGCCAACACAAAGTGATCACAAAGGTACCTCAGGCCAATCACAAAGGGCTCCTACAGAATGGTCCTGGCCGTTTGGGGCGGCCGGACGGTAGTGTAGGAGAGGCCCGTCAGGGTGGACGGGCCCTCTCTCCTCCCAGCTTCCAGCTCACATCGATCGTTCGGATCCGTCGGCCGCCGCGAAGTGTGCCATCTGGTCCGCATGTGCCTTCGCGAAGGCCGGGCGGGACGTGGCGCGCGCGGCATAGGCGCGGGCGGCGGGATAGTCGGCCAGCCCGCCAAAGCGGTCGACCAGCCGCAGCACGTCGGCCATCGCGATGTCGGCGACGGAGAACGAGCCGGCCAGCCATTCGCGCTTGGCCAGCACCGGCTCCATGCGCGTCAGCCGCGCCGTGAGGAAGCCGTCGAGGAACTTCCAGGCCGGCGTGTCGTCGGTGTGGTTCATGAAGGCGAGCAGCCCCCAGGGCAGCGCCGCCATCTCGACCGAGTTCAGCGCCGCGAACAGCCATTCCTTCGCCTCGTTGCGGCCTTGCTGGTCGGCCGGCAGCAGGGCGTCGCTCCGTTCGCCGAGATGAAGCAGGATCGCGCCGCTCTCGAAGATCGAAAGATCGCCGTCGGTCAGCCACGGCACCTGTCCGAACGGCTGATGCGCCAGGTGCGCGGCCCCCCGGTCGCGAAACGGCACGCTCTCGATGCGATAGGGCAGGGCTGCCTCTTCCAGCGCCCAGCGCACGCGGATGTCGCGCACGAAGCCGCGCGGCATTTCGGGAACCCAATCGAAGGTGGTGAGGACGAGATCGGGCATTGGGCATCTTCCTCCCTCGAAGGTGGGCCGGCGCTTGCGGGACGGCGCGTCAGGGCCGCGGCTTCGCATCCCTGCGATAGACGCCGGAGAAGGTGACATTCAGGCCGCCGCACTTCTGGTTGTCCATCGCGATCAGGTACTCGCCCTGCAGGCGCAACCGCACGCCGCACTCGTCGGACTTGGGATCGTAGGGAACGGCCTTGCCGTCCGACGGCGTGAAGGCGAAGGCATCGCCCGGGATGCGCGCCGTCACCTCGAACTCGCCGACATTGACCGCGCCGCGCTTGACGCGATCCGGGTCGCGGGCGCCATACGTCGCTTCGCCAGAGATCGCCAGCGTGTCCGTCGTCGGACCGGGGCGAACAGTGATGGTCTGCTCGGGGGCCTGCCAGCGGCCGATCCACTTCTCGCGGGCGATCGAGTCCTGCGGTGCGATCGTCGCCACGGCATTCTTCGGCAGCCAGCCCGAATGGCCGAAGCCCTTGCCGCTGATATAGGTCGCGCAAACGAAGTCGCGCAGGCTCTTGCCCACGATCAGCAGGTCGCCGTCGACGACATAGGCCTTCTGCCGGCACGCCGCCGTGTCGGCCGGGCAGGCGGGCGTCGCGGCATCGCCGTTGCGCAGGAAGGTCGCGCGGCCACCCTCGCGCGCCGCCACCTTTGCAACGACGAGCGCGTCGGCAGGCTCGCCGATGCCGCCGCAGATGGCGGCGTCTGTCTGCGCCGAAGCGGAAAAGCCGGCGAGCACGACCAGCAGGGCGGACAAGGGGGCAAGAACCTTCATTCGATCCCTCTGCAAGGCGCGACGACAACGGGGCCGCTCGTTCCTGCCAAAATTCTACCGGAACAGTAAAGAGCCAACCTCGCGATCAGGCCCGGCCTCTGTTGGCGAGCGAGGCCCAGAACATCGACAGGAGGTCCGCCTCCATCAGGGGAGGGTGGAGATTGCGCATCACGTAAGGCGAGCGGGGCGTGTCCCGCAATGCCGTTGCGATCCCGATGGCGCCGAGCTTGCCCAGCACCTCGAGCGTCGGCCCGCCAGGATCGACCCGGCCGTCGACGACCTTCAGGCCCGCCACCTGCTGCACCGCCGTGATCGCGCCGCGCGTCAGGGGGCCTGCGATGCCGTCGAGCACGAGGAGCGGACTTCCCGCGAGGCCCTGCCAGGCATTCAAGAGGAACTGCACGATCTGCACGTCGTCGTGCGCGTTGCGGCCATTGGCGCCTACGGAGCCCGTCAATGCGCGGGCGCGCATGTCGGGAACCATCTTCGGCGCCGGATAGGAGGCCAGCACGTTCCTGAACTGCTGCACGTTCGAGGAGGAGGGAACGAAGCCGAAGCCCGGTGCGCTGGCCGGCTTCGGGAACCAGGGCGGCAGCGGGATTTCCTTGAGCAGTTCGGGAAACAGGATGGCCAGGACGATGACGGCGACGATGGCGACGATCAGCGCCGTCGTCAGGAAGGTCTTCTTGAAGTCGGCGTCGATGCAGAAGGAATAGACGACCAGACCTTCGATCTTGTCGTGCCGCTGGTACTCGAAGGTGACCGTGACCGGGATGGGGAAGAACATCATTCCCGGGATGAATATGTTCTGCTTGTGGAGTTCGTGCCGGCCCTTGGGCCTGAACCCCGAGCCGGGCTTGTAGGGAAGGTCGACATCCTGCATCAGGGCGCGGACCGACGCGATCTTGGTTTCGCCCGCGTCGTTCGTCTCGTTCGAGATGCCGGGCTTCACTTCGTAGAAGCGGTTTGTCGCCGGCGACTTCTCGCTCATGAAGTCGGGAATGTAGACGATCTGCCCGTCCGGTCCGGCAATGGCCCGATCGTTCATCAGCTTTTCCAGCTTCGCCTTGTCGACGCCCGGATTCTTGTCGACGAGATAGGAGAAGTAGATCGTCTTTGCGCTGAGCTGCTGGCTGCCGTCCCTGAAGTCGTCGGCGGTGATCGGCTTGGGATACCAGTCCTTGCGGCCGGTGAACTTCTGGTAGTCGTCGGCAACGTGGTCTTCTGCGAACTTGCCGATCTTGAAGAAGATCTGGCCCTGCAGTCGTTTCGTCAGCGGCGGCGAAGGAAACAGGATGCCCGGCGGAAAGCAGAACTTCATCGGCGCCCTCCCGCGCGGGCGGTGCGTCGCCCGCACTCGGGAAAGGCTAGCCAGCTTCGATTCCCGGTTCAGCCTTCAAAGGCGCATAGCTTCGGGCCGCAATCGGACCTGCCGGAGAAGTCAGCGCCTTGCCTCGAAGTAGGCGACCAGCGCGAAGAGAGCAAACGCACCGCCGATCAGCAACAAGGCGTTGATGTTGATCAGGAGCAGGAGGGCGGCGGAAGGCATGCCGTAACTAGATCGACTTTCGCGGCGGACGCAATCGCTGCACCCCCGGTTGCCGCCGCTGTACACGAGATCGTCACAGGCCTTTGCCGACCCAGCGTTATTTGCAGACCTCGGCTCGCGTACCTTGAGCGACCTGCAGCTTGCCTACCGAGCCTTCGCCTTCTCGCAAGGTGGTCGGATCACAGGATGTCGGATCGCAGGGTGTTGGATCGCAGGGTGTTGGATCACAAAGTGTCGGAGCCAAGCCGCACCGGAACGCCGCGAACGGTCTCGACCTCGGGCCGGGCATCTCTCCTGGTCGGCGCGCGAGGCGGGCGGGGAGACGGCGACGACGGAAGGCCCGGCCGCCGCAGGGCAGCCGCCGGCGCAGGTTTCGCAGCCGGTGCCGTCTGCTTCGGCCGGGGCGTCTGGTATTGAAGCTGGGCCGCCGCCTCGCCGATACGGCGCAGCATCGCCGATGCCGTCTTGAACGATACGTTCAGAATCTGATGCAGATGGAATGGCCGTATTGGCTTGGTTCCGCCTTCGGTGAGATAGATGGCCTGCAGCCATTTGTGGGCGGGCACGTGGCTGGAACTCATCAGCGTGCCGTGCAGGCCGGAGAATGCCTTGCGGCAGACGTAGCATTTGTAGGTGCCGACGCGGGTCGTCGCGCCATTCAGCCTGCCGACCTTGCCGGCTTTGCCGCAGCGTGGACAGCTCACGCCGTCGGGCCACAGCAGACCTTCGAGATAACGATGTGCGCTCAGTTCGTCGGCGAACACCGCAAGCGCTTCGCGAGCTTTGTAGTCCGGCCCCTCGTTCATGACCCCAACCCCAATCTTCTCGAAGAGCCCGACCCCTCGGACCCTCGACCTCGACGTATCCCACCACATCAAAGTCGTCTGACATCCTTATAGCGCGATCAGTGCCGATAGTAATCCTGGGTCGCGATTCTCCCACGCACCGGCAGCACCGATCGATTCGGACTGCATCTGTCATGTAGCGATCACAACGAGTGAGTCTCGTCCGCGGAGCGAGAGAGAAGGACGCTTCGGTACTTGCATGACGGTATGCAAGCAGCGTTGCCGACGGCCTGCTCGCGTTGTCGACGTCCAGCCAACGCCCGGCATCACGATCGTGCTGACGATTGTCGTTCCGCTCTTCGCGACGTCTGCAATCGGCGTCGTCAGAACCACAGGTCGCGAACGCAACGGCCGCTTGGCGGCAGATCGTCGAAGGTATCGAGCCCGTCGAACCGGTCGATGGGCAGGTCCGCTACCGCGTCCGGCGGCGCGAGCCGGAGATTGACCGCCATGCGGCGGCGACCGTCATCCTCGAGTCTCAGCCCGCGCCAGCAGAGCACGCCCGCACAGACGGGGCAGAAGTGGATTTCGAGGGCGGGGTTCGACTTGCCGGCACGACGATAGGTGCTCGTCTTTCCATGGAGCCGGATACGCCCGCCTTCATAGTCGTACGCCCACAGCGCGCCGTAGCGTCGACACAAGGTGCAGTTGCAAGCCGTTATCGATCCCGGGTCGCCCGTGAGCGTCCAGTGAGCAGCGCCGCAATGACAGGATCCGGTAAGCACCTGTTCCATGTCTCCTCGTGAAGAAGACCTAACGCCCGCTGGCGCTGATGAGGACGATCGCGATCGCCGCGACCGCAGCGGCGAACGAAAGGATCCCCGCCCGCGTCGTGGTGCGGCTCGAACGGCCTGCGATCATCAAGGCGCCACTCGCTGTGAAGCTGACGCCGGTCAGGATCAGGGCGACGAAGCCGAACAGCAGCGTGCGGGCTTCGAAGCCCGTGCCTCGAAACCCCGGCGTGGGCGTGCCCGCCGCCGACGGAAGCAGGCTGGACCAGGACAAGACGAGGCCGCCGATGACGCCCACGAGGATGAGGCCGAGAAGCATCACGTGCCGTCCGCGCCGGGCGATCTCGTCGGGCCCGAAGACCGGGCGTCCGCACGCCGGGCAGCGAAGGACGGGCTTGGCGGTTCGCGCGCCGCAGAAGGGAGACAGGCAGACGCGTTCATTCATCGGGTCGCTCCTGCGCCGTGCTTTCCGGGCCGCCGAGAGCGACTGGCTCGCCCGGCGCCAGGTGCGGGCCGGCGAGTCGGCGGCCGCGGCCGCCAGGGCCGGCTGCTGCCATGCCAGCTCGTCGAAGCCTTGCCAGCCGAACTTCCCATATGAACGTCGAGGTCACGCGGGGAGGCTAAGGGCGACTTCTTTCCGAGACAATCCTCAATCGCGCCGGGTTCGGCGCCGGTCCCCGGGATCGTCGTGCCGGTCTCCGCCATCCTCTGCGGAATGCCGCGCACATCTGTCGCACACATCCGTTGCAAGCATTCGTTCCGGGCGCATCCTGACCTGGGCCGGCCTTCACCGGCGCAATCCGACGCTGCGGAAGCTCCTGCCACTGAGCGCCCGATCCGGGGCCTCGCGCGGCTGCGAAGGCAGGCTCACAGAGCGGCGACTTGGGCCCGAACCCCGCGCACGGTGGCGGCATTGGCCCGCACGGTCCCGCCCGGCAGCGCAGGCGACGGCGCAGGCAAGGGCGCAGGCAAGGGCGCAGGCAACGGCGGGGGAGACGATGGCAGGGAGGACGGGGCAGGTGACGGCGGCATTGCCGGCTGTCGTCGATCGCCCGTCGAGGCGGCACTGCGAACCGAAGCCTGCTGCCTGGGCGGAGCAGCCTGGTATTGAAGCTGGGCCGCCGCCTCGCCGATGCGACGCAGCATCGCCGATGCCGTCTTGAACGATACGTTCAGGATCTGATGCAGGTGAAACGGCCGCATCGGCCTGGTTCCGCCCTCGGTGAGATAGATGGCCTGCAGCCATTTATGGGCAGGTACGTGGCTGGAACTCATCAGAGTTCCATGTAGGACAGAAAAAGCCTTCCGGCAGACATAGCATTTGTAGGTGCCGATGCGGGTCGTCGCGCCATTCAGCTTGCCGACCTTGCCGCCCGGCCCGCAGCGGGGACAGCACACGCCGTTCGGCCACAACAGACCTTCGAGATAGCGAAGTGCACTCAGTTCGTCCGCGAACAGCGCAAGGGCTTCGCGGCCCTTCGGATTTGGCCCCTGGTTCATAACCCACCCCAACCCTTTATCGAAAAGGCCCGACCCCTCGAGCCCCCGACTTCGGCGTGTCCCACCACATCGAAATCGTCCCGATGTCCCTATTAGCCCAATCGACAGCGGTTGCAACCTTGGGTCGCGCTTCTCCCAGCTGGCGACGATTTCGATGACCTGGGCGCCATCGTCACGTGCTGTCCCTGATGGCCGGGGCGCACGTGCGGCGGAGACGAAGAAACTTCGCCAATGCTTTCAAGGCGATACGGCAACAACCTATAATGAATCTCCGGTCAGGTCTCTAATGTCCCGGGGATGCCGCTCTGCGTGCGCGACGGCTTGCAGCGCCGCTGAACGCTATCGAAGAAGTCGTTCGAGAAAGACTCTGGTTTGCAACTCGGCGTCTCGCGTCGCAGTCGCATTTCCTTCGATGCGCCGGGACGTCGTGCCGCCGCCGCCCATGCCGTTGATCCAGCGCATTCCGCAGTTGCAGTCGAAGGAATGGTAGGTGTCCGGATAGAAGGTCGCCTCGATCAGCGACGGCTTCTTCGCGCCGCCGATCACGTCCCGGCATCGCTGGGCCGGCGTCCAGTCGTCCTTCTCGCCGATCAGGATGCGCAGCGGGATCGCGACGTCGTTGTCCTGCGGCGCCGTACAGTAGGGATAGTAGGCAACGGCGCCTTTGATGCCGTAGCTCGACCAGCGGGCGTTTTCCTGGACGCCCTTCATGATCGTCCATCCGCCGTGGGAGAAGCCCAGTACGGCGATCCTGTCCTTCTGCACGTAGGGCAAGGCGGCGAGGTATTCGGCCGTGCCGACGACGTCCTGCACGCGCTGTTGGGCATCCACCCGGTTGACGTCGGCGCACAGGCTGCCGTGCTTTCGCGAACCGAAGCTGTCGGGCTGGATGGCGACGTATCCCCACGAGACCAGACGCTTCGCCCAGTCCTGGTCCTTGCGGCTCACGCCACTGCAGTCATGAAGGACGATGACTGCAGGAAACGGTCCCGGCCCGTCCGGCCTGGAGAGGGTGGCAGCGATCGTTGCCGGCGCCGTGAGGCCAGGGAGCACAGCCGTCGGATACGTGACTTGCTGGGCCGCCGCGGGAGAGGAGGCCATTGCCGCCGCGATCGGGAGCAGGCACAGCGCCATCACCGCCAGGACGGCGAACCTTTGTCTGCCCATTTTTGCCCCACCGAACCTTCGGATCACGGTGCGTCGTCTCGAGAGTGAGCTGGAGAAAATAGAAGGCAACTGCCGATGATGTCGTCGCAAGCATCTGTTGATCATTGGTCGTCACCATCCAATGAATTTATATATTGGCATGTCGCGCGTCCAAATCGCTGGGCTCACGATCACCTCACTAAGAGAATCAAACCATTCCTTCAGTCGTGAGAGCCAAAAGCTACGTAGCGCTACGACCAAGCCAAAAGCCAGATGGCCTTCAAATTTCAGGGCGCATTTGAATCAGGCAATGCTGCCAAGGCCGTCGTGTTGGGAGTCGAGGCCACTTGAAAAAAGGAGGGATGGTTTGTCTGATGTGCACTCTCTGATGACTGTGTGACCTCTTTTGCGGCCGCTTCTTAACTCCGAGATGTGAGGCCAATAGCCCAAATAAGACATTGACCGGTTGTGTCTATAGAGCAAATCTCTCTTCAAAGAAGTGGGGGGAGCGATGAAAATGCAAACGTGGGCGCTAAGCGCCCTGTCGTTGCTCGTGGGGTGTGCGCCGACGCCTGAGAGCATACAGCCAGCCTATGTAAGCGAAATCCCTTATCGTAGTTGGACGTGCGACCAGCTCGGCGAGGAGAATGTTCGTCTGAATCAAGCGCTATCAACTGCATCGGTGGCTCAGAGTAATGCGCGAACGAATGACACAGTGGGCATTATCCTGATTGGCCTTCCAGTGGGATCGATGTCGGGCCAGTCGATCGCGCCGCAGATCGCCCTCTATAAGGGGCAGATGGAGGCCGTGCATCGGGCTTCAATCCGAAATTCCTGCCCCGAGATAACACTAATCCTTCCGCACGGAATGACGCCTGCAGGCCCGGCGGTGCAGCCCGGTGTTCAGCCACCGGCTCCGGCGCCGACACAACCGACCAGTCTGAGAGAGGTAGCCAATCGCTCAGAATAGCTGCTGGGTCGAAAGCGAGAGGTCTTTGAGGCCTACCGCGCCTTCGGCATCATGATCAGATCCCACGGGCTCGGCACGTCGCCGTGCGGGACCCAGACGAGGGCGGGGGCGTTCAGCGCAAACGCCCTGTGCAGCGCGTCTTCGAGCTGCTTGGCGTCGATGGCCTTGAACGAGGCGATGCCGAAGGAGTCCGCGAGCTTGGCGAAGTCGGGATTGTGCAGGTCCGAGGCGATGAGTCGGTTGCCGTAGCGCTCCTGCTGGATGCGCTTCACGTTGCCGAAGGCGCCGTTGTCGAACACCACGACCACGACGGCGAGATTGTGCCGCGCCGCGGTCGCGAGTTCGCCGACCTGGTACATGAAGCCGCCATCGCCCGCGATCGCCAGCACCTTCCTGTCGGGCATCGCCGCCTTGGCGCCGAGTGCGGTGCCGAAGCCCCAGCCGAGATTGTCCTGGTAGCCCGGCGAGAGGAACGTGCGCGGCTTCTCGACGGGGAAGGCCACGCGCGAGGCAAAGCCCATCTGCGAAACCTCGTCGACGAAGATGCCGTCCTCGGGCAGCGCGTTGCGGATCGCCTTGAGGAAGGAGACCTGCGGCTCCAGCCGCGACAGTCGTTCGCCGAGCCACGCGCGATGGCCGGCGAGTTCGTCGGCGCGCGAGGGCCGCTTGCGGTTGTGCCTGGCCAGCGCGGCGATCAGTGCGCGCAACTGGTGCGCGGCGTCGCCCACCAGCGCCACGTCGGGCTTGCGGAAACGATCGGGCTCGTCGGGATCGATGTCGACCCGAACCACCTTGAGCCTGTCGTCGATGCCCCAGTTGCTGTTCTGGATGAAGAAGCGCGTGCCCACCGCCAGCACGGCGTCGGCGTCCTTCCACAGGCGATGGCCGACCGGCATGTCGACGGCCAGCCGATGCGAGGAGGGGACCACGCCGCGGCCGCGCCGGTAGGAGGAGACCGGCGCTTCGAGCATCTCGGCGATATGGATCACCTCGGCGCCGGCATCGAGCGCGCCGCCACCCAGCACGAGGATCGGCCGTTCGGCATTGCCGAGGATCTTTGCCGCGGCTTCGATGGCTTCGTCGTCGACGACCTGCGGCGGCAGCGGCAGCGGCGCGTCGGGCAACGCCACTTCGCCGCGACGCGCCCAGGTGTCGAGCGCGCATTCCAGCGCGACGGGACGCGGCCGGCCTGAGGTCGCCTGCCAGATCGCCTGGCTGACGAGGGTCGGCGCTTCCTGCGGGCCCCTGATGCGCTCCGCCCATTTTGTAATGTGGCGCATCAGGCCGAGCTGGTCGTGGATCTCGTGCAGATGGCCGTGGCCGCGGTCGATGTCGGCCTGCTGGATCTGGCCGATCAGGCCGATCACCGGCGCATTCATGCCATAGGCCGTGAGCATCGCGGCACCTGCGTTGAGCAGGCCGGGGCCGGGCACGACGCCGAACGCCTGCGGCTTGCCGGTGGCGAGGGCCGCGCCCAGCGCCATGTAGGCCGCGGTCTGTTCGTGCCGCGGATGGATCACCCGCAGGCGATCGGCTGCGTGGTAGAAGGCGTCGAACAGCGGGTCCTGGTGCAGGCCGGGCAGGGCATAGACCGTATCGAGGCCGTGGCGGAGAAGGGTTTCGACCGTGGCTTCGGCGGTGCTGAGGCGGGGCATCGACTCTCTCTGTGTACGGTGAGGACGCGAACGTGGTGATGGTCGGCTAGATGGCGACGCGACTGATACTCTACGCACTCCTGGCGGCCGGCGCGGCAGCGTTGATCCTGGTGCTGCTGGCCTGGGCCGCCGAGCGCCGGCTCGACCGGCTGTCGGCACCTTACATCAGCGACGATCCCGCGCGACTGCCCGATGTCGAGGTGGCGCTGGTCCTGGGCGCCGCGCCCATCGGCCCCGAGGGCGGGCCCAACCGCTATCTCGTCTATCGTCTCGATGCCGCGGCTGCGCTGTGGCGGGCGGGCAAGGTGAAACGACTGATCGTGAGCGGCGACAAGCGGCCGCCGGATTACGACGAGCCCGCGGCGATGGAAGCCGGATTGATCGAGCGCGGCGTGCCGGCCGAAGCCATCGTGCGCGACGAGCTGGGCGTGCGCACGCTCGCGTCGGTGCAACGCGCCGAAACGGCGTTCGGGCAGAAGCGCCTGATCATCGTCTCGCAGCGCTTCCATCTCTCGCGCGCGATCTTCCTGGCGCGCGAACGCGACATCGAGGCCTGGGGCTTCGAGGCGCGCGACGTGGCGCGGGCCTACAGCATCCTCACCGAACTGCGCCGCTATCCCTCGGCCCTGCGCGCCTACGTCGACGTCTGGGCCGATTAGCGAGGGCCGCTCCCGGCCTCACCCCAGGCGCAGCAACGGCACCGCTGCCGCGGCCAGCAGCACGGCGGCGAGGCGCGTGCGGGTGAGCGGTTCGCGCAGCCACAGCACGGCGATCAGGATGGCGAACACGGCGCTGGTGTCGCGCAGCGCGGCGGCGGGCGCGACGGGCGCGTGGTTCCACACCCAGAGGATCAGCACGTAGGACACCATCGACGCCACCGCGACCGGCGTCGCGTAGAGCCACTGGCCTTTCAGCTGCGGCCAGACCGGCCCGGCGCGGCGCTGGCGCCAGCACATGGCGAGTGCGTTGCAGATCGAGGCAACGAAGCCGTAGGCCAGCGGCGAGCCCGAGGCGCGCACGCCCTGCGCATCGCAGAGGATGTAGGCCGCGGTGCCCAGCCCCGCGAGCGCGGCCCAGCCGATGGCGCCCGACGCGAGACCGTCGCTCCCGGGACCGTGCCTGCGCGAGGCATCCCACGCGAGGATGCCGAGCGCCGCGGCGATGATGGCGATGCCGGCAAACGCGCCCCAGCCCACGAGATGGCCGGTGACCAGTGCGGCGAGCGGCACGACGAACAGCACCGCGAGCGCCCGCACGACGGGATAGACGATGCCGAAGCCGCCCAGCTCGTAGGCGCGCAGGAGGGCATGCACCGTCACGAGGTTGAGCAGCGCCGAACCCGCGATCCATGGCCACGCGCCTGCAGCGGGCAGGCCGGTCCAGAGGAGCAGCGGCGCCACGAGGAGCGCACCCAGCACCATCTGCGCCATCATCGCCTGCGCCGGATGGCGGTTGGCCTTCACCGCGGCGTTCCAGCCGGCATGGAGCAGCGCGCTCAGCAGCGCGGCGGCGACGTCGACCAGAGTCATGTCGGGGCTCGCGTCATCGCGGGATCAGCGCGGCAGCGAAACGATCACCACGGCATAGCGCGCGGGCTTCGCGGTCGGATTGTGATAGGCGATCGGCCGGTCGAGTTCGAGCGCGAGGCAATCACCTGTCGCGAGACGATGACGCTCCTTGCCGAGCGTGACCTCGATCGTGCCCTGCAGCACCCAGATCTGCTGATGCGTCGCCGTCTGCCGCGCGCCGCTCTCGTAGGCCACGCGCGCCCCGGCCGGGAAGGAGACCTCGACGAGCTGGATGGGCGAGGGGAAGCTCGGGGGCGAGACGTTGCGACGGAGATAGCCCGACGCGGGATCGCGCCACTCCTGCTGCGCGGCCCGTCGCGACACCGGATCGGCAGGCGCCGCCGCGGCGGGCGCATCGAACAGCGAGGCCAGCATCACGCCCAAGCCGGTCGCCAGCCGCTCCAGCACGACCGCCGTCGGACTGGTCTCGCCGCGCTCGATCAGCGAGATCATCGACCGGCTGACCCCGCACGCCTCCGCCAGCGCCTCGAGAGACAACCCACGCTCCGCCCGTAACTCGCGCACGCGGGCAGCGATGCGGTCGTTCACGGAAGAGGCATCGGGAGCAGGGGGCATCGGCATCATCCAATATAATGGACGACTCATCGCTTATAGTGGATGAGGGAGTCAACCGGACCAGGTATTCATGTTTCCGGTAACAATATGGTTACCGTTACCGGAAACAAATCCGGTCTTGTGACCGGAAACAAATCCGACTATGTTTCCGGTAACATGAAAAAGGAAGTGCCGAAGTCTCGAAGCCCATCGGTCCGCGAGCGTGTCGCGCAGTCGCGCGAACGGCGTCGGCGCGCGGGGTTGAAGCGCGTCGAGGTCCTCGTCCCGAACGACAAGGTCGATCTGGTGAAGGCCTATGTCGCGCAGTTGCGCGAGGGATCGGATTCGGAGACCAGGGAGAAGGTGCGTCAGCTTCTGGTAAAGGCGTACCGGAACTACCACGCGCAGTATCTCGACAACATCAAGGTCGACATCGACAAGGCGGACTTCGCCGACGCGGCCATCGTTGCGGCGGCTCTCATGCATCGCGGCAATGCCGAAGCCTACAAGCTCGGCCGGCAGATCCGCAGCCTGGTCCGCTGATGCCTCTCACCGACTTGCAGCGCATGGTGGCCAAGATCATTCGCCCCTATCGGTCGATCAGCAACTTCGTCGGAGGAGGGGCGGCGCTGAATCGGCGCTGGTCGCGCATCTCCGACGATCTCGACCTTTATACGGAAAGCCGCACCTTGCCCCAAAGTGCACTCGACGAGGTAGAGGCATTGCGCAGAGCCGGCTTCTCCGTGGACGTGATCGTCGCCAACGACTCGACCGTGGAGGCGATCGTCAAACAGTACGGCTTCGACACGCGCCTCCAGTGGATGGACGATCCCGAAATCTCGAAGCGCTTCTTCCCCGCGACTGACGACGAAGAGTTGGGCTTTCGGCTGCACGAAGCCGACAACGCGGTGAACAAGGTGCTGTGCGCGGCGCGTCGCAATCGAGCCGCGCGCGATGCGGCCGATCTCGTGACGATCGTGGAGCAGTACGCGCCATTGGGGCCGCTGGTCTGGGCCGTCTGCGGCAAGGACGAGCGCCTGACGCCGGTCAAGGTGATCCGCGACATCCAGAAGATCGCCTTCGGCTATGCCGACGAGGAATTCAGGACGCTGGGAACCGACGACGCGACCTCGTTCACGCGAGACAGGGTGAGGCGTGTGCTCACACGGGCGCTCGACGAGGCTGCTGCCTATTGCGACGACATCGCGCCGCCGGACCTCGTGGGATGGCTGTTCGTCGACGCGAAGCAGGTCCCGATGGAGGCAACCGCCGAACAGCTCGACGACAAGACGGCCTTCGCGATGCCACTGAAACACTTCCGGGCAATGCCAACACTCTCCTCGGCAGGTGAGAGCGAGCCTCCGCCGTTGTAGACTTCGCACCCGGCAATCTCGGAGGCTTCGCGATGGAGCAGAAGACGATGGATGCGCTCGTCACGTTGCTCATCTACGTGACGCCGTTCCTGGCGATCGGCATGGGCATCATCTGGTGGATGCGGCGCAAGAGCGTCGACCTGTCCGACGTCCAGAAGGAGGCCGGTCCGAACCGCGGGAAGCGTCGGCTTTTCCTGTTGGGCTTCTGGCGCACCGAGGATTGAGGCAGCGCGCTGGCTGCACGCAATGCCGGCTCTCGACGAGGTGGAACCGTCCGCCTCGCCGGGCTCTAGATGAACGCGCGCCGGGCGGCGATCAGCACCGCGCGGTGCGGGTGCGGTAGCCGTCGTAGTATTGGCTTCCGCAGACGACCTGCTGCTGAACGACGTCGTCGCGGTAGCCGTTCTGGCCGCGGTTCGTCACCGTCACCGTGGTGTAGGGACGGCCACCCTGGTTGTACCAGCCGTAGTTCTGCTGCTGGTTATAGTACGGGTTGCCGTAGGCCGCGGGGGCGTAGTAGCCCGTCGGCGCCGACTGATAACCGTACGGTGCCGGCTGATAACCGTAACCGCGCGGCGCAGGATAGCTGTCGCCCTGGCACGCTGCAGCGAACAAGCCGATGCCCGCGACCAGCATCAGTCTGGGAACAAGCCTCAACATCTCCATTCCTCCGAACCAAGATGCTTGAACGCCTTCACTAGGCGCTCATTTTGTCCTCTTAAAGACGAACAACGGTCTGGGGATCGAATAGGTTGCTGGCTGCTGCTGTTGTTGGCTGGCGCCGCCGACGCGAGGGCTCGGTTTCCCTGCGTCGCGCCGTCACTGCCGCTTCAGGGTGCCCAGTCCGTAGTCGTTGAGATCCTCGATCGTCACCTGGGCTGCCTTGCCGTCGGGACCGACCAGGAAGCTCACGCCGAGCCGCGCCTTGGGCGCTTCCGTCATGGGGCTGTAGACAAACACGTCGCGATTGAAGTGCGTGAGCGGGAAGCGTTTGCCCGCGGGTCCGAGCTGCAGATAGAGCGCGCCGCCGGACTCCACCACCCTGGCGTTGCCGACATAGTCGTTGCCGTAGTCGCCGACATAGGCCGCCACCGGCAGCGCCGCCGCCCGCGACGCCGGGAATGTGGCGTAGGCGAGGCTGGGCTTCATCATCTCCTTGTAGAAGGCCTCGAAGGCCTGGTTTGCCGCGGCCACGAAATCGCGCGTCGGCTCGCCCTTGAAGACGAGATCGAAGAAGGTCGCGGCAATCCCCTCGGGCACGCCGGTCGGAAAGGCGTTGGTTAGCACGGCGATGGCGAGCTGCTCGCCCGGGATCAGGTGCGCCAGCGTGCGGGCGCCCGCGCTGAACGCGCCGGCATGGTTCAGTTCGACGCCGTGCTCGCGATAGTCGATGGCCCAGCCATAGCCGTAGAAGCTCGCGGCGCCGGTCTTGGGATCGATGCGGCGCACGATGGCGGGGACCTGCGCCTGTTGCAGTGCCTCCTTATGGATCAGCGGGCGGCCGCCGTGCTCGCCGTCGGCCAGCAGCAGGCGCAGCCATTGCGCGAGGTCGCGCGCGTTCGAGCTGGCGCCGCCGGCCGGCGCCTGCGCATCGGCATTGCGCCGCGTGAAGGAGGCCCACGCGCCGTCGACCGGCACGTGCAGGGCGGCGCGGTTGGGCCGGTTCTCGAAGTCGCGATAGCGCGAGCTGGTCGAGTTCATGCCGAGCGGCTTGTAGAGCTTCTCCTCGGATGCTTCGTCCCAGCCCAGGCCCGAGGCGCGCGCCGCGGCGACCGCGCCTTCGGTCAGGCCGAAATTGCTGTAGGAATAGCCGTTGCGGAAACTGTAGGCCGGCTTGGCCAGCCGCAGCCGGTGCAGGATCTCGCCCTGGGAGAAGCCCAGCTCCTCGATGTCGTCGCCGACATGGCCCGGCAGTCCACTGCGATGGGCGAAGAGGTCGCCGACCGTGACGGCCGCGGCCGCCAGCTCGTCCTGAAGCGAGAAGCCCGGATCGATGTCGCGGATGCGGCTGTCCCACGAGACTTTGCCGTCGCTGACCAGCGCCGACACGACGGTCGAGGAAAGGGGCTTGGAGAGCGAGGCGAGCTGGAACACCGTGTCGGCGTCGACCGTTTCGGGCTTGCCGGCCTGACGCAGGCCGAAGCCCTTGAGATAGACGGCCTTGTCGGCATGGACCACGGCGATCGACAGGCCGGGCACGAGCTTCTTGTCGACGATCTGCTGCGCCAGCGCTTCGAGCTTGGGCAAGGCCGCCGCGACCTTCTCTCGGGTCGCGGTCTCGGCCCGCAGCGGCGAGGCGATCAGCGGGGCGGCCAGGGGAGAGGCAAGCGTCGCCGCGACGCCGGCGAGAAGGGTCCGCCTGGAGGGTTTGCGCATGGGTCGGCCGTCCTTCTCTGGTCCAAAGTCGAAGCTCGAATGCAGGGGCGCGATGATAGCGGGAAGTTGAACCGCGGGCTCCTGGAGCGGCCATGACAGCAGCCGAACGCGTCGGTATTTTGGCAAGCGTGATCGCCGCCCTCGCCCGCATCGTCTCGACTGTCGCCCTCGTGGCCGCGGTGCTGTGGGTCGCCTTGCCCGCCCTCGTCGTGGCCTCGGCGAATGCGGCGCAGGCGGAAGGCGGGGACTGTCCGTGCTGCGAGGCGCAGACCGCGGCCACCGGCATCGTCGCCTGTCCGAGCTGCCCGGCCGGCACGCCCGACGAAGGTGCATTGCCGCTGCGCTACAGCACGGTCGCGGCGGCGTGGCTCGCACTGTCGCCGGCGTCGGTCGCCGGCATCGACCCGGCTCCCGCCGAACCGCCACCGCGCTGATCGTTCTCCATCGCCAGGACTTTCCTCAAATCAACGGAGAACGAAATGTTGCGTACACTTCTGTCGACGCTCGTCCTGCTGTTCGCGTTCGGAACGGCCGCGCACGCCGCACAGCCCTGCTGTGACGGCGGCGCGTGCTGCGAAGACGCGATGCCTTGCTGCGACGAGTAACACCGACCGGCAACCACGACGGACGCCCGCCTCGAAAGGGGCGGGCGTTTTCGTTCCGCGGCGGCAAGAAACCGCACGTGTCCCCGCGAAATCGGCGGATAGGATGACGCTCGGCTTGCAACTGCCGGCCCGCCATTCAGTTGATACTGATCGCAATGGAGGATCCATATGAGAATCATGCTGTCACTGATGACTGCCGCGATCGTTCTGCCGGCAACGGCGGCACTGGCCAAGGATCGGCCGATCACCGATGCGGAACGGCCGAAGCTCGAAGCCGCCCTCAAGGAAGTCGGCTGCAGCGGCGGCAAGATGGAATTCGACGACGACAAGGGCGCCGCCCATCCGAACGGCAAGTTCGAGGTCGACGATTCGACCTGCCAAGAAGGCAAGAAGTACGATCTGACCTTCGATCCGGACTTCAAGCTCCTGACCAAGAAGCTCGACTAGCGACGCGGGCGCCTCGCTCAGCCTGAGCGCCCGGCGGAAGGTCGGCGTCGCAGCGAAGCGACGCCGACGACCAGCGTGACGGCGATCATCAGGCCGGTGATGACGATCAGCGTCAGGGACAGGGAGACGGCGGTAAGGACGGCGCTGGCGAAGATGACGCCGCAGGCGTTGGCGGTGCGCAGCAGGGCGAATACTTCGGCGCGCCGCTGCGGCGGGGCCAGCGTGTCGAGGACGAGCGAGTAGTAGGTGGCCAGCGGCGCCAGGACCGAACCGACGAGGAGGGCGCCGGCGACCGTCGTCGCGATGGAGAGGTTGAGCGCCACGAGGGCCGAGCCCGCCGACATGACGGCCAGCTGCGCCAGCACGATCCTGCGCGACGCCATGCGGTTGCGCACGCTGACCCAGATGCCGCCCGCCACCGAAGCCAGGCACAGCGGCACCGTGAACAGGATCGCGAGCGCCGGCTCGTAGCCGAAGTTCAAGGCGAGTGCCACGGCGCCGATCTCGATCGCGGCGACCGTGGCGCCGCCCGCGGCGGCACACAGGAGCCAGAGCAGGAGGGACGGGCTCAGGACCGAGCCGCCGGGACCGCGGACGGCGTCGAGATGGCTCGAGCCCGCACCCGGCACCAGCAACGCCGGCAGCGCGCCCACCACCGCCAGCGCCAGCACGCCGAAGGCTGGCGAGACGGTGCCCAGACCCGATGCCACCACGGGCGCCAGCACGAAGGTCGTCTCGTTGAGGGTGGCGGCGATGCCCAGCGCGCGGGGCATCCGCGAGGCCGATGCGAGATGGTTGAGGATGGCGCGCAGATAGCCGGAGGCCGCGCCGTTCACCAGTCCGGCGACCGCCGCCAACGCAATCAACCAGGCGAAGGGCGCCTCGTACGCGGCGAGCAGGGCGACCGCCGCCAGCGCCACCGTGCGGACGACGATCAACAGCCTGAGGAACGTCGCCAGCGGAAAGGTCGTGCCGAGCCTTGCGATGGGGATGGCGCCGGCCACTTGCGCGAGCGTCATCGCCAGCATCATGGCGGCGCCGCCTCTTGCATCGCCGGTAAGGCCGAGCGCCACGAGCGAGAAGGCGATCGGTCCCGCCGCCTGCGGAAAGCCCAGCGTGGCGGACGAGACGTACCAGCGCAGCAGCGGCCCGCGGCGGGAAGGCGCGTCGGTGCCGGCGCTGTTTGCGGGAGAAGGGTGTGGGCTGGTCATCCTCGGTCCAGGTGCTCTGCCGCAGCCGGGACTGTCGGGCGGGCGCACCATGGAACGAATTGCAGTCGTTGGGCAACGAGCAAGAATTCAGCGCAATCGGCGCAACGAAAAACGCCCGCCCCGTGGGAGGGGCGGGCGCTTCGTCGAGAGCCGGGCCGATGGACGGCCGGCAGCGCTAGGCGCCGAGCAGGAAGTCGTTGGTGTCGACCTTGATGCTGATGACGACGTCCTGGAAGTCGTTGTCGCCGGTGGCGCTCGGCAGGTCCTCGAAGCCGATCAGCAGCTCCTTGCCGCCGGCCGAGGTGCCGGAGAGGACCTGGATCGCATCGTTCGGATTGAGCGTCGACAGCGAGTGGAAGATGGCGGCGCCGGAGAGCACGCCCAGCGTCGCGCTTTGCAGGATTGGCGTGTTGCCGGTGTCGATGTCGGCCGGCGTTCCCACGCCCGGATTGAGGAACGACAGGTTGTCCGGCAGCGCGCCGAACTTGCTGAAGCCGTTCTGGATCAGGAAGAAGGCCACGCGCTCGCCATCCGCAGGCGTGCCGAGATCGACGGTGCGCGCGCCCGCCGCCACGTTCATCGTGTTGTTGAACAGGATGTTGACGTCGCCGATCGTGCCGTCCGCGGCGATCTTGTAGTAGCCCAGCGTGTTGGCGTAGGCCGACGCCGCCGACTTCAGCTCCGCCGTGAAGCCGACCGTGCCGTCGCCGGTCAGGAACGGCTCGTTGGCGATGCCGTTGATCTTCCCCGCGTCGACCCGCGTGCCTTCCGCCAGGCTCGGCAGGAAGTTCTGGAAGGTCAGCAGCGTGTGGGCGTCGGGGCCGGCGCCGCGCGCCACCGTCATGAAGTCGCCGCCGGAATGGTCGCCTTCCACCTGGAAGGTCGTGCCGCCGATGGTGACGGAGCTGCCGCCCGTGCCCGGCGCGACGGCGACGTCGCCGCGTCCGACCTGCACGCCCTCGACGTGCACCGTATCGTTGGCGCCGAGGCCGGCCATCGTGTCGCCGTTGAGGTTGGCCAGGGTATCGCGGATCGTGTCCGTACCGTCGGCGGTGTGGAAGCGGTCCGCGCCCGCGCCGCCGCGAAGCAGGTTGGTGCCGGTGCCGCCGTAGAGCGAGTCGTCGCCGTTGCCGCCGATCAGCGTGTCGTTGCCTTCGCCGCCCGCGACCACGTCGTGGCCGTCGCCTGCGTCGATCACGTCGTCGCCCGCCGCGCCGTCGATGGCCTCGGCCGCCGCGCTGCCCAGCATGTTGTTGTGGCCGCCGTCGCCGAGCTGCGTGCTGAGGCGCTCGACCTTCACGTAGTCGACGTCGAAATAGTAGCTCTTGTTCTCGGCCGGCGTCTTGGCGAGCAGCAGCGTCGGATCGGTGATGTTCGGTCCGGTCGGATCGCCGGGGTTCTTGCCCCATGGCCCGCCGTTCGGCGGATCGGTCTGCGGCGCGCCCCACAGGTTGATGTGGAGCTGCTGCGGCTTGGTCGGCACGTGCTGGGTGTCTTCGCGGATCAGCTTGCCGTCGACGAACCAGCGCACCACCGAGGGCAGCCATTCGAAACGGTAGACGTGGTCGATGCCCAGGCCGCCATCCACCGCAATCGATTGCGGCGTGCCGCTTTCCTGATGCTTGAAGACGTTGGTCGAGATCTTCGCCATCTGGCTAGTGATGATCTCGAAGTCGATTTCGTCGTGTACCTTGTTGCCTTTGCCTATGTCGAACTTCTCGTAGGAGAAGAAGCCGGCGATCATGCCGCCCTGGGTGCCCTCGAACCGGAACTTGCCCTCGAAGGCGAGAGCGCCGCCGGTCAGGTCCCACGCCTGGGTGGTGATCGCTTCCGAGCCGTAATAGGAATTGGACTGCGCGTTCGGGTTGTCCGGCGGCGGCGGCGTGTAGGTGTCCATCTTGATGCGGGCCATGCCGTTTTCGGCAGAGGGCAGGTTCTGCCGCATCTGGGTCTGGCCGAGGAACGACGAGTTGTTGTTCTGGCTCCAGTGATTGTAGTCCCAGTTGGCGGCGTTGAGGGTGCCGTTGACCGAGAAATCGTCCTGGAACAGGACGGCCGATGCAGCGAGTGGTGAAGACATGTGCTTCCCTCTTGTCCTTTATGAGCGCCGGAACGAGGCCGTCGGCGTCCGGGCAGCGTAAACGACGGCAGGAAGTTGCTTATCACGGGGACGAGGCCATTCGGCACCATCCGCGGGTGGAAGGTTCTGGAATTCCAAGTCTTTTCCAGAGAAAGAGGTTGGAATCGGGCGAGAATTGGGCAGCGCGCCGGACGCGCGGGAATTTCCCATGGCGCGGGCGCCGGTTCGGCTCTTTCCGGCCAACCGAAATCGAGAGAGAGAGAGAGAGAGAGAGAGAGAGAGAGAGAGAGAGAGAGACTCGCCGCGACCGGGTTGAGGTCAGTTGATGACGTCAGTCGATCACGTCGGCGGTCACGTCGAGCGGGGCGGCCACGACGTCGCCGGCCACCGGCACGACCTTCACCACAGCGCTGCTGACGCGCACAGGGGCTGCAACGACGCCGCAGCCCGCCAGGCCAAGAGCGGTCATCAGGAGCATGGTCGCGCCGACGAAGCGGCTTTGTCGAAGGAACTCGGTCACGCGTCTCACCTTTCGTCGGGCAGGCACGCCAGTGCCGCCTGTCCTGCAAGCATCCGAGGTGACAACGCCGGAACGCCCGCCCAGTTGCCGGCCCGGAACCCGGCGGCAACCTGCAGGGCGCGGCAAAGAAGTTGACCGCCGTGCCGGCGGGATCGAGGATGGCGTGCGATGCGGTCGGAGCGAGCGGATGGGTCAGGAACGCGGCGGGTCTTCTGTTCCCTGGGAAATCGCCAGCCTTCCATGATCGCGACGGTCCCGACGTGCAGCCCCTGACATCGTCTCCCTTTGAGGTCGCGGGCCTCCTCCTGGTGATCCTGCTGGCCTGCCACGAGGTGGGCTACCGCCTCGGCTTCAGGGTCGGGAAGGTCGACGACGAGTACAAGCGTCGCGTCGACATGATCCGCAACGCCATCCTGGCCCTGGTCACATTCCTCGTCGGCTTCAGCTTCGCCGGGGCGGGCAGCCGCTTCATCGACCGGCAGGACCTGATCGTGAAGGAGGCCAATGCCATCGGCACGGCCTGGCTGCGGGCCATGCTGCTGCCCGAGCCCCAGCGCGGCGAGGTGCAGACCGAGCTGCGGCAGTATGCGAACGACCGCCTGGAGTTGTTGAGGAGCTTCGACCCGGCGAACATCCAGCGGCTTCTGGCAAAGGCCGGCGAAATGCAGAACCGCCTTTGGCGGAGCGGCATGGCCGGCGTCGGAACGGACCGCGAGTTCGCCAACTTCATGCTGCCGGCGCTCAACGACGTCATCGACATCCACTCCGAGCACCTGTCCGCCGCGCGCCGGCATGTGCCGCAGCCGATCCTGATCGTCATCGTCGTCACCGCCGCGGTCGGCATGGTGATGGTCGGCTTCGACAACGGCCTCGCGCGCCGTCGCTTCTTCATCCTGAGCACTGCCTTTGCCCTGGTGCTGGCGGCGTCGCTCTGGATGACGATCGACCTCGACCGGCCTCGGCACGGTTTCCTGCGGGCCAGCGAGCAGCCCTATGTCGACCTGCTCGCGTCGATGAAGTCCTGACGGGGCTGCGCCCGCGGGCCGTCAGCGCGGCCGCATGTTCTCGACATCCTTCAGGCGTTTCAGCGCCTGCTGCTGCTGCATCAATCCATAGTTGATGCCTGCGGCGTTGAGCGAACTGCCGAGCTGGAAGGGATACTGGTCGAAGTCGGCGAAGAACTCCTTGATCTTCCCCTGGATCGGCACGAGCAGCCAGATCTGGCGGGCGAAGAAGTCCATCGCGTTGCCGCCTTCCCGCATGCCGCGTTCATACGGGTCCATCCGCAGGTTGGTGATCAGCGCCCACGACGGGATCTCGCGCGTGGCCGTCGCGATGTTGCCTTCGGAGGCGACCGCGAAGCTGACCTTCCAGTCGTTCCACCGAATGGCGTTCAGGTTGCCGCCCTGGTCGAAGTAGTAGATTGCGTCGCGCGGCCCCTGCTTGGCCTCGCCCTTGAAGAAGGGGAGGAAGTTGTAGCCGTCGAGATGGACCTTGAAGGTCTTGCCGCCCGCGGCATAACCCGCCTTCATCTTGTCCTTGATGTTGGGCTCGCCCGCCGCCGCGGCGAGGGTCGGGAACCAGTCGATCAGGGAGATCGGGTCGTTGATCTGCGTGCCCGGCTTGATGACGCCGGGCCAGCGCACCATCATCGGAATGCGGAAGCCGCCTTCCCAGGTCGTGCCCTTCTCGCCGTGGAACATCGTCATGGCGCCGTCCGGCCACAGCGCGATCTCCGCGCCGTTGTCGGTGGTGTAGAGGACGATGGTGTTGTCGGCGATCTTGAGATCGTCGAGCAACTTCAGCAGTTCGCCCACCATCGCATCGTGCTCGGCCATGCCGTCGGCATGAATGCCCTTGCCGGTCTTGCCCTGCGATTCCTTCTTGAGGTGGGTGAAGACGTGCATGCGCGTCGAGTTGAACCAGCAGAAGAACGGCTTGTCGGCCTTGACCTGGCGGTCGATGAAATCCTTGGCCGACTTCAGGAACTCCTCGTCGATGGTCTCCATGCGCTTGGTGTTGAGCGGGCCTGTATCCTCGATCTTGCCGTCGGCCGAGGTCTTCAGCACGCCGCGCGGGCCGTACTTCTTCCGGAACTCGGGGTCCTTCGGATAGAAGTAGCCTTCCGGCTCCTCCTCGGCATTGAGGTGGTAGAGGTTGCCGAAGAACTCGTCGAAGCCATGCGCCGTCGGTAGATGTTCGTCGCGGTCGCCGAGATGGTTCTTGCCGAACTGTCCCGTGGCGTAGCCCTGCACCTTCATCACGTCGGCGATGGTCGGCATCCATGCCTGGATGCCGTGCGGATCGCCGGGCATGCCGATGGTGAGCAGGCCGGTACGGAACGGCTCCTGTCCCAGGATGAAGGACGCGCGGCCCGCGGTGCAGCTCTGCTGGCCGTAGGAGTCGGTGAAGATCGCGCCTTCGGCGGCGATGCGGTCGATGTTGGGCGTGCGATAGCCCATCAGGCCCATCGTGTAGGCGCTGATCTGCGGCACGCCGATATCGTCGCCGAAGATCACCAGGATATTGGGCTTCTTGCCGGCGGCACCGGGAGCGGGGGCCGCCTGCTGCGCCTGCGCCAGCCGGACCGGCGCGCCGAGCGTGGCGACCGCCAGCGCCGACAGCGCCGTGCCGCCCAGAAGCATGCCGCGTCGCCCGGCCTTCGCGGGGGCGTCTCTCATCGCTTTGTCGTTGGGGGTCTCGTTGTCCCGATCGGCCGCCATATGCGCCTCCCTCTGCTGGAACGAGCATAGCGAGCATAACTGGCCGGAGGCACTCTCCAACGGTGTGGCTCGCGCATAGGTGAAGACGGGCTTTGGCGCTCCCGCACGCAGAGTGCTGCCAGTGCCTGCTTTTCGGACATGGCTCGAATGTGCGTCGCGACGAAGTGCGTTCTTGCCAGCGCCGTTCAAAGCGACTTAGCTGGGTTCTCAGAGCGGGAAGGGATCTTCCATGACACGAAGCCTTAATGCGCCGCTCAGTCCACATGAAGAAGTCGCGTTGCGTCGCGTCGCCCTCGGCATGGGACCGAGAGACGTGCTGTCGGCCAGAGCCGTCGCGCGGCTGAAGGGCCTTGAATTGATCGAGGTCTCGGAGTCGGGCGTGCGGCTTACGCCGATCGGCCAGCAGCGCTACTCGGCATTGCTGGGCGTATCGCCTGCCGCGAATTCTGCGGCAGAGAAGGGTCTGCTGCAGGCCCTCGCGACAAGCGGAGCCGACGAAGCGAAGAACTAGGGCCGGCATTGCGGAGAACCGCTGCTGCGAAATCGCGGTTCGGTCGCGCGTTTTCGTGCGCCATCGGTCGTCCTCAGCCAATCATCTTGCTCCTCCACGAAATCACCGGCGCCTGTCTCGACGCGGTCGAAGGCGGATAGGTATGATCGAGATCGTCAAGGCATGAAAAAAGACGATCAAGGGGAGGCGTGAGGAATGGCCGCGAGTTCGGCAGGCGAAGCCGCCAAGGCGGTCATCCGCCGCAATACCCAGGAGGTACAGGGCGGCGGCAACTGGAAGCTGTTCGACGAACTCTTCGCCGACGACTTCTACGATCACACGCCCCAGCCCGGCGGCACGCGCGACAAGGCGGGCGTGCTCGTTCTCTACAAGCGGCTGCGCGAAACCTTTCCCGACTTCACGCCGGAGATCCATTGGCAGTGCGTCGACGGAGACATCGTCACGACCTTCAAGACCTATCACGGCACCCAGAAGGGGAACTTCCTCGGCGTTCCGGCGACGGGCAAGAAAGTCGCCTTTGAAACGGTCGACGCCATGCGCGTCCGCAACGGCCGGATCGTGGAACACTGGGGCGTCGCCAACCTCTACTCGGTCATGCAGCAGCTCGGCGCGGTTCCGCCCCTTCCGTCGGCCTGACGGAGAGGGCGGCGACGCACTGGACCTCGCTCGGGGTTCTGGAGTATCGCCTTGTCCGGTGGATCCCGCGTGCGTTGCGGGATGGAGCGGTGGGGCAGTCAGGCGTCATGGCGGAGCAGAAGTCCGACGGGGCAGAGCATGCGTCGGATGCCGATATCGTTGCGTTGAAGCCGGGCACCAGGATCGGGCGACACGAGGTGCTGGCCGTGCTGGGCCAGGGCGGCTTCGGCATCACCTATCGTGCCAGCGACGGCCAGCTCCACCGCGAGGTCGCGATCAAGGAATACCTGCCGACCCTGCTGGCCTACCGTTCCAACGGCCGGACCGTGCTGCCGCGCTCGACCAAGGTCGCCGAGGATTTCGCCTGGGGCCGCGACCGCTTCGTCGCCGAAGGCCGCACGCTGGCCAGCCTGCATCACGCGCCGGGCATCGTGCGGGTCTTCGACTTCCTCGAAACCAACGGCACCGCCTACATCGTCATGGAGATGCTGCGCGGCGACACGCTGGAAGGCCGCATCAAGGCAGGGCCGCCGCTCGACGGCGCCGACGTCGAACGCATCCTGCGCACGCTGCTCGACGGGCTGGAGCAGGTGCACGATGCGGGCTTCCTGCATCGCGACATCAAGCCCGCCAACATCCTGCTCGACGCGCGGGGCAATCCGACGCTGATCGACTTCGGCGCGTCGCGCGCGGCGATGACCGGGCGCACGGTCGCGATGACGGCGATCTTCACGCCGGGCTATGCCGCGACCGAGCAGATGACCTCGGCCAAGCAGGGGCCGTGGACCGACATCTACGGCCTCGCCGCCACGCTCTATCACGCGATCACCGGCGAGCCGCCGCCCAATGCCTTCGACCGCCTGCTGGACGACGAGTACAAGCCGCTGGCCCGTCTCGCGCCGCCGGGCTTCCCGCCGGGGCTGATCGCGGGCATCGACGCGGGCCTGGCCGTGCGCGCCTCCGACCGGCCGCAGTCGATCGCGGGCTGGCGGGCGCTGCTGGCGATGTCCGCGCCGGCCGCGGCGGACGCCACGCAGCTTTCGGCCTCGCGCTCCATCGACCCCGACGCCACGCAGCTCTCGCGCTCGCCAACTTCGTCGGCGTCGCAGGCGGCGGCGCTTGCGCTCTCGTCCACGGTTCAGCCGCCGTCCTCTTCTCCTTCACAGCCTACGCAATCGCCGCTCCCTCCATCGCCCAGGAGCCGCGCGCCGCTCTATGCCGGCGTCGCCGCCGCGGTGCTGCTGCTGGCAGGCGGTGGCGGCTACTTTGCCTTGTCGCCGTCGAAGCCGGAGCCGGCCGCGGTCGCGCTGCAGGACCTCAAGGTCGAAGACCTCGAACGCGCACTGGCGGAGCGGCGTGCCGCCGATGCCGCGGCGGCGGAGAAGCGGCGTCTCGAAGAGGAGGCGCAGCGCAAGGCCGAAGCCGATGCCGCGGCCAAGCAGGCCGCCGACGCCGAGCTGGTGAAGGCCGAGGCGGCGCGCAAGGCGGCCGAGGAGGAGCTGGCGCGGCTCAAGACCGAGATCGAGGTCCGCCGGCAGGAGGCGCAGAACGAGGCGCGGCGGGCCGAGGCGGAGGCCGCGCAACGCAAGGCCGAAGCCGAGATGGCCGCGCTGCGTCAGGCCGAGGAAGACGCGCGCCGCAAGGCGATGGTGGAGGCCGAGACCAAGCGGCTGGCCGACGAGGCGCTGGCCAGGGCGCAGGCCGAACGCCTGCGGACCGAGGAAGAGGCGCAGAAGAAGGCCGCAGCCGAGAAGAAGGAAAAGGCCGACGCCACCGCCCGGCAGATCGCCGAGGCCGAGGCGCAGGAGAAGGCGAAGGCAGAAGCGAAGGCCGAAGCGAAGGCAAAGGCCGATGCGGAGGCCGCGGCCCGGAAGACAGCGGAAGCGGCGGAGACGGCGTTGGGGCTCGGCCTGCCCGAGCGGCAGAAGGTGCAGGTTGCGCTCTCGTCGCTGGGCTTCGACACGCGCGGCAACGACGGCGCGCTGGGGCCGCGCAGCCGCGAGATGATCGCGGCCTGGCAGAAGGCGCGGAACCGGCCGGCGACCGGCTTCCTCGACGGCACGCAGCACGCGGCGCTGACGCGCGAGGCGTCGGCGGCCCTGCAGAAGTACGACGCCGACCAGAAGAAGGCCGAGGACGAGAAGAAGGCCGCCGAGGAGGCCGCCAAAGCCAAGGCAGCGGCCGCGGCCGCAGCGCCGCCGGCAACGACATCGCCAACGACACCGGCAACGACATCGGCAACGACACCGGCACCTGCCGCGCCGGCGCCCTCGGCGTCGACGGCGACGGCAGCCGCCACGGCACCGGCCGGCGATGGGCGATGGACCGGCACGTTCAAGTGCGACCTGTGGCCGGGCAGCGGCGTTCCGATCGCGCTCGTGCCCGTGAACGGCAAGGCCTCCCATACCTTTCCCGGCCGTGGCGGCACGCTCGTCACCATCAACCTGGCGGGCAACCGGGTGTCGGGCTCGGTGACCTGGCGGCCGCGGATCGGGGAGAAGACGCTCTCCGGTTCGTTCTCGGCGACGATCCAGGGCAACACCATCACCGCCACGACGATATCGCGCTCCGACTTCAAGGGCGGACCGGGCCCCGACGAAAGCCAGTGCGCGCTCAACCTGTCGAAGGCCGGCTGAAGCTCGCCCCCTCGGCCTCGCAAGCGAGGCACCTCCCCATTTGAATGGGGAGGCAAAGAAACGCCTCCCTCGTCAGCGGGGGAGGTGCCCGCGTCTTCGCGGGCGGAGGGGTCATGTCAGTTCGGATCGCGCCGCGTCTCGCGGACCTGTTTCAGGATCGGCAGGAGATAGCTAAAGACCGCTCGGGAGAGGGCTGTTGCCGTCCATAACGAAAGACTGAGCACATGAACGTGGCTTTCTCGGCAGCTCATCCCCGCATCCCGGTGAGGACGAGCCCGTGCCGAGAAGAATGTGATAGACGTTGTCCAGTTTCTTGAACAACTTTTGAGCTACTTCTTCACGTTGCCCAGCCGAATTGCGAAGTATCGACGTCGAAAGGGTACGGCGAAGCAGCACGGAGCATATCCATGTCGGACGAATCGAAGAAACACTGTTTCATCATCAGCCCGATAGGTCCGGATGATAGCGACATCCGAAGGGCGGCAGACTTCTTCCGTGAGGATATTGTTCGAAAGGCCCTCAAAGATGATTTCGATATTAGCCGGGCAGACGACTACAACCGGGCAGGCAACATTACGAGCCAGGTCATCGAGGCAATATCCAAGGCAGCTTTGGTCGTAGCTGATCTGACGGGGCGCAATCCAAATGTCTACTACGAGCTTGGTTTCGCGCACACTCACGGACGGCACGTCGTGCCAATGATAAGCGTCGACGATGAGCATCCACTTCCCTTCGACAACTATACTGAACGCACGATCAAATATTCGATCCATACCGTGCAGGACCGGGATGCGTCGGTGACTCGCTTGAAACGAGCGGTTCAAGAGACGTTGAATGGGTCCGTGAGCAACCCGGTAACGACGGCGCTAGGTCTCGCCAAGGTCGTGGTAGAGGGCGATGACAAAGCTCAATTGCTCGACACTTTGACGAGATTCGTGGCGACCCTGGATAGGCGAGTGGATCAACAAGAGCGGCAAATTCAGGCGTTGAACCGGACATTCATTCGACCGACAACCCGTCAGGAAGATGGCCAGTCGCTTGGCGACATCTTGGGGGCGGCCCTAGCGAGGGCTGAGAAGTCTCCCAGAGACTTCCTAACAGGCCAACCGCAAGGGGGGATCAATCAGACGCCATTGGCGGACATGTTTAGTCCGAGTCAGCCGAGAATGGGGTTGCTCAATACGCCCTTAGATCCACCTTCGCCGGGCATGCGTGCGCCCCCCGATCCGCGACCGCCAAGTGGCAGGAAGAAATAGAGTCCTGCGCAAATACTCAAATCAGGGACGGACTATTATGCAAAGCCCCAAAGGGAAGAACTAGGCGTGGGTAGAGCTTGAGGCGGAGCCTCTGCACGCTCACCCTGTCGAAGGCCGGCTGAAGCTACTCTTGTCGTCCTGAGCGTAGCGAAGGACCTCATCGCGCCTGCAATCGGTGAGGCAACCGGCATGGGATCCTTCGCTACGCTCAGGATGACAAGAGAGCTAACCGCGCTTCTCGCGGACCTGTTTCAGGATCGGCAGGAGATAGGCTAGGAACGCCTCGGGATTCTCCGACATCGGGAAGTGGCCGACATCGTCCATGCCGGCCCAGGTCGAGCCCGCGATCGCTTCGTGCGCGGCGCGGCCGCGTTCCATCGTGCCGCTGGCGTCGTACTCGCCGCTCAGGATGTGGACGGCCGTGCGCCTGGTGTCGATCCTAGACGCCTCCTGCCGAAGGTCGTAGTCCTCGACATAGTAATAGAGGTCGCCCAGGAAGGAAGGCGGCCAGCCCGAGGCATAGACCTGGCTTGTCTCCTTGCGATAGGCCTCGGGCGAGGTCGGGCTCATCAGCCCGTTCATCAGCCGGCCCTTATAGTCGTTGCTCACCTGCGGATGCCAGAGCCGGCCGAGGTCGCTGATCGCGGCTTCGATCTTGAGCGCGCCTTCGAGCGAGATCACGGCGCTGAAGACATCGGGATGATGTCGCGCGAGATCGAGCGCCAGCAGGCCGCCCACCGAGCATCCCATGAAGACGGGCCGGTCGAGGCCGAGCGTGCGCGCGAGCGTCACCGGCAATGCGCGGGCGAACGACGCGGTCAGGCGATATTCCTCGGCCCACCATTTCGGCCCGACCGGCGGCAGCGACTTGCCGTGGAACGGCAGGTCGTAGGCGATCAGGCGAAAATGATCGGTGATCTCGCGGCACTCGAAGAGATGCCGCCACTGCGCACCGTGCGCGCCCGCCGTGTGCTGCAGCAGCATCGGAATGCCCGAACCCGCTTCCTCGAAATAGATGCGGTAGTCCTGACCTTCGATATCGAGATGCACGTAGCGCCCGACCGGACTGTCGAAGGTGCCGGCGGGCTTGGCGACCGACAGCGGCGCCTCTTTCTTCGCAGGCCGCAGCAGTTCGATGGCGCGCATCACGGCTGGATAATACTGCGCGTAGCAGACCGGATCGGCCTCCAGCGTCATCTCCTTGCGCGCGAGGATTGCGGAGAGATCATTGTAGAGCCTCGGCGGCTTGGCCGAGAGCAGCTTCGCCCATGTCTCTTCCGGTGCCTTGAGGACGATGCGGCCCGTCGCACTGCGCGGCGGCTGGGCCGGGCCGATCTGTCCGTCCTCGATCAGCACCGCGCACGCGCCGCTAGGCGACTCCAGACGCAGGCCGCCCGTCCAGTGCCGCGCCGCAAGCCTGAACTCGCCGTCGTTTCGACAGGCCTCGACCAGTTTCTTCGCGAGTGCTTCGTCGATCATGGCGGCTTCCCCCTCAATCATTTGACCCCTCCGTCAGCGTAAGACGCTGACACCTCCCCATCTGAATGGGGAGGAGATCATTCGCCTCCCCATTCAGATGGGGAGGTGCCTCGCTTGCGAGGCGGAGGGGTCATAGAACTCTATGCCTTCGGCTTCGGCGCCTCCGGCGAGTTGGCCCATGCGCGCAGTTCGGGCACGGGCGTCACGACCGGCTTGCCGGCGAAATGGTTGTCGAGGTTGGCGCGGACGCTGGCGGTCATGCGGCGTTGCGCATGTTCGGTGCCGCCGCCGAAGTGCGGGGTCATCACGAGGTTGTCGAGGTCGAGAAGCTCGGTGCCCTCGTAGGGTTCCTCGTCGAACACATCGAGCGCGGCGCCTTCGATGATGTTGTTGCGCAGCGCGTGGGCCAGCGCGCTCTCGTCGACCGCCCAGCCGCGGCTGATGTTGACGAGATGGCCGCGCGGGCCCAGCGCCTTCAGCACCTCGGCGTTGATGATGTGCCGGTTCGAGGCGTCGGAGCGCAGCACCACCATCAGGATGTCGCTCCACTTGGCCAGTTCCATCACGTCGGCGAAGTAGGGGAAGTCGACGTCGCTGCGCCTGTTGCGGTTGCAGTAGCCGATCTCGACGTCGAAGCCCTTCATGCGCCGGGCGATCTCCAGGCCGATGGCGCCGAGGCCCAGGATGCCGAACTTCGCGCCGGTGAGGCCGGAGATGGCGCCGAAGCGGTTGGGGATGCGCTTGGTCCACTCGCCGCGCCGGATCATCTTGTCGGCGCGCACGATGCGGCGATGCGAGGCGAGCACGAGGCCCACCGCCATTTCTGCAACATCGGGCGCGTTCGCGTCGGCGCCGTGCGTGATCATGATGTTGCGGCGGCGTGCCGCTTCGAGGTCCATGCGCTCGTAGCCGGTGCCGTAGCAGCAGATCAGCGACAGCCGCGGAAACGCCGCCATCAGCTTGTCGGTGGCGCCGACGCTGCCTGTCGTCACCAGCGCCTGCACGCGATCGGCGACGCCGGGCGGGATCAGCGCGATGTCGGGCTTGTCCATGTGGCCGACGATGTCGTAGCCCTCGGAGAAGGCGCCGAGCGTCGTCTTGGTGAAATGGAAGCCGGTGAGGATGGCAGGTCGTGTGGATGTCGGATGAACAGGGGCCATGCTGGAGTATGACGCGCCGTTCACCGCTGTTAAACCGTCACTGATCGCGCGGCGAAAAACCGGCTTGGCAAAGATCGGAACGCTGTGCATGGTGCCCGGCAAGATGCGTCTTTTCGCGTTTCATCCGATCTGCCAACCGATCATGCCGAGCGATCTGAACAACTTATGAAGATCTCCATCGTCAAAGAACGCCGGCCGCACGAAACCCGCGTGGCCGCCACTCCGGAAACCGTCAAGAAGCTGAAAGCGCTGGGCGCGGAGATCACCATAGAGGCCGGCGCCGGCACCGCGGCAGCCTATACCGATCAGGCCTACGCCGATGCCGGTGCAACGATCGTGCCGGATGCCGCCGCAGCCTTCGCCGCGGGCGACATCGTGTTCAAGATCCAGCGGCCGATGTCGGCGGCGGAAGGCACGGACGAGCTTGCGCTGCTGCGCCAGGGCCAGACGCTGATGTCGCCGCTCGGCGCGCTCGTCAACAGGGACCTCGTGCAGGCGCTGGCCTCCCGGGGCGTGACCTCGTTCGCTCTGGAACTGATCCCGCGCATCACGCGCGCCCAGTCGATGGATATCCTGTCCTCGCAGGCCAACCTTGCAGGATATAAAGCGGTGCTGCTGGCGGCCAACAATTACGGCCGCATCTTCCCGCAGATGATGACGCCCGGCGGCACGCTGGCGCCGTCGCGCACCTTCATCATGGGCGTGGGCGTGGCCGGCCTGCAGGCCATCGCCACGGCGCGCCGTCTCGGTTCGGTCGTGACCGCGACCGACGTGCGGCCCGCGACCAAGGAGCAGGTCCAGTCGCTCGGCGCCAAGTTCGTGGCCGTCGAGGACGAGGAATTCAAGGCGGCGGAAACGGCCGGCGGCTACGCCAAGGAGATGAGCGCGGAGTATCGCGCCAAGCAGGCGGCGCTGGTCGCCGACCACATCAAGCTGCAGGACATCGTGATCACCACCGCGCTTATTCCCGGCCGCAAGGCGCCGGTGCTGGTGAGCGAGGACATGGTGAAGACCATGAAGCCCGGCTCGGTGATCGTCGACATGGCGGTCGAGCAGGGCGGCAACTGCCCGCTCTCCGAATACGGCCGGGTCGTCGAGAAGTACGGCGTGAAGATCGTGGGACCGGCCAACCTGCCGGGCGAGCTGGCGACCGATGCGTCGTCGCTGTTCTCGCGCAACCTGCTGAACTTCATCACGCCGATGGTCGACAAGGAGACCAAGGCACTCACGATCAACCTCGAAGACGAGGTCGTGAAGGGCACGCTGGTCACGCGCGACGGCCAGATCGTGCATCCCTCGCTGGTCCAGCAGAGCTAAAAGGGAGCTGTCCCCAATGGACGACAAGATCGCAGGCGAAGCCTCCAAGCTCGCGACCCAGGCGCAGGACCTGGCCACCCAGCTCAAGGCCGTGGCGCAGCAGATCACCGACGCGGCGGCGGCGGCGCCGGTCGCGATCCCCGACGGCCACATGCCGTTCGTGGCGCTGCTGACCATCTTCGCGCTGGCCTGCTTCGTCGGTTACTACGTGGTGTGGCGCGTGACGCCGGCGCTGCATTCGCCGCTGATGGCCGTCACCAACGCCGTCTCCTCGGTGATCATCGTGGGCGCGCTGCTGGCGGCCGGCCTGAAGGGCATGGGCGCGGCGCAGATCTTCGGCTTCATCGCCGTGGCGCTGGCCGCGGTGAACATCTTCGGCGGCTTCATCGTCACGCACCGCATGCTGTCGATGTTCAAGAAGAAACAGCCGGTCAAGAAGTAGGCGCGCGGAGAAACCAGGAATGTTTACCCAGGAACTGGCCGCCTACGGCTATCTGATCGCGGCCATCTGCTTCATCATGGCGCTGCGCGGGCTCAGCTCGCCCACCACGTCGCGCGCCGGCAACCTCTACGGCATCGTCGGCATGGTGATCGCCATCGGCGTCACCGTGGCCACGCCGGGCGTCGTCTCGCCCTGGCTGATCCTCGCGGGCCTCATCGTCGGCGGCGCGGTCGGCACCTTCGTGGCGATGCGCATCCAGATGACGGCGCTGCCGCAGCTCGTGGCCGCCTTCCATTCGCTGGTCGGCCTCGCGGCGGTGTTCGTGGCGGCGGCGGCCTTCATCTCGCCCGAAGCCTTCGGCATCGGCGTCGCCGGCAAGATCAAGGTGCAGAGCCTGATCGAGATGGGGCTGGGCACCGTCATCGGCGCCATCACCTTCACCGGCTCCATCGTGGCCTTCGCCAAGCTGCAGGGCCTGGTCTCGGGCTCGCCGCTGGTCTTCAAGGGCCAGCATCCGCTGAACGCGCTGCTGGGCATTGCGCTGGTCGTGCTGCTCGTGTGGTTCGCCATGCGCGGCCACCCCTCGACCTTCGTGCTGCTGATCGTGCTGTCGCTGGCGCTGGGCTTCCTGCTGATCCTGCCGATCGGCGGCGCCGACATGCCGGTCGTGGTGTCGATGCTGAATTCCTACTCGGGATGGGCGGCGGCCGGCATCGGCTTCACCCTGGGCAACACGGCGCTGATCGTCACCGGCGCGCTGGTCGGCTCCTCGGGCGCGATCCTGAGCTACATCATGTGCAAGGGCATGAACCGCTCGATCTTCAACGTGATCCTGGGCGGCTTCGGCACCGACAGCAGCGCGGCGGGCGGCCCCGCCGCCAAGACCGACAAGCCGGTCAAGGCGGGCTCGGCCGAGGATGCGGCCTTCCTGATGAAGAATGCCGGCTCGGTGATCATCGTACCGGGCTACGGCATGGCCGTCGCCCAGGCGCAGCACGCGCTGCGCGAGATGGCCGACCTGCTCAAGAAGGAGGGCGTGCAGGTGCGCTACGCCATCCATCCGGTGGCCGGCCGCATGCCGGGCCACATGAACGTGCTGCTGGCCGAAGCCAACGTGCCCTACGACGAGGTCTTCGAGCTGGACGACATCAACCGCGACTTCGCCGCGACCGACGTGGCCTTCGTGATCGGCGCCAACGACGTCACCAACCCGGCCGCCAAGACCGATCCCAAGAGCGCGATCTACGGCATGCCGATCCTCGACGTCGAGAAGGCGCAGACCGTGCTGTTCGTGAAGCGCGGCATGGCCTCGGGCTATGCCGGCGTCGACAACGAACTGTTCTTCCGCGACAACACGATGATGCTCTTCGCCGACGCCAAGGTGATGTGCGAGAACATCGTGAAGGCGCTGGAAGGCTCGTCGCACTGACACACGCGCGACCCTGTAGGCCTGCTGGCGCTTAGCGCCGAAGGCCGGAGCGCGGGTGGGCCGGCCTATAGGCCTGCAGGCGCGCAGCGCCGAAGGCCGGGGCCCGCGCCGTCGTAATGCGAAGCGAGGCCCTCAGGGTGAGGGAAGGTATTCCTACCTGGAGGCCAACGTTTCCGTGCGCAGGCCGGCGGCTTTCCATTCAGGGAAGCCGGCGCCGAGGCGGCGGGCCTGGCGGCCGTGGGCGCGCAGCGCGGTGACGGCGTCGGTCGAGAGCACGCAGTAGGGACCGCGGCAGTAGGCGACGATTTCCTTGTTCGCCGGTAGCTCGCCGAGCCGGCGCTCCAACTCTGGCGCGGGAATGTTGAGGGCGCCGGGCAGGTGGCCCAGCGCAAACTCCTCTTCCGGCCGCACGTCGAGCAGAACCACATTGTCGGCCTTCAGGCGGCCTAGAAGTTCTTCGATGGAGATGCCTTCCAGCCGGTCGCGCTGGTCGATGCTGTCGGAGACGACGGCGCGGATCTCCGCGCGCTGGTGCTCGGCATAGTCGCGCAGCGCGGCCAGCACATTGCTTAGTGGGCCGGCGCCCCGGCGATAGAGCACACGCTTGCCGTCGCGCCGCGTCTCGACGAAGCCCGCTCGTCTCAGATGCTGGAGGTGCTGCGAGGCATTGGCGATCGACAGGCCGGCCAGCTCCGCCAGCCGCTCGACCGACCGCTCGCCCTGGGAAATGTGCTCCAGCAGGACGAGGCGATGGGCGTGTCCCAAGGTGCGGGCAATCTCCGCCAGCTCTTCGAAACGTTCGGGCGAGGGAGGCGTGGGCTTCGTCTTCATTGACAGCCAGTTTAGCACCACTCTATCATTCAATCAATAAATTGAATGATATTGACATGGAGCCCGCCCGTGCCATCCGACCCCACCTTCCGTAGCTCCCGCAGTTCTCGTTTGCCGTTCACGGTCCTCGCGATCGTGCAGGCAACGCTGATCTTCACCATCGCGCTGATCACCGTGCCGCTGCCCAGAATCGCCGGTGAGTTCAACCTGAGTTCGGCCGATCTGCTGCTGATCCTGGCCGCATATGGTTTGCCGTTCAGCGGCTTGCTGCTGTTCGGCGGGCGGTTGGCGGATCGCTATCGCGGGCGGCGCATGTTCGTGGTGGGGCTGGCTGTCTTCGGCATGGCCTCGGTCGCGGCCGCGCTTGCGCCCAGTTTCGAAGTGTTGGTCAGCATGCGCTTCGTGCAAGGCGTCGGCGGCGCGATGACGGCGCCCGCGGCGATCGCCGTGTTGCGCACTCTGTTTCCGCAGCCCGCCGCCTTCGGCAAGGCGATGGCGACCTGGGGTGGCGTTTCCGTCCTGGGCGCCGTCGTGGGCTTCATCGCTTCGGGCGTGCTGACCAGCTGGGTGTCGTGGCGCTGGATGTTCGCCGTGCCGACATTGGTCGCGCTGATCGCCTTGATGTCGGCGCGTCGCCTGCTGCCAATCGGCGAACTCGGGAGCGCAGGCACACGGCCCGGCCTCGATCCGGCCGGCGCCGTGCTTGCCACTCTGGGCATCTCGCTCGGCAGCTACGGTTTGATCGCAAGCGGCGACCATCCTTGGACGGCGGCGATCGTGGCTGGCCCGCTGGCGATCGGCCTTGCGCTGCTGATTGTCTTCGCGCTGGTCGAACGCAAGGTAGGCGATCCGCTGCTGCCGCCGGGCTTCATGGCCGAGCCGTGCCGCTTCACGGGATTGATGGGCATGTTCCTCGCCGCGGCCGGCTCGGGTTTGGTCAACTTCGTGCTCTCGCTTTATCTCCAGCAGGTGCGCGACTGGTCGCCGCTGGCGACGGCCGCGGCCTTCCTGCCGTTCGCCGTTGCGCTCATCGCCGCGAGCCGGGCCGCCGTGCCGTTGGTGGGCCGCTTTGGCGCGGCGCGCGTCACCATCGGCGGCCTGCTCGTTGCGGCGGTCGGGTTGGCGTTGCTGGTCGGCATCGAACGCGAGACCGCCTACGTCACCGGCATCCTGCCGGGCCTGCTGCTGCTCGCGGCGGGGGGCGCGCTGACCTTCTCGGGCTCGGCCGTGCTCTCGACGACCAACGTGCCGCAACATCAGATGGGCCTCGCCGGCGGCGTGATGAACACGGCGATGGAACTCGGTCCGACCGTCGGCCTCGCGCTTCTGATGTCGGTGGCCGCGATCCGCACGGATGTGGTCGCGGGCTATGCCTCTGCCTTCGGTGCGGCCGCCGCGGTCTACGTCGTCGCTGCACTGCTCGCGATGGTGTTGGTCAATCGTCCCTCGGCATCGGGCTTGCGCGGCTGCCGTCCGGTTCACGCTTCTTGAAGGAAAGACGACGACGATGAACGAAGTACTCGACCTCCTGGTGCACGCGGTGCCGATCGGCGTCGGCGCGACGGTCGTGATGGATCTCTGGGCGGTGTTCCTCAAACGCTGCTTCGGCATTGCCTCGCTCGACTTTGCGATGGTCGGTCGCTGGGTCGGGCATCTGCCGCGCGGGCACTTCGTGCACGACGCCATTGCCCGCGCCGCGCCCGTTCCCGGTGAACGGGCGCTCGGCTGGGCGGCGCACTACGCTATCGGCATCGTCTTCGCGATCGTGCTCCTGGCGATCGTCGGCCCCGGCTGGGCGCGCCAGCCATCGCTCCTGCCGGCGGTGCTCTTCGGCATCGTCACCGTTGTCGCACCGTTCTTCGTGCTTCAGCCCGGACTCGGCGCCGGCATCGCCGCCTCGAAAACGCCAAAGCCCGCCACAGCGCGTCTGCGCAGCTTGATGACCCACGCGGTGTTCGGCATCGGACTCTTCCTCTCGGCCTGGCTCGTCGCGATGATCTAGCTGGGCACGCGCTAGGAAACCGACTTGGCAGCCTCGACGATCAGGCCGGTGACTTCCTTCGGGCGCGACGCCAGCGAGGCATGGCTGGCGTCGAGCGTGATGACCTTCTTCGCGTTCATCCGCGCCGACATCATCTTCTGGTTCTCGGGATTGATCATGCGGTCCTGGCTGGAAATCTGGTACCAGCTCGGCTTGTTCTTCCAGGCAGGTTTGCCGATCTTGTCGCCGAAGGTCGAGCCGACGGGCGCCTTCTGCGTGACCGCCATGACGAACGCTTCCTCCGCCGTCAGGTCGTGGCAGAAGCTCTCGCGATACTTGTCGGGCTTGACCCATAGATAGCCGTCGCTGTCGGGCGCGATGTTCGCGACGGCCGCTGGAGGATTGGCCTGGGTGATGCCGCCGGGGCTCTCGCCGGCATCGGGCGCGAAGGCCGCGATGTAGACGAGGCCCGCGACGTTGGCCTCGTTGCCCGCTTCCGTGATCACCGCGCCGCCATAGGAATGGCCGACCAGCAGGACCGGGCCATGTCGCTGCGCGATCATCTTCTTCAGCCGCCCCGCATCGTCGGCGAGCGACGTGAGCGGCATCTCGACCGCATGCAGGTCCGTGTGACCTGCCTTCGCGAGTTCGGGAATGACCTTGGCCCAGTGGGCCGCGCCGCCCCAGAAATCATGGACGAGAATGATGGCAGGCTGTGTCATGAGCCCATCTCCTCTGGTGGCCGTTCGTGCACCCTACGCCCGGGGCACCGCGATCACCATGGATCGGAATCGACAAGTCGCTGACGATTTGGGCTAGGGTCGTCCGGCAACATGCGTTTCAAAGCCATTCTCTTCGACGTCGGCGGACCTCTCGACCTGGAATTCGCCTGGGAAAGCGCGGTCGACGGTGCCATCGCCGCGGCCTGCGGGCTGGAAGGAATCCGGGTCGACCAGACGATGGTCGAGGAAGCGTCGGACGCCGCCGTCGCCGCCTTCGCGCCCGACACCTACGCCCACATGATCGAGACCTTGTGCGGCGGCGATCCGCAGAGCATCGCGCGCGTGCGCCAGCGGATGCGCGCCATGGTGGGCAATCTCGACGTCTTCCAGTTGCGGCCCGGCATCGACGGCCTGCTGCAACGATGGCGCGCGCGGGGCCTCGTGCTCGGCGTGATCGATCCGGCACATCAATGGCCGCGGCTGGAACGGGCAGGGATCGCCGGCCTGTTCGTGCACGAGGTCGACGTGTCGCCTGCTTCCTGCCTGTTCGTCGGCGACCGTCTCGACGCCGACATCGCGCCCGCCAAGGCGCGCGGCATGACCACGATCCAGTTCCGCTCCGGCCGCTGGCGCCGCCAGCGTCCGCGCTCGATTGCGGAGACGCCGGATGCGGTGGTCGCCGATGTCCCCGAGCTTGAGGCCGCTATCGAGATGTTGCTGGGATAGCGTCTTCGCCGAAAGAGGCTCGTCCTAAAAGTTGTATTTTCTATAAATTGATATCGTAATAGTAATTCATGGTCCGAGCCCAATGGGAGCCATGGATGTTGACATGTGTTAACAGAGACCCTACCTTGGAGAAGATCGGTGGCTGGGCCCGTTCATCCCAAGAAGGATGTCGAGGCGGCCCTGAAATATGCCGAGGGCAGGGGCTGGTCCGTCGAGATGGCCAGCGGCCATGCCTGGGGCCGCCTGAAGTGTCCCCGTCACACGAGAGAGGGCTGCCAGGTATCCGTCTGGTCGACGCCGCGGAATCCGGGCAACCACGGCAAGCATCTGCGGCGTGTCGTCGACCGATGCGATTGTAAAGAGGCGTGAGTGCGGGAAGGGAAGGATGAAGACCTACGAATTCTCGATCGTCGCCAGTGGCGTGGAGCCGTCGGCTGCAAACTTCGAGGACGCTTTCTTCGAAGCGGGCTGCGATGACGCGACCATCGCCTTTCAGCGCGGCATGCTCATTCTGGAGTTCGGCCGCGAAGGGAAGTCGCTCGAACAGGCGATTGCGTCGGCGGTCCGGGATGTGAAGAAGGCGGGCGCCAAAGTCGAGCGCATCGAACCGGATCCGCTGGTCAGTCTCGCGGAGATCGCCAAGCGCACCGGCCTGTCGCGCGCGGCGATCACGCAGTTCGCTCTGGGCCAGCGCGGCGAGGGGTTCCCGCTACCTGCGGCGAGGATCACCACCGAAAGCCCGCTTTGGGAATGGCTCGACATCGCGCGCTGGATGCACGCGCACAGCAAGGCCGGTGTCGATGCCGAAGCCGTCCGCGAAGCGCGCGTCATGAAAGACGCCAACGACGCACTCGCGAGCCGGCGCGCAGCCGCAGCCCGGCATGCAGCGAAGCGAAAGAAGAAGCACCGCGAGGCAGCGTAGGGCGGGGCCGCAGGAGCGTCCCCCGCAAAACAAAACCCCCGGTGTTGCCGGGGGTGTCGTCGTCTCTGTCGCTCGGTGAGGACAGATGAGGGAGCTAGTAGCCCTCGCGCTCCATGCGCTTGCGCATCAGCTTGCGCGTGCGGCGGATGGCCTCGGCACGTTCGCGGGCGCGGCGCTCGGAGGGCTTCTCGTAGTTGCGACGAAGCTTCATCTCGCGGAAGATCCCTTCGCGCTGCATCTTCTTCTTCAGGACGCGCAGCGCCTGATCGACGTTGTTTTCACGAACGAGAACCTGCACTGCGATCGCTTCCTTCCATATGGCGACAGGCCCCGAAAACCCTTCGGGACCGAAACTGAGGCGGCGTAGGTATCACAGCGCGATACCCTTGGGAACCCCCCGCACGGGGCCTATATTCCCCATATGACCGACCAAAACACCCCTAATTCTGCGGAAATCGACCCGGCGTCTGCGGGCCCTGTGGACCGTGCGCCCGCGGACCCCGACGCCGCCCTGCGCGACCGGCTGGCCGATGCGGTCGCCGCCGAGGCGGCCTTCGAGGGCTGGACCCGCACGGCGCTGGCGGCGGCCGGCCGGCAGCTCGACCTGCCGGCGGGCGAGGTCGACCGGCTGTTTCCCGGCGGGCCGATCCAGGTTCTGACCCATGCCAGCGAACTGGCCGACCGGCGCACGGTGCGGGACATGGAGGCGGAGGGTGTGCTCGCGCTCAAGATCCGCGACCGCATCAAGTCCGCCGTCCGCATCCGGCTGGAGCGCCATGTCGGCAACCGCGAGGCGGCGCGACGGGCGCTGGCGGTGCTGTCGCTGCCGTTCAATGCCGGGCTGGGGCTGAAGCTTCTCTACAAGACGGTCGACGCCCTGTGGTACGTCGCCGGCGACACCAGCACCGACTTCAATTTCTACACCAAGCGCGCGACTTTGGCGGGCGTCTACTCCTCGACGCTTCTCTACTGGCTGAACGACCGCTCGCCCGGCGCCGCAGAGACCTGGTCCTTCCTCGACCGCCGCATCGACGACGTGATGAAGATCGAGAAGCTCAAGAGCCAGGTGAAGCGATGGACAGGCGGCTCCAAGACCGGCGGCGGCAAGACCGCAGCCCGCCGGTAACGAGGCTGTCCGGCTGCCGGCGTGAGTTATAGGCGCCGTTTCTATAGCTCATAATTTGTGATATTTTGAGCTATAGAAAGGATGCTCTATAGCTCATGGACTGGATCTGGCAGCAGCCCGAATGGCCTGACTTCACCTACAGGACGAGCGCGCTGGACGATCTGGAACGCCGGTTCCTGCTCCAGTCCGGCGAGTTCGTGGGCGCCTTCCGGCACATCGGCGCGGACGACCAGGACCGGCTCAGGATCGAGCTTATCCGTGACGAAGCTCTCAAGACCTCCGAGATCGAAGGCGAACTCCTCAACCGCGACAGCGTCCAGTCGTCCCTGATCCAGCAGTTCGGGCTAGGCAAGGATGGGGGTAAGGACGGGGGCAAGGATGGGCCGCGCGTGCCCGATGCCGAACGCGGCATCGCGGAGATGATGGTCGATCTCTACCGGACCTTCGCCTCGCCCCTTGCGGACAAGATGATGTTCGGCTGGCACGCCATGCTGATGGCCGGAGCGAAGGACATCGAGGATGTCGGAACGTATCGCCGGCAGGGCGATCCGATGCAGATCGTCTCCGGTCCGCTCCACAAGAGGCGCGTGCACTTCGAAGCGCCGCCCGCGAAGGCCGTCCCGCAGGAAATGAAAGCCTTCGTGGCGTGGTTCAACGACAGTGCGCCGGCTGGAAAGAATCCGTTGCCGCCTTTGACGCGGGCCGGCATCGCTCACCTCTATTTCGAGTGCATTCACCCGTTCGAGGACGGCAATGGCCGTATCGGTCGTGCCATTGCCGAAAAGACTCTGGCGCAGGGGCTGGGCCGGCCGACTTTGATCGCGCTGGCCTACATGATCGAACGCAAGCGCAAGGCGTACTACGCGGCGCTGGAACACAGCAGCAGAGAGACAGAGATCACGGACTGGCTCGTCTTCTTTGCCAACACCGTTCTGGAAGCCCAGGCCACCACGATCGAGCGCGTCGACTTCTACATGGCCAAGGCGAGGTTCTACGAGCGCCTGCGCGGCCAGATGAACGAACGCCAGGAGAGGGTCGTTGCCCGCATGTTTCGCGAGGGCCTCGATGGCTTCAAGGGCGGCCTGAGCGCGGAAAACTACATTACCATCGCGAAGACCTCACGCGCGACAGCCACGAGGGACCTGCAGGACCTCGTGGCCAAGGGCGCACTGTCGCGAACCGGCGAACTGAAGCACACGCGGTACCATCTCGTGATTGCCGGCGAACGCTGACCGGCAGCGGCCCTACGGCCGCAGCACGTAGGTGACGTGGCCCATCTTGCGGCCGGGACGCGGAGCGCCTTTGCCGTAGAGATGCAGGCGCGCGGCGGGCTCCGCGAGATAGCGCGGCCAGTCGAGCGCTTCGTCGCCGATCAGGTTTTCCATGCGCGACGGCGCCAGCGCCTCGACCGAGCCCAGCGGCAGGCCGCAGACCGCGCGCACGAGCTGCTCGAACTGGCTGGTGGCGCAGGCGTCGATGCTCCAGTGGCCCGAGTTATGCGGCCGCGGCGCGAACTCGTTGGCCAGCACCCGGCCGTCGGCGGTGACGAACATTTCCAGCGCTACCAGGCCCACGAGATCGAGCCCTTCGGCCAGCAGCACGCCGTAGCGCTCCGCCGTCGCCAGCACGTCGGGGGGCAGGTCGGCCGGCACCACGGTGGTGCGCAGGATGCCGTCGCGATGCTCGTTGCGGCCGATCGGGAAGCAGCGCGTCTCGCCGTCGAGGCCGCGCGCCACGATGGCCGAGACCTCGCAGCGGAACGGCACCAGCGCTTCGAGCACGCATTCGCGCCGGCCGAGATCGGCCCACGCCGCCGCCAGCGCCGCACCGTCGGCCACGCGCGCCTGGCCCTTGCCGTCGTAGCCTTCGGTGCAGGTCTTCAGGATGCCGGGCAGGGCGCCCGGAACCGCGGCGGCCGCGGCGATGTCGGCCTCGGAGCGGATCGGCAGGTAGTCGGCCGTGCCGATGCCGAGCTGGCGCAGGAAATCCTTTTCGCGCAGCCGGTGCTGGGCGAGGTGGATCGGCAGGGTGCCGGGACGCACAGGCGTCAGCTTCTGGCATTCGAGCACGGCCGCCTCGGGCACGTTCTCGAACTCGTAGGTGATGACGTCGACCTGCCGGGCGAAGGCGGCGAGGGCGGCCTCGTCGTCATAGGCCGCGCGCACGAAACCTGCGGAAACTTCGGCGGCGATGGAGGGTTCGTCGGGCGCGTAGACGATCGAGCGATAGCCCAGCCGTGCGGCCGCCTGCGCCGTCATGCGCCCCAACTGTCCGCCGCCCAGGATGCCGATGGTGGAGCCGGGCGGGATGATCCGAGAGGAAGACATCAGCGATGAGGCGCCGGAGCGGTAGCCGGGTCGTCCGCCGGAGTATCCTTGGGAGCGTGGGCGACGGCGGCGGTCTGGCGGACGCGCCATCCTTCCACTGCCCGCATGATTTTGGCGTCGTCAAGTCCGACGATGGAGGCTGCCAGAAGTGCAGCATTTACGGCGCCGGCGCGGCCGATGGCCAACGTGCCGACGGGGATTCCGGCCGGCATCTGGACAATGGAAAGAAGACTGTCCTGGCCCTTCAGGGCGGCACTTTCGACCGGCACGCCCAGCACCGGCAGCGGTGTCATCGAGGCCGTCATGCCCGGCAGGTGGGCGGCCCCGCCGGCGCCGGCGATGATCACGCGCAGGCCGCGCGCCTTGGCGCCGGAAGCGTAGCTCATCATGCGCTTGGGCGTGCGGTGGGCGGAGACGATGCGCGCCTCGAAGGGAACGCCCAGCGCCGCCAGGGTCTCGGCGGCATGGCGCATGGTCGTCCAGTCGGACTGGCTGCCCATGATGACGCCGACCAGCGGTCGGGTGATGACGCCGACCAGAGGTCGGGTGGTCCTGCCGGGCGAGGCTTTCGCCGGCGTCGTTTTCTTCCTGGCCATAAAACCCTGTCTGTCTCAGGCGATGATATCGGGGATGAGCTGGCTTTCCAGCTTGATGATCTGGTCCTTCAGCCCGAGCTTGCGCTTCTTCAGGCGCTGCAGCTGCAACTGGTCGAACGGCGGCTTTTCCACCAGGCGGTCGATCACCTCGTCGAGGTCGCGATGCTCGCTGCGCAGCTCCTCGAGCTTGGCCTTGATCGTCGGAGTGTCCAGCGGCGGATCAGACGTCGTATCGGTCATTCTGGGCGCACCGTCCGGCAGGCTGGGGAGCGGGTAAATAGACAGGTTCGGCGGGGCCGGAACTGTGGATATGTCGCCGCGATCCCCGCCGGCCGGCATCATACTCCTTCTCCCGGTCCCTGCGAGAGCGGGGCGGGCGCGTCTTTATTTCCCTGCCGGCCGGCCTACGGTGAGGAGGCGGCCCAAGGAGGGGCCTCCCGTGACCCGTACTCCCCAAGCTCCGGCTCCCGCGCCGCCTGTCCATCTCGGCCCAGTCCATCTCGGCACCGAGATCCGTCGCATCCGCCAGGAGCAGGGAATCTCGCAGCGGCGGCTGGCCCGGCTGGCCGGCGTCGACCGCGCCTCGCTGCGGCGCTTCGAGGAGGGGCAGTCGCGCGGCAACCTCCAGCTTGTCGAGGCCGTGGCCGACGCGCTGGGCTACGAACTGGAGCTGATGTTTCGCGGCTTCGCCGGCGGCTTCCCGCTTCATCCCCCCGTCCCCGAGTAACGGGCGAAGAGTGAGTGCATGCCATGAGCACGAACCTGATCGCGACCCCCAACGATCCCGTCATCCTGAGCCACCTGGAGCTGAACGCCCTGATCGAGGCCGCCGTCGAGAAGGGGGCGGAGAAGGGCGCCGAGCGCGCGCTGTCGCGTCTTGGCCTGGCCGACGGCAACGCCGTGCGCGACATCGCCGAATGGCGCTCGCTGGTCGACGCCTACCGCGCCATCCGCCACGGCATGCTGCGCACGCTCGGCCAGATGATGGCTGCCGGCATCATCACCGCGCTGCTCACCTACTTCTATTTCAAGCGCTGAGGCCGGCGCGCGCACGCTTCCTCGGGCTCAGTGCTTGCCGAGGCTGGAGAAGGTGCGCGCGATCAACTGCTGGAAGCCGCTGCTCGGCCGGGACATCGACTGCAGCAAGGCCACCGTGTTCTTGGCAGGCCCCTTGAAGACCACCTGGATCTTGTCCAGCGTGCAGCCGCTGAAGTTGGGCGGCTCGCCGCCGGAATAGACCAGGATACAGTTCTCGAACGCGCACTTCGTATAGCCGTGGCCATCGATCTCGATGGTGGCGTTCCTGTAGGTGTCGCCCTCGTGCTCGGCCATTGCAGAACCTCCCCCTGCGGTCGCCGCAGCATGCGCCGGGTGCCGGGGGCGGGCCAGCCTCCAAACGGCAAAAGCCCCGGCCGGCGATCCGGTGCGGGGCTTCGTCTTCGGTGCGAAAGCGGGGAAAGGCCGCCGGCGGTTCGCCGGCTATTGCTGGAACAGCGCGGCCGGCTGGCTCTTCGTGTCGGCCCGTGCCGCAGGTTGCTTGTTCGCAGCGGACGAGGGCTTGCGAGCGGTATCGTTCAGGCTCGCCATGGCCTGGTCGATCTGGCGATGGATGTCCGTCATCAACGACGTGCTCGTGAACAGGCCGGCCTGCTCCATCTGTTCGGCGATCTGGAAGCGGATGTAGCGGTCGTGGCGCTGATCGTTGGGGCGCGCGTAGGCCAGGCCGACCAGGCGCTCGTGCTCGGCCGACGCCACGGTGAAATCGTTCCAGTCCCATTTGCTGCGGCCGGCATTGTGCATGTTGTGGTTGCCGGCATCCCAAGCGGATGCGCGAATCAAAGAGGGAAGGGGGTTCATCGTTTCTTGGTCTCCGCCTGCCGCTAAACTAGGCAACAGCGGATGCGAATTGCAACGCGAACGACCGCATGTCGGTACGTTTTCGATCCACAATGGTTTTATCGGGAGGATATCCGGGGCTTTGGTGCTGTAATTGCAGTTTCTCGGCAGGGAGTTGGCCGCACCATACCGCTCCTGCTGCGCATATCCCTCTCCCGGCAGGGAGAGGGATACGGACGCTGCGGTCCGGGCTCTAAGCGCCGAAGCGCTCCTGGAAGAAGCCGCGCATGGCCGCCCACGAACGCCGGTCGGTCTTCTCGTTGTAGAGGATGGCCGGGTTGAGCGAGCCGTCGGCTTCGGGGTTGGTGAAGCTGTGCGCGGTGTTGCCGTAGCTGATGACCTGCCAGTCGGCCTTGGCGGCGCGCATCTCCTGCTCGAAGGCCACCACCTGGTCGGCCGGGATCATCGGATCGTCGGCGCCGGTGCAGCAGAGCACGCCCGCCCTGACGCTGCCGGCCTTGGCCGGGGCCTTGGTCTGCAGCCCGCCGTGGAAGCTGACGACTCCCGCGAGATCCGCGCCGCTGCGCGCGAGCTGCAGCATGGTCGAGCCGCCGAAGCAGAAGCCGATGCCGCCCAGCTTCGCGGGATCGACCTCGGGCCGCTGGCGCAGCACGTCGAGGGCGGCGCCGGCGCGGGCCAGCAGCTTGGGCGGATCGCCCAGCAGGTCGGTGATGATCTCGATGGCCTTGGGCAGCTCGCTCACCTGCTGGCGGTTGCCGAACATGTCGGCGGCGAAGGCGACGTAGCCCAGCCCGGCCAGCATCTTCGCACGGTCCATCGCATGCTTGCCCAGGCCGAACGCCTCGTGGACTACGAGCACGCCGGGGCGACGCCCGGTCTTGGTTTCGTCGTAGGCAAGGAAGCCGCGGCAGGCGAGGGCGCCGTCGCGGTAGTCGATATCGGCGGTCTTCATCGGTGTTCTCCTCTACGCGTTCACGACACGGTGAGGATCACTACGACTGCGGTCAAGGGACGTTGCCGGGGGATGTCACCGCGATCAGGCGGGAACGTAGGTCAGCCTGATCGCCCGCTCGCCGACCCGCTCGCTGGCGACGAGACGCAGCGGCGGCCGCGGGCCGGCGAAGAACGGCGTGCCGCCGCCGAGCACGACGGGATGGAGATAGAGACGATACTCGTCGATCAGGCCGAGATCGCCCAGCTGTCGCGCGAGCTGCGGCCCGCCCACTTGAATCTCTCCGTCGAGCCGGGCCTTCAGCCCGCGGATCGTCGCCTCGATATCGCCGGCGAGGAGCGTCGCGTTGGGGCCGACCGACTTCAGCGAGCGCGACACGACCCACTTGGGCTGGCGCCGCCATGCCGCTGCGAAGTCGTGCAGCTCCGCCGTCCATTCGGGGCGGTCTTCGTCCCAGTAGCGCATGTCCTCGTACAACCGGCGGCCGTAGAGGCTGCCGGCGAGGCCGCGCACGAACACCGACCAGTGACCGAACAGCGAGGCATCGGGCGGAAACTTGTCGTGGTCGACATAGCCGTCGAGCGACTGGTTCATTGCGAAGACGAGCTTGGCCATGCGCAGGATCTCCACCCGGTTTCTCAGTAACGGTGCAAGCCACCGTTACGGACAACGGGCGAAACCTGCAAATGCGCGGAGGCCTGCCGGGCCCGCAAACCCGGCGGAGGCTCACTTCATCGTGGCCAGGACCTCGACCATCGGCGCGTTGGGCACCTGCAGGACGCCGCGGCGGGCATAGTCGAGGTCGATCACCATCCACATGGCGACCGCCAGCACCACGCCGTAGATCGAATCCAGCGTCGAGAAGGTGCGCCGGCTGCGCCCCGCCCCGAAGCCGACCAGCGCGTAGGAGAGCGCCGCCGAGGCGAGCAGCACCGCCATGATGGGCAGTGGCCAGTGGCGGCGCGCGAGCGCGAAATGCGAGGCGTGCAGATCGATGACCTGGTTGACCGCCGGGAACACGACCAGCATGAGAGGCGCGTCGTTGGCCGTTCCCGTCACCGCCGCGCTCCACATGCGCTCGTGCAGGCCGGCAACTTTCTCGACCCGCTTCATGATCTCGGTGCGGTCGTTGGTGCCGAGCGCGACGACGCGGTCCTCCGTGTATTCGCGCAACGCCGCCTTGAGGTCGTGCCGCGCCGGCTCGGGCAGGACGTCGGCGCGCAGCCAGGCGGTGCCGAGCGCGTTCGCCTCGGTGACGATCAGGTCGGCGCGCTCGATGAAGCGGGTGCCCGCACCGGCGAAGCCGAAGCCGACCAGAAAAGCCACCAGCGCCTGGGTGGCGCCGCGGACAACGCCGAGCTGCTGGCTGAAGGTCTCGTCCTTCGGATCGAACCTTCGTCCGATGAGGTAGCCCACCCGGTGGCTCGACCACGCGCCGACGATCAGCCCGGCAGCAATCAACAGTTCGGCAAGGCCCACGTCGACGGTTCCTCTCTTGCCGGAACACTCTATGACGCGCCCTGCGCCGACCCTTGATCTAGGTCAACGAAGCAGCCCGACCCTGTTGTATTTTTCATCGCGATTTCGACACGGAGTTGACCTCGACGATGGCTCGTTCGACACACACCGCCTCCTCTCCGACGGACGCATTGCCGCGATCGCTGCAGTCGCCGGCCCACGCCGTCGCCCGCCGGGCCGACCTGGTGCAGCGGCTGCGCACGGCAGGGCATCGCCGCTGCGATGCCGCGTTCCAGCGGCGCGTCGACAGCACGCTGACCGAGGCGAACGCCGCACTGGCTGCCGGCGGCACGGCGCGCGGCGGGACGGAGGGGCTGGAAACCACGCTGCGCGCGCTCGACGCGCTCACCTTCGAACTCTGCGAGGATTAGACTCATGAGCGCTGAAGTGGCGGACATCGGCTCCAGGCAGCCCCACAGGACGGCAAGTGCGCCGGAGTTTCTCGGTCCGGCCGAGCGTCGCACCAGGGGCAAGGTGCTGCGCGAGGCGGTCCCGCGGTCGGCGCACGGCGAATGGAAGCGCCCGCACAATCGGCCCGATCCGATCGACGCGCTCAAGGAGTCGAATGTCGGCCGCCAGGAGCAACTGGTTCCCATCCGCTTCGGCCGCATGATGCAGTCGCCCTTCGCCTTCTACCGCGGCTCGGCGGCCGTCATGGCGGCCGACCTCGCATCGACGCCCGCGTCGGGCATCCGCGTGCAGGTCTGCGGCGATGCGCACCTCTCGAACTTCGGCGGCTTCGCCACGCCCGAACGGCGGGTGATCTTCGACATCAACGACTTCGACGAGACGCTGCCGGGTCCCTGGGAATGGGACATCAAGCGCCTGACGACGAGCTTCGTGCTGGCCGGCCGCCACATCCGCCTGTCCGAGGCCGATTCGATGCGGGCCGTCCGCGCCGCCGCCCAGTCCTACCGCGAGCGCATGGCCGACTATGCCCAGATGCGTGCGCTCGACGTCTGGTACGACACGATCGACGTCGATCGCTTCCTGAAGGAGACGGACTCGCCGGAAACCCGCGAGCGGGTGCAGGAGCGCGTGAAGAAGACCTGGGAGAAGAACACGCCCGAGTTCCTGTTCCCCAAGTTCGTGGAGCACAAGGGCTCCACGCCGACGATCGCCGACGACCCGCCGCTGATCTTCCATCCCACCGCCGACATCGCGCCGGGATTAGAGTCGGGCTACCGCGAAGGCTTCGCCAGCTATCGCGAGTCGCTGTCCGAACATGTGCGGACGCTGTTCGACCGCTATCAGTTCTGCGACCTCGCCATGAAGGTGGTGGGCGTCGGCAGCGTCGGCACCCAGTGCGCGATCGCCCTGCTCATGGCGTCCGACGACGACCCGGTGTTCCTGCAGATCAAGGAGGCGAACGCCTCGGTGCTGGAACCCTATGTCGGCAGGAGCCGCCACGCCAACCACGGCGAGCGCGTGGTCGTCGGGCAGCGCCTCATGCAGTCGGCCAGCGATCTGCTCCTGGGCTGGGGCAAGGGCGCCAACCAGCGCGACTTCTATGTCCGACAGCTTCGCGACATGAAGATGAGCGCGATCCTCGAGGATTTCAGCGCCGCCGACATGAGGGCCTACGGGCGCGTCTGCGGCTGGGCGCTGGCGCGGGCGCACGCCCGTTCGGGCGACGCCGCCATGATCGCCGGCTACATGGGATCGAGCGAGGTGTTCGACGACGCCCTGTGCGACTTCGCCGTGGAATATGCCGACCAGACCGAGCGGGACTACAAGGGCTTCGTGAAGGCGGTCCGCGACGGCAGGATCAAGGCGATCGTCGAAAACTAGCGCCCGGGGCGGCTGGCGGCGCGCTCCGCTGCTCCCGCCCTACGCCCAGCCGAGTTCCTTCATCGCCCAGCCGGCGTTCCAGATCTTGGTCATGTGGCTGATTTTGTCGCCGTCGAACTGCATGCAGTAGACATAGTCGGTGTTGGTCTTCTTGCCGGTCGGCGGCGGCCCGCCCTGGCCGGTATGGGTGCCGGAGAACACGGCATAGGCGGTGACGTTGCCGCGCGCGGCGTCCGTCGCGAACGATTTCAGGTCGTAGCGACCGTCGGGCATCATGCCCATCAGCCCCTTCATCCACGTGGCGTATTCCTGCAGCGTCCGCAGGTCGGCCAGCGGCTCGGCCTGGGAGGAGAAGCTGGCGTCCGGCTTGCAGTAGGCCTTGCATGCCTCCCATCCCTTGCCGGCTTCACACGCGTCGAAGAACTCGATGGCTAGCTTGTCGAGCGATGCCATGGCGGCCTCCGTGGTTTGAGCTGTCGCGACGCTTACTGGTGCGGCGGGCGGATGCCGACGATGCCGCACTTGGTGCTGTAGGTCGTCTTGTACTTCGTCTTGTCGAGATAGCGGGTGACATAGGTCTTGAACGCGCTCTCGCTGTCCATGACCACATGGAAGTAGTTGGCGTCGAACAAGTGGTAGCGGTTCTGGCGGTCGTGGCAGAGCGCGATGGCGTGCGCGCCGCTGGCGCCCCGCAGCGTGACGCCGTAGCAGCCATAGGCCTTCGACATGACCGACCAGAAGAAGTTGGCGCTGGGCGGCCGGTCGCGCGAGGCGTGGAGGGCGGTCGAGACCGTACAGGCGAAGCTCGCGGTCGCGGCCTTCCAGCCGTCCGTCCATTCGACCCGCTTCATGGCATCCGACAGGTTCTGCGCCGTCGTCGACTGCCACGGCGGGTAGTCGCAGACCTGGCCGGAGGCGGGGAAGGTCTTGCCCTGATAGCGCCAGGCGATCCAGCAGGCGGCCAGCCCGATGCAGTAGCCGTCGTAGGCGCTGCCCCAGGGACCGGGCTGGGTGAGGACCGGCGTCTGCGCCTGATCCATGGCGAACACCAGAACGCCCTTGGCCTTGGCGTCCAGCTGCACACTGTCCCAATTCATCGAGCGCCTCCCCCTCGGACAGATTAGCGGGTGAACTCGGCAACGACGGAACGCGACGCTGAGGCGTCGACTATGTGGCAGGGGCGCGGGCCGCACAACCGCTCGCCAATCCCTCCCTCTGGAACGGGCAATTGCAGTCAGCTTGTCGGATTGTCACTGACGGTCGGCACGAAAAGGCATCGGATGCCGACCGGCGACGCTTTCGGCGCGGCGCTGTGATGGCCGCGCTTTGGGATTGCCTGGCGGCTACATACCGCCCGCTATCCGCTTGGCGTATTCGAGGAATTCCTTCGACTTCGGAAGAACCTCCTGCGCGTAACGCTTGAGGGCACCGTTCTTGCCGTTCTCCGAGTAGGCGCCGAACTGAGCGACCGCCGCCGTCTGCAGCCGGACCTGCGCGTCGGCGTAGGCCTTGTCGAACTCCGCCCCCTGAAGCGAATTGAGGCGGGCCATCGAGTCGTCGGTAATCTTCCGGACGTCCTCGTCGGGCGCCATGGACACACCCGCTTCGTTGCGATTTCTCGTCAGCGACTGCTCGGCTTTGGGATATTCGGCAACCACGCGCGTGGCATAGCCGCGAACAAGCTCGTTCGACGTCTTGCTGAGCGCAAGCTGACCCGACTTCATCTCAAAATCGTTGACCGTCTCGGCGAAGCCGACGAATCGGGAATCGGGCAAGGCATCGACGGCCTGGGCAAGCGGCACGAAGGAAAGCGACGCAACAGCAACAGTGGCCATAAAAGCGCGACGCGTGATCGGCATCATGGGAGTCTCCTGCTATGTATGGTCGTTCAGTCGACGGCTCGGGAAAGCGAGCATCTCGCGGATTGCGATGTAACGGCGAGGGTCCGGCAGAAGCCGCCAGTGCGGACCAAGGCAACCTGAAAAAAAGCGTGCGCCCGATACTCAGGGGTGTCAATGCGGCGCGGCCTTCACAACCGCTGGAGGTGGACGCTCTAACCCAGCAGGGCGCGCAGCAGGCCGGAGGCGGCGATGCCGATCAGCACCGTGGGCAGCATCGAGAGCCGCGTGGCGGCGAGCAGCGTGATGAAGAGCGCGGCGAGGTCGGCCGGGTTGTCGGCCACGAAGCTGGGGGCGATGACGGAGATCAGCACGCAGCCCGGCGCCGCCTCGACCACCGCCATCGCGCGCGGCCCGAGCGTGCGGTTGCGCAGCACGAGGTAGCCGCCGATCCGCGTGAGATAGGTGACGGCCGCCATCAGCAGGATGGTGAGAACGACAGCCGGCTCGATCATCTTATGTTGCCCGCGAGAAACCACGCAGCGGCGAGGCCCGACAGCGCGCCGGCCGCGACGTACCAGGCGCCGGGCACGAGGAGATAGGTGAGGGCGGCAACGACCAATGCCACCAGCCACGGCCGCGCGGCGCGGAAGCCGGTCCACATGCCGCGCAGCAGCACCAGGAAGACCGCCGGGAAGGCCAGGTTGAATCCATAGGCTTCGACATCGCCCAGCAGCGGCCCCACCGCCGCGCCGAGGCTGGTGAAGCCGACCCAGGCCAGCCAGATGCAGGCGCCGGTGCCGACGAAGTAGGGAAGACTGAAGGCCTGTCCCTTGTGCGTCGTGCCAATGCCCTGCGCCGCGCGGCGCCGCGCATCGGCGAGGCCCAGCGCCCACGACTCGTCGCACATCAGGAAGAGGGCGGGGAACACCTTGCGCTTCGGCAGGTGCTGCAGGTACGGCGCCAGCGCCGCGCCCATCAGCAGGTGGCGGCTGTTCACCAGGAAGGTGATGAAGGCGATCAGCGCGACGTGCGGCGGCGAGGTCCAGAGCTGGATGGCGGCGAACTCCGAGCCGCCGGCGAAGTTGAGCCCGGTCATCAGCGGCACCTCGCCGAGGCGCAGGCCCTTCTGTGCCGCCAGCGCGCCCAGCACCATCGCGCCGGGAACGACGCCCAGCAGGATCGGCAGGCAGGCGGCGACGCCGCGCCGGAATTCGTCGCGCCAGTCGTCCCGCTGCGTGGCGCCGGGCGAGGTCTGCAGGTCGACGGTCATGCGCGGACGGTATTCCACGCGGCACGCATTTTGATTGCGTAGATGCCGACCGTTGCGAGAGTATTGGCATCCAGATCACCGTATTGGCCATTTCATGGAAGGAAATGCCAATGGCACTCGACGAGATCGACCGCCGCATCCTGCGCGTGCTGCAGCGGGACGGCCGCATCCAGAACACCGAGCTGGCCAGGAAGGTCGGCCTCTCGCCGTCGCCCTGCCTGCGCCGCGTGCGCCTGCTCGAAGAGGCGGGCGTGATCGACCGCTACGTGGCGGTGGTGAACCCGGCGAAGGTCGGCAAGGGCCTGACCCTGTTCGCGCGCATCGGGCTCAAGACCCAGGACGAGGACACGATCGCCCACTTCGCCAAGGAAGTGGCGAAGCTGCCGCAGGTCGTCGAGTGCCACCTGATGCTGGGCGACTACGATGCGCTGGTGCGCGTGGTGGCCGCCGACATCGAGGACTACCGCCGCTTCCAGTCGGAACATCTCAGCCGCATCAAGGGCGTGCAGAACGTGAAGACGGAAGTGCCGAGCCAGACGCTGAAGGCCCTCGCGGCGCTGCCCGTCTAGCGGACCGTGTGTCAGCGCGCGACGACGCGCCGTCCGGTCGGCGGCAGGGTGGCGCAGGCCGGCGTGCCGTCCGCGCCGGTGCCGGCGACCCGGGTCTCGACGATGCCGCCGCTCCGGGCGGCGCGGTCCAGCAGGTCGCTTCCGACGTCGTGGATGTCGATCTTCATCCGCCGCGACCACGGCGAGGCGGCGTCGCCGGCAAGCTGGCCGATGCAAACATAGACGAATCGACGGTCAGGCCCTTCGCGGCGCACCTGGTCGCCGGAGAGCTTGGGGCCGGAAGACTTGGGGCCGGAAGACTGGGAATTGGAAGACTGGGGGCCGGGGGCGACGCGCACGGGGAAATCGAAGACGAGCGGCTGGCCGCCGCGCGACTGTTTCGGGTCGAGCGGCTGGCCGTCCTTTGCCTGAAGGCTGTGGACGACGCCCTCGACCGGCTGCTCGACGACGATGCGGAAGGCGACGACGGTCTGCTTTGTCCGGGCCATGCCCGTCGATAGCATGGCCAGGCGGCGCCACTAAGGGGGCCGGCTTCTGCCGGCTCCGGCGTGCCGGTCTACCGGGTGCGCCGCCGCCAGCCCCGGCCGCCGTCATTGGCGCCGTTGGCCCCGACCGACTGCGTGATGTCGCGCAACGATCCCCATTGCTGCAGCACAGGCGCTGCATAGGGAGCCTTCATGTGTTCCGGCCGGGCCTCGCCCGCCGGCTGCCCCGGTTCGTCGTCGGTCCGTTTGGCTTGCTGTTCCAAGTCGACCCCACTTCCTAGATGCCCGTTCGCGACAGCCGCAGTTCGCGTACGCGAACCCATGCATAATCTATACGGCGGCGGCTGCACACTGCCGCTGCACAGGGCCACTGCCGGCACCCGCGCAGGCGTGAACGCGCGCCGCGGGCCGTTGGCGATTGTCGCAAAGGGGAAGGCCGTCGGCCGGCGGCCCCACATCGCCGCCGGTCCCTGTCGTTTCCCGTTCCAAGTCGACCCCCACTTCCCAGGCGCCCGTTCAGGGCGGCCCCAGATTGCGTTCGGAAACTTACAGATGCCTTACGAGGCCGCGGCGGCATCGCGCCGCCATGCCTTCGGCCGCCGGTATCGCGGACTCGCGAAGGTGCGAAGGCTGCCGTCGATGAAAATCGAACGCAGCAAGTTCTTCGCCGCCGTGCGCGTCTCGTTGTTCGGCGGCACGCTCTATCAGGGACAGGTCGACGGCATCGACGCCATCCTCGACGAATGGGAAGCGCGTCGCCTCCGGGACGCGCGCCATCTCGCCTACATGCTGGCCACCGTCTATCACGAGGTCGCGCGCTCGATGCAGCCGATCCGCGAATGGGGCGACGCGCGCTATTTCTTCCGGCTCTACGACATAGAAGGCGAACGGCCGGGCACGGCGCGCCATCTCGGCAACCTCAGGCCCGGCGACGGTGCGCGCTTCTGCGGCCGCGGCTTCGTGCAGCTCACCGGCCGGCGCAACTACCAGCGCATGACCGAGCTTGTGGCCCTGCCGCGCTTCGGGCTCGACCTCGTCGCCAAGCCCGACGCGGCGCTGCAGCTCGACGTCGCCACGGCCATCCTGTTCGAGGGCATGCTCGACGCCGAGTCGGGCTTCGGCGACTTCACCGGCCTGGCGCTCGACGATTTCTTCAGCGCCACCAGGGACGATCCCGTCGGCGCGCGGCAAATCATCAACGGCCGCGACCGCGCCGAGCTGGTGGCGGGCTATCACCGCCGCTTCCTTGCAGCATTGCAGGGGGCGGCGCTTCATGCCTAAGGCCGGAGATCGCACGCCGCCGGCCTGGACGGCGCTCACCACGCCGGAGAACGTCGACGAGATCCATCGTCTGCTGTTCGCGGGGCTCGGCCCGCGTGCCGTCGCGCAAAAGGTGCAGGCGACCGATCCGCCGATGTTTCCCGATACGGCGACCCTGCGGATCGAGAGATGGTTCCAGCGCTATCGCACGGCCTTCATCCTGCCCGAGCGGACGCGCGAGGTGCTGCTGGCCGCCAAGGAGCGCGGCGTCACCTCGGTGCGCCGCAAACTCGACCTCGTCGAAGAACTGGAGGACCTGGCGCTCGAACATCGCGCCCGCTTCCATCGCGGGCTGGCGGCCGAGAAGGACGAGCCACTGCCGCTCCCGGCGGTGACGCGGCTCGCCGTCGTCTATGGCGAGGCGCTGGAGCGGCTGGCCCGGCTCTATCTCGAAACCGGCCTGATGCAGCGCGTGCCGCGCCGCGTCTCCGGCATGCTGCAGGACCTCCTGGGCAACCGCGCGGTGTTCGAGTTCACCGAAGAAGAAGCCGCCCGCTTCTCGAAGGACCGGCTGCTGGAGGGTGTGGCGACGGAGACGCCGGAAGAGGGCGCGTGACCCCGCCCATGACCCCTCCGACGCCGATTACGGCGCCACGTCCCCATTTGAATGGGGAGGCTTCTTGTCATCCTGAGCGCAGCGAAGGATCTCATGCCGGTTGCCCCACTCATGGCAGACGGCGATGAGGTCCTTCGCTGCGCTCAGGACGACAGAGACCATCGAAGCCGCCTACGACCTGATCGCCAAGGTCCCGGTCTCCGGCCGCACGGTGCTCGACCACGCGGCCGATCTGCCGCGCAACGAACGCGGCGCGTACCTGATCGCTGCGGCCGCGCACTTTGCGGGCCTGGTGCCCGACGCGCACCGCTACCGCCTGCTGCCGGTCGATCTCCGCACCTTCGTCGAGAGCCGCCGCTATCTCGGCCGCCGCGGCATCGTCTATCCCGCGGTGATGCAGGCGGTCGCCGAGATGAACGACGGCAGCTATGTCGAGAGCGTGCTGACCGGCGGCATCGGCTCGGGCAAGACGACGGCCGCGCTGCTGGGCATGGCGTGGCAGCACTATCTGCTCTCCGTGCTGAAGGACCCGCACGCCGCCTACGGCCTCGATCCGGCGTCGGAGATCCTGAGCGTGTTCCAGTCGCTGAACGCGCGCACCGCCCGCGACAACGACTATACGCGCTTCCGCCACATGATCGCGGCCTCGCCCTATTTCCGCGAAGTCTTTCCGCCCGACGCCACGCGCGGCGCCGAGATCGCCTTTCCGCGCCGCATCGTCGCGCGCTCGCTGACCGGCAACGTCCACGCCGCCATCGGCGCCAACGTGATGAACGCGCTGCTCGACGAGATCAATTTCATGCAGATCGTCGAGGACTCCGCGCAGTCGGCCGACGGCGGCGTCTTCGACCAGGCGCTGGAGATGTACAACGGCATCGTGCGCCGCCGTAAGTCGCGCTTCCTGAGGGACGGCCGTCTGCCCGGCATGGTCTATCTCGTCTCGTCCAAGCGCTATCCGGGCGAGTTCACCGACCGCAAGATCGAGGAGGCGCGGCGCGAACGGGCCGAACACGGCCGCAGCTCGATCTTCGTCTACGACCGCACCGTCTACGACATCAAACCCGCCGGCACCTACGGCGCGGCGCGCTGGAGCCTGTTCCTGGGCGACACGACGCGCCGGCCGCGCATCCTGAGCGACGAGGAAAGTGGGGAGGAGGGCGCGGCCGTACCGCCCGAAGACGCGCACCTGATCCGCCGCATCCCGCACGAGTTCAAGTCGGAGTTCGAGCACGATCTCCTGTCGGCGATCCGCGACATCGCGGGCTGCTCGACCCTGGCGACGAACCCCTATCTCATCAACACGGAAGCCGTGGCCGCCGCGTTCGGCGCGCGGCCCTCGGTGCTGTCGCTGGAGCGCACGGATTTCGTGACGACGCGGCCCGCGATCCTGCGCGACCACATCGCCGAGCCGCAGGAGCCACGGCTCGCCCATGTCGATCTCGCCGTGAGCGGCGACAGCGCGGGCGTGGCGGTCGGCTATGTCGAGCGCTTCGTCGACGTGCCGCGGTCGGGGATGCAAGGGGGCAGCACCATCGAACGGATGCCCAGGATCGCCTTCGACCTCGTGCTGGAAGTGACGCCGCCGCGCAACGGCGAGATCGAGTTCGAGAGCCTGCGCCGGCTGTTCTATGCCCTGCGCGAGGCCGGCATGAACCTGAAGTGGATCGGCTTCGACACCTATCAGTCGCGGGACAGCATCCAGCTCCTGCGCCAGCAGGGCTTCGTCACCGGCACGCAATCCATGGACGCCGACTCGACGGCCTACGACGTCGCCAAGACCGCGCTCTACGATGGCCGCATCGCCGCCCCGGCCCACGACCACGCCCGCACCGAACTGATCCGCCTCGAACGCGACCCCAGGACCGGCCGCATCGACCACCCCGCCGGCTTCTCCAAGGACTGCGCCGACGCCATGGCCGGCGTCATCTACGGCCTGACCTATCGACGCGACACCTGGGCCCGCCACGGCGAATCCATGACGGCGATCCTGCAATCGATTGCACGGAAGGTGGACCAGAAAGACGCGAAGTCCGAGATGGCACGAGCGGCGGGGCAGGGACGGCATTCATAGGCGCGGGCTTGGGTACTTCTGGCCCTACAGTTCCTAACGACGCTTCTTCGGCTGCTGCCTTGAGAATCCGGATGCCTGGGGCAATTGCGGCGGCACTCCTAAATGTCTGGCCGACTTGCGTACTTGGGGCGGCAGATGCGGCTTGCGCGGCAGCCTGGAGTATTTTGGCGGAAGACCGCGAGTAACCATCCGCTGCGTCACGAGGAAAGTGACGATCCCATGGGCATATTTGCGTAAGCTAAAGGCCCAGCGGTAGACCTGAGCAAGCGTCGCAATTCCCACTTTGTCCCGTCTCTGGATAAACCGGCCCTTGGCTTCGAAGTAGTGGATGTGACCTACCGTTCGGGCGCGCGATATTGGAATGAGGGTGACAATCCCATGCACGTAATAGTTTCGGTGCCCTCGGAGGTTCTGATAGCACTTCACGGCGTAGTCGATGGCTGCCGCGAGTTTCCGGTCCTGCATGACGTCGGCGTGGCTTTGAAGCGCTTGCGCAAGGCCGACTGCGCCCAGCTCCGAGGTTAGCAGTTGTGCTCGCGTTTCCGAGTCAAAGCCGTCAGGGCCAGCAACCTTGTTCAAGAGAAGACGGAGCGTTGCCTCAGCCAGATTCCATTCGACTACCAACCGCCCCAAAGTGGCGTAATGGTCGCGAGAGTGCTTCGGCAATGCTGATAAAGGCTCGATGGCCATGCCAAGTTCCCCAAACTAGCCTCGGCCATTGAAGCGGCCGCTGGACCTCCTACATGCCGTGCTTGAAGATGAAGAGGAAGTCTTCGATCGCGCTCGTGCGCACATTGCTACGAGCATCTCGACGGTTTGGCATCAGGTACGGTCCTCGTGCGGCAGCGATGACTAAGCCGCCTTATCGATCCTGAGCCTGACCTGAAGGTGTGCGCGATCTGCCAGGTCGATCAGCGCGTCGAGGCTGAACTTTTCGATGCGGCCGCGCAGCAGATCGTTCAGGCGCGGCTGCGTGACCTGCAACCGTCGTGCCGCCTCGGCCTGCGTCACCTTCCAGCCCGCGATGCGCTGACGGAGCGCGATCAGCAGGTCTGACCGCATGGTCATGCTGGCCGCCACCGCCGGCGTGTCCTCCAGCGCGTCCCACACATTGGCGAAGCGTTGGCGCTTCAGCTTGGGTTTCATCTCCATCCTCTCGTCACAGCAGGCGCAGTCTCAGCGCCGCCACGTCCAGCTCCCGTTTCGCCGTCGCCTGCGTCTTCTTCCGGAAGGCATGCAGCACATAGACGGCATCGGCCCGCGTCGCGACGTAGAGCACCCGAAACGCGCCGCTCCCGTCGCGAAGGCGAATCTCGCGGACGCCCGGGCCGACGCTCTTCATGGGCTTCCAGTCCGTCGGATCGAGGCCATGTTGAACCTGTCGAAGCTCGAAGCCCGCCTGCCGGCGCACTCTCTCCGGAAACTCCCGAACCCTGTCGAGCGAATCGCCCAGGAAGACGACAGGCTTCATGCGCTCCTGCCGTTTATATCAAAATGGATATAGGGAGACAAATTGTCATTCGAGGAGAAGTATGGATGCGTCGGAAATAAGTAAAGCAACCATAAGTAGCAAGGCATGAAGCGCCGTCGAGCGCAGGCAGCGCGAGCTTCGGCTTCTGCTCATCCGCAGGGCGCGAAGTCACCCCTTCCGTGCCGCCTCGAACACCGCCAGCTGCGCCGCGAAGGCTCGCTTGTAGGCAGGGCGCGCGACGCCGCGGGCGATGTAGGCGGGGAGGTTGGGCGTGGCGTCGAGCAGGCCGGAGCTTTCCAGGCGGCGCAGCACCGTCACCATCAGCAGGTCGCCGGCGCTGAAGTCGCCGTCGAGCCAGGGGGCATCGCCCAGCCGGCGCGAGAGCTGGTCGAGCCGGGTGCGGATGCGCTCCTCCAGGATCGGCCGGCGCGCCTCGAACCAGTCCTTGCCGCGCTCCACGTAGGTCGCCATCTCGCGCTCGACGATGGGCGGTTCCACCGTGCTGAGCGCGGCGAACATCCAGGCGATGGCGCGCGAGCGGGCGTCGGCGTCGGCCGGCAGCAGGCCCGGACGGCGCTCCGCGATCCGCAGCACGATGGCGCCGGACTCGAACAGCGCGAGGTCGCCTTCCTCGTAGGTCGGGATCTGGCCGAACGGCTGAAGCGCCAGGTGCGCGGGCTTCTTCATCGCCTCGAACGAGACGAGACGGACGTCGTAGGGCTGGCCGGTTTCTTCGAGCGCCCAGCGCACGCGCATGTCGCGCGCCAGCCCGCGGCCGCGATCCGGCGACGCTTCGAAGGCGGTGATCGTGATGGTCGTCGTCATCGTCTTTCTCCCTGGCGTGGTTCTCCCTGGCATGGTTCTCCCAGGCGCGGCTGTCTGGAAGACGGGCGCGCCGGCGCGATTCCGACATCCGCCGCCTCTCCGTCGGGATGGGGGGGCGGGGCGAGGGGGCAGATATCGCTTGTCTAGTTGCCCGGGGCACACCAAGTCTCTATCGGTAGACCGGGCCCGGCCATCGTCAGGAAGTCGATGGCGTAAACGCTGGTTGGATCGGCCTGTCTGTCGTTTCCGGCGTCCAGCCTCCCGGCTCCTGCTTCCCGTCTTTCAGTCCAACAAGGAAAAAGAACATGTCAGCGAAGGAAGTACGCTTCGGCGGCGATGCCCGCACCCGCATGATCCGCGGCGTCGATATCCTGGCCGATTCGGTCAAGGTGACGCTGGGGCCCAAGGGTCGCAACGTCGTGCTCGACAAGTCGTTCGGCGCGCCGCGCATCACCAAGGACGGCGTGACCGTGGCCAAGGAAATCGAGCTTTCCGACAAGTTCGAGAACATGGGCGCCCAGCTCGTGCGCGAGGTCGCGACGCGGACGTCGGATGCGGCCGGCGACGGCACCACGACGGCCACCGTGCTCGCCCAGGCGATCGTCCGCGAGGGCGCCAAGTCGGTGGCCGCGGGCATGAACCCGATGGACCTCAAGCGCGGCATCGACCTCGCCGCCGAGCTGGTGATGGAGGAGCTGAAGACGCGCTCGCGCAAGGTCTCGACCGGCGAGGAGATCGCCCAGGTCGGCACCGTCTCGGCCAACGGCGACAAGGCAATCGGCGCCATGATCGCCAAGGCGATGGACAAGGTCGGCACCAGCGGCGTGATCACCGTCGAGGAGGCCAAGAGCTTCGAGACCGAACTGTCGGTCGTCGAGGGCATGCAGTTCGACCGCGGCTATCTCTCGCCCTACTTCATCACCAACCCCGAGAAGATGATCGCCGAACTCGACAACCCCTACATCCTGATCCACGAAAAGAAGCTGTCGGGCCTGCAGCCGCTGCTGCCGCTGCTCGAACTGGTGGTCCAGTCCGGCCGGCCGCTGCTGATCATCGCCGAGGAGATCGAGGGCGAGGCGCTGGCCACCCTGGTGGTGAACAAGCTGCGCGGCGGGCTGAAGGTCGCGGCCGTGAAGGCGCCGGGCTTCGGCGACCGCCGCAAGGCCATGCTGGAAGACATCGCGATCCTGACGGCGGGCCGCGAGATCAGCGAGGATCTCGGCATCAAGCTCGAGAACGTGACCCTCGACATGCTGGGCACCGCCAAGAAGGTCCATATCGACAAGGACAACACCACGATCATCGACGGCGCCGGCAAGAAGAAGGACATCGAGAGCCGCATCGGCCAGATCAAGGCGCAGATCGAGGAGACCGCCTCCGACTACGATCGCGAGAAGCTGCAGGAGCGGCTGGCCAAGCTCGCCGGCGGCGTCGCCATCATCAAGGTGGGCGGGGCGACCGAGATCGAGGTCAAGGAGAAGAAGGACAGGGTCGAGGACGCCATGCACGCCACCAAGGCCGCGGTCGAGGAGGGCGTGGTGGCCGGCGGCGGGGCCGCGCTGCTCTATGCCACGCGCGTGCTCGACGGCAAGCGCGGCGGCAACCACGACCAGCAGGTCGGCATCGACATCGTGCGCCGCGCGCTGCAGGCGCCGGTGCGCCAGATCGCGGCGAATGCCGGCTTCGACGGCGCCGTGGTCGCGGGCCACATGCTCGACCAGAAGGACCACGCCTACGGCTTCGACGCCCAGAAGGGCGAGTACGTGAACATGATCAAGGCGGGCGTCATCGATCCCACCAAGGTGGTGCGCACCGCGCTGCAGGGCGCGGTCTCGGTGGCGGGCCTGCTGATCACCACCGAAGCGATGGTGGTGGAAGCGCCGAAGGCCGACACCGGCATGCCCGCGATGCCGGGCGGAGGCATGGGCGGCGGGATGGGATTCTAGGCGCACGCGCCATACACGCAGGAGGTCGTCATGACCTTGAGACCGGAGTACACGCTCGGCCACTCGCCCTACAACGAATTCCTCTTCGCCACGATCGGCGAGGAGAAGGCGGGCGTGCCGCTCTCGGTGTTCAGCGCCCTCACGCGACTGGGCTTCGATCCATGGCGCGAGGCGGCGCGGCTGACGGCATTGCCGCGCGAGACCGCGGCGCGGGCCTTCGCCGTCACCATCGCGATGCTGCCCGAAGGCGACTGGAACGCCGCCGACTCCGAGGCGATCGCCGCGCGCCTGGTGAACTGGCTGCCGGCATCGGGCCCCACCCCGGTCGTTCCTGTGCTACAGATGAACGACAGGAAGCAAGCGGAAGGGACGGAAATGAACGGTGGATCGGGACTCGGGATGCTGCTGGCCTGCGGCATCCTCGCGGTGGCAGTGTTCCTTTTCGTGAAGGACATCACGACCGACAACAACCTCGAACGCAGCCGCGGCTCGACGCAGCAGATGCAGGGCGTGTCGCTGCAGTACCAAGGGGCCGCGCGCTCCTGAGCCCGGCGCGCCGGGCCGCACTCTCCGAACGGCGGCCCGGCGCGCCGGCTTCATGCTCGCCGGCGCTGGCCGTTTTCCAACCGTGACGCTATGTTGGCGGCCGAACGGGGAGTGGCAGTCCCGTCCGGCCGGTTCAACCGGAACGGGCGGCGGCTGGAGAGTTGGGGACCATGACCAAAAAATCGGAAATCACCGGCACCGGCGGCACGCCGGGGTCGCAGGCGTCGCGTCGTGGCGTGCTTCGGGCGGGCCTCGCGGCCGGCACCGTTGCGCTCGGCGGCGCCAGCGCGTTGGCGCAGACCGGAGGCGGACAGCCAGGCGGCGCTCATGCGGGCCATGCCGGCCACACGATGCCGGGGGCGCCCGCGCCCGTCACGCCGGCAGCGCCCGCCATCCATGCCGGCCATGCCCACATGTCGGAGATCGGCCTGGCCGCGAGCACGGCGCCGCCGCCGCTCGACCAGCTGCTGATCGAGCCCGAGGTTCGCCGCTCGCAGGACGGCGTGCTCGCGACCAGCCTGCGGTGTGCCTACACCTGGCGCAACATCGGCCAGCGGCGTCTCTACCTGCGCAGCTACGAAGGCGGCCTGGCGCCGACCCTGCGGATGAAGCCCGGCGAGACGCTGAAGGTGCGGCTGGCCAACGACCTGCCGCCCAACCGCGACTGGATGCCCCGGGACATCACGCGGCCGCACCAGTTCAACAACACCAACTTCCACTTCCACGGCGCGCATTGCAGCCCGAGCGGCATCGCCGACAACGTCATGCGCACCATGCTGCCCGGCAAGTCCTACGACATCGAGATCGCGCTGCCGGCCGACCATACGCGCGGCACCTACTGGTACCATCCGCACCATCACGGTTCGGCCGACGTGCAGGTGGCGAGCGGCATGGTCGGCGCCATCGTGGTCGAAGGCGATTTCGCCGAGGTGCCCGAGATCGCCGCGGCGCGCGAGCGGGTGATGCTGCTGTCGCAGGTCGTGTTCGACGCCTTCGGCATGATCGAGGATTTCGGCAGCACGCTGTTCCCCGAGGACGCCACGCGCTTCCTGGCGATCAACGGCCAGCGCCGCCCGACCATCGCCATGCGGCCGGGCGAGGTGCAGCGCTGGCGCGTGGTCGGCTCGCAGTACCAGGACAATATCCTGATGGAACTGGCCGGGCACCGGCTGAACGTCATCGCCTACGACGGCATCGCGCTGGGCGCGATGCAGGAGAAGAAGCAGCTCCTGATGGCGCCGGGCCAGCGCGCCGACGTGCTGGTGCAGGCGGGCGCTCCGGGCACCTACGAGCTGAACGCCATGCCCTACGACCAGGGCCATGCGTCGCCCAGCGGGCCGCTGGCGCGGGTCGTGGTCTCGGGCGAGCCGATGGCGATGAAGCTGCCGTCCGCGCTGCCCAGGCCGCCGTTCGAGACGATCCGCGACAGCGAGATCACCAACCGGCGCACCTTAGTCTTCTCCGGCGCGGGCGATCCGCCGGACAACGATCCCGGCGCGCACTGGCAGGAATTCACCACGCTGATCGACGGCAAGGCCTTCGATCCCTCGCGCATCGACCAGCGGGTGAAGCTGGGCGCCGTCGAAGAGTGGACGATCAGCAACATCCATCATCACGACGACCATGTGTTCCACATCCACACCAACCCGTTCCAGGTGACGGAGATCGACGGCAAGCGGCCGGACGATCTCGTGTGGCGCGATACGGTGACGGTGACGCGGGCCGGCGGCAGCACGGTGTTCCGCTCGCGCTTCCTCGACTACACCGGCATCTTCATGCTGCACTGTCACATGATGAACCACGAGGAGATGGGCATGATGCAGACGGTCGAGGTCTACAAGGACTGACCGCCGCCGCGCCCGCGGGGTTCAGCGCTCCAGCGGCATCCTGAGCGTGAAGCACGTCAGCTCGGGCGTCGAGGTGACGTCGATCGTGCCGCCATGCGCTTTGGCGATTTCCGACGCGATGTAGAGGCCGAGACCCAGACCTTCCCGGCTCGGTCTGACCTCGCCGCGCGAGAAGGGACGGAACAGCCGATCCATCGCCGCCGCTTCGATCGGCGTGCCGGCATTGCAGACGGCGAGTTCGAACTGGTCTTCCGTCTTGGCGATCACGGTCACGGGCTCGCCTTCGGCGCCGTGGGTCAGCGCGTTGCCCAGCAGATTGGACAAGAGCTGCCCGAGCCGTACCGGGTCGGCGGTGACGGGCCTGGTCAAGGCAAAGTCCGTCTTGATGATCGTGCCCGGATGGATGCTCTGCAGTTCGTCGACCACCAGCCGGAGCACGGGTTCGAGCGGCAGGGTGGAGAGCGTCAGCGTGAGGCCGCCGCCCAGCCGGCCGCGCGCGAAGTCGAGAAGGTTGTCGACCAGGCTCGCCATCCGCGCGACGCTCTTCTGCACCAGGATGGTGATCCCCTCGGCGCGCTCGTCCAGCTTCGACTGCTGGATCAGGTTCATGCCTGCGGCGATGGACGCCAGGGGATTGCGCAGGTCGTGCCCCAGAACGGCGATGAACTGTTCGCGCAGCTCGGCCTCCATGCGCTGCGCGTCGAGCGCGCTGTCGGTGCGCAACTGCTTCACCGTCGCCTCGGCAACGCGCCGTTCGAGCGTCTTGGCCAGCGTCTTCAGCTCGTCGCGCGCCTTCAGCAGCTCGCGCTCGTAGCGGCGGCGGTCCGTCGCGTCGAAGACGGTCAGCCGGACGAACTGCGGCTTTCCTTCGGCATCGCGCCGCTCCATCGCGTTGACCAGCACGGGATAGGTCTCGCCGTCCTTCCTGACGAGATCGAGCGCGACCTCGTTGAAGAAGCCCTGCAGGCGCAGCAGGGGGGCGAAGTGGGTTTCGTAGAAGATGCGGCCTGCGATGTTGAGGAGGTCGTGCAGCCGCTTGCCGGTCAGCTCGTCGGGCGCGTAGCCGGTCCACAGGCAGAACGTCCGGTTGGCCCCGGCGATCCGCCCATCCGGACGCAGCGAGACAAACCCGCAGGGCGCGTTGTCGTAGAGGTCTTCCAGATCTTCGTTCACGGGATCGGACAAGGTTGCACATCGCCGTGGCGACGTCGTCCGGCGCGCCGAGGTTCGGGCACGGCATCCTGCAGGCCGAGTTCGCGGCCGATATCGTCCCCGGGGCCGCAGAGGAGCGTTCGCAAGCCGACCTCGAACGCAGGCGCGACGTGCCGTCCCATGTTCCGGTCGCCGCCGACTCCAGGGGCGAACACGATCGCCGTGGGGCCGGTGCCCGCCGTGCGGACATTGTTGCGCACGAGCGCCGACACGGTACGTACCCCCAAAGCAGCCCAGAACTTCGGGGAAGATATCGCGGTGTACCGGCGGCGTCACGAGCCCGCAGCATCTGCATTCCGAAATCGATTGCGGTGCCAGCACCCACCTGCGTACTTTGCCCGCCCGACACGAGCCCAGGGAGGGGCGATCGATGGCTCTGGTTCTCACCTTGAAGCAAGGCGAAGACTTCTACGTCGACAAGGACCAGTATTTTCTGCGCGAGATCGTGTCGGAGGGAAACGTCCGCGTCTCGCGCGTGCGCGACGGGGCGGCCTTCGACGTCGACGACCGCAAGAAGACGCAGGTCGACGAGGGCGTGTTCCTGCAGATCGGCGACCACATGACCAGCAAGGCCTGCCGCCTGATGATCGACGCCCCGCGCCAGCTCCTGATCGTCACCGGCGCCAAGAAACGCAACCCGCCCGCCTCGATAACATCGCGTCGGTGACACAACACCGGCGATACAATGCCGGCGACACAACGCCGGTGATGAATGGGAGTCCTCTTTGTTGTCTGCGCGCGCTCGACCACGAGCCGCGCCCCGGAAGGAAGTTGTTCAGATGCTTACCAAACGCGACCTGCTTTGTTCGGCGGCGATGGCCGCATTCGCCGCCACGACGGCGAAGTCCATCCCGGCCCTTGCGCAGAACAAGGCCGGATGGCCCAGCCTGCCGGAGGCCAAGGACATCGCCGAGGAAGGCTTCATCTACGGCCTGCCGCTCGTGATGAACTATGCGGTCATGCAGGAGTTCGCCGTCGACAGGAACTCGGGGCAGTTCAAGGCGCCGTTCAACGAAATCAACAATACGCACAGTGTCGCCACCCCGGCGGACACGGCAGTCATCACGCCGAACAGCGACACGCCTTACTCGATTCTCTGGCTGGATCTGCGCGCCGAGCCGATGGTCGTCTCGGTGCCGGCGATCGCAAAGGACCGCTACTATTCGGTCCAGCTCGTCGACGGCAACACCTACAATTTCGGCTATATCGGCACGCGCGCCACGGGGACCGAGCCGGGCGACTATCTGGTGGTCGGCCCCGACTGGAAAGGCGAGACGCCCGCAGCGTCGACCGGACTGAAGAAGGTCTTCCGGTCGACGACGCCGTTCGCGTTCGCGCTTTTCCGCACCCAGCTCTTCAACCCCGGCGACATGCCGAACGTCGAGAAGATCCAGGCCGGCTACAAGGCGCAGTCGCTGTCCGCTTTCCTCAAGCAACCCGCCCCGGCTGCCGCGCCCAAGATCGATTTCCTTCCTGCCACCACGGCCGGGATCAAGGATAACTTCTTCCAGTATCTCGACGCGGCCCTGCAATTCGTTCCGGAGACGGCGCGGGACAAGGCGGTTCGCGCGAAGCTCGCGAAGATCGGCATCGGGCCCGGCAAGACCTTCGCGTTCAAGGACCTGTCGCTCGAACACAAGGCGGCGATCCTGGTGGCCATGAAGCAGGGCGACGACAAGGTCGACAAATGGCTGGCCAATGGAAACAAGAGCATCAACGGCTGGAACGTCGGTGCGTTCTTCGGTGACGAGGCTTTCTACAACGGTGACTGGTTGATGCGGGCCGGCGCTGCCAAGGGCGGCCTCTATGGCAACGACGCCGTGGAAGCCATGTATCCCTATACCCGGATCGACGCGGCCGGCGCGCCGCTCGACGGCAGCAAGCACAAGTACACCATCACCTTCGCGCCCGGCCAGTTGCCGCCGGTGAATGCGTTCTGGTCCGTGACGATGTACGACGGCAAGAGCCAGTTCCTGGTCAAGAACCCGATCAACCGCTACCTCATCAACTCGCCGATGCTGTCGGCGATGAAGAAGGACGCGGACGGCTCGCTGACGCTGTACATCCAGAAGGACAGCCCCGGCGCGGACAAGGAAGCCAATTGGCTTCCGGCGCCGAACGACACGATCTATCTCGTGATGCGCCTGTACTGGCCGAAGCCTGCGCCGCCGTCGATCCTGCCGGCGGGCAACGGGACATGGCAGCCCCCCGGCGTGAAGCAGGTCTCGTAAGAGACGCAGCGCTCGACCCTCACGGGCCGCTCGTCACCGGCGCCAGGAAGCCGCCGTCGGTGACGGGCGATTGCCTTTTCTGTCGTCCTGAGCGCAGCGAAGGACCTCATCGCCGCCTGCCATCGGCACGAGATCCTTCGCTGCGCTCAGGATGGCAAGAGTAGAGGACGATAGAGAGTTGGGGCGCCGCTCGCTGACTCTAGTCCGCTGCCGTCGGTGACGGGGCGCCCGAGGTGGTGCTTTCCCTGTCGTCCTGAGCGAAGCGAAGGACCTCATCGCCGTCTGCCATTGGTGGGGCAACCGGCATGAGATCCTTCGCTGCGCTCAGGATGACAACAAAACTGGTTAGGCAAAGTTGGGGCGCACCAGCGGACTGGCGCGCCCCTCGCTGACTTTAGTCCGCGGCCTTCTGGGCGGCGGCCTTGTCGAAGTCGCCGGCGTCGTGGCGTTCGCGGAGCTGGCCGGGGTCGTTGCCCTGGATGCGGTTGACGAGGCGGCCGCGCTTCACGGCCGGGCGCTTGGCGATCGCGTCGGTCCAGCGGTTCACGTTCTTGTATTCGTGGACCTGCAGGAAGGTGCCGGCATCGTTGTAGATCTTGCCCTTGGCCAGCGCGCCGTACCACGGCCAGATCGCCATGTCGGCGATCGAGTATTCGTCGCCAGCGAAGTACTCGTTGTCGGCGAGGTGCTTGTCGAGCACGTCCATCTGCCGCTTGGTCTCCATCGCGAACCGGTCGATGGCGTATTCGCTCTTGAACGGCGCATAGGCGTAGAAGTGGCCGAAGCCGCCGCCGAGATAGGGCGCGCTGCCCATCTGCCAGAACAGCCAGTTGAGCGCCTCGGTGCGCTTGTCGAGGTCCTTGGGCAGGAAGGCGCCGAACTTCTCCGCGAGATAGAGCAGGATCGAACCGGACTCGAAGACGCGGCGGGGCTTGGCGCCGCTGCGGTCGACCAGCGCCGGGATCTTGGAGTTGGGATTGGCCGCGACGAAGCCGCTGCCGAACTGCTGGCCCTTGCCGATCTCGATCAGCCAGGCGTCGTATTCGGCGCCGCTATGGCCGGCGGCCAGCAGCTCCTCCAGCATCACCGTGACCTTCTGGCCGTTCGGCGTGCCCAGCGAATAGAGCTGCAGCGGATGCTTGCCGACGGGCAGCTCCGCCTCGTGCGTGGCGCCCGCGACGGGGCGGTTGATGTTGGCGAAGCGGCCGCCGTTGTCCTTGTTCCACTGCCAGATTGCGGGGGGCGTATAGGTCTTGTCGTCGCTCATGGCGGGGTCCTCTTTCACGCAAAGTCGTTGGAAGGAGATTACCCTGCGCTCTACCCAATTCCGGCGCCGCGGGCCACCGCCTTCGCGGCGCCGCCGTGTCGTCTGTCGCGTCGTCTTTCTCGTGCGACGGGTGAGACTTGCTCGCTTGACAGCATTCTGCCGGAACGCAGGCGCGCTCCGGCAGGTCGTCGTTCTTCCGAAAATAAGCGCCGTGTCAGCGGCCGCCGCCTAGCGGCCGCCGGCCAGGCGCTTGGAATATTCCGACAGCTCGCGCAGCACCGGCAGCGACTCCTGCGCGTAGCGGCGCAGCGGGCCGCTGCCGCCGCTCTGCGAATAGGCGCCGTACTGTTCGACCGCCGAGGTCTCGGCGCGCATCACGGCGTTGGCATAGGCGGTGTCGAACTGCGGACCCGTGAGCGAGTTGAGCTGCGACATCGCGTTGTTCGTCATCTGGCTGGTGGCGTCGTGCGGCGCCATCGAGACGCCGGCCTCCGAGCGGTTGCGCTTCAGCGTCGACACCAGCTTGGTGTGCTCGGCGATGGCGCGCGTGGCGAAGCCGCGGACCAGCTCGTTCTGCGACTTGGAGAGGGCGAGCTGGCCCGAGCGGATCATGAAGTCGTTGATGGTCTCGGCGAAGCCCACGAAGCGCGAGTCGGGCAAGGCGTCGACGGCGTGCGCCGTCGTGGCCGACGTCGCGGCGTAGGCGAGGGGCGCCGCGGCGAGGGCAGCGAGCAGGGAACGGCGACGGATCGTGGTCGTGGGCATGGTCATGGGTATCTCCCGTTTTCCAGGTGGCAAATGTCGGGCTGACAACGAATTGCGACCGGAAACGTTCCTTTACTCCACATCCCTTCAAGCAACCATCAGTAGCAGCCCTCCATTTTCGCATGCCTCTCCCGCCTCGGCTCCTACTTCATCTGGATCAGCTGGATCAGGTTCCCGCAGGTGTCGTCGAACACGACCATCCGCACCGGCCCGGCATCCATGGGTTCCATCGTGAAGGCGACGCCGAGGTCGCGCAGGCGGCAGTGCTCGGCGTCCACATCGTCGACCATGAACGAGGTCGCCGGGATGCCGTCGGCCACCAGCGCGTCCTTGTACGGCTTGACCGCGGGATGGCCGCTGGGCTCCAGCAGCAGCTCCGTTCCCCCGGGGGCCTGCGGCGACACGACGGTCAGCCAGCGCGCGCCGCCTGCGGGCACGTCGTTCTTCAGCTGGAAGCCCAGCACGCGGGTGTAGAAGTCGAGGGCCTTTTCCTGGTCGTCCACGAAAACGCTGGTGACGTAGATTCTCACGGCGGTTGTCCTTTCGGGAGAGGAGAGACGCGATCAGAGGTGCTTCTGCAGCCACAGCGCCGTGGCCTCGCGCAACGGCTCGAGGTCGAGCGAGTGCAGCTTGGTCCGGCCCATCCACTCCACGCGGATCAGCCCGGCCTTCTCCAGCATGTCGAGATGCTGGGTGACGGCCTGACGCGACAGCCCCGGCTCGTTGGCCGCGGCCGAAAGGGCACAGATCTGGAACAGCGACTGCGCGGGGCGCTCGCGCAGCCGGTCGACGATCCGCCGGCGCGTCGGATCGGCAAGCGCCTTGAAGATCCGGTCGAGCTGGTCGTCGTCCACGCCGGATTAAATGCAATAAAACTATTGCATGTCAACCGGCCATTCACGCGGCCTGCAACCGGGGCCTGCAGCCGGAGGACGCAACTCAGTCGGGAGCGGCGGCGAACTCGGCCATCAGGCGCGGGAAGTCCTCCATCGCGGGAAAGCCCTCGAAGCGATGCCGCGCCGGTGTCTCGGCCCAGGGCAGTTTCTCCTTCGTCATCGTCTCGATGAAGGGCGAGAACCAGCTTGGGTCGTCGAGCAGGGTGGGCCGCACGTTGAGGAAGGCGTCGAGGCCCGCGATGCGGGTGAACATCCAGCTCATGCAGCTCGGGCAGAAATGATGCTGGAGCTGCGGCCCGCGCAGCCCGCCGACCACCGTCCTGCCCTCGACCACGGCGAAGCCTTCGGCCGGAACCATGACCGTCAGCGAGAACGCGCTGCTGCTCATGCGCTGGCAGCCCGTGCAGTGACAGGCCGCCGTCATCAGCGGCGGCGCGGTGATCTCGAACTTCACCTCGCCGCAGCGGCAGCTTCCGCGCAGAGGCAGTTTCGTGGGCTTCATGGTTGGGGGCTCCTTCGGCACGGCACTCCGAGAACGGGAAAGCCTGATAGCAGACGCGCCGACTTTTTGCGCGCGCGGCGGCAACGCGGCGCGTGCCTTGCCTGTTGAGTCTCCCGTCGGGCAGGAGGAGCGTGCGATGGTCCGGGTTGTCCTTTCTCTCGCGACGAGCGGCGCGCTCGTCTTGTCGGCGGCAGGCGCGGCCTGGGCGCAGGCGGGCACCGGCATCGGCGGCACGCCGTCGTCGCCGTCTTCCCCGTCGACATCGCCGTCGACATCGCCGGCGCCGGGCGGCACTTCGCCTACCGTGCCGCCGCCATCGCCTTCGGTTCCCTCGACCTCGCCGTCACCCTCGACGACGGCTCCGCCGCAGCAGCCGGGGCCGGGCCTCGATACCGACCGCCGCGCGCCGCCGCCGCGCTAGGGCGTTGCGGCCATCGCGGTGTTTGCCGCCAGCGCCGGCAGGGTCGCGGCGAGCAGGCTGGCGATCATGAGGTTGCCGCGCGGGTTCATGTGCGCCGAGGCGTAGAAGTCCTGCTGGTTCGGCTCGGCGGCGAGGCGGCGGAACGTGTCCACCGTGGCGATGCCCGCGCGCGCGGCGCAGTCGAGCAGCGCCTCGACGATGCGGCGCTGGTAGGCGAGGTAGCCGCGGTGCCGCCAGGTGTCGGGCGGATACTGCGCCATCACGATCACCCTGAGAGCGCCGTCGGCCTGCAGGCGGGCGAGCCGTTCGAGCAGGCGCTTGGCGATCTCCACACCGAAGCCGGAACGATGGACGCGGCGGTGATAGCCGGCGAGATGCTGCATGAAGACGGGCATGCCGAGCAGGGCGGTGTCGAGGCGGTGCCGCAGGTCGGGCGAGAGCGTCGGGCGGCGCGGCGGCACCGGCACGCCCTTCAGCGCGAGGCCGCTGCCCTCGACGGCGAACCACGGCTTGTCGCGCCACCACAGGCGGCGCATCTCCACGCGCCGCACGTCGTCGGCGATGAAGCTCAGGACGAGGATGGCCGGCCGGTGCGCGGCCACGCAACGCTCGGCGCGCAGCACCATCTGGTCGATGCCGTAGCCCGTGACGCCGCCGTTCAGCACGCGGCGGCCGGTGAGCCGCTGCAGCTGCGCCGGCCACGTCTCTTCGTCGCGCACCTCGTCGCCGTAGGTGAAGGAATCGCCCACCGTCAGGATCGCGCCATCGTCATGGGAGGCCGCGTGCTCGCCGCACGAGCGAAACCCGTCGGCGTCGATCGTATGGAACGACCGGCCGACGCCGGGCCCGCTGAAACCGGGGTTGGGCACATGCCCCAGAAGATCGTCGTGACGAAAGAGTCCGCTTTCCGACATCGCTCCCCGCCTGATCCCCATCCAAGCAGATCGCGCGAAGCGTTGGAACCCACTTCGACATCCTCCCCATTTGAAGCGTGAGGAAATCTCCGGTCTATTCGCTCACGGCGCCGCGGAGTTCGGCCTTGAATCCATCGGTGTTCTCGAACCTGATCGTCACCGCGTCGCCCGGCCTGTCGCCCTCGAAAGCGAACGTCCAGGTCTGGGTCTCGCCGCGGCCCAGGGTGCGGCTGTCCAGCTGGAAGGTGCGCTCGTCGAGCCAGCGTCCGCGGACGGCGCTTGTCCCGTAGGGGCCGGGCGGGCTCGTGCGATAGAAGCCGTCGGTGCCGAACACGCCGGTGCGGCGGTCGGTCGGCGGATCGGCGCGCAGCACGACCTCCCAGGTCGGATCGGGCCGATCGAAGAAATCGAGCCGGAAGCTCTTCATGCGCAGCGGATTGTCGGCCAGCCGGTAGACCTTTCCCGAGATCGTTCGGGCGAGATCGGACGCACCTGTGGCGACGCCGGCAGCAGGACCCGGCTTTTCCGTCGCGGCCTCTCGTATCGCCCCGGCGAGCAGCGCCACGCCCGCAGGATTGGCGGGCAGGGGCTCGTCCGACCTGACGGCCTTGGCGATCTCGTCGATCAACCCGGCGACCGGATAGGATTCGGTGTCCCGCAGGATGCCGGTCATCACCGCCACGATATCGAGTTTCGGCAGGACGACGATGAGCTGGGAATGACGGCCGCGCGCCATGTAGGCGCCCTTGTCGGGAAGCGACCACCACAGGTTTCCGTAGCGATAGCCCCATTTCGCGACGACGTTTCCCGCCTTCGCCTGCTCGACCCACGCGGACGGGATGATCTGCCTGTCCTCCCACCGGCCGTTGCGCAGATAGAGATAGCCGAACCGCGCCATGTCGTGCGGCGTGAGGAAGAGGCCGGCCTGGCCGTCCGTGACGCCCTGAATGTCGTTGTTGCCCCAGGCGGCGCTCCTGATGCCGAGCGGTCCGAACAACTCCTTCATCGCAAAGTCCTGGGCGCTCTTGCCGGACTTCACGTTGATCAGCGCGGAGAGCAGATAAGGATCGCCGCCGCTGTAGTTGAACGTGGTGCCGGGCGCGTGCGCCATCGGCCGGTCGAGCACGAAGGCGGTGCGGTCGGGACTGCGGAACATCTGCATCAGCGTTTCGTCCGGCGTGTAGTACCTCTCCGTCCACGCCATGCCGGAGGTCATGTCGAGAAGGTTCTGAACCGTCATCGCCTGCTTTCTCGCGTCGTCGTTCCTGATCTGCCATTTGGAAAACAGGTCCGCCACCCGCCGGTCGGTGCTGTCGAGCATGCCCTTGTGGAGCTGGATCGCCGTCAAGGTGCCGACGACGCTCTTGGTGACCGAGCGCAGGTCGTGGGCGATGCCCGGCGCGAAGGGCGCGTAGTAGGCATCGGCGACGATCCGCCCGTGCCGGACGATCAGGAAGCTGTCCTGTCCGAAGCTGCCGACGGTCTCGACCAGCCGCGCAAGCTGCGCGGAGTCCATGCCCTGCTCCTCGGGCATCGAGACCGGCCAGGACTCGACCGGCCAGGGATAGACGGAGGGCGAGGCCTGCGGATCGCGAGCCTGCGCGGCGACCGGCGCAAGGCCTCCGGCCAGGAGTTGAACCGCTGCGACCAGTGCAGCCAGGGCAACCAGCTTGAGACGCATGGGCATCCTCCCGATCGTCGACCGATCATACATCAGAGCCGGCCACGCGGTATTTGCTGTCGCAATCTGCATGTTTGAACGGAGCGGAGAGGCAGTGCGCGTTCCTCATTCTCCTCCCCATTCAAATGGGGAGGTGCCTCGTCTTACGAGGCGGAGGGGTCATGCGAGAGCAACGCCCTGACCCCTCCGTCGCCGCAGACGGCGCCACCTCCCCATTTGAATGGGGAGGAGAGCGACGATCAATGGGCGAGGGCCGCCGACTGCCCCCTCCATCGGCGTCAGACGCAGACACCTCGCCGTTTGGACGGGCAGGAGGGAGAGGGCGTTACGGGCCGAAATTGCCGAGTTCGTGCAGGCCGTCGATGTTCTCGATCACGACCTCGTTGCCGTGGGGCAGGGAGATCAGGCCGCGCTTCTTCAGCTTGGCGATCGAGCGGCTGACGGTTTCGATGGTGAGGCCGAGATAGTCGCCGATCTCGCCGCGGTTCATGTCGAGGCCGACGGTCACCGAGTCGCCGAAGCGGGAAGCGTAGAGGGCGTGCATCTTGGCCAGGAAGTAGGCGACGCGCTCCGTCGAGCGCAGCCGGCCCATCGCCGCGACCAGCTCGCCGGCCTCGCGCTGGGCGCGGACCAGGGCGTCGGCCGTCGCGGCGGCGAGCGCCGGATAGCGCTGCGCCAGCTCGTCGAAGCGGCGGCGGCTGAAGGCGCAGGCCTCGACGTCGGTGATGGCATGGCCCTCGAACGTGTAGCGGCCGTCGGTGTGGAGGAAACCCACGCAGTCGCCGGCAATGCGCAGCGCCACGATCTGCCGCCGTCCGTCGTCGAGCGTGCGGGAGACCGCGACGAGGCCCCGGGTGATCTTGAAGAAGTTGGTGATCGGATCGCCGGCGCGAAACAGAATGTCCCGCCGGCGCCATTGCCGCCGGCCGCCCAGCGCCACCAGTTCGGGAAGCTGCGCGTCGGTCAGGGACCCGCAAAGGTTGAGCGAGCGTCCGATGCAGCCCGTGCAGGACGCGCTCTGCGACTCCCGACGAAGCTGTTCGGGAAGCCGGGCGGAGAGGGAAGTCACGGAAAAGCCTAGGCTCGGCCGGTCCCCGATACAATCGGCAATCGGGGAAGCGACATGCCGGAACCGCCTTCTTCGATCACTTCCGGTTGAACGGCGCGGCCCCCGGCGGCGGGGGAGACCGGGCGCCGCATCGGGCGCGGCACCGGGCGCTGTTTTCCTCCGGCGCGGGAATTGGTGACTCCGGCGGCGAGGGCGGCTACTCGTCGGGCGGATGACGGGCGATTATCGTTGGGTCGAGTCCTTCGACGACCTCATCCGTGCAATCGATTGCACGTTCGCGCAGACCGGCCGGCCGGTCGAGGTCGCCTGCCGGGTCGATACCGGCGACGGGGCCGGAGCTGACGGAAGTGCAGGCGGGGCCGCCATCGGCTTCACCATGGCGGCCGGCGCGGCGGACTGTCTCGATCTCGCCGGGGCGTTGCCGGACGAGGCCGTCGGGGAGCTGCGCCATCTGCTGACCTCGCCGCGGATCAGGCTGCGCGGCGCCAACTTCAAGTCGGAGATGGTGTGGCTGGCGGCGCGGCTCGGCATCGCGTGCAGCAACTTCGCCTTCGATGCGCTGCTCGCGGGCTCGCTGCTCGACGAGAACCGCGCCAACAGCCTCGCCGTCTATGCGCGCCTCTATGCGGCACTCGACGCGGACACCGAAGACGGGGACGACGCGCGACAAAAGCTGCTGCGCCGGCTGGGCTGCGCCGTCGATGTCGTCTTCCAGGCCGCCGCCGCGATCCGCGGCGAGCTGCTGGCATCGCCGGCGCTGGCGCATTTCTACGTGAACCTGCTGCATCCCGCGTCGCAAGCCTTCGCCCGCCTCGAACGGCGCGGCGTCGTGGCCTCGCGCGAACGCTTCGAGGCGCTGCGGGTCGAGCTGGAAGGCGAGGACGGGCAGGGCGGCGCGCTGGCCGATCTCGACCGTCAGGTGCTGGCGCTGCTGCCCGGCCGGCTGCGCATGAAATACGCCGACAATCTCGCCGTCCGGCCCGCGATGCTGCGCGATTTCTTCTTCGGCACCGCGGGCCTCCACCTCAAGCCGCGTATGGTGACGCCGCGCCACGGCGAGCCCTCGACCGCCAAGGCGCATCTCGCAATGTTCCACGACGTGCCCGAGGCGGCGGCGATGGTGACGCTGCTGGAGGCGCGCAGTTCGGCGGCCAAGATGCTGTCGGCCTATGTGAAGGGCTTCCTGAAGCACCTGCGTGCCGACGGCCGCTTTCATCCGGCCTATATGCTCTTTGCCGGACGCGCGGACGATGGAGACGAATCCGGCGGCGGCACCGTCACCGGCCGCACCTCCGCGCGCGATCCCGCCATCCAGACCGTGCCGAAGCGCGGGACGTGGGCGAAGAAGCTGCGCCGCTGCTTCGTCGCGCCGCCCGGCATGGCGATCTGGTCGGCCGATGCCGCGCAGGGCGAACTCAAGATCGCGGCTTGCCTCGCGGGCGAGGCCAACATGCTGGCGGCCTATCGCGCCGGCCTCGATCTCCATGCCGTCACCGGCGCCTCGATGATGGACATGCCGACCGACGCCTTCATGGCGCTTTCCGCCGACGTTCGGGATCGCGAGAAGATGGAGCGCTTCGAGCTGGGCCGCTTCAAGGCCAAGGCCTGCAACTTCGGTCTGCTCTACGGCATGCAGGCCAGGGGCTTCGTGCGCTACGCCTGGCAGACCTTCAAGATGGTTCTGAGCGAGGCGCAGGCGCAGGAGATGATCGACCGCTTCTTCGCGACCTATCCCGGCCTGCTCGACTGGCACGAGGCGGCACGCAAGCGGGCACGGCGCGACGGCGCGGTGGCCAATCCCTTCGGTCGCGTGCGCCACCTGCCGTGGATCCGCGCGCAGGATCGTCAGATTGCAAGCCGCGCCGAACGCCAGGCGATCAACGCGCCGGTGCAATCGACGCTCTCCGATCTCACCTGCTGGGCCTTGAGCGAAATCGACCGCCAGCTCCCCGACGCCCAGCCCTGCGCCATGATCCACGACGCCATCGTGGGCTACTGCCCCGAGGACCGCGCCGACGAGATCGGCCGGCAGATCGTCGAGGTCGCAAGCACTTTGCCGATCGAGACGCTGTGCGGCTGGCGCCCGCAACTCGCCTTCACCTTCGACCACGAACACGGCCCCGACATGGGCTCGATGGTGAAGATGAAGGCATAATTGTCGTCCAGAGCGAAGCGAAGGATCTCATGCCCGTGGACGCAGTCGCGGACCAACGCCGCTCGCGTCGATACCGGCCGTCCGAGACGCGCGCATAGGCTCGCGGCATGAAAATCAAGCAGCCCGAAATGCGTGTCACCCCGCTTGCTCCCGCTGCCGCGCCCGCGATGGCGTCGAACGCGCTGCAGGTCGAGGACGAGTTCAACGCCTTCTACATGACCGGCACCGACGGCGCGGCCGGGCATGTGCTGCGGCCGCCCTACGATCCGAGGGTGCTGGAGCGGCTCACGCAGGAGAACAACGTCCTGGGCGCCTGCATCGATGCCATGGTGGTCAACGTCGCGGGCACCGGGCACCGCATCGAGCGCGAGACCAAACGCGCCGACGAGCCCGACGAGCAGGACGATCCGGTCGCCTGCAAGCTCGAAGCCTTCTTTCGCGAGCCGTTCCCCGGCACGAGCTTCGTCACCATGCGCCGCGACCTCGCACGCGACATGGAGCGGGTGGGCTACGGCGTGCTGGAGATCATGCGCAACGCCGCGGGCGAGGTCGTGTTCCTGCGCAACACGCCGGCCCGCACCATCCGGCTCTGCAAGCTCGATGCGCCGGCGCCGGTCGTGCGCACCGTGTCGCGCGGCGGCGCGGAGATGTCCGTCGCCGTGATGGTGCGCGAGCGCCGCTTCGTGCAGCTCATGGCCGGGCAGCTGCTGTTCTTCAAGGAGTTCGGCGCCTCCCGCCAGCTCGACAAGCATACCGGCCAGTGGGAGAGCGCCGACCGGCCCGTGCCGGTTCAGGCACGCGCCACCGAGCTTCTCTATTTCCAGGTAGGCCAGGACCCCAACAGCCCCTACGGCGTGCCGCGCTGGGAGGGGCAGATCCCGTCGGTCGTGGGCTCGCGCGCGGCGGAGGAGAACAACCTCACTTATCTTCAGTCGGGCGGCCTGCCGCCGGCGCTGATCGTGGTGCAGGGCGGCATCGTGGCGGGCGAGGCGCGGCAGGCGCTGGAGCGCCAGTTCGCGCCGGGCCAGAAATCGCGCGCCGCCATCCTCGAAGTGCCCGCGACCGACGGCATGCTCGACAAGCCGGGCACGGTGAAGGTCACGGTCGAACGCTTCGGCCACGAGCGCGCGGGCGATAGCATGTTCGAGCGCTACGACGACAAATGCGCCGAGCGCGTGCTGCGCGCCTTCCGCTTCTCGCCGCTGTTTCTCGGCAAGTCGGCCGACTTCAACTTCGCCACGGCCTATGCCTCCTACCTCGCGGCGGAGAGCCAGGTGTTCGGGCCGGAGCGGCGGCTGTTCGACGAGATCGTGACGCGCAAGCTGCTGCCCGAGCTGGGCGGGGCGGGCTATGTGTTCCGCTCCAATCCCATCGCCATCAAGGACGTGACGCAGCAGATCGAAGCGCTGGCGCTGGCGGCGGGCCTGCCGGGCATCGACCTCGAAAGCGTCGTCGACCAGCTCAACAAGGCGGCGGAGCTGGAGCTGCAGTTCCGGTGCTCGGAGGCGCCGGTTCAGCTACGTCCCGTGCAATCGGTTGCACGAACCGGATCGGAGGCCGAGCCGTGAGCCGAGTCCGCCAAGTCGGGGGGCAGGTGAAGACCTGGCTGCACCTGCTGCTCTATGCGTTCGCCTTCCACTGTACGCCGATCCCGGCATGAGCGCGCTGCTGGGGGTGAAGCTCGCTGCCGTCGCGCTGGCATTGGCGATCGTCGCGGCCGCGCTATGGTGGACCTATGCCGAGGGCAAGAGTGCGGGCCGCAACGAAGTCTCGACGCGGGCGATGGAAAAGGCGGCGGAGAAGACGCATGAAGGCATCAGGCTGCGCAACCAGGCGGCGCGTCGCGCTGCTGGCGACGACGACGACACTGCTTTCGAGCGCATGCGCCCCCGCGCCGGTGGTGGTGCTGAGCCCTGATCCCTGCGCGCGCTTCTCCCGCCTGGAGATGACCGATGCGCAGGTCGACGACGCCAAACGCTCCCCCGAAAGCCGCCAGGTATGGCGCCCGTTCTTCAACCAGACGAATGCGCATAACGACGTCTTCGGCGAGACGTGTTTGAAGGGAAAGTGACGTTGTCGTCCTGAGCGCAGCGAAGGACCTCATCGCCGCCTGCCATGATGAGGCAACCGGCATGAGATCCTTCGCTGCGCTCAGGATGACAGAGGAAGTCGGGACAACAGGAAACCTGCCATGGACTGGAAGCCGATCGTCACCGTCGTGGCGCCGACCTTTGCCTGTGCGCTGGAAGGGCCGTTGAAGGGGCTGGCGGCGGGCGTCGCGGGGAAGGTGCTGCTGGAGCGCGACGATGCGCGGCCGGACGAGATCGTCGAGGCGATCCTGAAGGAGCAGACGCCGGAGCTGATGCACCGGCTGCGGCGGGTCGAGGCGGCCATCCTCGAACAGCAGCGTGCGCTGGGCTTCACGTTCGCGGCGCTGCGGCCGGAGGTCCATCACAGGCCGAGCCCGTGGGCGCATGTCGGCATCAACCTGCTCGCGGCCGTGGTGCTCGGCATGTTCATGGCGGGCGTCTACTACGTCTTCAACAAGAAGCTGCCGGCCGACGAGCCCGCATCCATCGCCCTGATCTCCTCGGTGGTGGGCTATCTCGCGGCCAACACCACGCAGGTGCTGAGCTACTATTTCGGTTCGACATCGAGCACCAACCGGCGCAGCGATGCCGTGACTGGGGCGATGACCAGCGCGCTTCAGAACAAGTAATTGCCTTCGCCGCTTCAGGTGCTATTCATCCTCCCACAACCAAGGAGGGTTGATTGAACAGCTTGACCGTCATCCAGATCGTCGCCGCGCACGGAGCCATCGCCCGCCTGCGCGACAAGCCGCTGCCCGGCGCGGTGAGCTATCGCCTGTCGAAGATCGCGAAGTATCTCGACGAGGAGTTCCGCCTCTACGCCACCGTGAAGAACGAGCTGATCGTGCGTCATGGCGAGCCGGTGCCCGACAAGCCGGACGAGTATCGCGTGCTGCCGCATCTGCCGGGCTTCGCCGCCTACATCGAGGCGATGACGCGCGTGCACGAGGAGACCGTGCCGTTTCCCTTCAGGAAGATCGAGGTGAAGGACCTCGACATCGACTTCTCGGCTAACGAGATCGAGGCGCTGGCCCCGATCTTCGACGGCTTCGCGACCGACGACGACGGGGCGGACGCCGCGGCGCTGGAAGCGCGGGCGGCGGTGCGGCGGGAGCGGCTTACTTCTGCGATTTGATCGAGTCCCTCCTGTCATCCTGAGCGCAGCGAAGGATCTCATGCCGCTTGCCTCACCGATGGCAGGCGGCGATGAGGTCTTTCGCTTACGCTCAGGACGACAATGGGGAGCACACGGCTCCTAAACAGAACCAGGGGCGAGGGCGGGCGTAGTCCCGCCTGCGCGGGCGGCTAACGTCGCCCTTCATGTCTCCCCCCATGTCCCTCATCGAAGTCGCGATCAAGAAGCAGGACGCCGAGCAGCAGATCGTGTTCGGGGAAGTCTTTGCCCCTGGTGTCACCGACGCGCAGGGCGACCGCATGTCGGCGGCGGAGATCGCCAAGGCGGCCTACCTGTTCATGGCGAAGGGCCGGCTGGCGAAGATCGACACCAACCACGATCTGCAGCCCAACGGCTCCTACATCGTCGAGTCCTTCGTCGCGCGCGAGGGCGATCCGACCTTCATTCCGGGCGCCTGGGTGATCGGCGTGAAGGTGCCCGATCCCGCGCTTTGGTCGGCCATCAAGAAGGGCGAGCTGAACGGCTTTTCGCTCGACGGCGCAGGCTTCCGCGCGGAAACGACCGTCGAGGTCGAGATTCCCGAGGAACTGGCGGGCCTCACCGACCGCATACAGGACCATGCCCACCAGTTCACCGTGCGTTTCGACCCCGACGGCAATTTCCTCGGCGGCGAGACCGATATCGTGCAGGGCCATCGCCACAGCATCACGCGCGGCACGCTGACCGACGAGAGCGCCGGGCACAGCCATCGTTTCTCCTATGTCGAGGGGCTCCTCCATGAATCGTGAGGTCAAGAGGCGCGAAGTGAAGATCAACGAACTCAGCGACGTCGACGTGCGCTTCGTGTCGCTGGTCAAGCGCGGCGCCAACCGCATCCCGTTCCGTCTCACCAAGGAAGACACCAACCGCATGCTCGATTTCGTGAAGCTCTTTCGCAAGAGCGACGAGGAGGCCAAACCCGCGCCGTCCTCGGCACCGCAGTCCCAGGCTCCGACCAAGGAGCAGCCCAGGGAAGAGAAGGATCCTGTCCTCGCCGCCCTCGCGCGCCTGGAGGAGGGACAGCGCGCCTTGGCCGAAAGCATCGGCCAACTCGTCGCCAAGGTGCAGAAGAGCGATGCGCCCCTGTCCTATGGCGTCTCCAGTGTCGTGCTGGGCGAGGCCAATCGCGACCAGCCGGCGCGTCTCGCCAAAGGTGCGGGTATCCCGAGGCTGCTCGACACGGGCCTGATCAAGCTCTGATCCGCCGACCGGCTCTACATCCTCGAACTCGACACAGCCCAAGGAGGGGCGTCCTGAAAATGTCCAGCAACCAGATCCTGCTGCAGAAAGCCGACCTCGCGCTCGCCGACCTCTCGGCCAATGGCGGCCTGCTGATGCCCGAACAGGGTGCGGCCTTCATCCGCAAGCTCATCAAGGAGCCGACGCTGATCAAGGAGGCGAGGGTCGTCGAGATGGCCGCACCTCAGCGCAAGATCAACAAGATCGGCTTCGCCAACCGCATCCTGCGCAAGGCGCAGTCCGGCGTGGCGCTCACCCAGGCGCAGCGCGCCAAGCCCGGCACCGAGCACATCATGCTCTCCACGCAGGAGGTGATGGCCGAGGTCCGGCTGCCCTACGACGTGCTGGAGGACAATATCGAGCGCGCGGTCGCGGCCGGCAACGAGCCGTCCAACAGCCCGTGGTCGAGCGGCCTGCAGGAGACGCTGGTGACCTTGATCGCAGAGCGCGCGGCCCTCGATCTCGAGGAGCTGTGCCTGCTGGGCGACACGGCCTACACCAATCCCGGCAACGCCGACGACCAGGCCTATCTCTCGATGTTCGACGGCTGGCTGAAGCTCGCCGGCGCCGGCCATGTCGTGAACTGGGCCAACGCCGCCATCGCCAAGGAGATGTTCAAGAAGGGCATGACCGACATGCCGGTCCAGTATCTCCGCAACAAGGCGGCGATGCGCCACTTCGTGTCGGTGAATCAGGAGACCGAGTATCGCGACACGCTGGCCAATCGCGTCGGCGTGCTGGGCGACCTGCAGGTCCAGACCAGCGGGCTGCTCTCGCCCTACGGCGTGCCGATGAAGTCGGTGCAGCTCATGCCCGAGGCGCTGGGCCTGTTCACCAATCCGCTCAACCTGATCTTCGGCATCCAGCGCCAGATCAGCCTGGAGTTCGACAAGAACATCAGCGAGCGCGTCTACATCGTCGTGCTCACCGCCCGCGTGGCGGTGCAGGTCGAGGAGACCGACGCCATCGTGAAGTACACGAACATCGGCACGGTCTAGCTCACGGCGTCCGACCACCAGCGAGGACATCATGAAGCTCGCCAGCCTGCTTTCCGTCCGGGAAGCGCTGGGTGTCGAGGCCGGCCAGGACAGCGACAACGCGATCCTGGCCGCGCTCGACGCCGCGACGGACGATATCGCGAGCCGCCTCCGCACGAGCTTCGAGCGGACGACGGCGCGCGACGATTTTGCCGTGGAGATGAGCCAGTATCCCGCGGGCCATCTCGTGCGGCTGGGCCTCTTGCGCGGGTTCCTCGTCGGGACGCCGACGGTGAAGGCCGCCCGCTCGCCTGCCGCGTTCGGCGTGGACGAGATCGACGTCACGGCCAAGGCGACGGTCGATCCCGTGAAGGGCGTCGTGTCGATCGCGCCCGATGGAGAGGCCGGCGACGCGCTCGGCGGCTTCCGGCCCTGGTGGTTCCGCGTCTCCTACACCGCGGGCTTCACCGCGACCGACGGCCAGCATTTCGACGCCGTGCCGGAATGGCTCGCTCTGGCGGCGCGGCTGCATGCCCGCGTGGCGTTGAGTGCGCATCCGATGTTCGTGCAGAACCAGTCGACGGCCGACGCGCGCCTGCTGGAAGGCCAGCTCGGGCGCATCCTCGGCCGCCACACGCGCTACCTGCCGTGGGCCGAGACGCCGCGCGCCGGCGTCATCCTCTAATGGGCATCGAAGTCTCGTTCCGCGGCCGGCACTACACCGATGCCGCGGCGGGCTTCGAGGCGGTGGCGAAGGCGTTCGCCGACGACTGGCAGCGTGTGCCGGGTGCACTGCGGCGCGAACTCGAAACCTATCTGAAGAGCGCGACCGCCGGCTCGGGGGCCAGCGTCGAGATTGCGGGCAGCAGCCTGGGCGACATCAGGGGCCGCGTGCTCCTGACGGCGCGACGGCAGGGCCTCAGGCGCACGCCGTACCTGATGCAGGCGCAGACGAAGCGGGGCCGGACGCGGTTCGAGGTGCTGCGCGCGCTCGACGGCGACCGCGACTACTTCCTGGAACGCGCGCTCAAGGCGATCCTCAAGGAGATGGGCTGAAGGAGATGAACGGTGGCTGAGTTCGTTCCCAACGAGTTGACCGTGCGCGAACGCGCGCTGGCGGCGCTCGAACACGCGATCAAGACGCAGCCCACGGCCGACTACGGTTTCGCCTGGGATCTCGTGGTGCGCGCGCCGCTGCGCGACTGGGCCTATCGCAAGCAGCGGTCGCTCGGCATCTTCGACGGCCGCGAGACCAAGCGCGACCTCCACATGGTGCGCGAGTGCAGCCTTGCGGTGGCGCTCGAGATCAAGCTGGTCGTGCAGTCGACTGCCCAGCCCAGCAGCGAGATGAACGCCTACTTCGGCGCCGTCCAGCGCCGCCTGGCCGAGGACCCGACCCTGGGCGGGCTGGTCATCGACCTCGTGGAGAGCGGCAACGACTCCGACGTCGAGGACGAGAACCAGCGCCATGTCGCCGGCGTCCTCCTCTACACGATGAAGTACCGCCACGCGACCAAGGACCCGCGCCGGATCGTCTAGCGTCGGTCTTCGCCTCCTGACCCCTCCGACGGCGAAGACGCCGCCACCTCCCCCGTTGACGGGGGAGGCGAAGTCATCCTCCTCCCCATTCAGATGGGGAGGTGCCCCGCAGGGGCGGAGGGGTCGGATCGAGAAAGAGTCAGCGCGCCGTCTTCTTCGACAGGATCGCCGCCAGCGCCAGGCCGCCGACCATCGAGACATGTTCGAACGAGACCACCATGTGATGGAAGGCGTCTATGCCGGTCTTGGTCCAGAAGGCGTGGGCGATGGGGATGGTCAGCAGTGTGAAGATCGCGAGCGCGCCGGTGCCGAGCCAGACGCCGCGGTTCAGGATGACGGCAAGCGAGCCGCCGAGCTGTACGATGATGGTCGCCACGGCGAACAGCCAGCCGGGATGAAGGCCGAACATTTCCATCTCCGCGATGGTGGCGTCGAAGCCGAACAGCTTGGCGAGCCCGGACGACCAGAAGACGAAAGTGAGCAGCACCCGTGCGAGCACGAGGAACGCCGACGATTCCAGGATCGCGGCAATGACGGAAGGCATTATTCAATTCTCTCGATTTTGACCGGCGCGCTTTGTACGGTCTCGAACGACAGAAGCAAAGCCCGGTCCGTCAGGATTTGGTGCGCATCTTCTGGGCCTCGGCGAGCTTTTCGTTGAACTGGACGATCAGCGAGGCGGGGAGCTCGACGACGGCGCTGTCGCCGCTGCGCGCATAGATCTTGAACCGGATGCCGTCGGTCGCGCCGCGCTGGAGATCGGCCAAAGGAATGAAGATGTTGTAGGTTTCCGCATAGACGCAACGGTTAGGACAGGCACGTACCTCGCGGTTCACTTCCCGAAAGTCATATGATTGGCCTCTGTCGTTCGACGCCTTAAAGTAAAAGCCATGTGTGGCGGGTGTAGACGGCCGACCATTGGACCAGGGCAAGCGTACGTCCGGTCTCGCGGTCGACCCTGCCGCGGAGAGCGTACAATTGGGTGAGTTCGACAGTGTCGCGAAGCGCAGCCTTGGTTTTGACGTCGATGGATGTCGAATAGGGGTCGTTCTCGATATAGGGAGAATGCGGATCGTACGCCGTGGAAGACCGGGCCGCGCTGGTAGGCGAACCCGAAGCGCGGGACGGGCTGGGCGGGGGTGGCGAACAGGCCGAGATCGCAACGACGGCGGCAAGCAGCAACAGCGAACGCACTGTCTTCCTTTTCATTCCGACTGAAACGGGCCGACCGTATAGGCGCATTTCGTCTGTGTAAAACCCTTTCCGGTTGAGTTGCGCCGTTCGTCGGCAGCGCGCCGGGCTGCGATCAGCACTTCGCGACACGCTGGCGGTAGCCGTCGTAGTACTGGCTCCAGCAGCGGACGCGTTGCTTGACGACGTGGTCGGGATAGCCGTTCTGGCCGCGGTTCGTCACGATCACCGTGGTGTAGCCGTCCCGGGAATAGCCGCCCTGCGATCCATTGCCTGCGAGAGTGAAGGAGCCGCCGTGGTCCGCCGGCGCCGGCTGGTAGGAACTCATCGGGGCGGCATTGGCGCCGCCTGGGAATGCCATTCCGATCATGCCGATGCCCGCGACGAGCATCAGTTTCCGAAAGAGCCCCGACATCGCAGTTTCTCCAATCCAAGATGTTTCAGCGACGCCACTCTATATGCGTGTATTTGTAAAGTAAAACACGTATAAGTAGCAATCTTCGTTGGCGCAGCGCCGAACCAGGGCGGCCGGGAGCGATACCGGGCGGGCGAGGGCGGTGCCAGTTCGGGGCGGGCATGGAGGGATGCACCCGCATCCCGCACAACGAGGTGCTCCAATGACCGTCAGGATTTCCCGGGCGCAGTATGCGGCGGGCAGCCAGATCTTTCGCGTCGACGGCAACGGGCTCACGCCCGCGATGCGCGGACTGGCCCAGTCGCTGGCCCGCATCGCGGCGTCGACCGTGACCGATCTCGTCGATAACTCGGGCGGCCAGACCGCCAACGGCACGATCGAGGCCATCGGCAGCTTCGTGCCGGCGGCGCTCGGCAGCAGCGATGCGGCGCAGAAGGCCGAGCTGGAAGCGGGCTTCGCCAACGCCACCGACGCGCTGAAGGAGCTGATCGCCCAGATCAATCTCCTGAACGCGCGCGTGCCGGCGCTGGGCGGCGTGCTGGTCGACAACATCGTGGGCACCGCCGCGGACGGCACCATCGCCGTCCTCGACGTCTCCTATACCGGCGTCGGCACCGCGATGGCCTCGGCTACCGGCGCCAACCTCGTGCTGACGCGGCTCAAGAACGCCGTGGCCCAGCTCGTGCTGCACACGAACAAGCTCGCCGTCGCCTGCGGGGCGGGGGAGATCGTCGACCTCTCCGGCGGCACGCCCGCCTACAGCCTCGTCTTCGCCGACATCCCCGAAGGCACGGGCACGGCCGCCTCGGGCGCCGATGCGACGGCGGCCAACGCCATCGTCAAGGCGGCCGATGCAGGTGCGGTGATGCAGAAGCTTGCCAACGCCGTGAAGGAGATCGCCACCAAGCTCAACGCGCTGGGCGATTCCACCGGCGGCGTCGCCACCACCGTAGCCGTCTAGCCATACCCAACATCCCTTTGGCCCAAGGAGGGGCTTCCATGTCCATTCTCACCCGCAAGACCATGCTCTATGCCGGCATCGAGCCGGCCTACGGCACGCTGCCCGCGTTCAACGATTCGACCAGCCCGATCCTGGTCGAGAACGCCGACTACAAGCTCGATCTCCAGAACATCGACCGGCCGCTCTATCGCGCCGATCTCTCGCCGACGCCCGACATGATCGGCCGCAAGATCTCCAAGATCTCCTTCACGCACGAACTGCGCGGCGGCGGCACCGTGGGCGCCGAAAGCCGGCTGGGCCGCCTGTTGCGCGCCTGCTCGATGGCCGCCGAGAACAAGGCATCGGCCTGGTGGGGCGCGTTCCTGCCGATCGGCAATGTCGCCGGCGGCCCGGCCGTGGCCTGGACGACGGGCGGCAGCCTCACGGGCATCGCCGAGCCCAAGACGCTGCTGATCGAGGTTACGACCGGGGGCCTCTCGGGCACGGCCGAAATGACGATCACCGCCGACGACGGCACGGTCGCGCAAGTGGGCGTCGGCATGACTTCCGGCACGGCGGCGACGCTCTCGACCGGCGGCCTTTCGGGCGCCACGATCACCCCGACCTGGAGCGGGTCGCTGGTGGCGGGGCAGAAGTGGATCGTCACGGTCTTTCCGGCCGGCATCCAGTATCGACCGACCTCGGTCGAGAGCCTGCAGGAGAGCATCGCGCTGCGCCTCTACAAGGACGGCGTGCTGCACGAGGCGACGGGCTGCTACGGCACCTTCAAGGTGAACGCGCAGGCCGGCGGCCGCGCCACGGTGGAATTCGAATTCACCGGCATCTACAGCACGCCGACCGATGCCGCCTTTCCGGCCGCGCCTGTGTTCGAGTCGACCCTGCCGCAGCAGGTCGAACTCGGCCGCCTGCATGTCGATGGCTTCGGCGTCGCGGGCCCGCTCAACAACCCGTGCGTGGTCGACACGTTCAGCTTCGACATCGCCAACAAGATCGACCCGCGCACCTCGATCAACGCTGCCAACGGCTACACCGGCCTGCGCATCACCGATCGCGGCAGCTCCGGCGGCATCGACCCGGAAGCGACCCTGGTCGCCAGCCAGGACTTCTGGACCAAGCTCGCCAATGCCCGCCTGATGCCCTTCGGCATGCGGGTCGGCACGACGCCCGGCAACAGCTGGTACATCCACGCGCCGTGCGTGCAGTACACCGGCCTCACCTACAAGGACCGCAACGGCCTGCAGGCCCTCGACGCCGCGTTGCAGTTCAATCGCCTGAACGGCGACGACGAGATCATGTTCTACGCGTGCTGATCCTTGCCGCGAGGCGGTAGCCGACAGCCGACACTCCGGGCCGTGCGAGCGATTGCACGGCCTTTTCCGTGGACGATCCTCTTGCACGCGCAGGTGGTGTGAAACTAGGATCGCCGCCGTGGTGGGGAGTGAAATGGCGACGCCGGTAAAGTTGCGACATAAGGATACTGGGCGCGAAAAGATCGGCTCGGCCGGCTACTCATGGACCACGCTGTTCTTCGGTCCGTTCCCCGCCTTGTTCCGGGGCGAGTATCTGGTCTTCCTGACGTATTTCGCCGTCGCGGCGGTGATCCTCGTCACATTGCCCGAGTGGGGCACGTTCCTGTGTCTCCTGATGTCGCTGGTCTGGAGCTTCAACTTCAACCCCTACCATCTGCGCAAGCTGATCGAGCGCGGCTACGTGCTGGCCGACACGGCCGAGACCAATCGCCGGGCGGCGATGACCGTCGACATGTCTCCGGCGGTGATGGGCGCGCGGTTCATGAGCCCGGACCTGAAGACCGACGCCTACAGGGTCTTTCTCGTGAAGAAGTACAAGATCGAGAAGAACGAGGCCCTGGGCAAGATGGTCGTGGGCGAACGCCTGTTCGACACGATCGACAAGGCGCTGGCCTACGCCGACAGCCTCGAATTTGCCGACGGCTCGCCGTTGTCGCCGTCCTTGACCCCTCGGTAGCGAACGCCGGCCGCTTCAGGGACCCGGGCATTCTCGATGGAAAGGAAGACAGATGATCCTCCGTATCGCTGCTGGTATCGGATTGGCCTTGTCGATGACGGCCTGCGCCGCCCGTCCCGGTTCGGTGGCCGCTCCCGGTGCCCCGGCCGCCAGGCTCGACACGGTAAGCGCCGGCGTGAACGTCGAATGCATGCAGCGGCGCATGACGCAGAATCTCGTTCGCAACCAGTTCCAGATAGGCGCGGCGAGCAGCCCCGGGCAGATCGTCGCCGACAAGAACGGCAACCGCTCCCTCTACACCGTCTCGCAGGAAGGACCCAACGTGCGGGTTGTGCTCGACCTGTACGTGGTCGGGAAGGATGGCAGCGTCGCGCCGATGGCGGCAACGGAAGTGACCCCGGCCGGATGGGCCAATCTGCAAAGGTCCGTCGACTCCGTCGCCGATGTCTGCCGCGGCCAGTCGCCGATGGGAAGCGACACCTTCTCGATCAAGGATCTGAAGAAGTAGTCGAGCGGGGTGGCGGCGTCCTGCCGCAGGATCGCCGCGCCGTTCGTACCGCCGGCGATCTGCTGCGGCAGGATGGCTGCCGGCAGCGCCCCATGTACGAAGTCAAAGTCTTCATCGTCCAGAGAGCCAACGGCGAGCTGGTCGGCGCCAAGCTGACGCGCGGCGCGGCGCAATCGATTGCACGCTATCATGCGCCGGCGAAGATCACCGTGGTGATGGCCGACAAGGCAAGCCTGTGGCTGGACGCACGGGCAGGCCACGAAGGCGCCCCGGAATAGTTCCTGTCTCTCCTCTCGATAAGGTGCGGCGATCATCGCCAACAGCATCTCGAGGAGGAGAAGCAGAATGGCCATCAAGGCACTCACCCTGTCCGCCGTGAAGACCGTCGAGTCCAAACTGGACGAGGCTTACGGCACCCCCGACGCCACCCGCTTCACCATCGGCGCCATCGACGCCTTCGTCGCCGCCTATATCGGCGACCGCAGCCTCACCTTCACCGACGGCGAGGACAATGGCCGCGCCGTGGCGCAGGTGAAGCTGAACGAAGCGAACCTCGAATATGTCCGCTTCGGCCTCAAGGGCTGGGAGAAGTTCGCCGATGCCAAGGGCAACGAGGTCGTCTTCGCGACGGCCGAGAAGGTCGTGATGGGCAAGAAGTACCAGGTGGTCGCCGACGACTGCCTGGCGCTGATCGACGCCGAGCTGACCGGCTGGCTGGCGCGCGAGATCAAGGCCATCAACACGGTGAGCGCCGACGACGCGGGAAAATCCGTCGCGGCGTGATCGCGCTCTGCCTGCTGCCGGAGCGCAACTGTGCGACCTGCACGGCGCGGCAGCAGAAGGAGTGGGGTTGCGACGCGCGCCAACGGCCCGACGGCTCGTGGACCGACCGGTCGCTGGTCCCGATGGAGGTCGACGGCCAGGAGAGCTGGGCCTGCCCGCGCCGGCCGGTGAAGGACGAACCGGCGCTGTTCGGCGAACTGATGTCGCTCTACGGCCTGTACGCCGAGGGCGTGCTGGCCGACGAAGGCGGGGTGATGAGCCAGACGGTGAAATACCTCGCGATCATGCGCCTGATCCACGGCACCGTGAACGAATGCCGCGCGGCGCAGATGGAGAAGAAGAGCTGAAGAGCTGACGACGCGCCGCAGGGCGCCGAACCCAAGGAGGGGTGGAGCCGTGGCCGACCAGGAACTGTTAATCGTCGTCCGCATGCGCGACGAAGCGTCGGCGGTGCTGAAGCAGGCGACCGCGGCGATCCGCGATCTTGGGGTTGCGTATGACGATGCTGGGCGCAGCGCCGGCTCCTTGCGGACGACGCTGCGAGCGGCCAACACGAACGTTGCTGTATTACATCATGTCGGCAGTACGGCCAGCGTGGCCTTAACCTCGCTGACGCAGACACTAACGCGCGCCGCTGCAGAAGCAGACCACGTAGGTAGCGCGATGCAAACAGCTGCGGGGAAGACGACAGGCTTAGGAAAGGCTGGTGCCGCAGCCGGAAGGCAATTGAATGGGCTATACGCTGGTATTGCGAGCGGGACGTCACGCGTCAAACTGGTGAAAGCCGACCTAAGTGGCGTGGCAGAGGGAATTGGGCAGGTTCTTGGGGAGATTTCCAAGGTCGAAAAATCGCGGGAGTTTCTCGATAGAGTCCTCAGCATGCCAGGCATTGCCACCGGCATGACAAAGGCGAAGATCAACGAGATCGTCGATCAGCAATCGAAGGCTACGCTCACGGACATCGTAGAAGTCCGCAAGGCGGCAGGACTGCTGATCTTGTCCGGCGATGTCACCGAGAAGTCATTCAAAGGTGCCCTGGAGCTCTCCGCGCGACTATCCGAGGTCATGGGTGTCGATCTCGTGGCGGCGGCGCGGCTGGTAGCGGAGGTAATGGCCGATCCCGTACGGGAAATAGAGAAGTTGCGACGTGTCGTCGTCGGCCTGACGGAAACCGACAAAGATCAGATTCGTCAGATGGAGGAGAAAGGAGGCAAGGCCGCGGCGCAGGCAGAAGCCGCAAGAATTGTATCCGAACGTCTTGGCAAAGCTGCTCCTGCCGGCGAGGGCCTCTCCGGTCGATGGGATGAGTTCAAATATGAGTGGGGCAAGTTGGTCCAAAGTTTCGACGGTGGAATTCTCTCCGAACTAGCATCGGGGGCGTTGAGTGCCGGATCCTTCGTCATGCGGGAACTCTCCCAAAGCACCGGCGAAAGATATGAAAGAATGATGGAGAAACTTCGACGTCAGGGCCTTGTCAAAACTCATGAAGAGAATATCGACGCTCAGATTGCCGAACGTCAGGCCAACATTAAGGTGGCGCAAGAAAAGGCAGGCAAGTATTGGACGAAGCTGCATACCCGGTCAGAAGAAGATTTTGGGCGTTCGGTGGCCAAGAGCGAACTCGAGAGGGAGCTAAGGAGAATACGTGAACTTGCTGACGAGATAAGAAAGTTAAGAGAAGAAAAGTCAAATCTGCACAAGGAAGAGCAAGAAGCCCGGAGCAAGGCGGCAGACAAGCAAGTTGCTGATGCAACAGCAAAGGTCGACGCAGGCATACGAGACCGCAAACTGAGCTTTGATCCAATAGCTGGGCGGCTCGAATCGGCGGACATCGCTCGCGTCCGGGATCAGGTTAGGGAGTACACCAAGCATCTGAATACTCTACAGACGGAGTACGAGGCCGCTCAGGAACGTTTTGGTCTGGGAGAAGCGGGCGAGAGCGAGCTTACCGAGGCCAGACGAATTCGCGACAAGGCACGGTCCCTTCTCGATGCGATCATAGTGGAACAAAAGCGTCTTGAAGCCCTTTCGCAGAAGAGGACCTCACTCGATCCGCCTTCGGGCAGTCAAGTTGCATCGACAAAAGACGAGATTGCCGAGACCTATCACAACGTAAACCAGCACGCACAACGGTACGTCGAGACAAACCAGCGTATGACCTCGGCGCTCACCCAAACCGTTGAAGCTACTGCCATTGCCCGAGAGGGACTGGCGCAGCTCAACGAGAAACAGAAAGAAGCCGTTACCTGTCAGACGGACCTGACTTCGAAGACGATCGATCTTGCTGAGGGGGCGACGAAGGCTGCGACGGCCGTCGCAGCCTTCCTGAAGGGCGTACACGACGAGACCGACAAGACTCAGGAGAAGGAGCGTGCGCAGATCTTCATGACGCCCGAAAACGCCAAGAGGGCGAAGTACAGGGAGGAATACCTCAAGAAAGCGGATGAGCAGAAAATCAGCCTTGGCCAGCACGACCTTGAGCAGCTCGACAAGGAAATCGATGGGCGGGTTGAGGCGGAGGCGCATACGGCGCGGATCAAGGAGGTCGTCACCGGCGCAAAGGAAACCATCAAGGGCTTCCTGGCCGATGTTCGCACCGGCTTGAAGGAGGGCGCGACCTTGTGGGATGCCTTCGGCAAGGCGGCGCGCACGGCACTCGACAAGGTCATCGAGAAGCTCTCCAACTCGATCTTCGACAAGCTGGCGACCGGCCTCGTCGACTGGATGTTCGACGGCGGCAGCAAGGGACCGGGTGCATCGACCGGTAGCATACTCAGCCAAATAATCACCGGGATCGCCAAGATACTCCCCTTCGCCGACGGCGGCATCATGACCAGCCGCGGGCCGGTGCCGTTGCGTAAATATTCCGGCGGCGGCATCGCGACGTCGCCGCAGCTCGCGCTGTTCGGCGAGGGATCGGTGCCGGAGGCCTATGTGCCGGTGCCGTCGGGGCGGATTCCGGTCGAGCTGCGCGGCGGCGGCCTGCGCGGGGGCCTGAGCGGGGGCATGACGGTGCAGACCAACATCAGCGTCAACATGACGGCGCCGGCTGGCGGTCAGGGTTCCGGCGGCAGCGACGGGCGCGGCAACATGATGGAGCAGGCGCGCGAGCTGGGCGCCATCGTCACCGCGATGGTGAACAAGAACCTGCAGGACCAGATGCGGCCGGGCGGCCTGCTCAACCCCAGCGGTTCGTTCAGCGCGGGAGTGGTGCAATGACGACGACGGTTCAGTTTCCCGCCATCGACTGCACCTTCGGCACGCCGGTGAGCTATGCGCCGCGCGTGCTGAAGAACGCCTACGGCAACGGCTACGAGCAGAGGGTGGGCGACGGGCTGAACACCGTCGCCGAGAGGTGGACGGTGGCGTGGCAGGGCATTCGCTGGAGCGAGTGCCTGGAGATCAACAGCTTCCTCAAGGCGCAGAAGGGCTACCTGCCGTTCCTGTGGACGCCGCCGGGCGAGGCGCCGCTCCAGGTCAAGTGCGAGAGCTGGAGCCGCGAGAAGACCAGCGGCACCACCGGCAACGTGCAGGCGACCTTCGAGCAGGTGTTCGATCTCTAGTTCGCGCCGGTGAGAGCGATCCCGGCATCCGCAGATCCAGCCCAAGGAGGGGCAGGCAATGGCTCACGTCGTCAAGCTTCGCGTCAAGGACACCACCGCCAGCACGGGCACCGGCACCAAGGTGCTGGCGCGCTCGACCCTGCTCAACTTCCGCACCTTCGACGCGGTGATGGCCAACGGCGACACCTGCGACGCCATCGTGGTCAACCGCAGCGCCAACCAGTGGGAGCATTCCTCGTGGACCATCGCCGGCGTCGGCGGCGAGCCGGTGCTGACGCGGCTCGAGTTCAAGGAGTCCTCGACCGGCACGCCGGTGCACTTCACCGAAGGCGTCAAGGACGTGCTGATGCTCTATCCGGTGGCGGGCAAGCTGGACTTCACGGCGCGGACCCTGAAGCTTGCGCCCAACATCATCGACGGCACGCCCGGCACGGCCAGCGCCTTCCGCTTCTACGACGACGGCAATGGCTGGATCGGCGGCATTGGGATTTCGCCAGGGTCGGTCGACATCCGGTCGGGAGAGAAGCTCAACCTCTGGTCGGGCCAGACGGAAAACCAGCGCAACACGGTCAGGATCAATCAGAACGGCCTGTCTGTCGCCGTGGGCGCGGACGTGGCGGCTGGTATCGATCCGCAAGCTGTGCTGCACGTCGTCAATCGCGGCGGCGCGCCCTCCGCGATCATCACGACCGGCACCAACACGGCGGTTCGCATCGGCCCCAACGGTGTCACCTCGGCCATCGAAGGTGTGGACTATACCGGCCTGGCCGCCTGGCGTCCGCTGTTCGTCAATGGCGAGGAGGTTCTGATTGGAACCGGCGGCGTCGAGCGCATGCGGGTGAAGTGGGATGGCGCAGTCTCCATCGGTACGACCGCCGCAGGGGCGAAGTTCCACGTGCAGGGCGCCGGCTTCAATGGCGGAAACGGCTACTTCGTCAGCACGGACAGCGCCAATTCCGTTGCCATCAAGGGCGCGAACGGCGCGGCCATTTTCGACAGCGCCTATGTCGCGCTGATGGACGGCACGCGCACGATCTATCTCGGCCTCACCGGTACTGCCGCAGGCGGCGATGTCGGCCGTTTCAGGATCATCGGCGCAAACGGCCAGGAGAATTTCAGCATCGGCACGACTGGATGGGTTGGCATCGGTACGAGCCAGCCCGCCGAGGGCCTTCATGTATCCTCGCCCAGCAACGGCGGTCGACTTTTCGTAGGCGAGGCGGGAACCTCCAGACGTGGATTTCTGGTTGGAGCTGCAACAGGTGGCGAGTTAGCCGCCGCAACACCCTATACTCGCATCGAGTCATTCAACTACGGCACTGGAGCAGGGATGCCCCTTGTCATCAATCCAGGTGGGGGGTTGGTTGGCATAGGCATCGTGCCCTCCGGCGGGAGACTGGAGATCGCGCATGCAGGTGCGCGCGGCAATGATGCGCTCCGTCTCTATGCCAGCGGCACCCGGAAGTTCGTATTCGCCCAGTTTGACGCGACAAATGACATCGGTCGGATTGGGGCTTACGACATGGATGGCCTCGCAGGCAAGAACCTGTACTTTGATGTGGCTGCGCTCGGCGTTGGTTACGGTCACTCCAATCCCATCTTTGGCGTATCCATCAAGGTGGGCGATCCGAATATTTTCCTAGCAGCGGGCGCGACCAAAGGCGTTCGCGTCATGACGAACTCGACTGGAAGCTCCATCGAGGGCGTCGATGCGTCCGGTGTTGGGTCTTACCAGCCCCTTACAGTGAAAGGTTCGACACTCGATCTGGCGTCGGGGAGCGGAGCTAAGATGTTCATCACCGACAACGGTGTTGGCATCGGTGGCGTGTCCGGCTCTGGCTTTTTGTTGGATGTCAGTGGCAACCCCGAACTCAGAGTTCGCTTCAAGAACTGGGGCACTACCGGTAGGGCCATGGAGTTCTACCAGGATGTTGGCGGACGCTCTGTTTATCGCGGCGTCAATTACGATGGCCAGTATCTTCATGAGTACGGAACGGGCGTCGCCACTCGCTATAGCGACTTTGCCAATCACTTGTTCCGAGTGCCTGGTAGTGGGGACCGGCTAATAATCAATACCACTGGTGTGGGTATCGGCATGGCGCCCATTGCGATCTTGTCCGTGATGTCGACCACGGTCTCGACCGGATACGTTACCTTGGCGGACTTCCACGTTCCGAACTCGACAGGAGGTGCGACGCATACGCGCCTCTCGATGTTGCATCTAGGTGTCAACTCGATGGCATTGGAAGTCGCAAACCAGGCCAATGCCAAAGGGTACCTGGGGCTTCAGCCCTACGGTGGGCTGGTTACCGTTGGCCCGTACTTGAACACGGGCGATCAGTTCTCTGTGCAGGCCGACTACGACGGCCACCTGAACTCGACCATCTACAATCACAGCATCGGCAACAGCGCCGTGGCCAAATTCAACATGACTGTCCGCGACCGGCATGTCTCTCGCATGCTGTACTACAAGGACCGCTGGATACAAGAGAAGGGCATCGGGGTCGATCAGTTCTATTCGGAGTTCGACACCCATCAGTGGCGCAGCAACGCCGGAGCCGACAAGATGGTCTTGCATTCCAACAAGGTGATCTGGCTCGGAAACACGGGCGGCGACCCCACGACGCCGGGAGGCGGCGGCTATCTCTACATCTTAGGGGGCGCTCTCAAGTACAAGGGCAGTTCGGGCACGGTGACGACGCTGGGCGCGGCCTGAACCTGTTCTCTTTTGCCGCCACCGGAACCTGCCCGCCCCGATCCCGGTGACCGAAGTCGCCTAATCATCGAACGACCAAGGAGGGTCGCATGGCTGTTGCTTTCACCTGGAAAATCGAGCGCCTGGAATGCTACCCCCAGGTCGGCGATCTGCAGAATGTCGTCGGCAAGGTCCACTGGCGCCTGTTCGGCCACGACGGCGAGGTGCAGGAGTCGATCTACGGCACCTGCGATATCGATCTCGATGCGCAGGCCGCCTTCGTACCCTTCGAGGCGCTGACCGAAGCCACCATCGTCGCCTGGGTGCAGGCAACGCTGGGCGCCGAGGCGGTCGACCGCCACGAGGCCTCGCTCGCCCAGGCCGTCGACGCGCGCCTCAACCCGCCCATCGTGCCCCGGCCTCTGCCCTGGTCGGCTGCGTAGCGGCGCCGCCGGCATCGCTCCCGAAGATCCCTCATGTCCTCCACCGCGCCGCATGGCGTGCTGCCGCATGGCGACGAGATGTTCGCCGTCACGCGGGGGCTCGCCGCCGACAACCAGTCGCTCGTGCCCGGCGACCTCGTCGTGCTGTTCGACATCGACACCGCGCCGATCGGCGGCACGGAGATCTGGTATCTCTGTTCCGGCCTGGTCGACGGCGCCGCGCCGGTGTGGAAGGGCAACACCTACGCGCCGCATCCCATCGTGGCCGAAGGCTTCGAGTGGGCGGGCCGCGGCCAGCTGCCCAGGCCCAAGCTCACCGTCGGCAATGCGCTCGGCCTCCTGCAGGCCGCCGTCGTGCAGTACAACGACCTGCTCGGCGCCAGGGTCACGCGCTGGAAGACGCTGAAGAAATATCTCGACGGCCAGCCCGACGCCGATCCCGACACGCACTACATCCCCGACACCTATCACATCGACCGCAAGGTCTCGCAGACCAAGGGCATGATCGAGTTCGACCTCTCGGCCGCGCTCGACCAGCAGGGCGTGATGCTGCCGCGCCGCCAGATCATCCGCGACTCCTGCACCGAGACCTATCGCAAGTGGGACGCCGCCACGGCTCGGTTCGTGCCCGGCACCTGCCCCTATGCCGGTGCGGCGAAGTTCACCGCCAAGGACGCGCCCACCGACGCGGCCCATCTCGACGTCTGCAGCCACAAGCTCTCGGGCTGCAAGGCCCGCTTCGGCGCCGACGGCGAGCTGCCGTTCTCGGGCTTTCCCGCCGTTTCGAGGACCCGCTGATGTTCGAGATTTCCAACGCGCTGCGCGACGCCATTCTCGAGCACGCCCAATCGCTCGCACCAGAGGAGGCGTGCGGCGTCATTCTGGGCGACCGCTACGTCCCGTGCGAGAACGTGGCCGAGGATCGGCGCACAGCCTTCGAGATCGACGCTGGTTTCATGGCCGAAGCGCGGGCGTCGGGCGCGCTGCGCGCCATCGTGCATTCCCATCCGCACGGGCTCGACGGCCCGTCGAAGACCGACATGGAACAGGCCGCCGAAGACGACGTGCCCTGGGGCATCGCCGTGCTCGATCCCGTGCACCGGCCCAAACTCTTCTTCTGGGGCGACATGCTGCCCGTCGCGCCCTACGAGCAACGCGTGTTCCGTCACGGCATCGCCGACTGCTATGCGCTGGTGCGCGACTGGTACCGGCAGGAGCGCGGGCTGGTCCTGCCCTTGACCCCGCGCGATCCCGATTGGTGGAACAAGGGCCAGCGGGTCATCGAGGACAATCTCCACCGCTTCGACTTCGATGCGTTCGGCGACAGCGAGCCGTTGCAGCCGGGCGACGTGCTGCTGTTCCAGGTCGGCGCGCCCACGATCAACCATACCGGCATCTATGTCGGCAACGGGCTGGTGCTGCACCATCTCACCAACCGCCTCTCGCGCAAGGACGTGCTGGGCCCGTGGAAGCAGAAGTACCACGCCAGGACGATGCGGCTGCGGCCCTCTGCGCTCCAGCCTGCCGTGCAATCGGTTGCACAAGGAGACGGGCGATGAGTCGTTGTCATCCTGAGCGCAGCGAAGGATCCAATGGCCGTGAGACAGTCGTGTCCTGGGTTAGCGCAATGGGATCCTTCGCTGCGCTCAGGATGACAGAGAGGGCACCATGATGCGCCAGGTCTATCTATACGGCGCGCTGGGCCGGCGCTTCGGCTATCGCCATCGCCTCGAGGTCGACACCTTGCCGGAAGCGATCTGGGCGCTGTCGGCGATCCGGCCGGGCTTCAAGGAGTATTTCTTCCGCGGGCCTGCCTACAGCTTCGTGAAGGGCGCGACGCGGCGCGGCGGCATCGACCTCGATCTTGCCGAACTGCCGATGACGCTCGGCAAGCACGACATCCACATCATGCCGGCCGCGATGGGCGCGGGCGGCGGCAGCACGGGCAAGACGGTCGGCAAGATCATCCTGGGCGTGGTGATGATCGCGGGCGCGTTCTTTACGGCGGGTCTTTCGGCTGGTGGCCTCGCGATGGCTGCGGGCGACGCGGGGGCTATCGGCGTCGTCGAGGCGGGGATGGCGGCCGGCACGTTTGTCGGCGGCGCAGCTGCGGGCACGGGCATGAGTGCCGCGATCGGCTCGGGCTTGATCCTCGGCTCGATCACCTACGGCAACATCGCCTCGGTCGGCCTCATGATGGCGCTCACCGGCGTCTCACAGCTCATCTCGCCGACGCCGCAGGCCTCGCAGGCGGCCTACACGAACATGGAGCGGCCCGAGGCGCGGACGAGTTTCATCTATGGCGGCGCGGTCAACACGTCGGAGCAGGGCGGGCCGATCCCGATCCTCTACGGCCGCATGCGCATCGGCTCGACGCTGGTGGCCGCCTCGGTCTCGACCGACCAGATCGAAGGCACCGTCACCGCCGGCGCACCGGGCACCACCGCCCGCCAGCCGTTCGCCGGCGGGGAGCTGTAGACGCCGCTCACTTCTCGAGTTCGATCTTGGCCGCAACGGGCCGGGCGGCGCGTTTGACGAGGATCGTGCCGCGCAGGGAATTGTCGGGCTGGAGGGCGAAGGTGCCGGTCAGGTGATGGGCCGGGTCGATGATGCGGATGTTCAGCCCGTCGATCGCGATCATGTACGGGCCGGGGCATTTGTGGCCGGCTGCCAGGGAAATGCAGTTCTGCGTCGCCTCCCGCTCGTGGAACTTGTAGGCGACGCTGCGGCCGTTGCTGCGGATCCACTGCTCCATCGTGCGGTCGCCCTTGAGCTCTTCGAGCAGGTCCAGCCGGACCTGGTCGCGCTGCATCAGCAGGATGGCGAGCGACTGGCTGCGCAGCGACTTGCTCTTGGAGGCAAGCCCTGTATCGACGGCGAACTTGCGGACGGCCGGCCGGTTCGAGCAGGCCAGCTCCTCGAAGGCGAGAAGCTGCTTCAGCTCGCTGCTGCCGCCGTCCTTCATCACCTCCATCATCTCCTCGATACGCGGCGTCGGCATGTCGACGAGCTTCTCGCAGGCAAGCGCTGCGGTCGAGGCGGCGACGGTGGCGACCGCGACCGTGGCGACCGCGAGCGAGACGGCAGCGATGTGCGACAAGATCCCGTTTCCCATTCCGCGTCCCCTTACCTGATCACCTTGAAATCCAGCCGCGGCAGCTCGGGATCGATTCCCTCGAGGACGAGCGTGCAGTTGCCGATCCTGAACGGCTCGCCATAGGCCAGCGGCTGTTCCTTGAAGCCGGAGAAATAGTCGGTGCTGTAGAGAATCCAGCCGGTCGGCGAGGGCCGGACCGACGTGCTGCGCCGCGCGCTCATCTGCGGCTGCCCGCACAGCGAGCGCGGCGTGTTGCCATAGAGCGAGACGAATTCGGGCGGCGGGCTGGCGGGCGGCACCGCGACCGCCGGCGGCGGTGGCGCAAGCGAAGGGCTCGCCGGCGTGGATATGATCGGTGCGGATGTGATCGGGGCGGGCGAGACGGGAGCAGCCGTGACGGGCGCAGATGCGGCGGGAGCAGATGCGATCGGGGCGGGCGTCGTCGGCGTGGACGCGATCGGGCCGGGGAAGACCGACGGCGGCGGGCTCGCGTTCGTGTCGGGAGAGGCTGCCGTGCCGCCGGGCGCCAGCGCCACGGGGTGCCTGAAGAGACTGGCGGCCGGCGGGAAGTAGCGGAACGCGACAAAGGCCACGGCGGCGAAGCCCGTCGTCGCGACGAACAGCCACCAGCCGCGCTTGACGATCTCCTTCTTCTTGTTGGACCTCGAGATCGCCTCCCGGCCGTCGAGCAGCAGGAACAGGCCGCCACCGCAGAACGCCGCCGCGCCGACCGCGGCCGCGCCCATGAAGGCCCACGACCAGTCGGGGATCTGCGCCTGGGCGCCGGCAAAGCTGGCGGCAAAGACACCGCCGCCAAACTTCCAGACGCGCTGGGCCAGTTTGGTCGTGTGTGCCAATCCCTCCGTCTGGTTGTCCGCCGCCACCGGATGTGCCCCAAATTTACAGCGTCCGGAAATTCTCGCGAACGAGCCCCGGCGATTTAAGGTTGTTCTCGCCCATGCCTATTTCGCGCGCATGTGTGCAGTCGGGGTGTACGCATACCTCTTAAGAGGTGCCACCGCCCCGCGACTTGTAACCAAGCCGCCGGCCGGCGGTGGGGAGGTGAAGATTTCTCCTCCCCATCTGAATGGGGAGGAAGCAATGAGAGGTCCGGGTGGTCAGCTCCCGCGCCACTGCGGCCGTGTCCGCAGATCTGCGATGATCGCATGACCTGAGACGAACGCCGATATCATCCCTGCTGACCGCTTGTCCCCTCGTGTGCACAGCATGGGAGAGGCTCGAATCGACAGGGATCGCCACCCATTTATTTCCGGTTGGTCGTCTTCTTTATCTCGCTAGCAGCGACTTCGAACTCTGCTTGAGAAAGCTCTTCGAGGATTTCTACACTTTGTATAGCGTCGAGGGTGACCGTGGGAATGCATCCTTGGTCAACTAGGATGTACACACAGTCGATGTAACCCGATCCATCGAGCGCCAGTTGGCGTTTGGGATTGTGCAGAATGCCTTTCGCGTCGGATTGTCCACCGCGCAAGGTGATTCTCGCGTGATAGTACTTGCCCGTATCTTTAGGAATCGAGAGCTTCAGATCATAAACTTGAACAAGTTTCCTTCCGTTTGGAAAGGTAGCCCGCTCATAAGCCTTCGGTGTTCTAGCTGTCCTATCCATCGGCACTCCGGAAATGGAATCGTCGCTCATGTTTCAACGCCTAAACCATCGCTTTAGGTGTTTTTACCACCGTTCGGCGTGATGCGGCCGCCTTGTTCACCGTGCCCTCAACTGGGCCCGGTCGAACACGCAGTGCTCTGAAGAATACTGAGGCATAGCCGGATAAAGTGGTCCGCTGCCGCGCCACCGTGGCCGTGCCCGCATAATCCGCCGCTTGCCGGGGCTAGCCTCGCCGAAACCACCTCGCCAGTCGAACGGGGAGGGCGGCGACGCGGGCTGTTCCGGAGGCGCATTGTGAGTTCCATCATCCCGAGCCACACCGTCTTCGGGCGCGGCGGCAGCGGCGGTAAGGGCGGCGGCAAATCGGAGCCGGTGGGGCGCTCGCCGGTCGAGGCGCCGAACTCCCTGCAATCCAGGTCCATCGCACGCTTCCTCGATCTGTGGTGCGAGGGGCCGATCCACGGGCTGGTCAACGAAGACCAGTCGATCTACTTCGACGACACGCCGCTCAAGAACGCCGACGGCACCTTCAACTTCACCGGCGTCGCCTTCGACACGCGCTACGGCTATCCGTTCGGCACCCAGAGCTACATGGCGGGCTTCCCGTCGAGCCGCAACACGGTGTCGCTGGGCGGCGGGCAGGGGCTGGAGATCCGCAAGTCCAACGGCGGCGTCACGCGCACCGTCTCCAATCCGCAGGCCAACGCCGTCATCGTCAAGATCTCGACGCCCGCGCTCTACATGCAGAACAACGTGACGGGCGACATCAACCCCTACACGTCGAACTTCTTCATCTACGTCAAGGCGCATGGCGGCGCCTTCGTGCAGACGCACTATGTCGGCTTCCACGGCAAGACGACCTCGACCTACCAGCGCGACTATCGCATCGCGCTGCCGGCCGGCGGCGCCCCCTGGGACATCAAGATCGTCCGCGAGAACGACGACGATCCGCCGGAATGGTTCAAGGACCAGCTGTTCTGGACCTCGATCACCGAAGTGGTCGACGGCAAGCTCGCCCATCCCAACGTCGCCTATTGCGGCATGCAGATCGACACGGCGCAGTTCTCGGGGTCCGCGCCGGCGCGCTCCTACGACGTCAAGGGCCTGCTGATCAAGGTGCCGACGAACTACGATCCGCTCGCCCGCACCTATACCGGCGACTGGAACGGCACCTTCAAGACCGCCTGGTCCGACAATCCGGCCTGGTGCTTCTACGACCTGCTGACGAACGAGCGCTACGGCCTCGGCCTCGATCCCGCGTCGGTGAACCCGTGGAAGTGGGACCTCTACACCATCGCGCAATATTGCGACGCGGTGGACGAGAGCGGCGCCTACCTCGGCATCGACGACGGCGCCGGGGCTAAGGAGCCGCGCTACACCTGCAACCTGCTGCTGAACAGCCGCCAGGAAGCCTATGCCGTGGTCAACACCATGGCCTCGATCTTCCGCGGCATGCCGTTCTGGTCCTTGGGCGCGGTGCGCGCGACCGCCGACATGCCCAAGGCGCCGGTGGCGCTGTTCACCAATGCCAACGTGCTGGGCGGCGAGTTCAAGTACGAAGGCACGTCGCTCAAGGCGCGGCACACCACGGCCAAGGTGGTGTGGAACGACCCGGCCGACGCCTATCGTCCCGCCGTCGAATGGGTCGACGATCCCGAGGGCGTGGCGCTCTACGGCGTGCGCCAGATCGACATCGTGGCCTATGGCTGCACCAGCCGCGGCCAGGCGATCCGCGCCGGCAAGTGGGTGCTCGACACCGAGCGCACGGCGACCGAGACCGTGCATTTCCGCTCCGGCCTCGAACTGGCCGACAAGTTCCCCGGCGACATCGTGTCGATCGCCGACGAGAACTACGCGCAGCAGATCTTCGGCGGCCGCATCGTCTCGGCGACGCCGGACAGTGTGACGGTCGACCAGCCCTACGCGGTGCTGGCGGCGTTCAGCTACACGCTGCACATCACCATGCCCGACGGCACCTTGCAGAAGCGCACGCTGACCAACGCGGCGGGCGAGACGGCGACCTTCACCTGGACGACGCCGCTGCACGAGGTGCCGCTGGCCGGCGCGGTGTGGGCCATCACCTCGACGTCGCTGGAAGCGCGGCAGTTCCTGCTGGTCTCCAACATCGAAGTGGGGCCCGCGACCTTCGAGGCGATGGGCGTGTTCCACGATCCGGCCAAGTTCGATAGGGTCGAGAAGGGCATCGTCGTCCCGCCGCCGCCCTACAATGTGACGCCGACCGGGCCGATCGTGCCGCCGACCGGGCCATCCTCCATGATGCGGCTCTATCAGGTGGGCTCGGCGGTGCGCGCGGCGGCGATCCTGTCGTGGGAGAAGTCGGACGACGGCCGCGTCTATGCCTACGAGGTCCAGGTCAAGGGGCCGCAGGACCTCGACTACCAGACCATCGGCACGACCTCGATGACCAGCATCGAGTATCAGGACAGCCAGGAAGGCGTCTACGATTTCCGCGTGCGCGCCAAGGCGCTGAACGGCAAGACCAGCGCGTGGATGATAGCGCCCGACATCACGCTGACCACCGCGATCCCGCCCAGCAACGTCACCGGCCTGCAGACCGTCTACGATCCCGACGGCGTCGCCATCAAATGGGACGCGGTGGAAGACCTCAACGTCGATCACTACGAGGTGCGCCGCGGCGCGAGCTGGGCCGGCGCCACCAAGGTCGGCGCGCCGCGCGAGCTGCGCCATACCGAGAAGGGCGTCGGCGCGGGCACGCACACCTACTGGGTCGCGGCGGTGACGCGGCCGCAGGGCATCTACAGCCTCGTGCCGGCAAGCCTCGACGTGGTGGTCGCCGCGCCGCCGACGCCCTCGGTCTCGGTTGCGCTGGAGTCCGACCTCTACAAGATCGCCTGGACTGGCGGCGCCTCCTCCTTCCAGGTCGAGGAGTACGAAATCCGCCAGGGCGGCGACTGGGCGAGCGGCGCGTTCGTCTCGCGCGTGAAGGGCACGACCTTCACCTCGCCGGTGCGCTGGGGCGGCAGCCGCACCTTCTGGGTGGCGGGCATCGACAAGGCCGGCAACCACGGCGCGCCGGGCTCGGCCACGCTCAACGTCGCCGCGCCGACCGCCGTCTCGGGGCTGACCGCGCAGGTGATCGACAACAACGTGCTGTTGCGCTGGAGCGGCGCCGTCTCGGCGCTGCCCATCGACCGCTACGTGGTGAAGAAGGGCGGCGCATGGTCCACCGGCACCCTGATCGGCGACAAGTCCGGCACCTTCACCAGCGTGTTCGAGAGCGCGGCCGGCACCTACACCTACTGGGTGGCGGCGGTCGACAGCGGCGGCAACGAAGGCGTGCCGACCTCGGTGACGGCGGTGGTCAGCCAGCCGCCGGATTACCTGCTGCGCGTCGAATGGCCGTCGGTCTTCGCCGGCGCCAAGGTCAACATGACCCTGCAGGGCGGCGTGCTCTACGGCCCGAGCCATACCGGCGAGACCTGGCTGACGCACTTCACCAACCGCGGCTGGGACCAGCCGCAGGACCAGATCGATGCGGGCTACCTCGACTGGCTCGATCCCGGACCGGGCACCGCCTCCTACCGGGAGAGCTTCGACTACGGCTCGACGGTCGACGCCACGCTGGTGACGATCAATGTCAGCAAGGCCGACGTCTCCGGCGCGGTGGCGATGACCACGACGCTCGAAAGCAGCCTCGACGGGCTGGCCTGGACCATGGTCGGCACGGGATCGCAGCAATACGTGGCGAATTTCCGCCATCTGCGCGTGACCCTGGGCTTCGTCAGCACCGGCGCGGTGTGCGCGATCGGCGGGATGTCGGTGAAGCTCGCTTCCAAGACCAAGACGGATGCGGGGCTGGTCTCGGCCGGCGCCGGCGACAGCGGCGGCACGACCGTCCTGTTCAACACGCCGTTCACCTCGGTGAGTTCGATCCAGACGACGCCCGTGGGCACCGCGGCGCGCTACGCGATCTACGACTTCGCGGGCGTGCCGTATCCCACGAGCTTCAAGGTCCTGCTGTTCGACGCCGCCGGCAACCGCATTTCGGGCCAGGTGAGCTGGACCGCACGGGGATACTGACAACCGCCTCCCCATTCAAATGGGGAGGTGCCTCGTCTTGCGAGGCGGAGGGGTCATGACCCTCTCGCCGCTTTGACCCCTCCGTCAGCGGAGACGCTGACACCTTCCCATTTGAATGGGGAGGCGAATACAGGAGATCGAGATGGCCGACTGGAACAATCCGCAGAACGCATCGCTCTACACCGACGTGATGCAGATGATCAAAGACCGCGACAATGCCGCGATCACGATGCTGGGCACGGGCAGCCTGCCGTCGAACCTGCCGAACGGCGCGATGCGGTTCAACACCTCGACCTACCTGCTCGAGAAGCTGTGGGACGGCGTGTTCTACACGCAGGGCATCTCGATTGCCGGCGGCGGCACGGGTGCCACGACGGCGGCGGGCGCGCGCAGCAATCTCGGGCTGGGCGTGGTGGCGACGGCGAATGTCGTGCCGCTGGCCTGGGGCGGCACCGGCGCCACCGACTCCGCCGGGGCGCGCGGCAGTCTCGGGCTGGGCTCGATGGCGACGCAGAACGGCAACAGCGTGTCGATCACCGGCGGCAGCATCACGGGCATTGCCGCGCTGGGCATCGCCGTGGGCGGCACGGGCGCGAACAATGTCGGGGCGGCTCGCGTCAATCTCGGCCTGGGCGGGCTCGCCGTGCTGAACGCGGTGGGCGTGAACGAGATCTGGGACGGCCACGTCACCACCGTGAAGCTGGCCAACGATGCCGTGACGACCATCAAGATCGCCGACGGCCAGGTCACGGACGCCAAGATCGCGCCCGGCCTCAACGGCAAGGGCCAGCGGACCGTCTCGACCGCGGCGCCATCCGGCGGCAACAACGGCGATATCTGGTACCAGGTGTAGGGCCATGGCGAACGAGTCGACATTCGTGAAGAACGCCGGGGCCTGGAAGAGGGCGACGGCGATCCACGTCAAGGACGCCGGCGTGTGGAAGCCGGTCAAGGGCATCTGGACCAACGACGGCGGCCTCTGGAAGAAGGTCTACTTCAAGTCGTTCCGCTTCAACTTCACCTACAACACCGCCGTTGCGAACCTGAGCATGTCGACGCTGGCGACATACATGGGCTGGAACGGCATCGATCCGGTGGTGGGCAACGTCGTCCTCGATGCCGACGTCAACTCGGCGTATACCGGCGTCGCGGCCCTGACCTGCAGCGGGCTGCCGGCGGGCTCGGCGATCAACCTCACCGTGAATGCCGGCCGCACCGTCGGCGGGCGCGGCGGCCAGGGCGGCAACGGCGTGGCCGGCATCAACGGCGAAGCGGGCGGACTTGCGATGTACGTGCGCAACACGCTGAACGTCACCAACAACGGCACGATCGCCGGCGGCGGCGGCGGCGGCGGTGTCGGCGGCGACTATATCGACTGGGACCTCAATCTCTTCATCGGCGGCTCGGGCGGCGGCGGTGGACGCGGCGGCGGCACGGGCGGCGGCGGTATCAACAATGCGGGCTACACGCCGGGCGGCCCGGGCAACAACGGCTCCTTCGCGGGCGCCGGCGCCGGCGGCGCGGGCGTCTCCGTGGCGCGCGGCGGCGAGGAGGGCGGCCCCATCACCTGGCACACCGGCGGCAACGGCGGCAACGGCGGCGGCTGGGGCCAGCCGGGCAGCGCCGGCAGCACGGCCAGCAACGGCGGCGGCGGCCCGGGCATGGGCGGCTCCCCAGGCTGGGCGGTCGACGGCAACTCCTTCGTGACGTGGCTCACCCCCGGCAGCCGGTTCGGGCATCTGGGGAATTAGCGGGCGGTGGCCCGTGCAATCGATTGCACGGACGAAGGCGATTCACATCGGCATCACGGCGCCGCTACTCCGGCATCAACTGCAGGTCGGTGTCCTGCAGTTTCAGGCCGCACTGGGTGAGGAGGCAGTGCGCCTGGCCGCGATGATGGGTCTGGTGGTTGAAGAAATGCGCGACGAAGACCCAACGCAGGCCGCTGATCTCGCGATGCGCGCTCATCGAATAGTAGGTGAGGTCGCCCGCCAGCCCGTCCGGCGTCAGCGCGTCGGCCCAGCGCACGATCTCGGCATCGCAGGCGACGCGCGCGTCCTGCAGTGACGGCCAGGTCGGGAAGGCCGCCAGCCCTTCTGCCATCGTGGGCGTGGGCGGCGGCGTCTGCTCGAAGCGGGCGAGCCACAGCCGGTCGGCCCATACGAGATGCGCCAGCGTCGCGTGGATCGAGCCGAAGAAGGCGCCGCGGTCGCGCCGTCGTTCCGCCTCGGAGAGACGGTTCGCCGCGCCGTAGAGGCTTTCGTTCTGCCAGCGATTGTAGCGTGCCATGCGCCGCACGTAGGCCGCGTCGATCATCGGATGCTCCCCCGGTCGTTCCCGGCGAAAAACTTGCCGTCGCCCGCGGGCGTGGCTAGTCGAGGAAGGCACGACATCGCAGAACGCGACGCAACGCAATCACCAAGGAGGGTGGCGTGCTGGTGCTGGCTCTGACCGGATCGCCTGGGTCCGGCAAATCGACCGTGGCGGACCATCTGGTGCTGCGCCACGGCTTCCGGCGGCTGCGCTTCGGCGAGCCGCTGAAGACCATGCTGGGGGCGCTGATCGCCGCGCAAGGGCGGCCGCCCGACTATGTGAAGCGCTGCCTCGAAGGCGACCTCAAGACGCGGCCGGTGCGCGAACTGGCGGGGCGGACGCCCCGGCATGCCTTGCATGCACTGGCCAACGGCTGGGGCCGCGACATGATCGGGCCCGACCTCTGGGTGCAGTGCTGGCGCGGCACGGTCGAGCCGATGCTGCAGGCGGGGCCGGTCGTCGCCGAGGATTGCAGCCGCTTCGAGGAGGTCGACATGGTGCGCGCGCTGGGCGGGCTGGTCTGGCGGATCGTGCGCACCGACGAGGGCGCCGGCGAGCGCGACGGCGCCGACTCCGGCCTTGCCGCGGCGCCCGATCCCGAGCAGGCCGCCTTCGAGGTCGATGCCAACCTTCTCAACAACGGCGCGGTGCCGGCGCTGCTGCTGCACGTGAACCAGTTGCTGCGCGACTATGTGCGGCGCCAGCACGGGATGACCAACCGATGAGCGATCGTTGCGTGCCTCTCCATCGCTGTATCGCGGCGGCAGGCGACCTGCTCTCCGGCCATTTCCTGCATCGCCTGCTGCGCTGGCATCGCTACACGAAGGTCCGCCACGGCGGCGACAGGTGGGTGACGCTCACGCGCGCGCAATGGCAGGTCGAGCTGGACTGTTCGTTGAAGCAGTTGCGGCGCGTGCTGGCGACGATGGAAGCGCGCGGCTTCATCGTGCGCGAGCAGCACGGATTCGCCGGCAAGGTCTCGCTGTTCGTGCGGCCGACCGAGGCGCTGCTGCGCGTCGCGGCGGCCGGAGCGGTGGGTGGAGCGGCGGGTGGAGCGGCGGGCGGAGCGGTGGGCGCGCAGGGGCCCACCCAGGCGGGCCCTCCGGGGCCCACCCGGGCGAGCCCTGCGGGGCCCACCCTTCAAACCTTCAGAATCAAACCTATGGAAGAAACCAAGATTGCGTGCGGCCCGCCGGCCGCCGCGGCACCCGCTCCAACGCCAGCCCCAACGCCAGCCCCAACGCCAGCTCCAGCACGGGCCGCGACGAAGGTTGCGGCGCTGGAAACGCTGTGGCGGGAAGCGCGGCCGTCGGCGCCGATCACCCACAAGATGCGCGGCCAGTTCCGCCACCTCGTGCGCACCCTGCGCGCCGGCGAGGCGGAGCGGGTGGTGCGTTACGCCCTGGCGCACTGGCCGGCCTTCGTGCGCGCCGCGGAGAAGCATCACGGCGCGTTCAAGTCGCCCGACCTGCCGCATCTCGGGTTTCTCGTGAAACACATCGAGGCGGTGCGAGGCTTGCTGGTGCGCTCTCACGGTCTCGCGCCGACTGCCGCCCCTGACCCCTCCGCCCGCGCCGACGGGGGAGGAGAAATCTACCTCCCCATTCAAATGGGGAGGTGTCGCCGTCTTACGGCGACGGTGGGGTCAGTCGACCGGCGCGTCATGACCTATCGCGAGATGCTGGCGCTCGAAGGGATCGCGGCGTGAGCGGCGAGGCGTGGGTGCGGCCGCAGGGCGTGCTCGACCCGGAGCGGCATGCGGCGTTGATCGCCAACCGCGAGAGCATCGCGCGGGATGCGGGGATCCCCGTGCATCTGCTGTGGCAGAAGCTGCCGGCGCTCACGGCGGCGGAGCGCGCGTGGCTGGCGCGGTTCCACCGTCACCGTGGCGAAGGGCGCTGCGGCCTGCTGCTGACCGGCGAGGCGCCGGCACTCGATCCGTTGCAGCGCATCGGCGCGATGGCGGGCTGCCTGTCGCGCAACTTCGTGCGGGCCCGCGTCGTGCCGCTGCTCGATGCGCTGGAGGCGGTGGCGGCCGGCGCGCCGATCGCCGCGACCTGTCTCCTGATCCCCGACTTCGTGCCCGACCGCGCCACCGTGCGCGAAGCGCCGGCCTGGCGGGTGGCGCAGCTCACGGCGCTGCTGACCGCGCGCTGGAGCGGCGGGGGGAGCACGTCGGGGCTGCAGACCGTGCTCTACGCGCCGAGCCTTGCCGACGCGGGCCGCGAATATGGCGGCTTCGTCGCCGACCTGCTGCGCAACCACTATCTCGAGGTCGCGATATGAGGCGTGCTTGTTTTCCTGTCGCGCGAGACGGCAAGAGTTCCATGCGAGAACTTCACTGATGCTCTCCTCCGCACAGCGCTATCTCGCGGCGGTGATCGCCGAGGGCCGGGTCGAGACGCTGCTGAAGCACGGGCCGGTCGCGCATCTCTTCGCAGGGCACGAGGAGCGCCTGTGGAGCTACTTCGACCGCCACGTGAAGACCTACGGCACCCTGCCGGACTTCGCGCTGGTCAAGGCCGACACCGGCTTCGATCTCGCGGCGCAGACGCAGCCCGCCGCCTTCTATCTCGACCGCGCGCGCGACAACCACCTGCACCGCAGCCTTTTAGCGCTGCTGGCCGAAGTCCATCACAAGCACCTCGCCGGCGCGAATGCCAATCCGCGCGAGGCGCTGAGCGTGCTGGGCAACGCGGTGATGGCGCTGTCGGTGCAGAACAACGGCGCGCTGGTGATGGACTATCGCCGCGCGCAGGACGCGATCATGCAGGCCTTCAAGGCGAAGATGATGGATGCAGGGACCATGGGCCTGCAGCTCGGCTGGCCGACCTTGGACGCGATGACGGGCGGCCTCGGCGTGGGCGACATGATCGGGCTGGCGGGACGGCCGGCGGCGGGCAAGACCTGGTTCATGCTGTGGATGGCGCTGCATGCCTGGGCGGTGCAGGGCAAGGCGCCGCTGTTCGTCTCGATGGAGATCAAGCCGCTTACGATCGTGCAGCGCCTGCTCGCCATCCACGCGAAGCTGCCGTTCAAGGGCATCCGCGATGCCGCGCTGACGACGACGCATACCGGCAGATGAAGCACGTCCTCGTCGAGACGTCGCAGAGCGCGGTGCCGTTCCATGTCGTCGACGGCAACCTCGCCGCGTCGGTCGCGGACCTGCACGCGCTCTGCCGCCAGCTCAAGCCGGACTTCGTGGTGATCGACGGCGCGTATCTGCTCACGCATCCCACCGAGCGCGACCGCTTCAAGCGCGTGGCGGAGAACGCCTCGCTGATCAAGCAGCATATCTGCGACCTCGCGCCGACGGCGTGCTCCTGGCAGTTCGCGCGGCCGCCCAAGAGTTCGGGCGGGAGCGGGGGCAACCAGAAGAAGCCGCCGCAGACCGGCGACGAGATCGGCTACAGCGACGCGATCCTGCAACTCTCCTCGCTGGCGCTGGGCCTGATGCAGCCCGAGAGCGCCGAGACGATCAAGCAGCGCGAAGTCTCGATCCTGAAGGGCCGCAACGGCGAGACGGGTTCGTTCACCGTCAACTGGAACTTCGACTGGACGACGGACTTTTCGGAGGTGACGGAGAAGGTGGAGGAGCTGGAGGTGGAGTGAGGGGGCGATCACGGCAACTGATGCTTCAACTCGATACTCAGGGAACTGAGTGCGCCATCTCGGCCGAAGCGGAGGTTGAGTTGTGTCGTCCGACCACCTTTCAGAAGTCGAAAGTCGATCGATTCATAGCCATGCGGATGAGTGCGAGGCGGAGGATACGGCGCGCCGTGAAGTGGAGGGAAGGTGCTATAGTCCGTGACGCTTCCTCCGGCAGCGAACTCGGGAGCGAATATCTTCGCTACCTCGTCGTAGAGAATTGTCCGGAGTGGATCGTTGGCTTTGTCGTTATCTATGGTGAGGGAGAGGTTGGCGGTGACCACAGTGCGGCTTAGCAGTAACGCCCCGGCCATGACTCTTCCAATCGCCTGCTTGTCGACGCTTTGAGAAGTCCTGCCGACAACCAGAGACGTGCGGAGGCCAACCCAAACACTGTTGAAGGATGTATCGACCGTTCTGCCGACGTCGACATCCGGTCCGTAGAGAGCCCGCAGACTTACGGAGGAATAGGTGCCGACCTGCAGCAGCCGGTCGCTCGCCAGAAAAGTGCGATAATTGGCCAAGAGGTCAGCGAGCGTCGGCGCCGTCGAAAGCGAGAGCGTCGCGACTTGGTTCCGAGAGGGAGTCGACACGCAGGACGCCACCAGGAACGGCATCATCATCAAGGCCGCCGCTATCGGTCGACGCCGCAGCTGTTCGTGGTCGGTGATCTGCAACATGGGAGAATATCCGAGGATAGAGGGCGACCGAGGTATGGGCGACGATCGTCGCCACATGCCCTTCATCGGATATCGCGGCCGGCGCGAACGAGGTCAGCGGAATCGCCGTGCAGTCGTCCCGCCGTGGCCTTACGCAGGCTGGCGGCCCGTTCGCGGAAGTTCCGGCGGCCGGGGCGCAACGTCTCCTCGAGGATGAGGCGATGTTCGGCCTCCGCGCTGCGACTGTGCGCGGAGGCTCGCGCCTTCAACGCTTCGACGATGTCGTGGGGAACGTCCCTGACGAGAAGCTGTGCCATGCCGGCGATGACATCATGTGGCTTCGCTGTTGTCCACGCGCTGAACGCCGAAACAATTTGCCAACGCCGCCGCTTTGCGTAGCGTCGGGAGTCGCCACATCGCACACGATCAAGGAGGATCAACGTGCCCCGGACGACCGACACCCTTGCCAAGGAAATCGACGCGCTTGGGCTCCTGCAGGAGCATGTCGAGAGCGCGCGCCGTTTGATCCGCGACTTCGAGACGAGGCTGGGTGTCGTGCGCGACCGCCTGGTGGCCGACGATCTTTCGGTGAAGAACGGCCGGCACTTCTTCGTCGAGGTCGAGGCCGAGGGCCGCACCGTGCGCACGGTCAGGGACATGCCGCGGCTGGCCGCACTGCTGGGCAGCGAGACCTTCCTGCGCGTGGCGCGGGTGAGCCTGGCCGACATCGACCGCCATCTCACCGGCGACCAGAAGGAGCAGGTGCTCGACGTCTCCCGCAGCGAGACGCGCGCGATCACCCTGCACAAGCGGGTGTGAGGGGCGTTGCTTTCTTCGCCTCCCCCGTCAACGGGGGAGGTGCGTCGTCTTACGAGGCGGAGGGGTCATGACCCCTCCGTCAGCGCAGACGCTGACACCTCCCCATTTGAATGGGGAGGTGTCATGAACCTCGACACGGCCACGAACTTCCTGCGCTGCCTGGGCCTCGCGGCCGTGGAGACGCGGCGCACGGGCTGGCTGACGGGGGCCTGTCCGCTGGGGCCGTGGCGGCATCGCGACGGCTCGGGGCGGGCGAGCTTTGGGCTCAAGCTCGCAAGCGGGCTCTGCACCTGCTTCAGTTGCCACTGGCACGGCGTGCCGTTCGATCTGCTCCACGAGATGCGCCATCTCGAACGGCAGCGGCCGAGCGGCCGGCGGCTCGACTTCAAGGGCGCGCTGGCCGTGCTGGCAGCGGGGAGTCCGGCGTCCGCGCAAACACCGTCGCTCGACGAGCGAACGTGGGGGCAGCGCGAGGAGGTCGTGTTCCCTGAGTCCTGGCTGGCCGGGTTCGAGCCGGCTTATGCGGGGGACGAGGTGCATCCCTATCTCGCCGCGCGCCGCGTGCCCGCCCACGTTGCGGCGGCGCTCGACCTGCGCTTCGATCCGCTGCGCCAGCGCGTCTGCTTTCCGGTGCGCGATTATCACGGCCGGCTGCGCGGGCTGCACGGCCGCACGGTCCACGAACACGTCACGCTGCGCTATCTCATGTACACGCGCGACGGCCGCTGCAGCCCCGAGGTCTGGCTGGGCGAGGCGTGGGCCGATCCCGAGCGGCCGCTGGTCGTGGTCGAGTCGGTGTTCGATCTGGCCCGCGTCTACGAGGTCTGGCCGAACGTCGTCTGTCCGCTCACCGCCTCGCTGGGCGCGGCGAAGATCGCGCGGCTGCGCGGTGTGAAGACCATCCTGCCGATGTTCGACTGCGATGCTGCCGGCGACCGCGCCCGCGACAAGCTCATGCGGGCTCTGCCGGAGACGCGCTTTCATCCGATCGGATTGCCCCGCGAGGGTTGCGATCCCGCGGACCTTTCGACGGCAGAGGTGCGGTGCCTTCTCGCCGGCCTCGTGGCTCAGGATGGGATGAGCTGAAACGTCTTCGCCATGTAGACCCGGGGATGCGGGTCGAGCTCGCGCTCGAGCACGCCACGGCGCACGATCGCGAAGCCGTGCCGTTCGTAGAGGCGGATGTTGGCCACGGCCATCTCGGCGGTCATCAGCGACAGGCCGCCCAGGCCGCGCGCCCGCGCCACCTCCTCGATCCGCTGCAACAGCCAACTCCCGATGCCGGTGCCCTGTCGCGACGGATCGACGGCGATCTGGTCGATGTAGAGGTCGTTGTCCTGCGGCGTCGTCCGCACGGCGCCGACGATGCGCGCCCCGCCCACATCGCCTTCCGCGTCGCCGTCCAACGCGACATAGACGTCGCCGCGTTCGAGTCCCGCCACGATGCGCCCCCACCGCTCGGCGAACTCGGCCGTTCCGTCGGCCGGAAACTCGCGCCCCAAAGCGCGGACATAGGGCGTGAAGGCGGCGCGGATGACGCGCACGACGTCCTTGCCCTCGGCAAGCGTCGCCGTCCTGAAGATCAGTTCCATGGAAGCGAGGCTAGCAGACGGGACGCTCGTCCCCTCAGTAAAGTTTCACCTTGTAGCTTGCGATCAGGCGCAGTTCCTCCGTCGTGGCGAGGGCGCCGCCCTGCCAGACCGAGTTGGTGCCGTAGCGGGCGCGGAACCACAGGCCGTCGAGCGGCTTCCATTCGGGCCGCCATTCGAGCGTGAAGTCCCATTCGCTCTCGACCAGCGGTGCGCCGGCGGCGGGGGCGGCGGTCCAGCCGTTGAAGTAGAAGACCGACGCCGCCACGCCCGGCAGGCCGAGATGCTTGAAGACGTAGGACGCGCCCACCATCAGCGCCTGTTCGCCGGCGCGCTGGAAGTCCTGGATCTGCGCGTCGGTATAAAAGGGGTTGGCGCTCCACGGCGTCTGGATGCCAAAGCCCGGATTCACGACGGAGTAGCCCAGGGTCAGGATCGCCGTGTCGTAGCCCAGCTCGACCTTGGCGCCGAGCTGGCTGGTGGCGAAGGAGACGCCGCCGTTCAGCAGGCTCTGGCCGACGCTGTTCTGGGCCGCGAACTGCACGGCGCCGAGCAGGTGGAGGTCGGGCGCGGGGCTCAGGCCGTACTTGGCCTCGGTGTAGAAGATGTTGAGCGTGTCCTGCGTGTAGTACTCGATGGCGCCGATCGAGGCCTTGCCCCAGGTCAGCCGGCCGCCCAGCACCGCCGTGCCGTAATCGGCGTTGGCCCCGGCGGCGCGCGCCATGCCCTGGAAGTCGATGCTGTCCTGCGGCTTGATCGCGCCGATCCAGCCGCCGCCATAGTGGAAGCTCGGCCCGTCTCCGTCGGGCTTCCCGAACGTGCCGGTCAGCGTGTAGCCGTAGAAGGTGTTGGGCGACATGCGGTTGTCGTGCGGCCCGAGGAACGGCGTGTCGTAGTAGTACCGGCCGACCGTGAGATAGTGCGTCTCGAACAGGCGCGCGCGGGCATAGAGCTGGCCCAGCGCGGCATAGCCCTGCTGGTTGTCGAGCAGCAGCCCGGTGTTGCCGTACGCCGCCGGCGCATAGACCGGCAGCGAGGTGTAGAGCACCGCGCCCAGCGACAGCACGTCGAACAGCCGGCCGGTCTCGAACGAGATCGAGCCGCCCGCCGCCCAGGCTTCCTTGAGGGGCGAGGAGCCGGGACCGGCGGTCGCCTCGTCGCGGTAGTAGCTGCGGAAATCGATCTCGAACTTCGAGTCGCGCAGGAAGGCGGGCTGGTCCTTCATCTGCTCGCGCAGGTGCGGGAACAAGGTGAGGGGCGGCGGCTTGGGCAGGGTGAAGGCGCTCTCGATGGCGGTCAGGCTCTCCGCCGGCGTGGCGGGAATCGGCCGCTCCTGCTTGGCGCTCTGCGCGGCGGCCCGGTCGGCGGTCGATACGAGCGCGGCCGCGGCAAGGAACGTCGCCCCGGCACGGTACGCGGTCGGTCGCCGAACCACTTTTGCTCCTGACTAACGAGTAGGCCCCGTCCGGTTTTGCCAGAGGCGCGGCGCGCCGTCATCCTGCGGCGATGGACGGACCCGAACATCTCTCGCTCTGGAAGCAGCGGCTGGGCACCGTGCCCGAGGAGGTCTGGCGCCGGACCGGCCTGCGGACGCTGGTGCTGGCCGACAACGACCTCGCGGAGATTTCCGAGAAGGTGGGCGATCTCGTCCGGCTGCGCATGCTCGATCTCGGCCACAACAGGCTGGAGGCGCTGCCGGAGTCGCTCGGTCGCCTCGACGGCCTCAGCGACTTCCTCTACCTGCACGACAACCGGCTGGCGCGGCTGCCCGACGCGCTCGGCCGCCTGCACCGCCTGCGCTACCTCAACATCGGCGAGAACGACTTCGAGGTCTTCCCCGAGATCGTCACCGCGATGGCGGGGCTGGTCGAACTGCGCGCCACGGACAACCGTTTCGCGGCGCTGCCCGCGTCGATCGCGCGGCTCGCGAACCTGCGCGAGCTGCATCTGCGCAACAACCGGCTGGCGACGCTGCCCGAGTCGGTCGGCACGATGCCCGAACTTCGTCAGATCGACCTGCGCGGCAACCCCGTCGTGCGCCTGCCGGAGAGCCTGCTGGCGCTGCCGCGTCTCGACAAGCTCGACCTGCGCTGGGTCGCGGGCTTCGAGCCGCCGCCCTGGTTTGCCGAGCTGGAGGCGAGGGGATGCGTCGTCTACCTCTGAACGGCCTTATCCGAACGGGGTACTCCAATAACCCGGCGCTCCGCGGCAATTCTCGTCAAGAGAAGTTCGGAACGCCGGGCTGGAAATTCGTTTCTCTATGGGGAACCGTCGCGCGCTGCTACTGTCGCAAACCATGTGCGCCCGCCGATCCGCGGTTACGTCGCGGGTTCCGTCTCGCCGGAATCGGCGCCACAACCCGCGACAGTCCCTGGCAGAGTCGATCGATCGGCGGATCGCCGAACTGCGCGCCTGGCTGGAAGAGAATGCGCCGGATACGACGGAGATGCAGAGCCATCTCGACGCCAACACGTCGGAACGCGCCTACTGGCATCACGGCTACCTGGTCGCGCTGATCGACATGCGCGATCTGCTGCGGGAACGCAAGGACCCGCCGGCCTAGAGACGGCTCCCTAGAAGCTGACCGGCTCGCCCAGGAAGCGGTGCTGCACGTCGAAGAGGTTGCAGCGCGGGCACTTCCAGTCGACGTTGCGCGGACGTACCGGATGGGCGACGTTCTCGCTGGGGTCGTAGTGGTGGTAGAGCTTGCATTCGGCCTGGAAGGCCGCGAGCGGCGAGTCGGCGTAGCTGTAGACGAAGTGCGAATGCATGCCGACATGCTGCTTCAGGCGGGCCCGCAGGTTGACGTCGGACCTTCCCACGAACCTGACGTACACGCCGCCGTTCACGCCGTTGGGGCCGAGGATATAAACGCCCGCTCCCCCCTCCGTAATCACTGCGTCTATCGTCTCGTCGTTCAACTCAACGCTACCACTGAGCGTCGGGATAGCCATGTCAGTCCCCCCGTTCTGGCTGGCCGGATTATCTCCCGACGACTGTGGTCGGATGTGGGCGTGTTCGTGACATTTTGCGTCCGCACCAAAAAATCATGCATCTTGCGATGGTGCAGGAGAGGTAGGGGGGAACACGCCGAAGAGTGGCCGCCGGGAAGCACTCTATCGATACGAGCATCGCGACGCACGACAAATAGTCGAAAGGCGGCGACGAAAGCGGGCGTGTTGCGGCCCGTGTGCAGGCTCTTGCCGCCGTCGTTCGGCGCAGGGTGGAGGGGGCAGGTCCCGCCCTCCGTTCCCGGTCCGGGGTTAACACCTCCTCCTGCTTTACCCGCCGGCGGGTGCTGGGTAGCGTATCGGCCCGTCCCATCGTGGGCAGCGGAGTCCGACATGCAGCTCAGAGTCCTGATGGGAGACTTGGGTCAGACGCGTGTACCCTGCCGTCTGCCGGGCGCGGTCATCCTCGAAGGGTCGGTGGGCTACACCGGCACCAACCGCAAGGAAGACGTGCTGGCCATCCAGGAGTCGCTGAATTCCGTCGTGGCCGCCCTGGGCGGGCCGGGCGAGCCCCTGAAGGAGGACGGCATCGCCGGGCCGCGCACGCAGAACGCCATCCTGCGCTTCCAGCAGCACTGGGTTCCCTATCGCGACAGCAAGATCGAGCCCGACAAGGCGACCCTGCGGGCGCTGAACCGCGCGGTCGGCGCCTCGCTGACGGCGGGGATTCCCGCGGCGGCCGGGCCCTCTGCGGGAGGTGCCGTCGCGGCCGGTCCCGCGCCCGTGGGCGCGCCGAAGGCCGCCAAGCCGCCGGTTCTCAGCGACGCCGACAAGCAGGCGATCATGAAGGCCGCGATCCGCCACGCCACGGTGCGCAGCGTGCTGCTGCCGGCCTGCTATCAGGCGGCGTTGAGCGCCGTGCGCGTCGCCACGCGCGCCACCGCCTATGCCGGCCGGCTGCCGTCGCCCACCGTCGCGCGCGAGGATCCCGACCGGCTGAAGTTCCTGCTGGTCGCCAAGCACTTCAAGCTGCACGAGAAGGATCCGGGGCATGCCCGGACCGGGACGCAGAAAATCGAGACGATGATCCGGCGCATGTGCATCACGCTGGTCAACCGCGTCGGCAAGCCGATCCCGGGCGTGCCGCCGGCCGACGACATCTTCGTCTCGCTGTGGCGCACGCCGCAGGCCGTCGCCGGCCATCCCGGCTATACGTGGCTGGGCGGCGTGGCGGAGCGGCACCGGATGCTGGGCACGCTCCATGGCGGCGAGGTGCCGGGCAAGCTCTCGCCCGACTATGCCGATCGCATCTACCTCACGCCCGAGTTCGACAAGTCGCACGACGATTACCGTTCGCATGTGCTGGTCCACGAGCTGGCGCATTTCATCGGCGACATGCAGGGCGGCTGGACGCTCGACGATCTCGGCTACACCTACGAGGCGCGCTACCGCAATAACAACTCCTACCAGCGCCTGCACAATGCCGACGCCTTCGCCTCGCTGGTGCGCGAGTCGCATTTCGGCACGACGCTCGCCGCCAAGGGCGCGCAGATCGCGGCCAACCTGTTGGGCAAGGGACCGAACGTCCACGTCGCGGAAACCCCGGTCCTCCCGCCGTTCCCCTCGGGCACCAAGGATCCCTTCGCCTATCCGTCGGGCGGCGTCTGACGACGGAGACCGGCCTCTCCCGTCGACGGGGGAGGACCTCATGCCGGTTGCGACCGGCGATGAGATCTTTCGCTGCGCTCAAGATGACAGAGAGTGAGAGAGACGAGGAGGCCTTCTCCTTTCCGTTCGGACGGGGAGGCGAACATCGATACGCAGCAAGAGTCGTGCCGAGCCCGGACGTGCGCAGCCACTGAGGTTTTGCAACGGCGCTGAAAAAGCGACAACGACCCGCGCAAAGGCTTTGCCGCCGCCGCCGGCAGGGCGCATGGTTGTGCCGTTGCGTTGCTGCGTTGGCGTGTGGGGGGTTCACATGATCTTCGACAGTCACAGGCTCCATCGGCAGGCGCACGAAGACGACGACGTCGATTCGATCTTCACGCCGCTCGTCGTCGGCACGATGCTCGTCATTCTGGTGTGGGCGCTGCTCTACGCTCTTCTCTCCTGAGCGCGCATCGGACGACACGCCGTCCGCGCATCGGCATCGTGCGCGATGCTTCCATGCGCCGTCGGCGCTTGCGCGTACCGAAAGCGGCGGGCGAGACTTTCGTTCCCGCAGGTTGACCGCGCCGTCGCGTGTCCGTCAGATCGACGGCGACGACGCGCGTAGAGGAGAGTCTGCATGGGACTGAACCCGAACGGAGACTGCGTGTCGCCGAAGGACCTGTGGTCCAATCCGGCGGAGCAGCAGCAGATGGAGCGCGAGATCGAGCGCATCATCGTCGGCCACTTCCGCACCCAGCCCGCGGCGGCGGGCGCCATCGACATCTTCATCGATCCCGGCACCAACGGCCCGGCCACCGTCACTGACTGGCTGTCGCGCAATTCGTTCGGCCGGGTGATCAACAAGAAGCAGATGCTGGACGGCTACCAGGCCGGCAAATACGCCGTGCCCGACATCATCACCAACCGCGGCGCCTTCGCGAAGAGCGAGTTCTACGAGATCAAGGCCAAGTCGGCGGAGAACGACGGCGTGGCGCAGATCGCGCGCTTCACGCAGCTCACCGCCGACTTCAAGCTGCTGTTCTTTCCCGGCACCGACTACGATCCCAACATGTCGGTGCCGTTCGGCGCGCCCATCGTGTTCGCCGGCGACACCTACGACATCCAGCTCAAATGGTTCCGCCACGGACTCGGGCTGATCCTCTACGAGCTTTGCTACAAGCGGCGGCAGAAGCAGAAGCAGGAGATCCGCGTGCCCTTCCTGGAGACGGCGTTCCTGCTGTTTCTGGGCATCATCCTGCTGATCATGACGCGCGGGAAGGGCCTGCGCGGGCTGACGCCGCAGGGCGCGGGCGGCGGCCTGTTCGGCCCGCCGAGCGACACCGAAGCGTGAGAACGTCAATCACGGGAATGCCCGTCGCGAGGACATCATGAGCAGACTGACGAAGCCGGTCGGCCAGGCGGTGAAGAGCCATCCGCCCGACGCCAAGTACGTGCAGCTTCTCCTCAACGACTGGCGGCAGTCGCGGAAGGTCGAGCCGCTGCTGGTGGTCGACGGCATCGTCGGCCCGCTGACCAACGCCGCCATTCGCGAGTTCCAGAAGGCCGTCACCGGCATCGTCGACGGCCGCGTCGACTGCAACGGCCCGACCATCAAGCATCTCGAATTCCTGCACATCGCCCATATCGACCGGCAGGCCGTCACGCTGGAGCATTACGGCATCATCTCGATGACGCCGCCGCCGCAGGGCCCGGTGACCTTGCCGCAACAGGCCGTCCGCTACCTCACGGCGCTGCGCGCCGGCTTCGGGTAGGCGGGCGGGAACCGGCGGGAGGCGAGGGTGACGCAACGCGACATCAGGACCCGCGACGGCCGCACGCTCGCCTGTCTCGAAGTCGGCGATCTGGCGGGGCCGCTGGTCATCCACAATCACGGCGGGCCGAGCAGCCGGCTCGAAGCGCTGCTGTTTGCCGAAGCCGCCGCAAAGAACCGGCTGCGCCTCGTCTCGGTCGACCGGCCGGGCATCGGCCGCTCGACGCGCCAGCGCGTGCGCAGCTATGCCGGCTGGGCCGACGACCTCGTGACAATTGCCGATGCGCTGGGCCATCGCACGTTCGGCGTGACGGGCTGGTCGGAAGGCGGGCCGTGGGCGCTGGCCGCCGCGGCCTATGTCGATCCCGCGCGGCTGCGCCATGTCGCCAGCATCGCCGGCGGCAGCTACGGCGCGTTCGGCGACAACTGGGCGGCGGATCGTCTCTCCAAGGCCGATGCGTTCGGCGGCCGGCTGGCGCTGGGCTTCCGGCCGGCCTTCGGCCTGATGTACGTCGCGCTCGGCCTCACCGCGACGCGCTTCCGCAAGGTCTTCGCCGCGCAGGTGCGCAAGGCGGTGAACGACTACGACCGCGAGATCCTGGCACGACCCAATGTGCTGGCGGCGTTCCAGTTGATGTCCGCCGAGTGCTTCGCGCAGGGCAGCCATGGCCTCGCCCGCGACAGCGAGCTTCTCTACCGCCGCTGGCCCTTCGACGTGACGAAGATCGAACGCCGCGTCCATTTCTGGCAGGGCACCGACGACCGGCTGGTCGCGGCCTCGATCAACAGGGAGGTGGCCGACCGCATGCCGGGCGCGGTGTGGCATCCGGTCGAGGGCGCCGGCCATTTCGTGGCGGTCGGCGCCGCCGACGAGATATTCGCCGTCGCGGCGGCGGAGCTGGCGTCGAAGTAGGTGTTCTGATTGAAGACTGTTCGACGATGACTGTTTTTCAGACGATGCGGCTCGTGCTCCGTCCTTGCTGTCCGAGCGACCGCGCCGATTTCATGAACCTCGAACGCGACCCGGAGGTCATGCGCTTTCTCAATGGCGGGCACGCCGTCGACCATGCGAAGGCCCATCCGAATGCGACGTTCCTGATGCCCCGCGGAACGGAACCCCATGTCTGGACGGCGCGTCGCACCGACGGCGGCGCGTTCGTCGGATGGTTCTGTCTGTGGCCGGAGAGCGCGACCTTGGCCGAACTCGGCTATCGCCTGCGCCGGGCCGATTGGGGGCAGGGGTTGGCCGCGGAAGGGGCGTCGGCGCTCGTCGGCTGGGGCTTTGCAGGCGCCGGGTACGACAGGATCGTGGCGACGACGATGGCGGTGAACCTCGCCTCGCGCCGCGTGATGGAGAAGATCGGTTTGACCTACGCGCGCACGGTCCCCGTCTCCCTCTCCGTCGACGGGCCCGATGTCCTTCCCGGCAGCGAGCACGGCGACGTCTGGTACGAGGCGACGCGCGCGGACTGGACCCGGCGCCGCGCGCCCGCATCACCAGGCCCATGACCCCTCCGCCGCATCCGATGCGGCGGCGGCGTCAGGTCTTGCGCGCCGAGACCAGCAGCATCATCGGCCGTTCGAGTTCCTCGGCGAGGTTCGGGTTGCGGGCGATCTGGTCGGGCGTGGGCGCGAACTCTTCCATCCGTTGCAAGGCGAAGCCGGCGCCGATCAGCGTGTTGATCGTGGTGGCGAGCGTGCGGTGGTGCTTCAGCACGCCCTTGGCGAACCAGTCGGTGCGGCGTTCGCCTTCGCGGGCGTAGCCGTTGACCGGCCAGGTCTTGCGGCCGTCCTCGTCCGCGGTCCAGCGCGGATGCGCGGCGGCCATGTAGATCGGATGCTCGATGGTGAACACCAGATCGCCGCCCGGCGTCAGCGCTGTGTGGATGGTGCGGACCAGCCGCGCGAAGTCCTGCACGTAGTGGAAGGTGAGCGCACTGTAGACCAGATCGAACGCCGCCGCCGGCAGGTCGAGCGTGTCGAGATCGGCGATCCGGTAGTCGATGGCGGTGTCCTGCGTGTCGGCCTTCGCGCGCGCGATCATGTTCTGCGACAGATCGAGACCGAGAACCGAGGCCGCGCCGCGTTCGCGAAACCAGCGCGACGCCCAGCCGAAGCCGCAGCCCAAATCGGCCACGCGCTTGGATGCGGGATCGGGCAGCAGGCGGTGGATCGCCGGCCATTCCGGCGCGCCGTCGAGGCCGTCGACCTGGCGCGGCAGGCGGCTGTAGCCCGCGAAGAAGTCGGGATTGTCGTAGATGTTCTGTGCCATGTTCGTCTCCAAAGATGAGTTGGGGGGACGAGGCACGTAGCGGGGCACGTCTTCCACGCCGAACAGCCTCGTCCCTGAGGGGCGAGGCCGAGACAGACAATCGGCGCGGCTAGTTCGTTGCTAGTTCGTCCGATCCGCTTCCCGGCATCCCGCCAAGGGGATACCGGCCGGCCGGGCAACGATGTGGGTGTCCTTCTCGATCATGCGGGCTGTATGAAACAGCGCGCCGCGCCCGTCAAACATCGAAGGCCAGACACAAACCTTGCAGGATTGCGGAGAGCGGCTACACGTCGGAAGCGTTCGCTGTTCATCCGTATCCATCGGTCAAGGAGGACCGTTCGATGTCCAACGTCGCTCCCGATTCCGTTTCCCCGACTCCTGCAACGCCTCCCGCGACACCAAGCTGGATGCTGCGCGGCAAGGCCGCTCACGAGGCCTATGCGCGCGATGCGGCGGAGCAGGAGGTGCGCCGCGAGGCGCAGCGCCGCCTGCATCGCTTTCGCATCGACGTGAACGAGCCGGCGCGCATCACCTTCCTCGACGGCGCGCTCGACGAGGACGGGTTGCTGGCGGTGCCCAGCCTCTACGAACATGCGGTGCAGCTCGCCGGGCGCTGGGCGACCTTCGTGTGTGTCGGCGGCGGGCCCGAGCCGTGCCCGATCTGCGACAGCGGCCGGCCGCCGGCGCTGGTGGCGGCCTTCACCGTGATCGACCACCGGCCTTACACGATCCGCCGCGGCCCCCGTGCGGGCACCGTCGTGGTCGACCAGCGCAAGCTGTTCGTCGCCAAGAAGGGCACGCTCGCGAAGTTGCAGCTCAAGGCGTCGACGCTCGGCAGCGAGGGCCTGGCCGGCGCAACCCTGGCGGTGACGCGGCTCGACAGCGGCGACGGCCTGTCGCCCGGCGTCGGCACCGAGTTCGAGTTCCTCGACCGCACGCCGCTCGACGTGCTGGCGGAACGTTACGGCGCCGAGGGCGTGCCGGCCGACTACGAGCAGGAGTTTCCCTACCTGCCGGCCTCGCGCCTGATCGCGCTGGGGCTCGGCCGCGCGCCCGTCGCCGCTCCCGCCTTCGCGCCGCGCACCTACGACGTCGCAAGACTCGCGGAGAGGATGTGAGCACGCTCCCGCACAGCACCGCGCTCGATCCGCTGGTGCATCGCCTTGTCGGCGAGATCGAGAAGAGGGGGCTGGCGCGCGAACAGGTGTCGCTCGATGCCGGGCTGGGCAAGGACACGATCGGCGCGTGGGCGCGCGGCCAGCGCACGCCCAACATCGGCAACCTGCGCGCCGCGTTGCAGGTGGTCGGGCTTGCAATCGATTGCACGCCTCTCGACTGCACGCCGCAACCGGAATCCTCCTTAAGCGGGATTCCTTGCGCTTCGGGAGAAACGTTGCAGAAGTAAAACTCTGGCAAAGACCAAGGAGGGTCGCTGGACATGCCTGTCGTCATCGTGCGGCGCGGAGTTGCGCCAATTCCCCAGCCCATCGTCAAGGAAGGCGAAGGCGCCGCGGGCCGCAACGGCGCGGAATACAAGCGCCGTTCCGCCGAACTGATCGCCAACCGCCTGCTGCTGGCAAAGCTGGCACGCCAGCCGCGGCTGACGCCCGAGGAGGAGTGCGACGCCATCCGCCGCTTCAAGGCGACGCGCGGCGTCACGCGCTATCCCGCCGCCTTCGCCGCGCCCACGCAAGCCTTCATTCGCTAGAGGCGACACGATGCACCTTGCGACCAAGACTCCCGTCTCCGGGACTCATGTCCCGCTCGCGCGCGCATTGAAAGGCGACGTGCTGGCGCCCGATCCGCTGACCTGCACCGCGCACGAGATCGAAAACGTCACGGAAGCGCAGGCGCACCGGCTGGCGGCGGAGATTGCCGAGGCGAGCGACTTCGATGCGTTTCGCCTCGGCGGCCTGCTGGCGCGCATCCATCGCGAGCGCTGGTATCGCGGCGCCGGCTATCCCGACTTCCGCAGCTACGTCGAGGCGCGGCACGGCTTCAAGCTGCGCAAGGCGCTCTATCTCGCCGCGATCTACGAGAGCGTGATCGATCTCGGCCTCACCTGGCAGGAGCTGCGGCCGGTCGGCTGGTCGAAGCTGAAGGAGCTGGTGGGCGTCGTCGACCGGGACAATGCGCGCGACTGGCTGGCCATCGCCGCGGCGGAGGGCATGACGGTGCTGAAGCTGCACGCGCTGGTGCAGGCGGCGAAGGGCGGCGCGGCGGAAGGCAGTGGCGCAGCACCGCGCCGGGGGGCGGCGCCGGCGATTTCCGACGCGCAGTTCAAGGCGCATATGGCGGAGATCGGCTGGGAAGCCACGCTCGCGGTGTTCGAGCAGAACTTCCCCGACCTGATGCTGACGGTCGAGGAAAGCTAGGCGAGGAGGGCTGATCTGCAAAAAAGCAGAGCGCGCAGGATTCGCGTTTCACCGGCGCGCCGTCGGATGATCGCCGCAAGGTTTCAGTCGCAAGGTTTCGGTGACCGGGGAAGGTCGCTGCGACGGGAAGCCGGGCCAGCCAAGGAGGGCTGAACGACCAAGGAGGGTCTGCCCGGCGACCTGCTGCACACGAAAGAGGAAAGCACATGAGCCAGAAGAAGATCCGTCTCGCCGTCGACCTCACCGTCGAGCCCAACGCCGCCGGGCCGAACGATGCGGGCCTCGAGACGCTGAAGCAACGCCTGCTCGCCCTCGTGCCCGCCGCCCGCGACGCCGGCACGCTCACCGCCGACACCCCGACCGAGATCGTCGACTGCAACGCCGTGTGCGTGGAGTACGGGTGAGGGATGCCAGGCCCGTTGTCGTCCTGAGCGCAGCGAAGGACCTCATCGCCGCCTGCCTTCAGTGGGGCCGCCAGCATGAGATCCTTCGCTGCGCTCAGGATGACAGAGAGAGCGGCTCTCCTCATTTGCCGTCTCGATGCGTGGAGTACGGGTGAGGGATGCCAGGCCCGTTGTCGTCCTGAGCGCAGCGAAGGACCTCATCGCCGCCTGCCTTCAGTGGGGCCGCCAGCATGAGATCCTTCGCTGCGCTCAGGATGACAGGAGTGGAGAGACGGCAGCTCCTCGGGGTTAGCTGACGGGATTTCATTCCTCGGTTTGCCCGGCTGGAGTCGCGCGCCTCCAGCCTGTAGAACCCCCTCCGTGTCCGATTTCCTGCCGCATCCGTTCTGGAATTTTTCGCTCGAACTCTACGGGGCCGAGGGCGTGGCGGAGGCGTGTCTCGATCTGCAGGAGCGGCGCGGCTGCGACGTCAACGTGCTGCTGTTCTGCTGCTGGCTGGCCGCGTCGGGACGGCCGACGCTCACCGCCGACCGGCTGCGCGTGATCCTGAAGGCGAGCGACGTCTGGCAGGCCGACGTGGTGAAGCCGCTGCGCGCGATCCGGCGCAAGCTCAAGGACGGCAGCTGGGCGGGCGCGCTGCCCGAGACCGTCGACGCGGTGCGCCGCCGCGTCGCCGATGCCGAGCTGGCGGCCGAGCATGCCGAGCAGCTCGAACTCACGAACCTTTATGCCGCCGCGGCCGACCGCGCGCTGCATCGCGACGATCCGCCGGAGAAGCGGATGCGCGCGGCGGTGGGCAATCTCGGCGTCTATGCCGTGTGCCTGGGCGTCGTGCCCGACGACAAGGATCGCACGGCCGTCGCCGCCCTCATGCGCGCGACCTTTCCCGCGCTGCTGCCGCAGGAGATCGCCGAGGCCGTCGGCCTGAAGGCGTAAGTCGCCTTCGACTGACGAGGGCGACCGACGACGGCGACCGACGGCAGCGCGACCGGGCGAGGGGGCTTGCCCGCACAACCGCGATGGTGTTTCGTCGACGTCGGAGCGGGGGAGATGTCCATGTCACTGCGGTTGAGTGCAGCGTTGTTGTCGGTCGTGATCGCCGCTGCCGGCGCGTCGGCGCAGACGACGAAGGCGGTGCCCAAGGGCTGGTTCCTGCACGACGATCTGGCGCCCACGCTGGACCTCGCTTTCTACGAGCCGACCCATGTGAGCTTCTCGGTGTCCTGCACGAAGGGCTACACCGACGCCGTCGTCGCCTTCCGGCCCGAGACCAAGGGGCCCGACGGCAAGACGCCGACGAAGCTCGTCCTGTCGCGCGGCGCCGCCTCGGTGTCGATCGACGCGACCGGGCAGATGTTCAACGGCCGCTATGTGGTCGACGGCCAGACCACCATGACGCCGGCGCTCGCCGACCTGCTGCAGGGCGGCTTCACCCTGACCGTCGGCGGCAAAGAGATAAAGACCTACGCGACCACCGACCAGGATTGCGCCCACGTCGAGAAACTCACGCAGGCCTGCCGCAGCTAGACCGCGGTCTTTGTCGTTTCCGTCCGTCGCCGCGCGAATCGCCGGTGGCCGAATCGCCGACGGTGTGTTGTCGATGCCCGCGCTTCGAGGAATCGTACGATGTGGCGATTGTCGGGCAACCAAGTCGGCTTTGCGGCGTTTCTCCAGTACGACGTCGGCGGCTCGTGTCAGCTTTACGCTGGTGATGCCGTGGATGGTTTCTTCAAGTTGCGCTGAGAGCCGGGGGGCCGCGACCATTCGGTTGGTACGGTACGACCCACTCGAAGTCGCAGCGGAGAGGCCGCCAATCGGATATGCCACATCCGCGGGCCGCCGCGCGTCGTCCACCCGAAATCGCCTCCCGGATCGCTCCCGCGAATTCGCCGCGTCCATGCGGCGCCGCACGCCGCAGAGTTGCCGTGTGCAACGCTTGCGAAAAGGCTGCTCTACGGCCTCTTTCGGCGCGTCGCGGAAAGCCGCCCGCGCCACTTATGCACTGGCGCAAATTGTCACCGCACCCCATGTCCGATTCGGCGTGACACGCCTTCCAACTGGAGTCAGAGTTAGTCATCCACAACCAGCTCGGAGGTCGCCTATGAGCACCGTGGACCACATCGAAGCGCTCAAAGCCAAGCATGCTTCGCTGGAACACGCGATCGATCAGGAAAGCACGCGTCCTTACCCCGACGACGATGCGATCTGCAGCCTCAAGAAGCGAAAGTTGATGATCAAGGACGAGATCGTCCGACTGAGCGGCGCTTCACCTCCTCACTAAATTCCCAATCTTCCGACGTCGGCTCTCTCTTCTAGAGACCGGCCCATCTCGCCAGGGCGACGGCGCCCACGGCACCGAACAGGCCCGGCGTGAAGCCGCCCGCCATGCGCGTGAGCACGGCGGCGGCGATCGCGCCGGCCCAGTAGGCGCCGCCCGCCTGCACGAGTGGCACCACCGCCGCGGACACCAGCACGGCGCCCGGCGCATGATCCAGCAATGCCGAGACGAAGCGATGACGGCCGAGCCAGCGCATGGCGACGAAGCCGCCGCCCTTGGCCGCCATCGCCGCCAGCGCCATCACGAAGATGGCGACGAGATTTTCGGGAGACGCGCTCACGAGCCCGTCTTCCCCGGCGGCGTCTTCCTGTAGTCGCGCAGCGCGCCGAACAGGCCGCCGGCCAGTCCGCCGATCACGATGTACCAGTTGCCGCCGATCGCCCATTTGGCCGCGAGCGCCACGGCGATGGCCACGCCCCACGGCGCGAGGTCGCGCTTGCCGCGGAAGAGGATCGTGGCCACCACGACGAACACCGCGACGCCCACGAAGTCGAGGCCGAGCCGTCGCGCGGCGGTGGGATCGCTCAGCACGCCGCCGGCCGCGAGATGGCCGAGCAGGGTCGAGCCCGACCAGATGCAGGCCATGATGCAGCCGCCGCCCAGGAACTTGCCGAGGTCGCCGTGGCCGCGGCGATACTCCGCGATGTTGATCGCCCAGTTCTGGTCGACGGTGACGTACCAGACCAGCGGCTGCTGCCACCACGGCAGGTGCGGCAGGTGCGGCTGCAACGCCGCGCCCATCACGAAGTAGCGCAGGTTGGCCACGAACACCGAGACGAACAGCGCGACCAGCGGCAGCGGCTGCGCCCAGATGTCGAGCGCCACCATCTGGCTGGTGCCGGCCATGACGGTGAAGCTCATCAGCGTCGTCTCGAAGGCGCTGAGGCCCTTCTGTGCGGCGGCAACGCCGAAGCCGATGCCGAAGGGCAGCGAGGCCAGGCCCGGCAGGACCATGCGCAACGCGCCCGCCTGAAAACTGCGCCACGTCACGCGCGCGGAAAGAGACACGGAAGAAACCTGTTGGACCGGAGGGCGCTCTCTATAGTCGCGAACGACCTCCCGATTCAAATGGGGAGGAAACCGTCGTCCCGAGCGCAGCATTGTCATCGCGCGCGGGGTAGACCCCGCGCGAGACGACAAGGAAACAGGCGGAGAGGAATCCGCCTCGCCGATTGACCGAGGAGGGGAGGATGGCGGGCGGTTTTTGTGCCAAGCTCGCGGCGTTGCCAGGGTCCACTCTCTTGAAGCAGGTCGTGCCATGCCGCTTCGGTCGGAATTCTTTCGCGGCGATGCGCGGCTGGAAGGCGCCGCCAGCCGCGACAGCGCACACGTCATTCCGGGCACCAGCGGCCCGCATGTCGAGAAGATCCAGCTCGCGCTGATGCTGCTCGACGATGCGCGCATCGCGCAGGCGGAACTGGAGGCCGATGCCTACGGCCCGACCACGGCGGCGGCGGTGCTGGCCTACAAGCGCCGGCGCCGCATCGTGAACGAGCGCTACCAGACCATGCCCGACAGCATCGTGGGCCGCATGACCATGGCCGCGCTCGACCGCGAGATGACGGGACGCCAGGCGGTGCGCAAGCGCTGCGGCTGCACCTACGTGCCCACTTACGTGTCCACTGGCCGGCCGCAGCCCAAGCCGTTCTTCTTCGCCTTCGCGATCCCGGCCGGCCTCGGCGGCGGCACGGGCACCAGCGCGGGCGGCGGTGCGGCCAAGCAGCTCGCCGGTGCGCCGCAGTCGACGCTCGACATGGCGCTGGCCGCCGTGCCCGCGGCGAGCGCCATGCGACTCGCCGCGAAGGAAGCGCTCGACGACGTGATCGCCGGCGCCCCCACGCCGCGCCGGACCCTGGGCCTCGCGGCGCTCGACCGGCACTACAAGGTGTCGGCCACGCCCGACATCGACCGCGTGGCGCGCGAGGTGCGCAACAACCTGGCGCAGGTGTCGAGCCGCCTGCTCTCGGCGCGCGCCTGGCTGCGGCAGGGCACCGGCGGCGGCTTCGCCGACACGCCGACGCCGCGCGACGGCCACACCTACATCAACCTCGACTACGGCGTGGCGGGCACGCTGCTGCGGCCGACCATCCTGATCCACGAGGCCTTCCACGACATCGCCGACCGCAACCAGGATTTCGGCGGCAACCCCGTCGTCGACCAGGGCGCGCGCTATCACCGCAACGACACCGCCACGCAACTGCAGAACGCCTACGCGATGAGCCAGTTCGTCCTGCACATCCATGTCGGCCGGGAGCGGTTCCTGGGCGACACGGAGTAGGGGGCGGCGCTTCGGCTTCGCTCAGGACAGGCCCTCCGAGATGCATCGCTTCGCGCCGCTCCTTGCGGTCCTTCTGGGGTGGGCTTGCGGCCATTGCCCTGTTCGAAGGCGCTTCATATCATCGTGGCCAGGGCGACGGAGGATACGCCATTTGGCCCACGAGCAGCGCAGACTTGCGGTCATCGTCGCCATAGACGTCGTGGGCTACTCGCGCCTGATGGGCCAAAATGAAAGTGGCACCCATGCTCTCCTCAAGACGCATCTTGCCGAACGCGTAGAGCCCTCCATCGGCCGCCATGGCGGTCGCGTGGTCAAACTGACCGGCGATGGCGCGCTTGCCGAGTTCGATAGCGCCGTCAATGCGCTGAGCGCCCTCATCGAGCTGCAGCAAGCAATGGCCGGTGCAAACCGCGACCAACCGGAGGCAGGCCGCATTGTCTTTCGGGCTGGCATACATCTCGGCGAAGTGATCGTGGAGGCTGATGATCTCTACGGCGACGACGTGAACATCGCAGTACGCCTCCAAGGTGAGTCCCCGCCAGGAGGCATCCTGATTTCGCGCGCAGTACGTGAGGCGGTGGACGGCCGCATCAAGGCAGAGCTGCACGCCCTGGGAGAGCTACCCCTCAAGAACATCGTGCGACCGATCCGTGCCTTTCGAGTGGAGTGGAAGGAAGCTGACTGGCCGACCGCTACCCACGCGCAGTTGCCCAAGTCGCCCGTCATCCCCATCCCGACCTCGGCCCTTTCCGACAAGCCCTCAATCGCCGTACTTGCCTTCCGAAATCTGAGCGGCGATGCCGAGCGAGAGTATTTCGCAGACGGAATGGTCGACGACATCATCACCATCCTGTCGCGTATTCCGAACTTCCTGGTGATCGCCCGTAATTCTTCTTACTCGTACAAAGGCCGTTCCGTCGACGTACGGCAGATAGGGAGTGAACTCGGGGTCCGCTACGTCCTCGACGGCAGCATTCGCAGTGCCGGAAACAGGCTGCGTATCAACTGCGTGCTCATCGACGCGACAAGCGGAAACCACATCTGGGCCGAACGCTATGACGGAGCCATTGAGGACGTCTTCGATCTGCAGGACAGCATTACGTCGAGCATCGTCGCCACGATCTACCCTCAGCTCATGAGTTCCGAGATAACCCGCGCCCAAGCGAAGCCGACCAGCAACCTGACAGCCTACGATTTCTATCTGCGTGCAATACCGGGGATTGTCCCGATAGCTACGGAGAGCTCGATCAGCGAAGCACTGATGCTGCTCGATCGTGCCATTGCCGCCGACCCACAGTTTTCGTCCGCCTATGCCTACGTGGCTCGCGCTCATTGGGGACGACTGCATCAAGGATGGGGTTCGAGTCGTGAGGCGAGGGCACGGGGCCATGAAGCAGCGAAGCGAGCTGTCGAGATCGGCAAGGACGATCCCGTTGCCCTTGCGCTCGGAGGATTCGGCATTGCCTCTCTAGGCGGAAAGCCTGAGAAAGGAGTGGAGCACATAGAGCGCGCGCTGACTCTAAATCCCAATTTCCTCATGGCGTGGCGATTTGGCGGTGCCGCGTACTCGATGATCGGAAAGCACGAGAAATCCATTCAGTATTTTGAACGGGCGATGCAGCTCAGTCCCAGGGATGCCTTTGCATTTGAAACATACATCGGTTTAACCACTCCCTACTTTTTTCTAGGTCGCCATGACCAGGCTCACTATTGGGCCGAACGGGCGCTTCGGGACAAGCCACACTCGTTTCTGGCCATAATGTGGAAGATCGTTGCATTAGCGATGGAGAGTCATCGTCCCGACGAACTGGCGGATTTGATTGAGCAACTGAAATCGTTGCGTCCCCGTTTTTCAATTGCAGGATGCATGGTGCGCTTTGGCGCTTTCCAAGACTCAGATCGCAACCTCTTTGAAACAGCGCTTCGCAGGGCGGGGCTTCCAGAGTAGGCAAGGCCGCAAGCGGTGAAAGGGGGCGGCCGTTTGCCCCGATACGGCGGGCCGTGCGCGGGCTATAGAGCGCACGCATGCTGCGTCGCTATCTCTGGTTCCTCTCGCGTCTGCTGCCGAAGCGGCCCGATCCGCCCGGCTTCTCGTTCAGCGAAGACTGGTTCTCCGCCCACGCCAAACGGTTCCGCAAGCACCTGGCGCCGCTCGCCGGCACGCCCTGCCATCTGCTGGAGATCGGCTGCCACGAGGGCCGCGCGACCTGCTGGCTGCTGCAGAACGTCGCCACGCATGCCGGTGCGACGGTGACCTGCATCGACGGCGTGAAGCAGCCGGTGTTCGACGCCAACGTCGAAGCCGCGGGCGGCGCGGGCAAGGTGATCTTCCTCAACCAGCCGTCGCGCGACGCGCTGCGCCACCTGCCGCAGCTCCATTACGACTTCATCTACGTCGACGGCAGCCACGCCACCATCGACGTGCTGGAGGATGCGGTGCTGTCGTTCCGCCTGCTCAAGACCGGCGGCATCCTGGCGTTCGACGACTACAAGTGGGACGACAGCCGCCTGCGCGAGCACGGCCGGCCCAAGCCCGCCATCGACGCCTTCGTCGCCCTCTACGCCAAGAAGGTCGCGCTGCTCCACAAGGGCAGCCAGGTCTGGCTGCGCAAGACGCAGGATTGAGATCGGGCCGGCCCGCACCCGCGCCTGCCGCAGCGTATCGCCGGGCGTAAAAGGTTTGCCGATTGGAAAACTATTCTTGACTCCGGCGCCGCCGCGGCATTAGTTCGCCGTATGGAAAACCATGAGGCCCGCCTGAACCTCGCCTTCACGGCCCTGGCCGATCCGACACGGCGCGCGATCGTCGCCCGCCTGTGCCGCGGCGACGCCACGGTCGGCGAACTGGCCGAACCTTTCGAGATCGGCCTGCCGACCTTGCTGAAGCACATTCGCGTGCTCGAACGCGGCGGCCTCGTCTCGTCGGAGAAGGCCGGGCGTGTCCGCACATGCTCGCTGGCGCCCGACGCGCTGCGCCGGACCGACGACTGGCTGCGCTCTCACATCGCGACCTGGGAGAGCCGGCTCGACCGGCTGCAGGCCCATCTCGCCCGCAGGAAGAAGGACAGAACGAAATGACCGACAGCTTTGCCCGCACCGAATCGGCCTGGGCCGCCTGGCCGCTCGACCGCGAGGTCGTCATCGCCCGCGTCATCGACGCGCCGCGCGAGGACGTGTTCGACGCCTGGACCGATCCCGAGCAGCTTGTCGCGTGGTTCGGTCCCAAGGGACTGGCGATCGAGACGCACGAGATCGACATCCGGGCGGGCGGCGTGTGGCGCTTCGACATGGTGGGGGCGAACGGCCTTCGCTACGACAACCGCATGACCTTCCTGCGCATCGAGCGGCCGTTTCTGATCGAGGTCGATCACGGTTCCGACAAGGACGAAGATCCGGGCAAGTTCCGCATGCTGGTCACGTTCGACGAACAGTCGGACGGCAAGACGGTGCTCACCCTGCGGCAGATGCATCCGACGCGCGCGCGGCGCGGCGAGGTCATCGCCTTCGGCGCGGTCGAATATGGCGGCCAGACGCTCGACAAGCTGGCCGCACACCTGGCGGCCCGCAAGGCGTAGGCCGGCAGGTTCGCGCCCGCCTTCGGGGCGAGGGCGTCGGGATGAGGCGTTGGGCGAGCCGTCATGTTCCTCCCCATCCGCATGGGGGGAGGAGAATGATTCGGGCTCGTCGAACGCTCGATCAGGTTTTCGCCGGCGGGCTGCTCTGGCCGAGCTTCGGCTCGGTGCCGGCGAGCAGGCGGGCGATGTTGGCGCGATGGCGCGCGATCACGTACAGGCTGCCGGCGATCACCAGCAGGCGATAGGGCAGCGGCTCGCCCAGCGCGACGGCGAGCACGACGGCCGTGAGGGCCGCCAGCATCGAGCCCAGCGAGACGATGCGCACGAGGGCGAGCGTTGCGGCGAAGACCGCCGCGGCGCCGAGCCCGATCGGCCACGACAAAGCGAGCAGCACGCCGAGCCCGGTCGCCGCCGACTTGCCGCCGGTGAAGCCGAGCCAGATCGAGCGGCCATGCCCCAGCAGCGCGGCGAGGCCGGCGAGGCAGACGGCCCACGGCACCCATGTTTGCAGATCGAGCGAAGCGGGCGGCGTGGCGACGGAGGCGGCGACCGGCGATGTCGCGAGCCAGGGATAGAACCAGCGCGCGAAGGCGATGGCGGCCGCGCCCTTGGCGACGTCGACCAGCAGCACCGCCAGCGCCGGCCCCTTGCCCAGCGTGCGCAGCACGTTGGTGGCGCCGGTCGACTTCGAGCCGTGCTCGCGGATGTCGATGCCCGCGAGCAGCCGTCCCGCCAGATAGCCGGTGGGCAGCGCGCCCAGCAGATAGGCGAGGGCGAGGCCTGCGACGCACGCCGTCCAGAAAACCATCAACGCCCTCGACCTTCTCTCTCTTCGGTTCGCAGTGCTGTCTATATTCTTTCGCCGACGGTCATTATAACGCCACCATGTGCGCGCAGCTTCGCGCGTGGACATGGCTGAACGGCAGCGCTCTTCTGCAGCCTGGTACGATATCCCGGTACGATAGCCCAGTTCCTTAATCGAGTGTTCCCCCTCGCGGCCGCGCCGCCGAAGAGGCGAGGCGACCGTCCTGAAACCAGAAAAGATGAATCGGCCTGCGCGACGATCCCGTCGCGGCTGGATCGCCCGCGCGGTTCCACGAGCGATGGAGGGAGCCCATGACCCGGAACATTCACCGTCGTACAGCACTTGCCCTGGGCCTTGCCGCGGGCGCCCTCGCGGCGCCGATGCTGGCCCTGCCCGGCAAGGCGCAGAGCCTGTACCGCAACGGCAACGGCGCCGGCAATGGCAACAGCAACAGCAACGGCAAGACGGTGCGCATGGTCGTGCCGTTCGCCGCCGGCGGCATCGCCGACCTGCTGGCGCGGCTGGTGGCGCAGATCGTGGCCGAGGCGACGGCCGCTTCCTTCGTGGTCGAGAACCGGCCGGGGGCGGGCGGCAATGTCGGGGCGGAGATCGTGGCCCGCGCGCCGCCCGACGGCACGACGCTGCTGCTCGGCACGCTCGGCACCGCCGTCACCAACCAGTATCTCTATCGCGAGCTGCCCTACGACTGCCAGGAGAGCTTCGCGCCGGTGGCGCTGCTCGGCGAGGTGACCAACGTCGTGGCCGTGCATCCGAGCTTTCCCGCCAGGACGCTGGGCGAGTTCGTCGACTATTGCCGCATCCAGGGGCCCGACAACGTGACCTACAGTTCGCCCGGCGTCGGCAGCTCCGGCCACCTGTCGATGGAATTCCTGCAGCTCGTGGCCGGCATCAAGCTGGCGCATGTCGTCTACCGCAGCCGGTCGGCGATGATGAAGGCCTTGGTCGCCGGGCAGGTGCCGATCGCCATGGACAACCTGCCGCCCTACCTGCGGCACATCCAGTCGGGCGCGCTGCGGCCGCTGGCCGTCAGTTCGCCGCGCCGCTGGTTCGCCGTGCCCGACGTGCCGACCGTGGCGGAGCAGGGCTATCCCGAGTTCGACACCGCGCTCTGGTGGTACGTCGCGGCGCCCGCCGGCACGCGGCCCGAGATCGTGAACACCGTCTCCGGCGAGATCGTGAAGGGCATCGCCTGCCCGCCGGCCATCGCGAAGATCCGCGCCGCGGGTGCGGCCGAGCGGCCGGGCAGCGCCGACGATCTTGCCAGACACATGGCGGCCGAGAACAGGAAGTGGAAGTATGTGATCGGCGCCGCCAACATCGGACGCCTGTGAGAGCCGCCGTGAGAGCCGCCGCGCCGACACCTCCCCCGCCGACGGGGGAGGCGAAGAGTCATCCTCCTCCCCATTCAAATGGGGAGGTGCCTCGTCCTACGAGGCGGAGGGGTCAAGCCCTCACTGATCGATTTCGAGCTTGTTGTCCTTGATCAGCTTGGCCCAGCGCGCCGTC